>Ga0076152_104_pt1 | contig 52970 bp, 51 predicted proteins | sample RifGroC2_FD_68173 | JGI IMG/M metagenome (GOLD analysis project Ga0076152, IMG submission 68173) | Parcubacteria bacterium GW2011_GWC2_49_9 | reverse complement strand
CAACAAAATCGTAATCTTTTGAGTTACGCTTTAAGAGTGTATCGCGGATAATTCCACCCACGAGATACATCTCCGCAGATGGGTATTTCTGCCGTAAAGCAGAGATAAATGCAAAATCCTTTTTCCGCCTGAGAGAAGCAGAGAGTGCGTCGATTCTTTTTGCCTTCATATACTGTAGACTATCCTAAAAACGGCCGGTTGTCATCCAATCTAGGTGGTGGGGAGTGGTAGACGATATTCGAACCTATGTCCGATCACAGTACCAACCCACCATGCCATAGGGGAGGGTACATCGGGGAGAATTGCTTCGTCAATGGCCGGAGGCGGGTACGCAGCGACCCCCGACACCTTGACAGTATGGCTGATCCGTGATAAAGTCCTGGGTCAAATAAAAAACATGATCTTGAAATAGTGCAATTCTAGCCAAAGGAGGCGAGTCAATGGATGCTATGGTGCAAGAGGCAATGAAGTGCGAAATCGCATTTCAAGCCCTGACGGAAGCAGCTGACCGCAAAAACGCGGAGATGCTGAAAGACGCCAGAACATGGCTGGAGTTGGAGGGTGTGGACGGTGAGACTCTGAATATCATCCTCGGCTACATTGAGGTTCAGTTTCAGGGACTCTCGAAGGCCCGTCAACAGATTCTCGGTTATATGAGGGAAAGACGCCAACGTGCAACAGCTTGAAACACAGCAAAGACATGGGAGCCATCCAACGGGTGGCTCTGCTTTTTTGCATCAAAAAAACATAGGTGTTGACTTTGCTCCGATGGAACACACATTACCGCGGGCGGGTATGGTGGTGGGCGGTAGAGGACTCGAACCTCTGACCTTCACAATGTCAATGTGACGCTCTAACCAACTGAGCTAACCGCCCAAAAAATTTCTTTGGTGGGCATGGATGGGATCGAACCATCGACCCCCACTTTATAAGAGTGGTGCTCTAACCGCTGAGCTACATGCCCCTTATGCAAGGGAGACGCCCATTAGCGCTTTTTAGTGATACAGCCCCACATTATGCCTGTCAACAGTAAGAGCTACGCAGGCTTTTTGCCGAGGTACTCCGCTGCTTGCCCAAAGGTACTCCGCTGCTTGCCCAATGATTCGTAGTATTTTACTCGAACCCTTGTTCTCTACCAGCCTATGGAAGAAAATAGTCCAAGCTGCGTAACGGAACGTAGAGAACATAGCTCCAAAGAGAATGATGGCGGCGGCGATTACGGAAACACCTGCGACAATAACGAGTGTAAGGCCTACGGGAGTGTAAAAGAGTAGTGTAAGGAATCCAAGGAGGATGAAAGGAACACTCGCAAACGCCAACACCACAAATAATCCTAGTGATCCGACGATGCCTATCAAGAAAATTATAAACGCCATTTCTACTGTACTCAGCATGTTGGCGGTGAAAAGGCGCCAACCTGCTCGCACTGCCTGGGAGAGTTCGTAGTCGTTCACGACGATATAGAGGGATGCGTATTTGCTCACAAACGCAATAATGAGTGCGAGAGGCACGAGGATCAAAAAGGAAAAAAGCACATACAAGAGAATACCCGTTTCAGTGCTTTTTAAAAGGAGTATCAGTACGATAGGTGCGCTGACAATCACCAGAAGCCCGTATGTCACAATTCCAGAAATAACCGAAATGCTGAGGATTCTTCCGAAGTACTTCGCCCCAGAGCGATATCCCTGCGCCATATCAGTTTTTTTCTGTTTCAGAATACGCGTAATTCCATCATACAGGGCCCCCTGGGAAGTAATAATGAGCCACAGCGCGACTACGCCGACAGTGACGAAAATGAGGAAAAAAAGTATGGCTTCAATGGCCGATCGATCGAGAAAGTCTCGAAAGTTGACAAAAAGTACCCCAAGCAATCCGGTTGAGTACAAATTTTTCAGGCTCAGAAGTGTCGCAGGAGAATCCCCAACTGATGTCAGATTATTTAGTAATACTTGTAATTCGCCCCCATTGCCCAACAGTGCGGCGAAAAAACCAAAGAGCCAGAGAAACTTATACTTCCACATGATCTGCCATGACTGACGGATGATATCCCGGAAAAGTGTTGGTTCCATACGCGGTTCCTCCTTATGTAAGCGTATAATAATTATGAAGATGCCGGAGTAAAGATCGCCTCGAACTCGGCCTGTTCGAGTGTTTCTTTCTCCAAAAGTTTATTGACTATGTCTTCAAGCCTTGGACGTACCTTTGTAATGACGTCTTTAGCTACTATATATGCGTTGTGAATGATTTCCGAGACTTCTGCATCAATAAGTTTCGCTACGTGCTCGCTGTAATCACGTCGCTCGTGGATTTCTTTGCCCAGGAAGATCATTTCTTCCCGTTGCCCATATGTCCGAGGACCAAGTTTTTCACTCATCCCAAACTCTGTAACGATTTGCCGAGCAAGTTTTGTGGCCTCTTTTAGGTCATTGGATGCCCCCGTGGTGATATCATCGAAAACGATTTTCTCGGCAGCATGGCCTGCGAGCATTACGGAAAGATCATCGAGGAATTCAAGTCGCGAATGCAAGTGTCGGTCCTCCGAGGGGAGTTTCAGCGTAAAGCCGCCAGCGCGCCCACGCGACACAATAGATACTTTTCGAACCGGATCGGCATGCGGAAGTTCATGAGCGACCAGAGCATGTCCCGCTTCATGATAGGCGGTGATGCGTTTTTCTTTTTTTGATAACATATGGCTCTTCCGCTCGGGCCCCAAGAGTACCTTTTCGACGCCTTCGAAGCATTCATCAATCGTAATTTGTTTCTTATTCCTACGAGCAGTAAGGATCGCCGCCTCATTAAGCAGGTTGGCGAGGTCAGCGCCTGTGAACCCAGGTGTACGTTGGGCGACGGCTCGGAGATCAACATCTTTAGCAAGCGGTTTATTAGCCGCATGGACCTTCAGAATCGCCTCCCGATCACCAATATCCGGCATATCAATAAAGATTCTTCTGTCGAAGCGGCCAGGACGTAAAAGTGCTGGATCCAATACATCGGGCCGGTTCGTAGCAGCCAGGATGATAACATTCGTATGCGTGTCAAAACCGTCCATTTCTACGAGGATTTGATTCAATGTTTGCTCGCGCTCATCGTGTGATCCACCTAAGCCAGCGCCGCGTTGGCGGCCAACGGCATCAATTTCATCTATAAACACAATACAGGGGGCTGAACGCTTTGCGCGTTTAAAGAGATCCCGGACTCGAGCTGCACCGACACCGACGAACATCTCTACAAATTCAGACCCGGAAATATTGAAGAACGGCACATTCGCTTCCCCGGCTACTGCTCGCGCCAGTAGCGTTTTGCCTGTGCCAGGAGCACCGACGAGAAGGGCTCCCTTTGGTATGCGCGCACCGAGAGCAAGAAATTTGTCAGGTGAACGAAGAAATTCCACAACTTCCATGAGCTCCTCCTTTGCCTCTTTCGCTCCAGCGACATCTTTGAAGGTGGTGCGTTTCTTCTTGTCTTCAGCGCGCACCTCCCTCGCCTGGCTTTGGCCGAAAGATAGCGCTCGAGTGTTGGCTCCCTGGGCCTGTCGCATCATAAACCAAAGGAACAACCCGATAAGTATGAAAGGAATTAAGAAAGGCAGTATCGAACCCAGCCAGAAAGCTGTTCCAGAAACATCTTTGACGTTAATCGCAACGTCCTTATAAATGGCAGGGTCTACACCGTAGTTTTTTAGCAGTGCACTCAATGAATCGGTAGGTTCTTTGCGGGATTCCAATTGGTTACCTTCCTTAAGAGTGACGGTCAGTTTATCCCCTTGCACGTCGATAGTTTGTACTTCCTTCTGGGTGATTTTTTCAACAATAGTCGCAATGCCGACTATTTCAGGCTTATTCAATGATGAATTGAACAAACTTAAAACGCCCATGATGACAACGATCACCAGGAAGAATATGAGAAAGTTACGGGCGAGTGAGCGCATGATAATAGGGGCGGCTTAAAAAAGCGTTTATGACGATTTGCACGATGACTCTAGTATCCCGAAAAATGGGGAAAAATGCAAGTCGCGCTTTTTTTACTCCTTAATAGCCGTTGGCTCGTCGACAACAGGGGGGACGGGTTGATTTTGATCGGGCGCAGTTTCAGGTTTTTCGAGTGCTTTAAGCGACAGGCCAAGCCGGTGGTATTCAGGTTCGATCGATATGATTTTGAATTTTTTCGTATCACCGATCTTTGCAATATCCGATGGTGATAAAATGTGCTTATTTGCAAGTTCAGAGATATGCGCTAACCCATGAATATCGTCATCGAGCTCAACGAAAAGGCCGTATGGATTTACTTTTAAAATCTTCCCGGAGACTACCTGCCCTACTGTATAGCGCTTCACCGCATCTTTCCAGGGGTCTTCTTTCAACGATTTCATAGATAGAGAGATTTTTGAACCTTCTATCGCAATAATTTTTGCCTTTACCTCATCTCCCACTTTAACTATATCGCGGGGGTTGTCGATGCGTTGCCAGGCAAGCTCCGAGATGTGAACTAGTCCCTCGAGGTGTGGGCCAAATTCTACAAATGCCCCGAAGTCAACGACACCGGTAATTTTTCCTTCAACAGCATCCCCAACCTTGTATTGTGATAGGACGCCCTGTTGCTCTTCTTCCCATGCGGCTTTTTCTGAAACGATGAGCTTACTATCGTTTTCATTGATGTCAATTACTTTGACCCGCATAGTATTTCCAGTGAACTTCATCAGTAGTTCGAGAATTCTATTCTTGTCCCCACCCTCTACACGGGGGTAATGTTCGACAGTTAACTGTGACACTGGTAAAAACCCTTCGATCCGGCCTACACGAACCATTAATCCGCCTTTATTTGCGTCAGTTACAGGCACATCAATAATAGTTCCGTCATGCATCAAGTGTTCGAGCCCGCCCCAAGCTTTTTGATGGCCAGCTTGGCGGAATGAAAGTTCCAGCATGCCTTTTTCATTTTCGAGATCAAGTACGGTAGCTTGCGCCACATTACCCACTTGCAGTTCTCCGGTACCTTCTGATTCGTCAAAAATTTCCTTGCCACGTACTATCCCCATGAGTACGCCTTGAATATCAATAAAGACTTCATTTTTTGATACGCTAATGACCTTCCCCTCGACCGTATCGCCCACCTTAGGTAACTGGGGCTGGTCGGGCGTAGCGAGGAGCGTATCCATTATGGTATCTTTTTGTTTTCCTAAAACCTGTGTATGCATATGTTTGTTTCTTAATAATTATGCGTCAAAGAGTTTCCCCTTGGGAGGTTTCCCCACGGGCAAACCTTTTTCTAGCGTGTTCTACAGCCTACATCAGTAAGTATTTTTTTGCAAGACTGCCAGGAGCCTGTGTAAAAAAATTGACAATTACACCGAAATTTGGTATATTATAGCAACAAAGATATGGCAAATGTATTTCGTCCGAAGATAAAAATCGATACTGTCCGCGATACGGCACGAAAAATGGCCGCAACTCAAACTGGAAAGCAAATCAGCCAAACGAAATTCAAGCAGTTCCTTAAAACGGACAAAAGTACGCGCGGCATGGTTTTACGCTCCGGCTCCATGCATATTACGAAGACCCAAGCGCAGAAGTTTATGGGGACTGTGGTGAAAAAAATTGACGAAACGAAAGGTATGAAGCTCAGTATGTATGCGCGGAAGATGGGGATAAAACAGGGCAATGTTACGCCAATCGGACTGAAGAAAGCCTATGAAGCTGGAGCACGCGCGGAGATAAAGGCAGAAGCGCCCACAGGACCTTCGAAGGAAGAGCTTGCACGGCAGCAGCGCATAGAACGTGGACGGCAAATTCTAAGCCGCCGTGACCGTGCGGAAGAAATCAGGAAAGAATATCAGGCGAGGACATCGCCACGTCCCACCTCTCCCACATATCAGCCAACACAGCTTATGCATGGGAGCGGCGCTGCCAGAGCTGGGCAGAGTAATGTCAGCTTATCACGCGCATCTACACTCACTGGCCGTCAGCGACCGGGAACTTCTTTGCGTGCAGGAGGAGAGGATGACGCTAATGCCGTTGTCCTTTCTTTCCATAGCAAAGCCCGGATGCAGGAATTGTCCCTTTTGGGTGAAAAATTGGAAGAAACACTCAGGCGCGCTTTGGCTTCTGTGCCAATCATTCACCTACTGTCGAAGGTGAAGTCCATGAAGGCTCTCAGAACATTAGGATGGGAGTCCGGCAATATAGTGACTTCAGAATTTGCGAAAAAAATTGGAACGCGGTTCAATATCGAATATATTTTCTTTGGGACTATCCAGCATCAGCCCATCGGCGCACATGTGGAACTTTTTCTTTTTCTCATTTCGGAAAATAGTCTTCTGAAAGTCGCTGATATTGTTGAAGACTACCAGCATACCTTTGAAATTGAGAAACGTCTCACATGGCAAGTACAGAAGTTTTTCGAGGAAAAAAGCGATGAAACTTCAACCGGTTCGGGCGTATCAATACCTTCGCCAACCGAAGCGGAAGATCTTCCGATATAGCTTCTTTACAAGTTTTTCTCTGTCTGTTGTACCCTAGTGTGAGAAGCCTTCAAAAACACCCAATATAGGCCCATTTTTAGGGCTTTTTCTGTGAATGGAGGGGGTTTACGAGTACCCCGTTTTTTGCTACCATATACGTACACTCATGATGTCGCTCACTAACGCACTAATGCATGGCATATGATCATCACGTGGCTTGGACAAGCCTGTTTTAAAATCCAAGCAAAAGACGTTACTATAGTCATAGACCCCTATGAAAATATTGGTTTGAAGCTGCCCAGGGTGACGGCAGACCTTTTATTAATTACTCACGGACACGATGACCATGCGAATCGAAAAGGAGTTACCGGCACTCCATTCGTTATTGATGGGCCAGGGGAGTATGAGATAAAGAAGGTATTTGTATACGGGGTAAGTGGATATCACGACGAAGACCAGGGAAAAAGCAGGGGCTTAGTCACTATGTACCGGATAGAGTGTGAGGGTTTAACAGTCGCGCATCTTGGTGACATTGGGACAAGCGATCTTACCCAGGAGCAGCTCGAGAAGCTGGAAGATGTGGATATTCTCATGATTCCCGTCGGCGGCGTATACACGGTTGACGCCAAAGGGGCTGCCAAAATAGTGAACCATCTCGAACCGCGAATAGTCATTCCGATGCATTATCAGATTCCAGGCCTTACGCTCCAAAAAAAGTTGGACACAATTGACGGTTTTAGAAAAGAAATGGGTGGTAAAGGAGAAATACTAGATAAATTTCGCGTAATGAAACGTGACGTACCGCAGGAGGACATGCAGGTGGTGTATCTCAAACCGTTACCCTAGACATCTGTGTCTGCTCGTACGCCAGCACAAGTTCGTGTCCCCTCCTCACCTTCCTCTAGCCAACATCTTGAAGTGAAGAAACGCCGCCTGTTTTTCTATGTAAGTGGGACGCTCATCGTGATCATCTTGATTTGGCTACTCACGAATCCGTTCGCAACTAACGATTCTTCCGAGAACGGATTTAAGAAACTCTTCGGAGGTTTTAAAGATTTTTTTTCGACAATTGAGGAGTCATTCTCAAACCGTCCCGGGACTGATACGGATACCAATACAATACAAAACGATGAATACATCAACAAAGTAGAGAATGATCTTTTTCCACAGTTTGAAGAGTAATACCTATGTTGGATAAGAAAAAAATTGAAGTGAATACTTTCGCGAAGGCTATTACCCAGCGTCCGATTGTGCTGGAGATGGAAGAGTCTTATCTCGATTATGCAATGTCTGTCATTGTGTCACGCGCATTGCCCGATGTTCGAGACGGCTTAAAACCGGTACATCGGCGTATCCTGTATGCAATGTGGAATATTGGTTTACGCAATAGTGCAAAATTCAGGAAGTCTGCTACCGTTGTCGGCGAAGTACTGGGTAAATATCATCCGCATGGCGATTCGTCAGTCTACGACGCGTTAGTTCGTCTCGCACAGGATTTTTCTATGCGGTATCCATTGGTTCATGGTCAAGGGAACTTTGGTTCAATGGATGGTGACGCAGCCGCCGCTATGCGATACACTGAGGCGAAACTGACGCGAATCGCTGAAGAAATGCTGTATGACATCGAGAAAGATACCGTTAATTTCATGCCGAATTATGACGGCAACCAGAGGGAACCCCGTATTCTTCCCTCGAAGCTTCCAAACTTGCTCTTGAGCGGTACGGTTGGCATCGCTGTCGGTATGGCGACTAATGTTCCTCCCCACAACTTATCCGAACTCATCGATGGCGTGATACACATTATCGATAACCCTGACGCATCCATTGAGGATCTCATGCAGTTCGTGAAGGGACCCGATTTTCCGACTGGCGGAATTATTTTTAACATTCACGATATACGCACTGCCTATGCGACAGGAAAGGGATCGATAGTCATGCGGGCAAAAACCGATATCCAGGAGATGCCAAACGGTTTTACTATTGTTGTTAACGAGATCCCCTATCAGGTCAATAAGGCTGACCTGCTGGCCAATATCGCCGAGTTAGTCAAAGACAAGAAAATAGATGGCATCAAAGATCTCCGCGACGAATCGGACCGGGACGGTGTGCGCGTTGTCATTGAGCTAAAAAGGGAGGCCTATCCGCGAAAAGTGCTCAACCGTTTGTTTCAGCTGACGAATCTTCAGACCTCATTCCATGTCAACATGCTTGCCCTCGTTGACGGGATCCAACCGCGAGTACTGACCTTAAAGATGGCTCTTGAAGAACACTTGAAGCATCGCAAGGAAGTGATTAGGCGGAGGACGACCTATGATCTTGAGCGCGCGAAGGAGCGTGCGCATATTCTAGAAGGCTTGCGTATTGCGCTCGTTAAGATCGATGCTGTCATCAAGACTATCAAACAATCCCGTGATCGCGATGAGGCGAAAACGAACCTCATAAAGCAATTCAAGCTTTCTGAGCGGCAGGCGATTGCGATCCTTGAAATGAAACTCCAGCAGTTGGCAAATCTCGAGCGGTTGAAAGTGGAACAAGAGTACAAGGAAAAACAGAAACTCATTCAAGATCTCCAGGCAATACTGAAAAGTGATAAACGAGTTCTGGGTCTCATTAAAGATGAGCTGCTTCAGCTGAAAGAACGCTTTGGTGACAGTCGCCGCACTGAAGTTCAAGCGAATCCGGTCGGCGAATTCTCACAGGAGGACTTAATACCCAATGAAGCGACTGTGGTTGTAGTCACCCACGACGGATATGTTAAACGTTTAGCACCTGAGACGTTTAAACGCCAAGGCAGAGGCGGAAAAGGGGTTATCGGTCTGACGACGAAAGAACATGATGCCGTCGAACAGCTCGTGGCTACCATGACGCATGCCGACCTATTGTTTTTCACCAGTAGAGGTCGCGTTTTCCAATTAAAAGCATATGATGTGCCTGTTGCTTCTAGGACGGCAAAAGGGCAGGCGCTGGTGAATTTCCTCCAGCTAGGTCCTGATGAGCGCGTAACATCCGTAGACTCACTTAAAGAGTTGAAAGAGTACAAACATCTTGCCATGGTGACGCTGAAAGGCGTCATTAAACGCGTCCATATTGAAGATTTCACTAATGTTCGCCGGTCAGGGTTAATTGCTATTCGTTTGCGGAAAGATGATACGCTCCAGTGGGTGCTTCCCACTACTGGAAATGATGATATTGCTATCACGAGCGCAAACGGGCAGGCAATTAGATTTAGAGAGCGACAGGTGCGCGTCATGGGACGAAATGCCAGCGGTGTCCGCGGCATTCGACTCCGGAAAGGCGACATGGTAGCTGGACTCGCGATCATAGAGGGCGGCAAGGTAAGCCAGGGTGAACAGCTTCTCGTAGTTATGAAAAACGGCTTTGGCAAACGCACGAATCTATCAAGCTATAAAGTCCAGGGCCGCGGCGGCTCAGGCGTTAAGACTGCAAAAACTACCCCGAAAACGGGTGCTATCATTGCGGCATTTACTGTGAATGCAAAACAAGAACAGGAAGACATCGTCATCATGTCAGATAAAGGGCAGGTGATCCGCTTACCACTGAAATCAGTTTCAGTATTAGGCCGTGCAACGCAGGGTGTGCGTCTCATGCGCTTTTCTGAGCCGGGGGACGGTGTTGCCACAGTGACATTTGTATAGTAGGATCAACCGACCTACCTCTTACCAAGCGCTTATCAAACCATCTATAACCTTTTATACTGCAAAGTGATATGGGATTACCAGCGAAACGCCGAACAAACCAGTCTAAACGCGAACGAGCTTCACATTTTGCGCTAAAACCTTTAACGCTCACGTCCTGTCCGAAATGCAAGAAACGCATCAAACCGCATCACGTTTGTCCGTACTGTGGGTATTATCGTGGGCATGACGTATTGAAGTTGGATACCAAAGCAGAGCGGAAACGAGCGAAGGAAAAGAAACGCGAGGACAAAGCAAAAAATCAGTAATTACAGTCATTCCACATATGTCCAACCGCCATCTTGCTCGAACGATAGCTATGCAGTCGCTCTACGAGTGGGACTTTAACCACTCTGCAGCGGAAGCGGCGGGTGAACTGGTAAAGCGAAACATTGTCGACTTTGCCGCTGATTTCGATGATAATGGTTTTGCTGAACGTCTCGTCAAAGGTGTCGTGAAGCACCTCGAAGAGATTAACAGTCTTATCATCGAGTACGCACCTGAATGGCCACTTGATCAGATTACGACGGTTGACCGTAATGTATTACGGATCGGCATTTTTGAACTCAAATTTTCGGGCGGAGAGATACCTCCTAAGGTAGCTATCAATGAAGCCATCGAACTTGCTAAGACGTTTGGCGGTGAATCGTCAGGAAAGTTTGTGAATGGCGTACTCGGCACCATATATAAAAAGATGTTGGAAAAGGGCGAGGCAATCATTACCGAAGAAAAACATGGACAGCGCAACGAACAGCCGCCCACGGTGTCCATGCCGGAGTAATTAGAGTGATTTGACGATGTTGGAGAAAGATTTTTCCCACTTAGAGCAAAAGCTCGGCGTAACATTCTCAAACAAGGACCTGCTGAATCAAGCGATGGTCCATCGTTCGTATTTGAATGAACATCCACGATTTGCATTGAATAATAACGAACGACTGGAATTTCTCGGCGACGCGGTGCTTGAGCTGGTGGTCACGGAGTATCTCTATCAGACATACCCAAACCCCGAAGGTGAACTCACCAATTGGCGGGCAAGTTTGGTAAATGCAAAAATGCTTGCGGAGCTCGCGCGGACATTTGACCTCGACCACTATCTCTACTTAAGCCGGGGTGAACAAAAGGACAAAAAAAGCAAAGCGCGGACATTTATTCTCGCCGACGCATTTGAAGCGCTCATTGGCTCGATGTACCTTGACCAAGGGTGGCAGGTGACGCAGGAATTTATCGTCAAGCATTTAATTCCGCATCTGCGCGTCATTCTCGAAAACCATCTCTACGAGGATCCGAAGAGCCATTTCCAGGAGTTCGCACAGGAAAAAACGGGCATCACGCCTTCATATAGAGTGTTGCACGAATCTGGCCCCGATCATGCACGGAAATTCCGTATTGGCATTTATATCGGCGAAGAATTGATTGCTGAAGGCGAGGGCACGTCGAAGCAGGAAGCGCAGGTGCGGGCAGCGGAAAACGCGCTGGAAGTGAAAGGCTGGTAAGTCACCAGAAGCAAAAGAGCATAAGAACCGAATAGATATCACCTATTGTGGCCCCGTTTGTTTTACCCCGGACCGCTTTGTTCAGGGGGTTTGACGTACTGCTTATCAAGAGATATTCTCCAACATAGAAAAAGCGAAACACAAAGGTGGTATTTGTCCCACCACAAGGGAGGGGTCGATGTCAGAACGCAGTGGTATGGAAACTCTTGACGGCAAGGTTGTCGCTATGTTTCCACAGAAGGGATGCATTGCCGTGAAGTTGTTTGTAGGAACGCTCGTGCCGGGCGCAAAGCTGGACTTTTCGAAGCCGCGCACCTCCGGATCAGAGGGAGACTTCGAACTTCAGGCGTCCGTTGTCTCGATCGAAGTTGACCGCCGCCCGGTCAATGCAATTCGCGTCGTCCGGAACAAAGACGGCAGCAAACATGCAGAAGTGATTTTCCAAGGTTCGTGTGAGCCCACTCAACACAAGGATCGCAGATGCGGCATTCGCTTGAGTCGAGGGCCGTTACCACCCAACAATGCCAGTGTCTTACAGGCAAACTGAACATTTCCCGAACATATCGATAGCGCGTCGACAGATCACGGCGCGCTTTTTCTTATTTGACATCAGCTACTTCCGTGATACAGTGAGGTTCTCAAAATCGAAATAACATTGTTGCTTTGCCAATACTGTTAGCCAACCGAAAGTGAGGTAAGCATGACAATCCTTGAAGTAGGGTCCGACGCGAGAACCCACATGTTAACTCGCAAACTTCGAAGTGAGGGACACAGCGTAATCTGCGCCCCGGGAAATGATGGGATCTTCTATGAACCCGGTGTGGTAACCGCGGACGTGAAGCCGGAGGACCACGCTCGCTTGATCTCTCTGGCCGACATGACCAAGGCTGTCACCATCGTACTGCCTGAGGGGCCACTCGTGGCGGGCATCGGCGACGAATTCCGGGCAGTCAATCGTCTTTTTTTCGGTCCATCAAGGGCAGGTGCCATGCTCGAAGGGAGTAAGGCGTATTGCTGTGAGACACTGGCGAAGGCCGGTGTTCCCATGGGGAAGTTCTGGATATTCGATGATCCGGAGGACGCGATTCATTTCCTCGAGAAGATCACATTTCCGATCGTGATTAAAGCCGATGGCCTATGTGCGGGCAAAGGAGTCCGTATATTGTGGTCATTGGAGGAAGGAATCCAGGCCGTCACTGCGTTCATGGTCGACAAGATCTTCAAAGAGTCGGGTGCACGGATTATTTTCCAGGAGTTCCTGAACGGCTACGAGCTCAGCATGTTCGCAATTCGCGACAAGAACGGGTTCGTCCTGTACACAATTTTCTCACAGGACCACAAGCCCGTGAACGATGGCAACAAAGGTCCGATGACTGGCGGTATGGGTGCCTTCGCTCCCGTGTCTTTGGCCAGTACGGAGCTCTGGCAGCTTGTCATCGACAGGATCTTCACTCCGACGTTCGAGGCAGTTGAGGACTATGAGGGCATCCTCTATGCCGGGCTCATGGTTACCGATTCGGGTCCGAAAGTGCTCGAGTACAACTGCCGATTCGGTGATCCTGAGACTGAGGTGGTTCTGCCGTTGTTGAAGACCAACCTTGGTGAAACGATCCAGGCGGCCGCAGAAGGAGAGCTGGAACGAATTGGCAAACTCGAATGGCACGATGGTGCCTGCTACTACGTCGGGATGACCGTTGAGGGGTATCCTGATGCTCCCGTTACTGGAGATGTGATCAGCGGCCTGGATGACCATGGCCAACTCGCTTGTCCTCCAGATCACGATGGTGAGATCTGGGTGCTACATGCCGGGACTGAACGAGTCGGCGGTGTCTGGAAGACCAAAGGCGGACGTGCACTTGGTGTGGGCTGTAAAGCCCAGAATCACAAATTCGCCTTTGGGGGAGCCTATAAGGGTGTTGAGAGAATCTCTTGGCGCGGTGAACACCATCGTAATGACATCGGTATTCACGCTGCGGCATAATTTTTTCCAGAGATCTATCGAAATTGTTCTTGACCTCGCTCTCCTTCGGGCGAGGTCTTTTCCTATTCGAAAATAAAAGGGGCAGTTAGAATTTACCTGTTTCAATTGCTCCTTAGCAATTTTTATTATATCCTCCCGGTATGGGTGAGACTACTCCTTCTTCTGAAGAGCATCGACCGGAGCAGCATATTCGATCCGTCGAAGATGAAGCTAGTTTGAGTAGAACAAACGAACAAGGCAGCGCAGAGACAAAAACTTCCGCCAAGGCGGAAACCACTGACTCTAACCCGAAGGTCGTCCCGTTGGTGTGCTCGCCTGGTCTTACTGAGGATCAATTTCTATCGTGGACTGACGGAGCGAAAGCCATTATTGTCGTGGCATACGCGACCGGCACAATGCCCGATCGCTTGGTCCCGGCGATCCAGCGGAGAATACAAGAAGGGATTCCAGTGTTTGTGCTTTCAGATAATCCCGGTGACCAACATGGAATTGTAAAAATCATGTATGCTGCCGGAAAAGGGGCATACGATGCCGGAGCAGTGCCGTTGGAAAAAGTAAATGTCAATCAACAAGCAGAGGTATTTGTTGCTATCACCGAAGCGCTCAATAGAGGTTTGAGCGGCCAAGCATTAGCTGATGCAATTAGGGATCGGTACGCGTATCATCAAGGAGAAACAAAACCCATAGCCGAATGGGATGACCCTGCGTATATCCCTCCGCACCCGAGAACCAGAGTAACACGAGTGGGTGGCCTTACTGGTCAGAACGACAATGATTCATCTCCGAAATAGGTTTTCGTTTGGTTATAGCGCATTTTTATGCTATCCTTAGAAGCAGCAAGAGCTATGCGAATTGCGGATCCACATTTTACCCAACTCACCGGTGCTGTAAGCGCCAAGTATCGAATTCCCTCGTAATGAAGGGGATTTTTTTATGCCACAAAAAGCCACAGTAGGGTTCAAAAACCGTGATATTATCTCCATCCACGACTTTTCGAAGGATGAAATCCAGCATATCCTAAAGGTTGCAAAGGTATATAAAGACCGCCCACACCCAGGCCTGTTAAAAGGAACCATTCTCGCTTCACTGTTTTTCGAGCCGTCGACGCGGACGCGGTTCTCATTTGAGTCAGCGATGGAAAGGCTGGGCGGGTCGGTAATTTCACTTGCCGATGCCAAGTCAAGCTCGTCATCAAAAGGCGAGTCGCTGTCAGATTCGATCCGCATCGTTGAAAAATACTGCGACGTTATCGTCATGCGCCACCCTCTCGAAGGTGCTGCGCGGCTTGCAGCAGAAATTTCGAAGAACCCCGTGATTAACGGCGGCGACGGTGCGAATCAGCATCCTACCCAAACGTTTCTGGATCTTTTCTCGATTCAGGAAACTCAGAAGAAATTGTCTGGGTTACACGTTGCCCTTGTTGGTGATTTGAAATACGGGAGGACGACCCATTCACTCGCGTACGCTTTAGCGCTCTTCGGCGCGAAGCTCTATTTCGTCGCTCCGCAGTCGCTCCAAATGCCCGACCATATCATGAGGAATTTGAAGAAAATCAAAGCGAAGTATTCGTTTCACACCCACCCTGACCAATTGATGTCCAAGCTGGATATCTTTTATGCAACGCGCATCCAGCGGGAACGGTTCCCCGATCCATTGGAATACGAGAAGGTGGAAGGCATTTATGTTATTACGAATAAACTCTTGAAAAAGGTTAAGAAGAATTTTCGCATTCTCCATCCCCTGCCGCGCGTGAATGAAATCAACTATGAGGTTGATGACACACCGTATGCGTACTACTTCGAGCAGGCGAATAACGGGCTGTACGTGCGCCAGGCACTCTTAGCATTAATCATGGGAAAAGCGTCATGAGAGCATTTCGCGTCTACGCCATTAAGCAGGGTACGGTGATTGACCACATCCCCGAAGGAAAGGGAGTGGAAATCATCGAATTATTAAGCTTACGTAAATGGAAAAAAGTTGTGACGCTCGGCATGGGATTCACGAGTCGAAAGCTTGGGGCGAAGGATATCGTAAAGATAGAGGAAAAAGAATTGAACCAGGATGAAGCAAATAAGATAGCGCTTATAGCACCGACGGCGACCATTAACATCATTCGTAACTTTAAACTGGTCAGGAAAACCCAGGTTAAAGTGCCACGTGTAATCGAAGGCATCGTGAAGTGCGCGAATCCTGCGTGCATCACTAACCATGACCATGTCCGCACCCGTTTCTACCTCGAGAAGGCGAAGCCACTTTTGGTACTGTGTCATTACTGTGAACGGTACTTCGACGAGTCTGCGCTGACGCTATTGTAACAATGGACATCTCTGCCCGCATCGGTACTCTAACACTTGCTAACCCGACGATCTTAGCGTCGGGTATTTTGGGTGTTTCCCGCGCATCATTGAAGCACGTGTTTGATAATGGCGCTGGTGCCTGTGTGATCAAGTCAATCAGTTTAGAAGAGCGTGTCGGCCACCACGCGCCGAACATGATTACGTACGAAGGTGGCATGCTTAATGCTGTCGGATATTCGAATCCTGGAGTTGAAGAAGCACGCGCGGAATTTAAAGATTTAAAAAACGTCGGCGGGCCCGTGTTTGCGAGCATTATCGGGCAAAATGCCGATGAATTTTCAGCGATGGCAGAAGCTCTTTTGCCGGGAGATTTTTCAGCCGTTGAAGCCGTACTGTCCTGTCCGCATACGCCCGGTTATGGCACTATGGCCGGTCAAGGAACGCCGAAGAGTACGGAGGAAATTACAAAAGCAATACGAGCGAAAACAAAACTACCGCTTTTTATCAAAATATCCCCTGATAGCCAGCCTATCGGCGAAGTGGCGAAGGCCGCAGAGGCGGCAGGGGCAGACGGCATCGTAGCCGTCAATACGATGGGCCCCGGCATGATTATTGACATACAGACTGGCCAGCCGATATTACATTTCAAAGTGGGCGGCGTATCAGGAACGGCACTGCGGCCGATAGCGGTTCGTTGCATCTACGACATTCGTAAATCGGTGAAGATACCCATTATTGGCGTTGGCGGCGTTACGACGGGTCGTGATGCTGTTGAAATGATAATGGTTGGCGCATCAGCAGTGGAGATTGGCACGGCAGTTTATTATCGCGGCGTCGACGTGTTTAAGAAAGTTTGCGGTGAAATACAGGAATTTATGAAGAAGAAAGGGTATTCACAACTCCAGGATTTCCAAAGCTTAACTCATAACGTTGAGGGATAATGGAACGGCCCATGCGCATTTTTGAACAACCGACGATGTACCGAATTGCTGACATCGTGCAGGAGACTGATAATGTTAAGACGTTTTTTTTCAACGTCGAATTGCATTCGAAGCCCGGCCAGTTTGTCATCATGTGGATCCCACGAGTGGACGAGAAGCCCTTCAGCATTGCGTACGATGAACATAGCCGGCTGGGGTTGAGTGTAGCGAAAGTCGGCCGCTTCACTGAAAAGTTATTTGAGTACAATAAAGGCGATTTGGTCGGTATCCGTGGACCCTACGGCTCAACGTTTACGTTGCCAGACGGTGTAAAAAGGATATTGCTGGTTGGAGGCGGTTACGGCGTCGCACCACTTGCCACGCTGGCGTCCCAAGCCATTGTCCGTGGCATAACGGTTGATTTCTGCAACGGCGCTCGCACGAAATCACAATTGTTATTCATGGACCGGCTCAAAGCGCTGGACATTAGTCCACATGTCGCAACTGATGACGGAAGTGAAGGCCGCAAGGGTTTCATCACTGACGTGGCGAAAGAGCTGTTAGAGACCAACTCATACGATTGCGCATACACGTGCGGGCCGGAACTAATGGAGCAGAAGGTTGTCGATGCAGCGGCGGGAAAAGGCACCGCATCCCAAGTAAGCATCGAGCGGTACATGAAGTGCGGTTTCGGCATATGCGGCGCGTGTTGTATCGACGATTCAGGGAAACGAATGTGTACAGAGGGACCAGTTGTTTCCGGTGAGTTTGCCCGCACGCAGAGTGAGTTTGGCCGGTTCCACCGCGTAGCAAGTGGCCATAAGGTCCCATTCAATGCGCACTAGGATAGTAAATGCAACGCTGGCAAACGGGCTGAAAACAAGTATTGATATTGTTGATGGAAAAATAGCCGGTTTGAGTGTTTCCGGGGCACCTGATAAAACATATGATGCGGGCGGGAAGTATGTACTCCCCGGTATTATTGATACACACGTGCATTTCAGAGAGCCGGGTGGGGAGCAAAAGGAAGATTGGACAACCGGTTCGCATGCCGCCGCCGCAGGAGGCGTGACGACAGTTCTCGACATGCCGAATACCACTCCCCCTACGATTGACGCCGGCACCCTCGAGCAAAAACGTCTGCTTGCAGCAAAAAGCATCGTCAATTATGGATTCCACCTTGGTGCGACGGCGAGCAATGCCGGAGAAATCGTTAAACTTCAAGGAAAAGTCGCCGGAGTAAAAATCTATGTCGGCTCTTCCACCGGGTCACTCCTCGTTGCCGAAGACAATGAACTACGGAAGCTTTTCTCACTCCCAGGCATTCTTTGGCTCGTTCATGCTGAAGACGAAACATTGATACAGAAAAACATGGGAGCGCTTGGCAGAGTCACCGACCCCGGGGTGCATTCATGGATCCGTAACTGGGAAGTGGCAATACGGGCCGTGAAGCGGGTCATCGCGTTGGCCAGTGAAACAGGCGCCCGCATCCATATGTGCCATATCAGCACAAAAGAGGAAATGATGCTGATAGAGCAAGCAAAAGCGGAAAGAGTGCGTGTCACGTGCGAAGTGAGTCCGCACCACCTTTTTCTCGACGAATCCGCCTACGCAGCGCATTCAGCGTTCGTAAAGGTCAATCCGCCTTTGCGCACCCCTGAAGACCGGCTTGCCCTATGGAAGGGGTTGCATCATGGAGTGATAGATATCATCGCTACCGACCATGCCCCGCATACGGTGCAGGAGAAGCATCAACCGTACCCTCAGGCGCCGTCCGGCATACCCGAGGTGCAGACGTCCTTGCCAATGATGCTTCAGGTAATTGGAAAAAAAGAGTTTACCTTAGAGTGGCTCGTTGACGTCATGTGCAAGAAGCCCGCCGAGATATTTTCTCTCAACAACAAAGGATGCATCGAAGCGGGGTATGATGCGGATCTTGTCGTAGTCGATATGAACAAACGAGCCGTCGTGACGAAGGACATGCTGTTATCCAAATGCGGGTGGTCGCCTTATGAAGGAAGAAAGCTGGTTGGCTGGCCCGTAATGACATTCGTAAACGGTAATCTCGTCTTTGACAATGGGAAGATTAACGAGGAAAATAAAGGAAAGGAAACCCACTATGAATGACGTAGCAACCATCCTTCTGAAAATACGGGCCGTAACGCTCAGTCCAAAAGAGCCGTACACATTCACTTCAGGACTGAAAAGCCCCATTTATTGTGACAATAGACTGCTCATGTCCTACCCAGAGTTTCGGAAAAGAGTTATTGATGAGTTTATCGCTGTTATTCAAAAGAATCATCTTACATTTGATATTGTCGGAGGAACCGCAACGGCCGGCATTCCCCATGCGGCATGGATTGCCGATCGGCTCGAGAAACCGATGATCTATATTCGCGGGGCGTCGAAGGAACACGGAAAGAAGAATCAGATAGAGGGTAAACTCGGAAAAGACCAGAAAGTATTGATTATTGAAGATCTCATCAGTACGGGTGGAAGTTCCGTTTCAGCCGTTGAAGCTGTCCGTGAGGCAGGAGGTGTGGTCGGTGATTGTTGCGCAATCTTCACCTATGAGTTTGAAAAAGCAAAGCAAAAGTTTACTAACGCCACGTGCAAATTGTTCACGCTCACCACATTTTCCGAACTTCTCACTGTGGCGGAAGAACAGAACTATATCACCTCTGAAGAAGAAGCAATCGCACGGGAGTGGAAAAGAGATCCGGAGAAGTGGGGTGAGCAGTTTAAATCATAAAATATTTGTATGTCCCAAAAAGCGTCCTACTCACAGCGGATTGAGTCAGTGAGAAATCCGGCTGCGAAGAAGCTACTTCAGCTGATGGAAGAAAAACAGTCGAACTTGGTTTTCGCCAATGACGAGACAGATCCCGAAAAGTTCTTAGAGATCACCGATAAAATAGGTCCGGAAATAGCGGTTTTCAAGACACACATTGATGTTATAGAAAACTTTACCCCCGCCATTATTGACCAGTTGCGTTCGTTGAAAAAAGAGCACCAGTTCATGATCTTTGAAGACAGGAAGTTCGCTGACATCGGCAACACCGTCATATTGCAATACGAAAAAGGCATATATCACATCGTCGAGTGGGCAGATTTTGTAAATGCGCACGTCGTGCCGGGACCGGGTATCATTGAAGGGTTACGAGAAGTGGGTATGAAGCAAAAAGAACCTCGGGGGCTGATTCTGCTGGTTCAGATGACCCCCGAAGGGAATTTAGCTACGGATGAATATATGCAAAAAGGGGTTGAGATGGCGAAGCAGTATGATGATTTCGTTGTCGGGTTCATCGGTAACGGTGGTGACGTCACTGAATTAAAAAAACTTTCTGCTCTATCTGATCCCCGATTTATCATTTTTACTCCGGGTGTGAAGATCGGGGGCGGAGGTGATACTCTCAAACAGCGGTATACGACCCCTGCAGAAGTCATCGCCGCAGGTTCTGACTTGCTCATCGTTGGTCGTGGTATTTCATCGGCCGATGACCCTTTGGCGGCCGCGAAAGAGTACCGACGCATTGGCTGGGAAGCATATCGGGAGGCAGTAGCGTAGAAGTAGAGAGCAGAAATATTAGCAAAAAGTATGTCATTCTGAGGGAGTCAGCGACCGAAGAATCTTTGTTACAATCCCCAGTGCGATGTTACCGAGATCCTTCGTTCGTCCCGCCACGGGACTCCTCAGGATGACAAACTTAGTTAGTGATTACCGCATTGATTATGAAACATTTTCTGCACTTAAAAGACTATTCCGTCGACGAACTGCGCTCACTGCTCTTCCGGGCGATTGAGATAAAAAAACAGCCAGAGCTGTATGGGGATGTTTTAAAAAACAAGACACTCGTTATGCTGTTCCAGAAATCCTCCACCCGCACGCGCCTGAGCTTCGAAGCCGCCATGACCCAGCTCGGCGGTCACGCCATTTTCGTCGACCAGAAGACCACGCAATTCTCACTCACCGATTTTAAGGATGAGATCCGCGCCGTCATGAGGTTTGGAGACATGCTCATGTTCCGAGCGCTCAAGTTCGCTGACGTTGAGACCGCTGCGTCGTTTAATCAGATTCCCGTTATCGACGCGTGTTCTGAGAAATACCACCCATGCCAGGCGCTAGGCGATTTGCTCACCATGGCAGAGCATTCAGGGGGCCTGGAGAACGTTAAAAAGGTTGTCTGGCTCGGTATTGAAAACAATGTAAGCAATACGCTGAAGCTGGTTTGCGCTAAGCTCGGCATTGATATTTACTTAGTTACGCCAAAAGCGCACGAAATTAGTGTAGATAATGAGTTGAACCAAATAGTTGAAGCTACTGGAAGAGTGCACAAGACGTTAGAACTTTCTGTAGCGATGAAAGACGCTGACTACGTGCATACCGATACGTGGATGGATATGGAATTTTTCGAAAATGGCAAGGTAAAGCCGGTGTATCAGGATGAATATGATAGGCGCATTGCGCTCTTTAAGCCTTTTCAACTCAACGCCTCGGTCGTTGACTTAAGCGGCGGTAAAGCGAAAATCATGCACTGCATGCCGTGCCATGTCGGCTATGAGATTACCCGCGACGCGATTGATCATCCGAACTCGGTGATATTCGACCAGGCGGAAAATCGCCTGCATGCGCAGAAGGCAGTTATTCTGCATTTGCTAGGAAAATAATATATAAGAGTTTCTTCTTACCCTTGACAGGCATATGTGAGTATGCTAGTTTTTACTGTTTTGTACCTTCAGTCAAATGGGAAGGAGGACAGTATGATTCGATCATGTATCGAATCAATCGGAGGAATCGGTTTCGTCGCTCTCGGCGCCGGGATTCTCGTACTCATCAAGAACCTCATGCCACATGAGGCTCCCATGACAAGCGGGATCTCACCCGAGTGCAGACCGTCTGAACCTCCGAAGAGTCATTTCTTGCTTGATACTGGCATTGTGGTGGCGACACTCGCTGTGATCGTCTTCGCTGTCAGCACGCTCACGAGATGACATTCATCCCGCGATCTCGTACTCCTCCATTACCCCTCGATTATTCCGGCCGCCGTTTCTCACGATTCGGTGGCTTTTTTCTATAGTTTTTTCATTTGATTTAATGCCTATTTTATGCTACGATGCACTTCTCACCATGAGTCCACTTGATTCTTTTTTAATGTACAGATCAGCGCTAACCTCGCTTAGGTATTCGGAGCGGTTTTCTTAGTATATGTATCTCGAAAAACTCGACATTCAGGGTTTTAAATCCTTCGCCACCAAAGTAACGCTTGAATTTAAGCGCGAAATGACAGCGGTGGTCGGCCCCAATGGTTCCGGAAAGTCAAATATTGCTGACGCTGTGCGGTGGGTGCTTGGGGAGCAGTCAATGAAACTTATTCGCGGCAAGCGGGCCGAGGATGTCATTTTTTCCGGGTCTGACAGAAAGTCAAAGCTTGGAATGGCGGAAGTGTCGCTATATTTGAATAATGAAGATCGTGACGCGCCGATAGACTACTCGGAAATCGTGATTACCCGGCGCGTATACCGAGACGGCACCGGCGAGTATTTTATTAATAAAACCCAGGTTCGACTCCAGGATATCCTGTTGCTACTCGCGAAAGCAAATTTCGGCCAGCGGACATACAGCGTCATCGGCCAAGGTATGATTGATCAGGTGCTGATAGCTTCTCCGGCCGAGCGCTTGGAGTTTTTCGAAGAAGCCGCTGGGATACGCCAATACCAGATTAAAAAGGAACAGGCGGAGCACAAGCTCGCGACAACGAGAGACAATCTCGGGCAAGCGGAAATGCTGGTACAGGAAATCGCTCCACGTCTACGCTCATTGACCCGCCAAGCCAAACGGCTCGAACAGCGCGAAGAACACGAGAAAAAACTTCATGAGCTGCAAGCCGAGTACTATTCGGGTCTCTGGTCTGATCTCACGACCCGACATGCCGACGTCAAGAAACACATGCACGAAGTAGATGCTGAGCGTACCGTAGCTGAAAAAGAAGTGACTGCACTGAATAAGACTATTGAGTCATATGCAGCGAAGGAAGGACGGAGTGAAACTTTTGCCAAACTGGAACAGGAATATCAAATATTGTCTGACAAGAAAAATACTCTCTTGCGTGATCTGACAATAATTAAGGGTCGTGTCGATGTGGAGCGAGAGAAGCGTGGCGAGACGAATCTGGTGTGGCTCGAGCGCAGGCGAGATGCACTTACTGCCGATATCCGACGGGCGCAAGCAGATGTCGACTTAGCGCAACGTTCAATAAACGACGTAGGCGGTCGTTTTGGCGTTCAGCAGAAAGAGTATGAACACATAGGGCGGTCAATCACCGATCTCGAAATTGATTTGACCGCAGTGAAAAAAGGTTTCACCGCTGATCCGAGCGTTTCAGCGATGAATCTCCATGGTGAACTCAAACGCATTGCGGCAGAACAGGAAGAATTCCTCCAAAAACTTCGGGAGACGAAAGAGCCTGGAGACATTCCAAAATTATCACAAATTGCCGAGCAAATCACTCGAGAATTGGGCCAATCCGTCGAGCGCAGTCGGAAACTGAGTGCAAAAGACCCTAATGCTCTTCTGCTTGTCCAAGAGAAGCTCGCGGAAGCGTTTCGTTCCCAGGATACTGTATTAAAGGATCTCACAGAGTTGACTGCCGATGTCCGTACAGCAGAAGAGCGGCAGCGAGGTGTGAAAGAACGGCTGAAAAAACTCGAGGAAGATTATTCAGGAATTGAACGTGACTTAACCCAGTTAGGAGGACGCGATCCTCAGCAGGTTGCCGCAGATCAACAAAAACTCGAAGATGATATTAGACTGATTGATGGTCAGATTGCTTCTGCACAGGCGAAGCTGCTAGCTGTTGGCAAAGATCAATCAGCGCAGCAGCGGGAGCTTGTCGAAGCGCAGCGAATGCTTCGCGAAAAACAAAAACAACTCAACGATATTACTACGCGACTACATGAGATTCAGATCGATTACGCAAAACTCGAGACCCGCAAGGAGGATTTGGATAGAGAAATGATGGATGAAATGACTGATGAAGCTCGTGAACGCATCTACCAATCCAAACATCCGGCGCCGGTCAATGAAGGACTCGCACAAGAGATTCAGCGGGAGAAGCGCTTCCTGGAGCTCATCGGCGGTATCGACGAAGCCGTGCCTGAAGAATATCAGAAAACAAAAGAGCGGCATGATTTCTTAAGCACACAAATAGCCGATTTAACGAAGGCGCTCAAGGATCTCGAAGAAGCCATTGAAACTTTGAACCAAACAATCAAAAAACAATTTGACCTAGCTTTTGAAAAAATAAATCTTGAATTCGGCAAATACTTCAAAACACTTTTCGGTGGAGGGAATGCCAAGCTCAGTCTCGTCAGAGAAGAGGTACTACCACCTGTAGATGAAGAAGAGAGTGAGCAATCAAGTGATAATGAAGGTGAGGATGGTGATGACGAAGAGCGCGCTCCAGTGTCGCGCCCGGGTGAAAAAGTGCTGACCGGTGTGGAGATTTTCGCTACCCCACCTGGCAAGCGCTTAAAGAACATTACTATGCTATCTGGCGGTGAGCGTGCGCTGACGTCAATTGCGTTAATTTCAGCTATTATTTGTAACAACCCATCCCCTTTTGTTGTACTCGATGAAGTGGATGCGGCCCTGGATGAGTCAAACTCTATCAGATTTGCTGAGATTGTCGGACGACTTTCCGAAAAAACTCAGTTTGTCACTATTACCCATAATCGTGCTACGATGCACAAGGCGCGCATTCTCTACGGCGTCACCATGGGCGATGATGGGGTTTCGCGTTTATTATCGGTAAAGATGGACCAGGCCGAGAAGGTTTTAGAATCTAGTGGCAGACGCAGGTTTGACCCTTCAGCAATTCCTCAATAATTCTTGGAGCCGCTCAGGATCAACCCCGAGGGGAATCGAGGGGTTGACACCGATCCCCAGAACGATTAAGATATTCCTTACACTATGTTACGCATCAGATTAGGCCGATTAGGAAAAAAGAAGCACGTCACTTACCGCATTATCGTGTCAGAAAAAGCAAAAGACACGCATGGCGATTTTTTGGAACAAGTTGGTACGTACGATCCACACACCTCGCCGGCTACAGCGATACTGAATGCTGAACGCATTTCCTACTGGCTTTCAAAAGGTGCACAGCCTTCTGGCGTCGTGCATAATTTATTGGTTGATAAGGGCATCATTAAAGCCGAGAAAATCAGCGTAGCTAATATTAAAAAGAGCAAAGAAGAACCAACCGTTGCAGAAGCACCGAAACCGGCTGTAGTGAAACCAGAAGAAAAGAAAGAGACCCCGCCTGTCGAACCGAAACCTGAAGAAAAAACAGCACCAGAGATTCTTCCGGAAAAAACAGAGCCGAAAACAGAAGAGAAAGCATCATAATTACAGCATGAAGCATACTTGAGGCTACTCGAGATGTTTTGTATTTGACCCCGTTAGGAAAATTTACCAAAGTGTTCGACTGCAATTAAACACTTCTCTACCTAGATACGCTAGAAGGTACGGGCTGATTTCAGAAAATTTGCTAACGGGGTTGACATTCGTTTTGGCGATATGGTATGTTTCTCACCGTGCAGTCTCTGCACCAGTGGGCAGTGGAGCATCCCCTTAAGCAATCTTAAAAGGTCGAACACGGATATCCCTGCAGCACAGTAAGTATTCAGTAATGTACTGTTTGTATGGCAAAGACAGAAACTGACCAGGAGTTTGTAGAGTACGTAGTCAGGGCGTTGGTTGACAACCCAGATGATGTGAAATCAGATCGGACGGTTGATGAAATGGGCGTTCTCATTACGCTCAAAGTCAACCCACAGGACCTCGGCCAAGTGATTGGTCGACAGGGACAGACTGCCAAGTCTCTCCGCACACTTCTCCGCGTTGTCGGCGCAAAGAACCACGCTCGGGTCAATCTCAAGATCTACGAGCCAGAAGGCTATCAAAAGAGCCGCGGCCCGAGAATGGATAGACCAGCGGGTAGACCGATGGACAGACCAATCGCTGAAGAAGATACTTCAGCAGTTGATGACTTGAAACTCTAGGTTCCGAACTACAATAAACGACAGACGACCGCGCATGTGATATACTCCCATGCGCGGTTGTTCATAGATACATAATGTATGCGTTTTGATATTCTTACAATTTTTCCAGGAATGTTCGAATCGTTTATGCGGGAGACGCTCATTGCGAAAGCGATCAAAAAAAAGCGCATGGCTATCTACGTGCATAATATTCGTCGTGCAACGAACGACAAACATCATACTGTTGATGACCGACCATACGGCGGCGGACCCGGGATGATTTTGAAAGTCGATCCAATCCTGAAAACATTACGTATGCTTCCAAAAAAGAAAAAGCGCCGTATTATTTTACTCTCTCCTCAAGGCACCCAATTCAGTCAGAAGGTTGCTCGCAGGCTTGCAGGGTATGAACAAATTATTCTGATCAGCGGACGGTATGAAGGGTTCGATCATCGGGTAACGAAATACGTCGATGAGGAACTTTCCATCGGTCCGTACGTTATGTCAGGCGGAGAGATTCCCGCAATGGTTGTTGTCGAAACGGTCAGCAGGCTGATACCCGGCGTAATCGGGCATCCGGAGGCGACACGAGATGAGACATATTCCGGCTCGCCCGATTATGTCGAATACCCGCAGTATACCCGCCCACCCGTGTACCGCCGACAAAGTGTGCCAAAGGTGCTTTTAAGCGGGAATCACAAGGAAATACGGGCTTGGCGGCAGTTTCATAGCCGCAGGCGGAAAAGTGGTTCTCGCGCTGCTTGACAGGCTTTTGGGCAGGAGGTACACTATGGCATGCTCGGTAAGAAAGGCACGTAAGTTAATTTCTAACCGGCATAAGGCTTTCACCCTACAAGGAACTTAAAAATTCAGCCAGTCGCACTCCCCGCTGAGCGGGGCGTGAAGAGAAAACAGGGGCGTCTACAAAAAACATGTTGGACCTCTCTGTTTTTTCTTCACCCAGAGTTCGAAAGCAGTGGAGAAAATGGACATTGACAACTTTGATGTGGTAAGGACACTTCGAGTGTTTGGCGGGGAAGAAAGAAGAGGTAGTGGGTACGTTTTTCCAATATTGATCGCTCTTTACAGATCCATTACTTCTCTTCCTCCCTTGCCAAACAGGAGATTGTTCATAATTCATCAATTCAAATTAGAACAAATCACGGGCCGCCTTTGGCGGTCCGCGAGTCAGATCTTAAACTCTTTCTTGAGAGTTTGATCCTGGCTCAGGATGAACGCTGGCGGCGTGTCTTAGGCATGCAAGTCAAGGGGGTTTCGCGAGCAATCGTGGAACAACCGGCAAACGGGAGCGTAACACATTGGTAACCTGCCCCCATCACGGCCATAACCCGGAGAAATCTGGACTAATTGCCGATGGTCTCTCATACCCGATTGGGTGTGAGAGTAAAGGTTTCGCGCAAGCGAAGCCAGATGGGGAGGGGCCTATGGTCCATCAGCTTGTTGGTGAGGTAATGGCTCACCAAGGCGACGACGGATAGCGGGTGTGAGAGCATGACCCGCCTCACTGGGACTGAGAAACTGCCCAGACTCCTACGGGAGGCTGCAGTCAAGAATCTTCCCCAATGGCCGAAAGGCTGAGGGAGCGACGCCGCGTGCAGGATGAAGCCCTTCGGGGTGTAAACTGCTTTTCTGAGGGAAAAATCAATGATGGTACCTCAGGAATAAGGCGCTGCTAACTTCGTGCCAGCAGCAGCGGTAATACGAAGGCGCCAAGCGTTATCCGGATTTACTGGGCGTAAAGAGCTCAACGGTGGTTTCACGCGTTCTCGGTTAAATATGCAGGCTCAACCTGCATGCCGCCGGGAAAACGGTGAAACTTGAGGGCAGAAGAGGCAGACGGAATTGCCGGTGTAGTAGTAAAATGCGTTAATATCGGCAAGAACACCCAATGCGAAGGCAGTCTGCTAGGATGACCCTGACACTTCACGAGCGAAAGCGTGGGGAGCGATACGGATTAGATACCCGTGTAGTCCACGCCGTAAACGTTGGATACTAGGTCTTGGGAGTATCGACCCTCTCAGGATCGTTTACTCAAGCTAACGCAGTAAGTATCCCGCCTGGGGAGTACGGCCGCAAGGCTAAAACTCAAAGGAATTGACGGGAACCCGCACAAGCGGTGGAGCATGTGGTTTAATTCGACGATAACCGAGGAACCTTACCAGGGCTTGAAATCCTAGCTGCACAGCCGCAGAAACGTGGCTTCCTTCGAGGGTGCTAGGACAGGTACTGCATGGTTGTCGTCAGCTCGTGTCGTGAGATTTTGGGTTAAGTCCCCTAACGAGCGCAACCCCTATGGTATGTTACATTTGTTCATGCCAGACTGCCCCGGATAACGGGGAGGAAGGCGGGGATGACGTCAAATCAGCATGGTCCTCTGATGCCCTGGGCTACACACGTGCTACAATGGGAAGTACAATGGGTTGCTAAGTCGTAAGACGGAGCCAATCCCATCAAAGCTTCTCTCAGTTCGGATTGAGGGCTGCAACTCGACCTCATGAAGCTGGAATCGCTAGTAACCGCAGATCAGCTATGCTGCGGTGAATACGTTCTCGGGTTTTGTACACACCGCCCGTCAAGCCAGGAGAGTCGGGGATGCCCGAATCCCGCATTTGCGGGAGAAGGTAGACTCGATGATAAGGGCTAAGTCGTAACAAGGCAGCGGTAGCGGAAGCTGTCGCTGGATCACCTCCTTTCTAGGGAGATATAACCTAGACCGTAACCATTAGGTTACGGTAGGGTCGCGTGAAGCACTTCTTCATTCTTCGCGAAGGAAGAACTGCCTCACTTAGGTGCAGTGAAACTGCATAACAACCGATGAATATAGACACGTCCTTACCACGTCAAAGTTGCTCAATGAGCGTATTGCCTACAATAATATGTCTGCCCCTTTACTTGTTTACTCTCCGTAGAGGCGGTACACTGTGAGCTGTAGGTTTTTTTGATATTTTACAAAGGTTTGGAAAAAGAGTGTATTTCTTACTGGTGGGCGCGTAGCTCAGGTGGTTATCCCGCACCATGTCACTTCGTTCCAGGTACGGGACAAGGAGCGCTTACTGTGCTTTTTTAACAGAATTCCCTTGGTGGGCGCGTAGCTCAGGTGGTTAGAGCGCGTCACTGATAATGACGAGGTCGGAGGTTCGAGTCCTCCCGCGCCCACCAAGGGAATGAAAGCGCGCCTGCCCCGCTAACTTCGAGCGATAGTGAGAAGTTGTGCGGGGTCACTGATAATGACGAGGTCGGAGGTTCGAGTCCTCCCGCGCCCACCAGTGAGTGATATACCACGAGCCTGGGTAGCTCATCGGTAGAGCGCTGCCCTGAAGAGGCAGGCGTAGCCAGTTCGACTCTGGCCCCAGGCATATGCGGGAGTAGTTCAGCAGTAGAACGCTTCCTTGCCAAGGAAGAGGTCGCGGGTGCGAATCCCGTCTCCCGCTCCATCGAGCTCAGCGCGATTAGAGCTGAGCGAAGATGAGCCGAGCCGAGCTCGGCCTTGAATTAATTAGAGATCATAAGACCGTATGTATTACGTGTATGTTTTAATTAGTAGAAAAGACAGGTAACTGTACGTTGGCACCACCGGTAATTTGCAAAAGAGATTTAAGCAGCATAGCAACGGAGAAGTAAAATCTACAGTTGACCGAAGGCCATTGATTCTTATTTACTATGAGGTTTATGCAGATCAAGTAGATGCTGCAAGAAGAGAAAAGTACCTGAAGGGTGGTAATGGGAGAAGTGGTTTGAAAATACAGTTACGAAGTGCATTGACGAGAATGCAATATAGATACCTTCATACAAAGACTTATTGATACGCAAGTTTGAGATTTTGTTATACTGTAGTAGTTATGCCGCCGTGGTGGAATGGCAGACACAAGGGACTTAAAATCCCTCGGGGAAACCCATGTCGGTTCGACTCCGACCGGCGGCAGATAACACTTACTTGCTGGGTAATCGTTAGGAAGCAACTCATCAAGCATGTTGCAGAAGACTCTCGAAGCGAAGCGGAGATCCCGCCATATGGCGGGACGACCGGCGGCACCAAGAAAAATATGTCTTTAGATATTAAGCACATCTGGTGGGACGTCGAAGGCACGCTGTTTCAAATCCCGCCTGAGTATGAAGAAGCTAAGAATCGGAGGCGTTTTGAGTTATATTCAGGAATCATAGACAAACCTCTCAGTGAGGAACTACGACAGGAATACCGTGAGCAGTACAATAAACGCAAAAGCCATTCCGCAGTTTTTCAAGCATTGGGCAAGAGTAAGTATTTTTGGCAGAACGAGCTGGACCAAGTTGATATTTGCTCATTTGTCCAAAGAGATAAGAAGACAGTTACGATGTTCAAAAACTTTGCCCAGCTTCCTTATCTTCACTCAGTATTTACCAATAGGCATTTGAAGTATACTAAGAAAATTTTAAAGCACCTGGGAATTCCCGAAGCGCGATTTACGCATTTCATCACCAATGAAAACTTTACTCACCCAAAGCCGCACTTAGAAGGGTTTAAGCTTATGGTAACATTATCAAACGTAGCGCCAAGTAAAATCCTTTTTATTGGTGACCGCATAGAAACTGATATTTTACCAGCAAAGAAGGTTAGTCTCAGAACTGCCCTTGTATGGTCAGAAAAGGAATCGACGGAAGCTGACTTCACTTTTTCCCACGTGTGGGATGTGATTTCTTTGTTCCAGTAAGTGCACTCACAAATTTAGCAAAAGAATCGCCCCTGACCGGCGGCACCAGTACATACTCTATGAACATTTTCCTTTCAGTATCCGTTAACGCAGGCCGTCAGTATTTACCGACCTATAAGCATATAGCTCAATACCTCACGAGCGGCGGACATCGCATACTCGACGAACAGGTCGTCCTCGACGATATGAGTACGGTCGAGGCGGGTAAAAGCGACCAGTGGATTCATGACAAAGCGCGGCGTGATATTGAGGCGTGCGACATCGTTATAGCGGAAGCGACGAATCCAAGCACTGGGGTGGGTGTTGAAATTGGGTACAGTGTCATGCGAGGCAAGCCGACGTACGCATTGTATCTCAAAGAAAAAGAGGATAGGGTCTCAACGATGGTGAAAGGAAATGACGCTATAAAAATCTTCTCATATTCTAATGAGAAAGAGTTGGACTCATGCCTCGGCACGATTCTCGCACAGATTAATTAACCGCATTTTCCTCCATCGAGTGACACTGGGCGTGGTGGCCATAACACTTCCTTCTTGTGTTTTGTAGATATCAACGATTCAAGTATACTAAATATATATGAGGGCCCAATCGTCTTCGAAACTCAACCCAAAAAAGCGCTACCTCCAGGTTGCTCTCAATAGTACCCTAGCAGAAGCGTCGAAGATTATCAGTAGTCTCCCGAAGAGTGACCGTATCATTGTTGAGGTGGGGACCCCCATGATTAAACGCTATGGTGAAGATGGCATTCGAAGAGTGCGTGACTTGTATGCGCAAAGGCTATATGGCCTCCCTGCCGCGTCTTCGCAACGCACGTCCCTTTCTCTGCTTAGTCTGATAACCAATGCCGCCAGGTCATCTGCAATGAAGGCACCTCCTGCCCCCGCCGGGAACGAGGAACTTTACCCCTATATTGTGGCAGATTTGAAAACCATGGATCGTGGAGCGACGGAGGTTGAAATCGCCGCGTCAGGAGGTGCGAGCGCCGCCATCGCTCTTGGCACCGCTCCTACTGAAACGCTCAATGCGTTTGTCGAATCGTGCGACCGTCTTGGAATTGACGCCATGATCGACATGATGAACATCGAGTTTCCCCTATCGGTACTTCGCGCATTAAAAAAAGCACCTCGCGTCGTAATACTTCATCGGGGGGTAGATGAGGAACACTTTAATAGGCAAAAGATGTTGCCTCTCCATGAAATCCGGAGGATCAAGGGAAGCTATGACATACTGATCGCTGTGGCCGGCGGTGATACGATTCGAGAGGTACAGAGCGCTGTTTTCAATGATGCAGATATTGTCGTCATTTGGAAATCCGTATATCAAAATACTGCCGAGACGGTGAGTCTCGTCGAGGGTTTCCTTAAACGCATCAAGTGAGCCTATTTGACTTTGTCTTTGAGGTAGCTCGCGAGCGATCGGAATCCTTCCATGAACTCAACAGGCAACGCAAAGATAACCGTCTTTGACGGATCCGGGTTGATTTTTTCTATCGTTGATAGGGTGCGGAGCGAAAGGCCGCCGGGGGCATTGCTGAGACGCTGTGCCGCCTGAGCCAGTTTATCCGCCGCTACAAATTCACCCTCGGCTCTGATAATCACTGCGCGACGCTCACGTTCTGACTCGGCTTGCTTTGCCATTACCCGTTTCATATCGGCAGGAAGCTCGATATCCTGAATTTTGATGTCCGTAACGTTGATTCCCCACGCTTTTGTCGCCCCGTCGACGATTTTCTTGATTTCCTCCGCTGTTTTTTCACGTTCTGACAGCAGCGAGTCGAGCTCGATGCTTCCGACCACGTCCCTGAGTGCCGCCTGCGCGTATTGGGAAACGGCGAGCGTGTAATCTTTGATATTTAGAATGGCGTTCTCCGCGGATTCGACTTGGAAATACACTACTGCGTTGATTCCTACCGGCACATTGTCGCGGGTGATAACTTCCTGCTGTGGAATATCTGTCGTTGTCACGCGTAGGTCGACTTTAATCATTCGCTGGACGATGGGAAAAATCCATTTCAAGCCCGGTATGCGGGTACCTGTGTATTTCCCGAGGGTCAATACCACCCCTCGTTCGTATTGGTCGATGATGCGTAGGCCGATAATAATGAAAAAAATAATCAGTCCAAGTAATGTTCCAAAGAATCCCATAGGTGTTGATTATATTAATGGTACATGCAAGATAAGTATATACCAAAACGGGCCTTCGTGCGAAGACCCGTTTTGAGCATGTCAGTAAATACTATAAGACTTCTAATTTTGTGTACCTCGCACCCCATTCCTTGGCCTGTTCTCGTGAAGCCATCCAAATATCTGCCATATATCGGTGTCGGGGATTCATGCGGTCCTCTACCACGAATATTTTATCTCCAAAATGATCCGGGATGCGGACACGAGTGCCGATTGGCAGGAAGTTTGCCGCAATGACTCCATCGCGAACTTTCGAGCCAGAAGCAGTCGTGAATGGGTCACCATCAGTCTGATCTTTCGTTGACGAGTAGGCAGTGATGGAAAGGTACATGACCTGTTTTGCTTCTTCACGCGGCTTGTCAGCGCTGAGAGGCAGACGAGGCTGCTCTTCACTTGAAGCTGTGATAGGTGAGTTCTGATTCATTTCTCCAAGGGATGTTTGTATTTCTTTACCGACGACGTACCCAGGGAAAGTGAATTCCCAGATAAGCACGACCGCCACTGTCTTTAGAATATATGCCGTTCTGCGGCGTTGTTTCGTGGTCATAAAGAATACTTATTCATTAATCGCCCTATTTCAAAAACCTCCCTTTTACTGGCTTTGGGAGGGTGAAGTGAGGATTATAGCAAACAGGGCTATCCTGTCAAGAGCATTGGTCTGGGGTTAAAAAAACAGCTCGGACCCGGGGTGTCGCGGCGCCTCAGTTACTTCGTCGCATCGCGCCACCCGTGCTTGCGGTTACGACCGAAGCAGTTTGGTTGTTCGTTCCGCTCGCACCCTCTTGCGAGCCGTTTTTTAGCGGTGCGGTCCAGCCGCGTCAGACTGAACTTTCGTTCTGGTATCCCTCGAGGTAGATTTCCCGGATTTGTTGTGCTGTTGGAGGTATTGTGCCTTCACGAACTGATTCAGTAGTGGCGAAGCCCTCAGTGTTAGCAGTCTTCTTTCGGTTGCCGTAGGTTGTCATTCGTTCCTCCGTCGTCCAGGCTAAATCATTCGATGTTACGACGCCACTTCCCTCAGCAGGGGCAAACACAGTTAACTGCCCACCATCAAAATACATTTTCGGTACTTGCTCGCTTTCCCACACACACACTACATAATGCCATGTGTCCGGCATGAAGTTTGCTTTTGCTGACCACGTGGTTGCGGGAGAATCATTTAGAATAATTTCGAGGTTTGGGCCACTTTTCCGTATGAGTAAGTATTCTTTATTTTTCCCATCTGTCGTGTTGATAAAATTTTTATTTGTTACATCTTCCCAGTTATCATCACGCGTCCAAAAAGCGGCATAACCCACAATTGGGTCAGAAGTCTGGGTAGTAACTGTGTTCGTAGTTGTCGCAGCCTTCAGGGGGTCATGCCCGTTCTCGATTTCTGTCAAATCGTCATACCCATCAAAATCGGTGTCCCGATAATTTTTATTTGTCCCATACCGTGCCTCCTCATTATCTGTGAGCCCGTCTTTATCGGAGTCTTTCTCGTCTTCTATTGCCTTTGAAAGGTAGTCGTTTGTAGCCGTATTAATCCCCTCAACGAACATCCCACTATAAAAGTCATACGTATTTGAATCAGGCGGTGGCAAGTGTATCGTGTAGATGAGCTCATAGCTACTTCCAGCCGATGAGTATTGGTACTCCTCGCCAGTATATTGGTCTGGCGCGATATTCGCATTGTTCCAAAGGTAATTATCTTGTATGTCACTATTCGTCCTAGGCCTGACTAGTAATGCGCCTAGTGTTTCTGGATATGCACCATTTGTTAAATAATATCCGGAGAGTGCCGATCGGATTGCAACAATAGTGTCTTTTTGTTCGCGAAACTTTTCGTCCTCAACCGTAGTCCCGGTCATTTCTTGCACTAAATCGTCATAATTGGTGGTCTCGTCTGGAATATCGACTTTTGGCTTTTCTCCCATGTGGTCAAAGGTGACTCCGAACGTAGTTCGAATTTGCTTGTCTTTCAACTGTTCATTTTCGTCCGGAGGAACCATAATGATGCTCACTTCGAATTTTCTCATGGTGGACCCGGCCTGGTCGACCCACAGTGTCCATTCGGTATCCGCAAACAACGACATAAGTTGGTCCGTAACATCTTCCTCAAAACCTACTTCCTCAAGCATGTCCATGTATTCGTTGTTTACATTCCTATTTTTCACATCCTGCTTGTATGCTTCAATAGTCGCGGGAAGTTTTTCGAAGTCTATTTCGAGTTTAATCCGGTGGGTGGGATGGCCATTGATAGTTTCTTTCCCGTCAATATTCGCCTGGAGCATTTTCTCTCGAAATGCAATTTGATACATGTGCATCAACTCTTCCCGGTAGGACGGTGCTGAGTCACCCTGGTCTACCATCTGACTAAAGTCCAGAAAGTCCATGTAGCCGTTGGAGATCTCGGTATTGTCTACAACAATCCACTTGCCCTGAATGGACGAAAGACTTTCCAGAAGGAGTGAGGGTATTTTACTTATATATACGTATGTCTTGCCGCCTATCATCCGCACTTCCGCATCAATGGATAGTGCAAGCCCACTTGCCTCATAGGATCCGCTCAGAGTGAGAATGCCGCTTGTTTGAGTCGGGTCTTCTTTATTTACATCAATAAAACTTGTGATAGCAGCCTGGATGCTGAGATCCGATGGAATATTCCCCAGCATGTCGTCGAATACGTATGACAAATCTGAACTAGAGAATGAGTCATCGATTGGTTGGCAGCCAGTATAGTCGCCAACTGAATCGAACATCCCCTGGCTGTTGCTTCCAAGACACGTGAAGCTCAATGTATAGCTGGTAAAGTCGCTTGAGGGAGTATAGACGAAGGGAGTGCCGTCTGCCTGCACCAGGTCTCGTGAAAGGTAATCGGGAGTTATCGGATCGAGGGTTGCTGGAAATTTAGAATCATGGTCATCATAATAAAGTATCAAACCGGTGCGTATTTGCGCAGCATCAGATTGCATCTGCGCATTTTTTGCTTTTTGCCGGAACAATGGCTCTTCCTGATTTATCGAGGCAGTACTTCTTTCGACGGTACGGTTTTCGGTGTTAACCTGAAATGTGAAGCCAAACTCCCCGCTTTGTACTTCCGAGAGTTTTGCGAACGATTCGATTAGTAATTGTTCAGCATTTTTTGTCAAAAACGGAATTGGCAGGTATCCTTTTGTGTATGCAAAAACGCCTCCACCCGCTACAACTGCGATAATCCCTCCGATAAGTGCCCAGCGTAACCCCTTAAACGCTTTATGGGTCTTCTCACCTGAAGGGCTCGCAGAAACAGTCTGTTCAGGCGTTGTCTCGATTTCCTGGAGGATAACCTCACGTGGTGAGAGAGGTTTATGCGCGAGTGCCTGATTGACTTGGTCGAGTGCCCAGCCGCTGGTCAATAGTTGTTCTCGAAGTTCATCATCTGAGAGACCCCGTCCGCGCGCTTGCAGTATCCATGTATTTATATCCATAGGGCGTTTATTAAGCCTACGGCCATGTTACACATTGAAGCCCATCGGTATCGAAAATAGTGCAGAGTTCCCAGCCTTTACCATTCTCACTTAATGCGTAGCCATAGGATTCCCCTGTTGCCGGATCGACCAGCATTTCTGGAAGGAATGTCGGTATAAGCTCATCAAGTGTCGCGGGGTACACGGAGTTCTTAAGATAGTAATCTTGGAGCGAAACCTGTAGACCAATAATATTGATACTACGTACAATGTCATTTCGATCGGCCTCATCGGTGATAAGTTCTTCTGTATTACTGACAAGGTAATTATAGTATTCACGTTCAATCCGAACTGATTCTTGCGTAATTTTTCCGTAATTCAGGAATTCATCGTAAACGCCGGTAGAAGCCAGGAATCCAACACTGACGGAAAGCGGTATTGCGAACACCATTCCCGCGATCATGAAGCCAAGCATAATTTTCTTTCCCTGTCGTATGATAGGTTCAGGATCGTTTTCACGCGGGTGAATTGCTGAGAGATCGCGATAGATAACGGCGTAGTATGCTTGGCTAAATGCCGGTAACAGTAAATACAGAATCGCTTGAATGACCAGAAAGCCGATTTCTCCAGCGAGAAAACCGCCCAGAGAAAGCGCTGCTCCCCTCGAGGCAGATACGGCGAACCACATAGCAAAAATAATGAGAAAGAGCACTATAAATACCGCAAGAAAGGCGAGGCCGAGTACGAGTATTTTTAAGAACGTGTCCCAGCGGAAATCCCGAGTCAGTGCAAAACACCGTTTTAGCGCGGCCATGCCATGCACTTTTTCCTCAACAACGACGAAAGGCAGTGGTATGAGCATGATCGACAGTATGATGCCTGGGATAACGAATGCTACTAATCCGCCAAGGGTGGCCAGAACGCCCAGTACTGCAGTCCAGATGTAGAAGCCATATGTCTTAATCGTTGCATGGGCGACGGCTGAGACAGATCCTTCGGTGACACGTGACACAGTATGAGTGAGGCTGAGCGTACAGAAAAATACCATCAATACCAGCAGGGTTGTGTACAGGAGAAATGAACTGAAGGATGCCGAAGTGGCCGTAATAAGTAGTTGGACTCCCGTAATAATCAATGCTTGAATTAGCGCGATTCCCGCTAAGAGCTTCCACCTACTTTTTACGATTTGCCATGCGCGTAAAAACAGATTCCCTGTCATTGGTTCGGATGGTGAATCTACCACACTAAGGCCGCCCTTATGTGCTTTTAGGGCTTTTCGTATCTCCGGCTCTTTCCATCCTTTTTGAGTGACGTCGCGAACGATCTCATCATCGGGTAGACCTTTTGCATGCGCTTTTGCTACCCATTCGCGAAGGGAATCATCCTCCATAGTTTTTACTTTTGTATTCTATAATACGCAGTATATCAAAAAAAGGTCGTTTTGTCAACTTTGTAGGAAAGAGTCTTTATGCTTATTTGTCTAGAATGTTGCGTGGTTCCCTGAAGCAGAGGTAATATCCGAAAGGGTCAGTTATTCTGAAGTCCTTACTATCCCATGGTTTCAGTTCAAGGGGCGTTACCAAGCTTTTTTTGCCGATAGTTTTTATTACGTAATTATAATATGTTTCAATACTTTGATCTGTAATATAAATGCACACTTCGGTGCCATATCCGCGCGGCGTTGTTTTAGGGAAACGCTTGAAGAAGGAGTGCTCATATACTTCCTCATTTCCACAAAAGAAGGCGAGCACACTGTTGTCGCGCTGCATGACGAGGTAACCTGATTGATCCTCTGTGGGGCTTTTCTCTTACTGTTTGAAAACCCAACTTTCCGTAAAAGTCTTTTACGGTATTAAAATCTGGTACATGCAGTTCGACGATCATGTCTGACAATGCAGGCGTTGAAGCCATAGCGGGTAGGGGTCATCGGTGCCCTGAGCAGCGGCGGTGTGCCACCGACACCCCGCCGACGTTCGCTGCGTCATTTCATTCCTTGCTTACTTCTGCTCTTCGATCCCCCCACAACTTAAGTTGGGAAAAACGATGAGCTTGGAAACAGTAGTGGACTTAGTGGTGATTCCCTTAGCGGGTAGGGGGAATCGTGTCCCGGGCAGCGCCGAATGCTGCGCACGCTCGCATTCGTCGACGCTCCCGAGCTTAGCTCGGTTCGCTTCTGCCCTTCGATTCCCCTAACATTTTGGTTAGTAGAATCGACGAGCGAGTAAACAGTAGTGGATTTGGTAAATCTTCCTAGCGGGTAGGGGGAATCGAACCCCCGGCAACAGCTTGGAAAGCTGTGGTATTGCCATTATACGATACCCGCGAAATATGTATCACTTAGGTTGCCACAAGAATCGATCCAGGTCAATCCAGTAGGCGCTATCTCGTTTTGTGATATTAATACCCTCTTGTTCGAGCAGCATCGCCTGTTCTTCCGGAGGATGGTCCAGGCAGGTGGTGCTGATTCTCCCCTCCCGGTTGATAACTCGTTGCCAGGGGATATGTTCGAGCTTGCCGCCATCCATGGCATGAAGTGCCCAACCGACCATGCGGGCCGATCGCGGTGAGCCTATCAATGCTGCGATTTGCCCATACGTCGCGACTTTGCCACGCGGTATCTTTTTTACCGCCAAGTAAACCCGTTGATAAAAATTACCCATGACGATTGAGAAGCACCGTATCGAGGTACCGGTACAGATAGTTCGAAATTCCAACACGCTCTTCCTCGGGCCGTTCTGATGCACAGAGGTCGGCCAGGAGCGTACCAATGATTCGTTCAATAAGGCTTGCCCGCATGAGCGCATCAAAACGCCTTACGTTAAATCGTCGGGCGACGGGCCGGGTATCTTTTATCCATGCGTCGATACCTTTTTTCCACTGTTTGTATGGTTGTTTCCACGTACCCGAGAGCAAGTGGTCAGCCCATATCATAAAAGCAAATTCATACCCCTCGGGATACATTTTAGCGTGGGCGAAATCGGTGAGGTAGAACTTTGACCCATCCCGCACCGTGTATATTTCTTTAGGCTTAAAGTGTCCGTGACACCACATCATCGATCTTTTGCTGAACTCGTTCCGGATAATCCGCATGCCTTGTTCGTATCTTGGAAGAAAACGCTTCATATCAAGCCGGCGTTTGTTTGGCGGACGCCTTTCTTCAGCGTCATTCGCGAGCTGAAGCCATCTGCTGATACGGTATGCATGATATTCATGCGCTGGGAGGTATTCGGCTAAATGGAGGCTACGCGTGGGTTTCATCGGGAAATTACGTCGATATTCTTCGTACACAGACAAAAAAGTCCGGCGTTCCGCAGCCGTGATTGGCGAATGGAAAAATTTCCCTCCGAGCGGCAAGTGTTCCATAATAAGCCATCCGCTAAACGGCGTCGTTACCTCGTAGGCGTAGAGTGGGGGCGCCTTGAGAAGCTCACTCTTATTGTTTTGATTGAATGTTCGCAAGGCTAGGGGCTCATCGGTCGTGCGTGGGTCGTTGTATATTTTCAGGACAGCCCGTATGCCTCGGAATATGCCGGCGAAGATAACATTACGAACCATGCCAGAGGCGTAGTAGGCCCCTTGGTAGAGCTTTTTCTCAATGGTGAATTTTTGCGAGGCAGCTATGCGCTCCCCAAGAGATTCAAGTGCCGGCTTGGTCATTTAGTGGAGTCTCTCTTAACCAGGTTAAGGAGATATAAGGTAATGAGTACGACGACAGCCGTAATGACCGCCGCATAGCCGAACTTTATCCAGATGGAGTTTGCACTCACGGGAATCAGATATTCAATCAGCGATTTAATGGCATCGTTCCAAGCGAGGCCGGCGACGAGTCCGAAAGCGGCTACAATATATCCAATGGTTCGCTGCTCAAGCTCTTTCTTGATAGATATTTTTTCAGATTGAGTGGGTTGTTCAGCCATAGGGTTATTTTTCTCGTAAATACTTAAATCTAGGCACGGATGTGCCGTCTATCGTGATATTTTCTATGAACATGATAAGCGGACGTACCCAAAAACCATATTCACCGTACAGTGCTTGGTAATGGACGAGTTCTTCGAGAGTTTCACTATGACGAACCACGCCGATCACTTTATAACGCTTGCCTTTGTAGTGCTCATAAATACCGGGCCGGAGCATTTGTGCCTTTTTGGAAAGAGTAAGTGTAACGCGCGCCTCTTCATTCATATGACCAGTATAGCAAATATCGTCATCCTATTGGTAAGAAGGCTTTATGAGGTATGCCTATGAGATTACGGGAGTGAGCTCTGATACCGCTGAGTCAGTTTTTGCGCTTTGAAGTTTCCTTTTTTTCACCAGCAGGTTGTCCAGATGCAGTCCCTTGACTATGGTTTCGGGCGGTATCATGAGGCGCGGATCGCGTTGTGCCGCAGAGTACAGAACTGAATACATCTCCGGTAACATTGGCTGCATGAGTTCCTCCAGCGTCACCTTATGTGACAGAGAAACGTATTCGTCGAAGCGTGTGTCGACATTTTCTAGGATCATATCGATACCAGTCGCTGGCGCCAGTCCACCCCCACTCTCTGCAAGGTATGACAGCACAATGCCGTCTCCCCCGAGTTCTTTTGTTTGTGTGGGTTCCACGGCGTCGGCTTCAACATCCTCTCCCACGTCACGAAGCAACCGCTGCCAGGCATTTTTTGTCATTGTCAGGTCATTTACCTGGGAAAATCCACCGAGGCACTTTATTCCATAATACTGCGACACCATGAGGTAACAAAGCAGCATACTGGGAAATATGCGCTTAGTTTTCAAAGCTTCCTCGATAGCCAATGGCGTAAAGGGTACCTGAAGTCCGGCGTCATGGTTGACTAGAGTATCTCTTTCGAGCAATAAGCGCTTGCGGTGAAGTTTGTCATTCAAGCCCCAAAAAAAGAACGTTCCCCAATCATGATCTGTCGAAAAAGCGCCGGGAATATTATTAAAATATGTACTTGCGCGCGTTCGGTATTCCGGTGAAAAGAGAAGACGGTGTATGAGAGATTCGGGATTTTGAAGGTGCTTCCTCATCAAGAGTTCTTTTACAATAGTTTCTATTTCTAGATAGACAAGGTTAGGTACGTTCGCATCGACAGTACTCGCTGTAGGACTCCAAGATAATGATCGATGTGGGTGAAATAAGAGAGGCCAGAGGCGATAGTTGATCTTAGTGATTTGAGGAGCGAGTTCGGAAAAGGCAAGAATATCTGAAGCGCCAAAGTGTGTTTCAATAAGAGTGCTGATAGCTTCAGTTCGTTCGTTTGTAAGCAACCCCCGTGAATGTTTTTTTCTTATCTCACGTATCGCATTGGATATATCGTCACGTGTATAACCGCGCGATGCGTAGACAACCCCCATTTTTATTTTGTCCGGCAATAATGGCAGCCGTAGGAGCTCTTTTTCTCCTCCATTATCACCATGGAACAGTATCCCGCGCGGGTAGGCGGATGAATTGTTCGCCGATACGCTTGCAAACGAAAAAACAATGAGATATCTCAAATCAACATCATTGAGTTCGCGATACGGAAGTGCCGATATGATATTTGCGTTAACGAAAAAAGGGTGGTCTATGGGTCCATGATGGTCAGTCGTAGATACAAGCGCAAATTTTTTTAACTGTTTTGCTACGCCCTCAGCGACATCTCGGCCGAGTCGTTCTCGAGCAATATCCTTCACTACCGCGATGAGCTCGTCTTTGCGTTCATCGAGGCCAGGCACAGGATTTACATCCAAAAAATCCTTTGTGTATTCATAAAGGTTTTTTGAGCCGCGCTTGTGCATGATTTCTCCCAAAACCGGACGGCGTTCCCAGATAGCTTGTTTGAGAAGTGTAAGCTGATTTTGTAGGAAATGCCCGGGTGGATCAGTATTGCCGCCCTCGGTAAGGTCTTCCATAATGTTGCGAACAAGTATAGATAAACCAGCCACTTTGTCAAGAGGTGGCTTTTCCTAAAACAGCGAAGCCCCTTTACTTTTCGAACTTTATGTAGTGTTCCTTTGGTTTCAGAGCCGCCATGACAGTCTTCTTCCACCTGGGATTGATGTCTGAAACACGGCATATCGCACCCTGATGCCGGCAGAGCGGATCAACTGCTCGTGACTTCAGGACAATATACGCCGTGTAATCGGATTTGTCGGATGCCTCATACGTAATGACGCAGTTCATACGATCCCAAAGGAGCTTAATGTGTTCATCATGAACATGATGCGGTGCAATTCTATTAAATACTTCCTGATCCGTCGTATAGAGATCGTGTTCCGTGAGGTATTTTTTCTCCAGTGCATAACTGATGTAATCACTGACAGTTTGAAACATTGCTGCCGAACGAATGCCGGCCCAGTATTCGTCATTGAGCATATAAAAAAGTTCGGCAAACCGTTTCGCATGCTCGAAATCGCTAAAAATCCATTTTCCGCGTGAAGATGATCCAAATACTCGAACACTTCAGTGGCTGTCAACTCCCCATACGATACTGCGTCACGGAACGTGTAATCCAGCCGGTCAGCACAGATATCGGGTATGTCAGTTTCTTTTAAGGGGAAATGTGAATCGTCTAAGATATATGCAAGGTCGAATCCATGTCGCGAAAGGATAGCTGGTATCCCCGATTGTTTTATGAAATCATGATGGATATTGTCTTGATGGGCCTGGGTTTTTTCTGTACCCCGCTTCAGGATATAATCTATACCGTGCGAAAATGCGGAATGCGAGACGTCGTGAATCAGTCCAGCTACCTGTTCCTCCAGCGGCGCCCTGTACTTTTTTAAAAGAAGCATCACGCCGATGGAATGGTCAAAACGGCTCGGCGGTACCCCTGGGAAGAACGGTTTTCGGTATGCACCGGGATCGATGCCTTTCAGGCGTTTTAGAGCCGGGCTGCTTATTAGTTCAATAAGCACGCGCTCAGTGATATGAAATTCGCCGTATAGTGTGTCTTGATACCGCATGGGTTTAAGTATATCAAAAAGCGGAAATAGAGCGCAGCCTTGACGTTGTAGGGATCATGCACTAACATTCGGCTATTATACGCAACAGCCATACACAAGGAGGGTGTGTATATGTGGTCATTCCATCGGAGACCGCGAAGGGTAAGGCCAGAACAGGTGGAAGATGATGAACCGGTTGCTGGATGTGACGGCGGTGGTACTACTATTGCGGTAAACATTTCCGCATCTTCACCGCTTCGGCCGCCGAAGCCGGATATTACCGATCCACACCAACTTTGGGGGGCTAAGCCACCCGACAAGGAATAGCATCGTTCGTTAGATTTGAAGCCCGCAGGCATCTGCTGGCTTTTTTCCTATTACTACTGATTAATTTATGGGTCACTTAACTTGTGCATGTACATACAATATGCGTTGGAATGCTGTGAAGTGGCATAACAACGCGAGTACAATAATTGATATTCCAAGGATGGCCTCACCTTCGGGCACAAACGCCGCAATAATTGTAGTGGCAGACAACAGCGCCATTCGTACTTTACGCTTCATAAATCCATATACGCATTCGAAGCCCTCACTCTCCGCTCTTGCTCTCGTGTAGCTTACTAAGAACGATCCAAAAAACGCTATCAAAACAAATAGGGCGACAAGCAAACTTTGTTGCCAGAAGTACATGAGCAGTCCCAGATAGATGAGTCCTTCCCCATACCTGTCAGTGGTAGCGTCAATAAATGCACCGAATCTTGTTGAACTGTGTGCATATCGGGCAAGCTGTCCATCGAGAATATCGCACAGTTCAGTGATAATTATCGCAATGCCTGCGAGAAAAAGTGATCGGGTCGCGTAGAAATAAAGTACACCCATGCTTGCGATCCCGCCGCCGATGGTAAAAGTTTCAGGGTGAATTTTTAGACGTACCAACAATTTACCCAACGGAGTAAAGGCTGGGTAAATTCCCTTCTTGATCTTATTGTACGCTACGCGCTGGTCACTCATAGCACGTGAAGAGCTAGTGATATGCGCGATTGCTGGGATGTATTACCTTTTACAAATCGCTTCTATCATACCTAAATGCTCGTTACTGGTAAAGGCCCTCTTCTCTTGAAAAAAGGTTATTTTTCTGGTACGCTCCAAAACACTCTGGCCACGTAGCCAAGTGGTAAGGCAGGGGTCTGCAAAACCCCTATTCGGGAGTTCGATTCTCCCCGTGGCCTCCAGACATCTATTAGTTACTAGGTGAGTGCGAGTATTATGTTCATCGTTGCCACCATTTCAAAAAATTCTTACCCGGCGGAAAAGATACGGGAAATTATCGATGCAGGCGCTGAAGTGCTGCGTTTTAATTTTTCCCATGGGTCGCCCGATGAAATGTATGAACGAGTTCTTGTCGCCAAAAACGTGATACGAGAAGCAGGAAAAGAAGGAACGGTAAAAATCATGGCGGATTTACCAGGCGATAAGTTGCGGCTCGGCAAGTATGAACCCACTAATGTTCCTGTCCACGCCGGCGATACGATTCGTTTCAAATCCGGTGGGACGACACCTGACCCGCATACATTCGTTCCAGTAGACGTGCATGCTCTCGGCACCATCGTGAAACCTGGGCAGGAAATTAGTGTTGCTGATGGTGACCTACGGTTCCGTATTAAGGATATTGTTTCAGACGAGTCTTGCACCGCAGTTGCATTGAATGCGGGAGAAATTCCATCAATGAAGGCATTTAATATCGGTCAGGGTGTTGACTCACTCAATCATCTGACGAAGCGAACAGTGGCCCACATGGCCAAGTTAAGCGAAATGAACCCGGATTGGGTTGCCTTATCCTTTGTGAACAGCGCCGCATTTGTTGAAAAAGCCCGAACAATGTTGAAAGAAAAAATGCATACCGATGCGCTTCCACCGCTGGTAGCGAAGATTGAAACCCTCCAGGCTGTTGAACGAATCGATGAGATCGCGCAATCGGTAGATGTGCTCATGGTTGCCCGCGGGGACCTGGCCATCACTGCACGGGCGGCGAAACGAGCCGGTAAACCGGTTATAGTATCTACGCAAATACTTGACAGCTTAGTTACTCATCTTGTACCTACACGCTCGGAGATTCTCGATCTTACCAATATCGTTCTTGATGGGGCTGACGGAATCATGTTTGCCAAAGAAACGGGGATTAGTCCAACTCCCGGCTATTCAGTGAAGGTTGCGCGGAAGATTATCGAGGCGGTTGAAAAAAATAGGGATGACATGTAAAGTACTGGTTTACGGGATGTAGTTCAGTTGGCTAGAACGCTCGCTTTGGGAGCGAGAGGTCGCCGGTTCGAGTCCGGCCATCCCGATTAGAATTCACTACGATAATGGTTCCAAGAGAACTTATGAATAAATGGTCAAGCAGCAGTTACCGGACTCGAAGGGCGCAAGTAGGCGTAACGCCCCGGCCCGCAGGGCTAATCCGGCCATCCCGATAGTGTTCCCCAAACCCAAGGGAAATTAGAGGTTTGCCCTAACCACTGCTTGGTGAGTGGTGATATACTACAGGGCATGGCAAGCGACCTCACTACGTTTTCCGCCACGTCAATACCAAGCATCTTTCAGAAGCTTCAGACGCGAAAAGACGGCCTCACCGAACACGAAATTGGGTTGCGACTCCAGCAGTACGGAAAAAATGTCCTTTCGGAAAGAAAAGAGGTCGGTGTTATAGCTGAGTATTTTTCTCACTTTAAGAATCCGCTCGCCATCATCCTGCTGTTCGCAGCTGGTATTTCGGCATACCTGGGTGAAATCAAGAATTTGATAGTCATTGCGATCATGGTGGTAGCAAGTGTCACGCTGGACTTTGTCGAGGAACATAGTGCCAACAATGCCGCGAAGAAGTTAAAGGAAAAAGTCAGCGTTACCGCAACAGTCATCAGGGGAGGGAAAAAGCAGGAGATCCGGGCGACTGAAATATGCCCAGGTGATGTGATATTCTTGAGTTCCGGAGATTTGGTTCCCGCGGATGCTCGTATTATTGAAGCGGATGATTTCTTTGTCAATCAGTCGGCGTTAACCGGAGAGTCTTTTCCAAAGGAGAAATTCCCCATCCCACACGGAGGTAGCCAGGATCGTGCAGTAGAGACGGACACTCTGGTATTTTTAGGAACTAGCGTTATTAGTGGTACTGCGCTCGCTGTGGTATTTCATACGGGACCATCGACGGAGTTTGGGAAGATCGCTTCTAGCGTGCTGCAAAAAGAAGAGAAGAGTGACTTCGAGCTTGGGATTACCAAGTTCGGCTTTTTTTTGATGAAGGTTATTATCGTACTTGTTCTCTGTATCTTTTTGGGCAATGCACTTATTAAGAGGGATTTTCTTGAATCATTTATTTTCGCGATTGCCATCGCCGTAGGTATTACGCCGGAACTCCTGCCAGTCATTATGTCAGTCACAATGGCACGGGCATCTCAGAAAATGGCTAAATCCGGAGTAATTGTAAAGAAACTTTCTGCTATCCCGAATTTCGGAAGCATGGATATACTCTGTACCGATAAAACAGGTACGCTAACAGAAGGCAATATCAAGCTGGTGACGTATACAGACACGTTTGGGAAACACAATGAGAGTGTCTTCTTACACACATATCTCAACAGCTTTCACCAAACGGGTGTAAAAAATCCTCTCGATAAAGCGGTTTTGGCATACAAACACGAAGCTATCGGAGCATATACGAAGATTGAAGAAATCCCTTTTGATTTTGCGCGCAAAATGATGAGCGTAGCCGTCACAGGGCCTGAAGGGCGAGTACTGATTACGAAAGGAGCTCCAGAAGCGGTTATAAGCAACTGCAGTCATTACACTCAAGTTCGAGATGTAAAAGTACTGAGTTCTGAGATGCGGGAAAACGCTTTTACCTATTATGAGAAATTAAGCTCTGAAGGATATCGTGTTCTTGCCATAGCCATAAAAACCAATCTGCCAAAAAAGGAGAAATATACCACAGCGGATGAGGAACACTTGACCTTAATTGGGTTTGTTTCGTTCCTCGATCCTGCAAAACAGGATGCTGACGACATTCTCAGGAAATTGCAGTCGCATGGCATCGAAATAAAAATCATTACCGGAGACAATGAGCAGGTGACAGAAAAAATCTGCCGAGATATCGGATTGCAGGTTCGCGGTGTGTTGCTCGGGAAAGATATTACCGCACTCACCGACGATGCGCTCGCGATTCGTGCTGAACAAACCACTATTTTTGCGCGCTTTTCCCCCGATGAAAAAAATCGTGTCATCTCCGCCATTCGTAAGCACGGTCATGTGGTCGGCTATATGGGAGACGGTATTAATGACGCTCCTTCGCTGAAAGCAGCAGATGTGGGTATCTCAGTGGACCACGCTGTTGATGTCGCAAAAGAGGCCGCCGATATCATCTTGACCCACAAAAGTCTTGCACCTATTGCCGTTGGAGTTATTGAGGGTAGACGTTCGTTTGGCAACACCATGAAGTACGTCATGATGGCGATAAGTTCAAACTTTGGCAATATGTTTAGTGTTTTCGGAGCAATTTTTTATCTGCCATTTTTGCCGATGCTGCCGATACAGATCCTGCTCAATAATTTCATTTACGATTTTTCACAAGTAACGATACCGTCGGATAAAGTAGACAGTGAATGGGTACGGAAACCCCGGAAATGGGACCTTTCCTTTGTTCGGAAATTTATGTACATTTTTGGACCAATCAGCTCTGTATTCGATTTTCTTACTTTCTTTGTTTTGTTTTCCGTATTCAAGCTGGGGGAGTCTGCGTTTCAAACTGGCTGGTTTTTGGAGTCACTTGCCACGCAAACTCTCGTTATTCATGTTATCCGCACTAAGCGAATACCGTTTATTCAAAGCAGGCCAAGTAAATTTCTGCTTGCTACTACACTAACTGCGATAAGTGTTGGATGGGTACTTCCCTATACGCCGATAGGACGCATTTTTAAATTCACTCCCCTTCCCCTTCATATCATCGCGACAATTATTGGTCTTGTGGTAGCTTATTTGATTGTCGTTGAAGTAGTCAAAAAGTTGTATTATAGGAAAAACGAATTTTAAATTACCCTTGTTGTTAGAAATTTTTCGTAAGACTCCTGGGAGCATTTATACGTTTAAAATAACTACAACCTGAAATTGCCAAAACATGGTTTATATAAAATTTCTAGCAGGGTTGACTTTTTCGCGCTATTCGATACGTTATAGGAACGACTATTTATTGAACACAACGTATGACCGAACAACAAGAAGAGTTCAAAATCTCCGGAGATGACCTGATTCGCAAGGTAAAAGAGATCATCAAGGAAGGAAACGCGAGAATGATTATCATTAAAAACGAAGACGGCAAAGAGATAGTCCAGTTCCCTGTCACCGTCGGGGTAGTTGGGACGCTCCTTGCAGCCCCCTTGGCTGCACTTGGGGCCATCGCTGCGCTGGTGACTAACTGCACAATTGTCGTTGTCAAAAGGTAGCCCATGCGCATCATTATTCGAAATCTTTTTCGCCGTAAACTCCGTACGGTTTTGACCGTTGGCGGCATTGTCATCGGCGTATTTGCTCTCACGGTTATGGGTGCTATGTCAGAAAAGTTGAGTTTGCTGGTTAAGGGTGGAGAAGAGTATTACGGCACCAAGGTGATAGTTGTTGATGGCCAGTCATCAGCGTTTTATGGCGGCGCACCGATGACGATTGACAAGCGGCCGGATATTGAAAAGGTTAAAGGTGTCACATATGTAACGCCCGAAGTCTCTCTGATGCTGGATGAAGAAACAACGATGTCATTTGGGATGCCAGCCATGATCGTTTCATTCGACGCAGGGGCTAACCAATATGAATCATTTGAGATTAATGTTGCAACGGGACGCATGCTTACTGATGAAGACCGCGGCAAGGTGCTACTCGGCTCGGATATAGCAGATACGATGAAAACAAATGTTGGTCAGATGATCAAACTTCGTAAACAAGATTTTGAAGTAGTCGGTATTATGGAAAAAACGTTGACTGCGCCGGATAACTCAGCTGTCGTTTCGCTCTATGATGCACAACAATTCGTGCATGCGACACTTCCCGATGCGTTTAGGGAAAATTTTCCGGCAGAAAAAATAGTTTCTGATTTTGCAGTGTATTTAGATGACATTGAACAGGGAGAGGCAGTCGCTGAACGTATCAATGCCGAAGTAGAGGGGGTGAAGGCGTATGGCCCGTCGTTTTTTTCAGACCAAATCGGACAGAGCCTGGCTATCTTTAACCTCATTATTCTTTCCGGCGCCCTTATCGCCCTTATCGTCGGGGGATTTTCGATCATGAATACGTTAACCTTTTCTGTCATTGAGCGAACACGTGAAATCGGGATCAAGAAAGCTGTCGGTGCACGCTCAGGCAGAATTCTGAGGGAATTTCTTCTCGAGGCGGCGGTTATCGGTGTTATAGGCGGGATAGTCGGCATCGGCTTTGGTGCACTTATGGCATGGGGTATCAATGAGTCTTCCCGTGAAAGCGGTCTTCTTCTCTTTCAATTGACTCCGCGCCTGCTCGCGGCTGTGTTCATCTTTTCTATTGTCATCAGCGTACTGGCTGGTTTTATTCCTGCCAGGCGTGCATCAAAACTTAACCCAGTAGAGGCACTTCGTTATGAATAACGCCATTGCTCGTACCATCAACCTTCAAAAAACGTACTCGCCCGGAAAACATAATGAAGTGAAGGCACTGAAGGGCGTATCAACAGAGTTCAATTCAGGGGAATTCATCGGCGTGATTGGTCCATCCGGATCCGGTAAATCGACTTTTATGCACCTTCTGGGAACATTGGATTCTCCAACAAGCGGTGATGTTGAAATAGGTGGAAAGTCTTTGACAAAACTCTCTGACAACGAACGTGCCGATCTACGTGCGAAAGAACTGGGGTTTATCTTCCAGGGCTTTAATCTCTTGAGCACGCTTACCGCAATAGAAAACGTCATGCTCGCCGGTGACTATGCTGGCCTGTCTCCAAAGACGACTTGTGAACGCGCTGAGTCGTTGCTTAAGGAAGTGGGCTTAGACGAACGGTTCGACCACACTCCGGCAGAACTGTCCGGCGGTGAACAGCAACGCGTAGCCATCGCACGCTCGCTTATGAATGACGGTAGACTCATCCTTGCTGACGAGCCAACTGGCGAACTTGATACAAAGAATTCCGAAACGATCGTACAGTTACTAAAAGACCTCGTGAAACGCAAACAAAAAACAATCGTCATGGTCACGCACAATGAGAATCTCACGCGCTTCTGCGATCGAGTGATAAAAATCGTTGATGGGCGTTTAGCTTCGTGACGCATGAAAGACAAGATTATCAAAGCGCTCAGCACATTGGTGGGCATCATTGCTGTTTTCGGTTTATTATACCTTGGCATGAACTGGCAAAAAAGAAAGACGCAGAATTTCCCTGGAAAGGTGCTTTTTATAGGATAGTCGATGGATCGCAGTCGCTGACTGATTCGAATGATTTTACAACGCTGGAAGAATGCCAACAATGGGCCGTTGACCGAGCGGAATATTACGACTTTCAAGAAAGTGAGTACGATTATTCCTGCGGCACAGGCTGTACCTACGACGAGGATACGATAGTTTTTGGCGAGAGGACCAAAACCTATAACTGTACTGAACTGACTAAGTGAGTGGCAATGTATTAGTGGGCATTTGCCATATATATTAATGCTTATACGATTGTTCCACTCACATTCCTTTACCATAAGACCCCTGCCGCCATTTCACTTCGACGGCACGTTTCACAAACCCTCACATTTTCCAAACAAACTACAGCTTGACCGATGGGAACCGGGAAAGTACTGGCAAAGTCTGTGGTTGGGAAAGAAACTCTATGGATTGAAAATCGTTGACCGTGGTGCTACGGCAAAACCGGCATTACGTGTTACCGTTTATACAAATACTGCGATTAAGTCAGATGAGATTAAAAGGTTAAAAAGAGAAATTGCGTGGCGGTTTGAACTTGACACGGATCTCAAAGAATTTAACCGGCTTGCCAAAAAAGATAAGCGTTTTTTTCCAATTTTCAAAAAATGGATTGGCATGCGGAATGCGAGCCAGTATACGCTGTATGAACTCCTTGTGATCGCCATTGTTTTGCAGAACGCCACAGTCCGGCGGAGCCAGCAGATGCTCGATGCTTTACTCGCGAAGTTTGGGACCCACATGTTTTTTGACCGGAAAGAGTTTTGGGCGATCTGGCTTCCCGCGGCATTACAGCGCGCTTCAGAACAGACGCTCCGGAACCTGAAGATCGGCTATCGGGCTAAGTTTTTTAAGCGTTTATCAAAAGATTTCTCGGATGGAAAGATCGATGAGCACCGACTTCGAGGGTTATCAAAAAAAGATGCAAAGGAAGAACTTATGCACCTCTATGGTGTAGGGCCGGAAACGGCGCGCATTTTACTTTTCGAAGCATTTCATCATGTCGACACCTTCGACCACGTTGCGCCCTGGCAGGGAAAAATCTACTCGCGCCTATTCTACGGCAAGAAGGCAGTTGCAGCGAGTCAGATACGTAAGGATATCCTCAAGCGTTATGGCACCTACTCCATGCTGGCCGTTCACTACATCTGGGAAGACGTTTTTTGGCGGCGCAAGAACGAACACATCGAGTGGTTGGAACGTGAAATACGGCTGTAAACTTAAACCTTCTCCAATACCTTCGGTATCCTTTTAAAGTCATCGATGAGTGTTTGCCGCATCCCGCCGTTGTATAATGCTGCAGCCGGATGATATAGCGGCAGATAGACCTGCTCCTTTCTCCTGAACGGTTTGCCGTGAACTTGGGAGATTTTGAATGTCTCAGGCAGGAAACGATACATTGAATGCCGCCCAAGCGTGATGATGAGTTTGGGCTTGATGATGGCAATTTGCTTATAGAGATATAATTCCGTACAGGTATCTACCTCGTTCGGTTCTGGATCACGATTCCCCGGCGGACGGCATTTCACGACGTTTGTAATAAAAACATCCTTACGTGTGAGATTGATAGTGCTCAGCAAAAGGGCGGCCCTGTTCGTCTTCTTTTTGGCCCGGTCCTTCGCCGATGAAAAGTAGTTCAGAGTTAGGGCTGCCTTCTCCCGGTACTGCATGGGTGCGCTTTTCCGACAGCGGGCACTTCGTGCACGTCGCGACTGCCTGAGCGATATCCGCGAGATTGTCCATATTATTTGACCAATATTTTTTCTGCCTCGCGACAGTCTTTCTCGATTTGACGAATAAGTTCTAACGTAGTGCTGAATTTCATGAATGGCCTTATTTTCTGAACTAGCTCTGCTGAAAGTATTTTTCCATAGAGGTCACTGGTAAAATTCAAGATGTGGAGCTCGCGTCCGGCAGCGGAATCGCTGCCCGCGGTGCGGGCGTCCGCGGGGGTTCTTGCGGAAGTTTAATCTTTGCCGCTTGTGCTTTCGCGGGTTGGCGCTGCGGGGGGAAATCCCCGGCGTGCGCAAGTCCGTCTCCGTGGACGACGGTGCCCGACAATTGTATGTACGCACTCATCGCCGTACGTTACGCAACAGCCTCGCATGAATAGTGCGGTTGCTCGCTACGAGACTTTGGCTTTTCATGTCCCACGGCTTGCCATTTAGGTCAGTCACTATGCCCCCCGCTTCTTTCACGAGGAGCACTCCTGATGTGGTATCCCAAAGATTTGATGTTAAAGCAAGATAGCATCCTTCAACTCGACCTGCTGCCACAAAAGCAAGATTCAAGGATCCACTGCCAAGTACGCGTGTATTTAAAAATGCCTTCCAGAGATACTGAAGTGAATGGGCGATACGCAAACGGGACTTGAATG
>Ga0076152_114_pt2 | contig 53524 bp, 60 predicted proteins | sample RifGroC2_FD_68173 | JGI IMG/M metagenome (GOLD analysis project Ga0076152, IMG submission 68173) | Parcubacteria bacterium GW2011_GWC2_49_9 | reverse complement strand
TGACTCATCACCAGCCACAGCCAAGTTACCCCATATCATCGGCAAAGCAGCTTCCGGTCCACTCGTTGAAGCAAAAGACATACATCATGAGAAGCGGGATAAACTCGTGCCTAAAGATACAGCTAAACCCAAAGCTCAACCGCTCGGTAAGACAAAGCGTATCAGTGATACGATAGTTCCCCGGCAGGGAACCACCTAAACTACTTTTTATGGGACAAAAGGTACATCCGAAAATATTCCGCATGGGCATCACTCAGCAATGGCAATCAAAATGGTTTGCTAAAAAGCAATATGCCCAATTTCTCGAACAGGATCTACAGATTCGCCGCATTATTAAGGATAAATTCAAGGATGCGGGAGTAGCCTCTGTTGATATTGAACGTTCGGGAACCACAGTAACTATTATGATTCATACATCGCGTCCCGGAGTTGTCATCGGTAGAGGCGGCGCGGGAGTCGAAGAGCTTCGAACTACTGTGGCAAAGAAATTTTTTGACAAAAAACAAAACGTCCGGATCACGATCGAAGAAGTCGCTCAACCACTGCTCAATGCGCAAATTGTATGCCAAAACATGATTGAACAAATAGAGAAGCGCATCCCATTCCGCCGTGTGCTCAAAACAGCTGTCGATCAAGCTCGACGCGCTGGAGCAAAAGGCGTTAAATCGATGGTTGCAGGACGACTCGGTGGAGCCGAAATTGCTCGCACAGAGAAGCTCACCTGGGGGAGCCTGCCGCTTCACACACTTCGCGCTGACATCGAGTATGCACGCGGTACGGCACAGACGACCTACGGAACCATTGGAGTAAAGGTATGGGTGTACAAAGGCGAAGTATTCAGTAAAGGCGAATTGCGTACGCCGGACACAAAAGCGTAACCTTCGAACTGTATGTTAATGCCCAAAAAAGTAAAATACCGGAAATGGCATCGAGGAAAAACGCGTGGCATGGCGACGAGTAAAACGCGACTAAGCTTCGGCACCTATGGTTTAAAGGCGATGAGTGAGAAATGGGTGACATCACGTCAGATCGAAGCAGCACGACGTGCGATGACCAGATTTATTCAACGCGGAGGAAAAGTGTGGATTCGTATTTTTCCAGATAAGCCCATGACGATCAAAGGTTCTGAAATCCGCATGGGCGGCGGAAAAGGACCCGTCGATCACTATGTTGTTGTCGTCAAGCCTGGAATGGTACTCTTCGAGATTGACGGAGTCGATAAGGAAATCGCTCGAGAAGCCATGACCCTTGCGTCGCACAAATTACCTGTCAGAAGCCAGTTTATTCAAAAATATACCGCTTAACTCGTAAGAGATATGGCACCAAGCGAATCACACGTAAAAAGTTTAAAAGAGCTGCACCGAACACTCAGTCAGCAACGAGAGAAGCTTCGCGATGCGCGCTTCCGGGTTGCATCAAAACAGCTGAAGGATGTGCGATCGATCAGGAAATTAAGGATGCAAATTGCTCAGACGCTCACCACACTCAACGCTACCCGCACTACACATCATAAACCATAACCAATCTATGCCGCTTCGAACAGAGAAAAAAATTATTCGCACATTGTCGGGTGTTGTCGTATCTGACAAAATGCAAAAAACCATTGTTGTAAAGGTGTCTCGTTCTGTCGTGCATCCACGATATCACAAACGTTTCCAGCGTTCCCGCAAATTTAAAGTACATGATCCCGAGAATCGTTTTCATACAGGCGATACAGTCACTTTTCGTCCAACGAGACCGCTATCACGGGAAAAGTGCTGGATAGCCGAATATCCCGCTAAGTAAATTCTATGGTTCAACCCCGTTCACAATTAGCTGTAGCAGACAACACCGGCGCCCGCATGGTCCAAGTGATTCGCGTCCTTGGCGGCTATCAGAAGCGATATGCGATCATAGGCGACGTAATCACCGGTGCGGTCAAAATTGCAGTTCCGCACAGCACGGTAAAGAAAAGTGACATCGTGCACGCAGTTATTGTGAGACAGCGCAAAGAGCTGCGGCGTTCAGACGGTTCCTACATCCGCTTTGACGACAATGCCTGTGTTATCATAGATAGAAAAACCAAAGAACCTCGCGGCACGAGAATTTTTGGCCCTATGCCCCGTGAGTTGCGCGCAAAGGGGTTTACGAAGATTATTTCACTTGCGCCAGAAGTGTTATGAAATACTTCGCATTTAAAAAGGGGGATACTGTGATGTTGGTTTCCGGCAAAGACAAAGGGAAAAAGGGAAAGGTGCTTGATGTGATGCCAAAAGACGGAAAAGTTGTCATTGAAGGATTGAACCTTCTCGTGAAAAATGTGAGGCCAAAGCGCCAAGGCGAAAAAGGACAGGTGGTTAAATATAACGCGCCCCTTAACGCTTCAAACGTATTATTGTTCTGTTCCACCTGCGGCCGCGGCCGTCGCGTAGGGTACCAGTTACAGAAGGATGGAAAAAAAGTCCGTATATGTAAGAAATGTAAACATATATTTTCATGAAGTCCCGTCTTTATAAACAATATATATCTACCGTGCTTCCCGAATTGAAAAAACGCCTCAAAGCTTCTAACGTGCATTCAGTTCCCCGGCTGGAGAAGGTGGTGCTCAATGTCGGCATCGGAAAGCTTGTTCGCGAAGGAGACGTACTAGAGAAAGTTCGCAATAACCTCGCGAAAATTTCTGGACAACGTCCCGTCGTTCGTAATGCAAAGAAATCGATTTCCGGCTTCAAGCTTCGCCAAGGTACGCCCGTCGGACTTATGGTAACCTTGCGAGGGGATCGCATGTATTATTTTGTGGATAAACTCATTAATATCGTATTTCCTCGTATTCGCGATTTCAGAGGAATTGATCCAAAGTCAGTCGATGCTCGTGGAAGTCTCTCAATCGGTATTCAGGACCATGTTATTTTTCCCGAAATCGGTACGGAAGATATGGAACCTCCTCATGGACTGCAGATCACGCTTCACACAACTGCACAAAATCGTGAGGCAGGGAAAGAACTTTTCATACTCCTGGGAGTTCCCTTTGGAGAATCTAGTGCTTCATAACTGAACTATGCCTAAAGCATCACAAATTGCGCGAGCAAACAAAAAACCAAAATTTTCCTCACGGATTGTGAGACGTTGTTTTCGATGCGGCCGCCGCCGGGGATATATGCGCAAATTTAGACTTTGCAGAATATGTTTCAGAGAGCTGGCAAACAACGGACTCATTCCGGGCATCAAAAAAGCTAGTTGGTAAGCCACTTTAACGTATGAACACCACAGATCCAATCGCAGACATGCTCACCAGAATTCGCAACGCGACACTTGTTCGCCAGCGTGAAACATGGATTCCGTTTTCAAATATTAAACTTTCCATTGCTCAAATACTTCAGCAGGAAGGGTTTATCAGCGATGTTCAAAAGATGGAGCGTGACGGCCATCAGGGAATTCAAGTGCAATTGAAGTATGTTGACGGAGAATCAGCGATTCGCGGACTAAAGCGCGTAAGCAAGCCCGGACTGCGGAGGTATAATGGCTATCTTAAATTTCCTCGTCACACACCGCAGCTTGGCGTTGCCATTATATCTACTTCCCGTGGGATTATGACTCACCTTGAAGCGAAAAGGCAGAAGGTCGGAGGGGAAATATTGTGTGAAATATATTAATCTTTCCTATGTCACGCATCGGTAAACAACCAATCAAACTTCCCGAGGGTGTCACTGTTTCAGTGAATGGCACACATGTCGAGGTGAAAGGTTCGAAGGGAACCCTCGAAATCACCATGGCTACCACGGTTCGAGCCGAAGTGAAAGACGGTTCATTGGTTTTAACTACGGAAAATGCTACTGATCGTAACCAACGCGCGCAGTGGGGTCTTTTCAGGGCGCTTATTGCTAACATGGTTGAAGGAGTATCGAAAGGATTCGAAAAAAAATTGGAGATTAATGGTGTGGGGTACAAAGCTCTCGTCCAGGGAATGAAACTGACTCTCAATCTCGGTTTTTCGCATCCGGTCGATTTCCCATTATCAACAGGCATCACTGCAAAGGTGGAAAAGAATGTTATCACCATTTCGGGAATTGACAAACAACTTGTCGGTGAGACGGCAGCTACTATCAGGCGTCTACGGCCGCCAGAACCTTACAAAGGAAAAGGCATCAAATATGCTGATGAAATAATCCGCCGAAAGGCGGGTAAAGTAGTTAAAGCCGCCGGATCTGGATAAAATACTCTTATGAATCGCATTCAAAAGAAACGCAATGACTATCTGAGGCGCTCCGCCCGCGTACGTGCGCGTATAGCGCGCAGCGAAGCCCCCCGTCTCTCCGTTTTCCGCAGCTTGAAATATTTTTCTGCACAGGTTATTGACGATGAAAAAGGACGAACGCTTGTTGCCGTCACGGAAAAAGAATTGCCAAAAAAATCTGGATCAAAAACTGATCGTGCAAAAGCACTTGGTTCATTGTTGGCAACCAAGGCAATAGCTAAGAAAATAGATAGCGTCGTCTTTGACCGCGGTCCATATTCATACCATGGTCGGGTTGCAGCATTCGCTAAGGGCGCGCGTGAAGGCGGACTCCACTTTTAAATTTTTATTTCCATTACGTTCATGTCGAAACCTCCATCAAGACAGCGTTCAAACAGAGCACCGAGAGAAAAAAAGGAATTTGATCAGCAGGTAATTGATATTGCCCGCGTTACCCGTGTCATGGCAGGGGGTAAGCGCATGCGTTTTCGAGCGTGCATTGTAATTGGAGATAGAAAAGGCCGGGTTGGTATGGGACTTGCCAAAGGGGCAGACGTGTCGGGAGCAATCACCAAAGCAGTGGCAAAAGCCAAGAAACACTTAATGAACGTCACTATAGTTAATGAAACTATTCCTCACGTTGTTGAAGAGAAGTTCGGTGCGGCAAAAGTACTACTGAAGCCAGCGCCACAAGGCTCTGGAATTATTGCTGGAGGCGCTGTGCGCTCACTCTTTGAACTCGCCGGGATCCGCAACATCGTAGGAAAAATGCTTGGATCTCAAAATAAGGTGAATAATATACAAGCAGCTCTCGGCGCACTCGCAAAGTTACGCGACATAGAAAGTATCAGGCGCATTCGCGCTATCTCATAATTTTACTTATGGTACTCGAACTCCACACACTTTCACGCACGTTTGATAAGAAGAGAAAACGCGTAGGCCGCGGAAACGCATCAGGGCACGGCTCATATTCTACGCGCGGCCAAAAAGGTCAGCGTGCGAGATCGGGCGGTCGCAGAGGCTTAAAGCGCAGAGGCTTAAAGCAATTTTTACAGCAACTCCCGAAACGCCGAGGATTTACCAGTCCTTACAGTAAATTGGCGACCATGAACCTCGGTCAGCTTGATCAAGCATTTCAAAACGGTGACACGGTGACGCACCGACTTCTGATCTCAAAAGGCCTGATTCGTGCTTCGTCCCGGGGGATAAAAGTATTGGGAGCCGGTAAGTTTTCAAAGAAGCTTACGGTCATTGCTGACGGCTTTTCTGAATCAGCGAAATCTGCTATTACAAAGGCAGGTGGATCTGCTATTGTGCGCCGTTCATAATCGTTTCGCTCCATGCTCGAGAAAATAACAAACATTTGGAAGATTAAGGATCTCCGCAACAAGATCCTTTTCGTATTGGCTATGCTGCTTATTTTTCGTGTCGCCGCTCATATTCCTATACCAGGGGTGGATACGTCAAATTTAGAGGCATTTTTCAAAAGCAACCAACTGCTCGGATTGTTAAACATCTTTACCGGCGGCGGTATGGAGAATTTCTCTATTGTCATGCTTGGCGTTGGACCCTACATCACCGCGTCCATTATTTTCCAGCTGCTTGCCATGGTCATTCCAAAGCTTGCCGAAATGCAGAAAGAAGGTGCTCAAGGGCAGGCAAAAATCAACCGCTATACACGTTATGCCACCGTCCCACTCGCTATCTTGAACGCTTACGGGCTGATCACTTTTTTACGGCAGTCCGGAGCAGGTATTATCGGAGAGATGAGCATTTTTACCTTTGTGGTAACCATTATGACGGTAACGGCGGGTTCCATGTTCCTGATGTGGCTCGGTGAACTGATTACGGAGAAAAAGATAGGAAATGGCATTTCCTTGATTATTTTCGCCGGTATCGTCGCCCGGCTCCCTATCTCGGTCCAGCAAACCCTCGCAACATATGACTCTTCTCAATTGCCGACCATTGCCGCCTTTCTCCTTGTTGGCCTGGTGATCATCGCGGGGGTGGTTTTTATCACGGAGGGGCGCCGAAACATTCCAGTATCGTATGCTAAGCGTATTCGAGGCAATCGGATGTACGGCGGTGTCGATACGCATCTCCCGTTGCGCGTTAACCAGGCAGGGGTTATTCCCATCATCTTCGCAGTTTCTATAGTTATTTTCCCGCCTGCGGTCGCCCAGTTTTTCACCACTTCCAGCATCCCTTGGCTTGCCAGCTTCGCTGGCTCCATCGTTGGGATTTTTAAGAATCAACTATTTTACGCACTGCTGTATTTCGTACTTGTTGTTGCTTTCACGTATTTTTATACTGCTGTCATTTTTCATCCACAACAAATGGCCGAACACTTGCAGAAACAGGGAGGTTTCATTCCCGGAATTCGACCCGGTGCGCCGACAGCCAGCTTCTTAAGCTACATTTCAAATCGTATTATTCTCGGCGGGGCGCTGTTTTTGGGCATTATCGCCGTCTTGCCAAATATTATTCAGTCGGCGACGAACATGCAGACATTAGTGCTGGGTGGAACGAGTTTGCTTATCGTCGTCAGTGTTGTTATTGAAACGGTAAAACAGGTCGAATCACAGCTGATCATGCGGGATTACGAAGGGTTCTACTAGAGCTTGGCGCAGTGTTGTAGTGGTATAAGAAGCGGTAGGCTGCGATACAGTGCGGTTCGGTTCTTATGATGCGAAGCGAGCTATGAAGAAAGTGAAGGTCATCACACACATCATTTTGCTCGGACCCCAGGGGTCGGGCAAGGGAACACAAGCGGAGCAAATTGCTCGTACGTTACGGCTGGTCCATATTGAGACAGGAGCTCTTATTCGCACACAGATTACGCGCAGGACATCTCTAGGAAAACGGATTGCCAGCATCGTCAATCGCCAGGGGAAACTGATTCCCGATACGCTGGTAGCACGAATTTTGGCGCAAAAACTACAACGCGTTCCAAGGAGTACCGGAGTAGTCTTCGATGGTTTTCCTCGTACATTAACACAAGCTCGGATACTTGATGGACTGCTGAAACGAATGAAAAGGCAACTGACGCAGGTGATCTATTTGCCAATTTCTCAGCGAACGACTGTGCGTCGTCTCTCACATCGTAGAGTATGTCAGCGATGTGGCACTCCGTGGATCGCCGGAACAACTATTGGTGCCCATACGAAAAACTGCCCTCGATGCAAAGGCATGATAGTCCAGCGCGATGATGATAAGCCAAAAACGATTAAGAAACGATTGCGCGAGTACTTGCGCAAGACACTTCCAATCGTCTCTTTGTATCGTTCACGCGGTATTCTGGCCGAAGTCAACGGAGAGCCGCCTATCGGTGCCGTATGGCGTAAAGTCAAAAAAATCATATAACCATGATTGTCGTTAAGTCGCCTCACGAGATTGATTTGATGCGTAAAGGGGGGAGTATTCTTGCCATGGTATTACATGAGGTAGTGGCGAAAGCTCAATCCGGTGTAGCACTCACAGATCTCGATGCGTTTGCGGAACAGCGGCTTCGCTCTAGTGGTGGCGAGCCGGCCTTCAAAAATTATCACGGATATCCAGCCTCACTGTGCATTTCGGTGAATAACGAAGTCGTACACGGGATTCCCCGCGCAGGACGAGTATTGGCCGAGGGGGATATCGTTGGATTCGATCTCGGACTGCGCTACCGGGGTTTCTGTACAGATATGGCACAGACTGTCGGCATCGGCAAAATTTCAAAACTCGGCGAGCGGCTCATTATCGTAACTCAAAAATCTCTCCAGGAAGGTTTGGAGGCGGTGAAGGCAGGAAACCGTATCGGTGATATCGGTTCACGCGTACAAGCGTACGTAGAGAAAAACGATTTTCAAGTGGTGAGAAGCCTGGTCGGGCACGGCGTAGGACGCGATATCCACGAGGATCCGGCAGTCCCGAATTTTGGTGAAAAAGGCACTGGAGAAAAGTTGGTTCCCGGTATGACGCTTGCGATTGAACCAATGGTGACGGTGGGTGATTATGCAGTTCGCGTGCTCGATGACAAGTGGACTGTCGTCACGGAAGACGGCTCGCTTTCGGCGCATGTCGAACGGACTATCGTAGTTACTGAAAAAGGGTATGAACTTATCACACCCTGGTAATACCCCACCATCGAGGGTCCTCGGCATCGATTACGGCGAGCGAAAAATAGGTTTGGCCGTCTCGTCTGAAGACGGGAAGTTTGTATTTGGCCGCGGAATACTCCGCGCCTCGTCAGTACAAGAAGTACTTGACCGTATTCGACACATTTGCGGCGAAGATGGTATTACCACTATTATTGTCGGCATGCCATTCGCCAAGGATGGAGGGCGCGGCGACAGCGCTCGCGCGGTAGAAGCGTTTGTTCAGAAATTACGTGCAGCTACCCCACTCCCAGTCGTCCTCGAAGATGAGCGCATGACCTCTCTACTTGCTCAACGGCTTTCACATGAGGCGGGTGAGAGCGGTAAGGATGATGACGAGTTGGCCGCAAAAGTTCTCGTCGAAGGATACCTCGAGAGAAATTACTCCTCAGATACTCCTATATGACCACTACTCTCAGCATTTCAAATTATTTCATCCCATTTCTCATCGCGCTTGGCGTATCCATCGCGTGCACAGTACTTATTCGTAAGGTCTCTGTCAGGAAAGGCATCATGGACAATCCGAGCGATGATACGGGGAGAAAAATACATGCGCAGCCAACTCCGCTCCTCGGAGGGCTGGCACTTTTTATTAGTTTCTCAGCAGTGCTCTGGGGATATGCGCTGTTTACTGACCGCGTGTTCGGAGGGTATATGCTGCCGAAATATCTTATTGGCATCACCGTTGGAGGCGCATTATTGATGGTTGGCGGATACCTCGATGACCGTTTTCACCTGTCGGCGAAACGCCAAATCACATGGCCAATTCTCGGGACGCTGGTCATCATCGCCTCGGGCATCGGCGTGTCATATATTCAGAATCCGTTTGGTGATTCGATTGACCTTACGCGATGGGTGGTGACCCTCTTTTCGTTCGACGGGTTGCCGTACAGGATTATCCTCCTCGCTGACGCGTTTGCGTTCGTCTGGCTGATGGGCATGATGTACACGACGAAATTCCTCGACGGGCTCGACGGGCTTGTGTCCGGTATCACCACGATTGGCGCTTTCGTACTTTTTTTCTTAAGCTTGAGCCGGGAGGTTGCGCAGCCCGAGACTGCTCTCTTGGCAATTATCTTGGCCGGAGTCACGCTTGGATTCCTCATTTTCAATTTCCATCCTGCCCGAATTTTCCTGGGCGAAGGAGGCAGTTTGTGGACAGGGTTCTTGCTTGGCACGATAGCTATCATTTCAGGGGCGAAGATTGCCACTGCATTACTTATTTTTGGTATTCCGATTCTGGACGTCGCGTGGGTGATATTCCGCCGGGTGATGTCCGGCAGGTCGGTGACGCAAGCTGACCGCCAGCATCTCCACTTTAGGCTGTTGGACGTAGGTTTTTCTCACAAGCAGGCAGTAATATTTCTGTGGATCGTGACGGCAGGATTCGGCACTGCTGCATTGTTTCTTCAAGGGAAGGAGAAAGTTGCATCACTCGTTGTGCTGGCTGCGTGTATGGTCGTCTTAGCCGCGGGATTGGTTTTGTTGACGTGAAGGTTAGAGCCCTTCCAACACCTTGTCGGAGTCGAAGAACTCCATGTAGACCGCCTTCGCCAACGCTTCGGGTGCTCCGGTTATGCCGTGTGCAGCTTTTTTTGTCTTGGTAGCGAAGTTGTGACCAGACGCGATCGCCAAGCCGATCGCCCATGTCGAGATGCCGAGACGTTCGAACCCCTCTACCCATTGTTTCTGGAGATTCTTCCAGACTTCGTCCGTCTGGACGTCGGCCAGCGCGACATGAAAGCAAAGTCGCGACAGAAAGCAGTCCTGGATCCGGCTCATGGGGACTTCGAGTGATTCCAGCCGTTTGACTCGCTCTGCCACCGCGTCTTCATCGAAGACTGGCGCCAGTAGAACGCTTAAGAGGTCCTTTACAACTGCCCGCTGTTCTTCGCGGACACGTTGTGCGAGGGCATCCTCTTGCACGTCCAGCAAATCCTCGGTCGACAGAGTGTGACCTTTACGCCCCCTTTTTGGTGGCATGTGAGAGTCCTTTCTCCGATTGGTTGTTGGTTGTACAGCCTGTTTGTGTTCGTTTCTTAACGTGGTACTATACCGGATAGATTGATTATTGTCAATCCCGCTAGTAAATTTACCTAAGCGTTCATTGAGAGTAGACGCTTCCCACCGCCAGTAGCGCTGAACAGGCAAAGCAGTCCTTAAGAAAGTTACTAACGGGGTCAACCCTAAAACATATGAGCAAAAGCATGATTATCCTCATTATTGTCTCGACCTTTTTTGGGGCGCTGTTTTGGTATTTCGGCGGCCAAGACATACAAAATGAAATCCCTTATTATCTGAAAAAAGCAACAGCTAAGACTACAACCATTGCCGTCAGAGAGGTTATTATTGACGCAGAGGTTGTCGAAACTCCATCCGCCCAGCAGCGGGGACTCTCCGGCCGAGAAGGGCTATCAGGAAACCGCGGGATGCTATTTCCATTCGCTGAAGCTGGCGAACACAGCATAACGATGCGCGGGATGTTATTTTCTATTGACATACTCTGGATCCACGAAGGAAAAATCGTCCATATGGTGGACGATGCGCTTCAGCCAAAAGACAGCGCCGAGCCCGCTGTATATACCCCGCCGGTCCCTAGCACTTACGTTTTAGAGGCCAATAATTACTTTATCCAAGAATCAGGTGCCGCGGTGGGGGACTTCGTTGCACTCGGGTTGACACAGGAATAACGAGCGTGCTACCATCCCCGCTACACGTGTTATATTAAGACGCAGCATTTTATGAAATTTGCTATCATCGCAGCCTGCGGCAGGCAATACAGAGTATCTGAAGGCCAGATAGTCACCATGGAAAAGCTTGAAACGAAAATGGGCGGCGCTATTTCATTTGGCGAAGTTCTGTTGATCGCTGACGGCGATAAGGTCATAGTCGGGACTCCTACGGTTGCGGGTAAAACAGTGACGGCCAAAGTGATCGGCGAAGGCCGCAGTAAGAAAGTTCGCGTCGTGAAGTTCAAGTCAAAAGTCCGGTACAAGAAAGTGCACGGGCATCGCCAGTATTTCACTCGAGTAAGGATAGAAAAAATTCCGGCCATATAGAGGGGAAGGATGTTTGTTGTTGCTTCTTCCCATCGCGGGCACGGAGGTCCGCGCTGGACGTTTTATTACAATCTCGAGCGCACACCCCGCTGTGGGTGCGTGACGTTGTTTTATTCCAAAGCTTTACGCGACTCGAGACCGTCCTTTTAGTGCATCCGATAGTGTTACATCGTCTGCGTATTCTACATGCGATCCGACAGGCAGACCTCGTGCGAGTCGGCTCACGAGGATATGTAGGGGTTTTATTTTTCTCGCGATAAACATCGCAGTCGATTCGCCCTCGATATCAGGATTGGTGGCGAGGATGATTTCTTTGACTTTCAGCTTGGCGTTTTTTATCCGTTCGACAAGCTTGTCTATCGTCAACTGATCAGGAGTGATACCCTCGATAGGGTTGAGTGCGCCGCCTAGCACATGGTATACGCCATGGAATTCGTTAGTTTTTTCTATAGCCATCACGTCCTGCTGGTCTGAAACGACACAAATGATACTCTGGTCACGCCGTCCATCGGCACAAATGGCGCAAGGATCATGGGTGTCAATGCGGCTACAGAGACGGCAGCGATGTAGGACGTTCTGTATTTCGTGGATCGCTTTTGCGAATTCAATTCGTTGTTTGTCGGGAATACCTACGAGGTGCAGCACAAAACGCTCTGCCGTTTTCGTCCCAACCCCAGGAAGCGTACGAAAAAAGTCTATCAGTGTCTGGATCGGTTTCGGATACTGCATGGCTATGTTAATCCCGGGAATGAAAAATTCCCCGACTGTACTTTCATGGCTATTGCTCGTTGAATCTTCTTTGTCGCTTCATTTGTTGCGTCTTTAATCGCGGCTTCGACGCGCTGCTTTTCCTGCGGGCTGAGAAGTATTGGATCTATTTCCACTGCCATGATCTCGTGATTGCCATTGACGACGACGCGTACCTTCCCGTTCTCTGCTTCAGCGAAGGCTGTCTCATTCGCCAGCAGTTCTTTCATCTGCTGGGCCTGCTGGCGCAATTCATTAAGCTGTTTGAGTTTATCCAACATACACTAGAATGGCGGGGGCGCGCTCTGAATATTTTTCTCAAGGTTTTTAAAACTTGCTTGCGTTTCATGGAAATGAAGCTGGACTACACCGGTTGGGCCGTTTCTATGTTTTGCGATGTGTATTTCGGCTATATTGCGCCGCTCAGGTGGGAGGTCACGTTTGTAGACGGCTTCCCGGTAGATAAACATGACTACGTCAGCATCCTGTTCGATTGAGCCCGATTCACGAAGGTGGGCGAGTCGGGGAATGGGGGGATTCTGGGCTTCAACTGCACGTGATAACTGTGAAAGTGCCAGTACGGGTATATCCAGTTCACGGGCGATACCTTTCAGTTCACGGGTAATCTCGGATACTTCCTGGACACGGTTTTCGATACGACCTGGTTGGGAAGATTGCATGAGTTGTAGATAGTCAACGATAATCATCCCTAAATTTCGTTCCGCATGCATGCGGCGTGCTTTCGTGCGTATTTCCATTACATTGAGTGTCGCTGAATCGTCGATATATATTGGAGCCTCCGAGAGGATGCCCATCGCATTACCGATGTTTTTAAAGTCCTCCTCATCCGATAAATGTCCTGTCCGCATCCGCCACAAGTCGACATTTGCTGTTGCGCAGAGGAGGCGGTCTACCATCTGTTCTTTTGACATTTCAAGGCTGAAGAGCCCCACAGGGACTTTTGCATTGATGGCAATGTTACGGAGCATATCGAGTGCCAGTGATGTTTTCCCGACAGAAGGACGCGACGCCAGGATGATGAGGTCAGAACGTTGAAAGCCTGCGAGAAGGTTGTCCAGGTCATGGAAGCCGGTCGGGATGCCGCGCAGTTTCCCTGATTCGCGGTGAACTTCATCGATACGTTCGAATGCTTCGGAAAGGATATCGCTCAATGCAACGAAATTCCGCTTGATGTATTTTTGCGATACGTTAAAAATTCGCTGTTCAGACTGGTCGAGAATATGCTGGAGATCTATGTCTTCCTGAAAGGACAGTCGGGTAATCTCCGATGATGCGCTGATGAGACGACGTAGTGTAGCCTTGCGTTGAATGATTTGCGCATGGGAGATTATATGAGACGACGTTGGCATGCTGCTGGTGAGTTTCGTGAGATAACTCCTGCCGCCTATCTCCTCCAACTTCCCAAGTTCTTTCAAACGGTTCGAAAGCGCCAAAAGATCGATTGGTTCATGCTGACGGAACAAATCAAGCATAGCCGTAAAAATGATACGGTGTTTGTCTGCATAGAAATCGTCTGGACCAATGAAGTCCGAAATTTTTACGATGGAATCACTGTCAATTAAAAGCGCGCCGAGTACGGATTGCTCAGCTTCCAGGTTTTGAGGTGGTACTTTTTCGATCAGTTCGTCTGCCATAGTAGCGCAGGTCATCGTATCATGCTCGTCCCACCTTCTCAAGGCGTTTCCGTCCACATGTTGTCCCCTGTATTGATTTGTTCCTGTAATGGCGGCGGCCTGACGCGAAAGCCCCATTCCCTTGTCTTTTTTGCATGTTTTTAGTACAATGGCACATACTATGAAAAAGCAAGGAGCTATTTCACCAAACGAGCATGTCATCGTTGATGTCGAAACGACTGGATTCTACCCGGGCCAGGGTGATGAAATTATTGAGGTTGCCGCACAGAGGATAGTCGGCCAGGAGGCTGGTGACACATATACATCGCTCGTTTTGACTTCCCGTACACTTACTCCAGAAGGTATCGCTGTCCATGGTATTTCCCCCGAACTCTTGGAACGGGAAGGCCGACCCATCGAAGCAGTTATGGATGAACTCGTACGATTTATCGGTCGCGCTGCAATCGTGGGACACAATATCGCTTTTGACATGGGATTTATTAACGCGCATTTGGCGCGGCTTGGAAGGTCGTTACTCGCCAATGAGACAGTTGACACATTGGAATGGGCGCGGAGACTTCTCATATTGCCAGGGTATTCTCTCGACAAGGTTGCGCGGTATTTTAAAATTCCCCAGGCTGTCGCGCACCGAGCGCTCCCTGATGTTGAAACCACGCGCGAAGTGTTTCTAAAACTCCGAGAACGCTCACAGAGTTTAGTCAGGTAACATGTGCGCCGTTAGTCCCGACGTTCGCCAAGTGCGAAGTCGGGATCCCGATTCTCCAAAAGAAGACATCGGGACTCAATGGTAAAGCCCCATCGCACGACGAGGTATGCAGGAGCCTCTTAAATCCCGATGCCGCGACGGGACCCAAGGTTGACGATCAATAACTTGATTAACGATTATTAACAGACTCTCGCCTAATCCCTTGCGTCCATAGCTCAATGGTAGAGCAGAGGCCTCTTAAGCCTAAGGTTGGAGGTTCGAGTCCCCCTGGACGCAAAGGATTGGGTGACGTAAAAGAATTTTCATCAGCACAGCCCGGCCCGAAGGGCGACTCCTGCTGCGCACACCAAGTACACCACTTCCCGAAGTATCATTTATTTGGTACTCTTTGAGCATGGGTTTAAACGGCGGTCAGACATTCATCCTTATTCTGCTCGTCATCGTGCTGGGCGGGTTTTACTTGTATACCAGGAAACGTTATTAGCGCCCTTTAGGCGCACTCAGCAAGTCTATTCATCTAAGAATCCTGCTTAGACGGTCGGAGACTTTTTTGCCTATAGGCCTTTTTTCTAATACACTATACGGTGTATGACAAAGTCCGAACTGCACACACTGTCGATTGACCAGGCATTCCAGCATCTCCAATCCTCGCATGCGGGGTTATCAGCAGATGAAGCCGCTAAGCGCTTAGTTCGCTATGGCAGAAACGAACTGCCCCATGAGCGGCCGTTTTCGTATGCAACCGTTTTTTTCTCCCAGTTTAAAAATATTTTGATTATCATATTACTCGGTGCGGTAGCCATTAGTTTCGTACTGCGCGACTATGTTGACGGATATGTGATTCTCGCCGCAATCAGCTTAAACGTCGTCATAGGCTTCATTCAAGAGATCCGGGCCGAACGGTCACTCGAAAAACTACGTCAAATCGTGACGTTCAAGGCATCTGTGCGCCGAGACGGGCAAGAGACTCGGATAGGCGCGGCGGAGTTAGTACCAGGTGATGTCGTCATGCTTCGCACAGGGAATCGAGTGCCAGCCGATGTACGACTCGTCAAGGTGTACGATTTAAAGACTAACGAAGCGGCATTAACAGGAGAATCCGCGCCGGTTGAAAAAATTATTGATTCGCTCCCAAGTGCCGTTGTTATTGCGGAGAGAAAAAATTGCGCCTTTTTTGGCACGACTGTCGTACGTGGAACTGCAGAAGGGATGGTTATTGCTACAGGATTAGACACTGAACTCGGTAAGATTGCCGAACTTCTTAAGTCAACGAAAGAAGAGCCCACACCTCTTCAGCACAAACTCACTATATTTAGTCGCCAGCTAGGCACGACGATATTGGGCATCAGCTCATTACTTTTTGTAGTCGGCTTACTTCTCGGGTATGATCCTGAACAAATGTTTGTTACAGCCGTCGCGCTTGCCGTTGCCGCAGTACCCGAGGGATTAGTGGTCGCCGTGACAGTGGTGCTGGCGATAGGAATGAGAAGCATTTTGAAACAGGGATCCTTGGTTCGAAAGTTGGTAGCGGCTGAAACTCTCGGGTCCACCACAGTCATCTGTGCCGATAAGACGGGTACGCTTACCGAGGGCATCATGCGTGTTGTTAAAGTTGTTACCCATGATCGTCATACGGATCCGCGTACTGCACACCAACATACTGATACACCCCATCCTGATGCGAGTCCAAGTTATTTCCTTGCTCTCGAAATTGGCGTACTCGCATCAGATGCCTACATAGAAAATCCTGATGCGCGTTTCGAACACCGCCGTATTATCGGTACGCCGACAGAACAGGCCCTTACCTACGCTGCATCGCAGGCAGGCGTTAACCAGCGGGAGCTTGCTAAGCAGTATCGCCGTCTCGAAGAGTTTCCATTTGATTCTGAGCACAAATACATGGCAACGCTGCACGAAGATAGTCAAAAACACCGTATACTTTTTATCAAAGGTGCGCCGGAGATTTTATTGGGAAAGTCTGTGTATATCGAAACGAGTGGGAAAGAAGTGGTGCTATCTCCTGAAAGACGAGCTAAACTTTCAGATGAATACCGCCAACTATCGAAGGAAGGGCTGCGCCTTCTTGCCGTGGGGTATAAAAAAGTTGGGGTAGACTTTTCTGACCTTCGGCACCACCTTGATTTACTCAACAAAATGGTGATAGTCGGATTTATGGCGATGAAAGATCCTTTGCGGCTAGAAGCGAAGGCCACTATTGAGCAGGCAATGGGTGCGGGTATCAAGACGGTGATGATCACTGGCGACCATCGTCTCACGGCGACCGCAATAGCCAGTGAACTTGGTCTTCCAGCCCAAGAAGGTAACATCATCGAAGGCGCACGGTTCGAGAAACTCACCCACGAAGATCTGCCACAACGCGTCCATGACATTTCAGTGTATGCACGGGTGAATCCCAAGGATAAATTGCGGATCATTGATGCATTGCAAGAACGCGGAGACGTTGTCGCAATGACGGGCGATGGGGTGAATGATGCGCCCGCCTTGAAATCAGCTGATATCGGCATTGCCCTTGGGTCTGGTACCGATGTGGCGAAGGAAACTGCAGACATTGTCTTATTGGACAACAACTTTAAGACAATCGTTCACGCCGTTGAACAGGGCCGCATCATCTACGATAATATCCGCAAGATTATTCTCTATCTACTTTCCGACAGTTTCACGGAAATTTTACTCATTGGTGCGAGCCTACTCATTGGGCTTATCGTTCCCGGTGGATTTGTGCTGCCATTACTTGCTTCGCAAATCCTATGGATTAACCTCATTACTGACGGTTTTCCATATGTGGCCCTGACAATGGAACCAGCAGAAGGCGATGTCATGAAAGAGCGGCCTGTTTCACGGAAAGAGCATATTGTTTCCAGGCGCATGTGGTTGTTTGTCGGACTGATCAGTGTCATAACGGCAATCGTTAATCTCGCTGTGTTTGTGAGTATGTTATCTCACACAGGCGATGTCGAACGGGTTCGTACACTCATCTTTACTTCAGTGGCAATTGATTCGCTACTGTATGTATTCAGTATCAGGTCGCTGCACATCCCGATTTGGCGTACGAATTTCTTTTCGAACTGGTATCTTATTGCGGCAGTAGGTGTCGCGTGTATATTGCAGCTTGCCGCTATATATGCTCCGATACTACAGAACGTGTTTGAAACCGTCAGTTTACGCGGCAGTGACTGGCTCATTGTTCTCGTACTCTGCGTCATTGCTCTCATCGCTAGTGAGGGAGGAAAATACATCCTGTTTCGAACTAGCCGGCCCGTATCATAACGGAGTTGGCCATACCTCCCATTATGCCTATTTTAGGCCTTTTTTACTTTGCATGGGTGCCAGAAGCGGTGTATACTGAAGTCTGCATATGCAGTGCATTGATGTTCGAAAAGTCGATAAATTTGTGGGTAAGACGGTATGCCTTCAGGGGTGGGCATACAACTTTCGCTCATCGGGCAAAATATTTTTTTTGCAGCTACGAGACGGCAGTGGGACCATACAGGCAGTGGTCAGTAAAGGCGACGTGTCGGACGAGGCATTCACGCAGTGCGAAACCATAACACTCGAATCCTCTGTGCGGGTAACGGGCACTGTCAAAAAAGAGCCGCGCTCACCTTCCGGATATGAACTTACTGTTTCCGATATATCCGTCGTTTATCGAGCAGAAGCATATCCCATTGCGAAAAAAGAACACGGTACAGAATTTCTCTTTGATCACCGGCATTTATGGGTTCGGTCTTCTCGCCAGGCAGCCGTATTGCGCATTCGTGATCAGGTGATATGGTCTCTACGGTCGTTCTTGCGAGAAAGGGGCTTTACGCTCACCGACACGCCAATTCTTACGCCGACATCCTGTGAAGGGACGACGACGCTTTTTGAAACTGACTATTTTGGCGAAAAAGCCTATCTCGCGCAATCAGGACAGTTATACCTCGAGGCGCTGGCAGCGTCGTTGGGAAAAGTATATGACTTTGGGCCAACGTTCCGGGCCGAGAAGTCAAAGACACGAAGACATTTAATGGAATTTTGGATGCTCGATGCTGAAGTGGCGTTTATGCACCACGATGAGAGTCTCGAACTTCAGGAAGCGCTGATTGAACGAGTCGTGCAGGACGCACTTACACAATCAGCGAAAGAGTTAACCCTTCTTGAGCGTGATGTGGTTCATCTAAAAAACGTTCATGCACCGTTTCATCGTATTACCTATGACGATGCAGTATCTTTGCTGAAGGAAAAAGGGTCTGATATCACGCTCGGTCAGGATTTAGGCGCCGATGATGAAACGAAGCTTTCCGAAGAGTTCGACCGTCCGGTGTTCATTACGCACTACCCAGCGGCTATAAAGGCGTTTTATATGAAACCGGATCCGATGAATCCAACCAGGGCGCTATGCGCTGACTTAATCGCCACGGAAGGATATGGAGAGATTATTGGCGGCTCTGAGCGCATCGATGATTTAGCACTGTTGGAACGCCGGTTCAAAGAGCATAAACTACCTCGAAAACCGTTCGAATGGTATTTGGATCTGCGTCGCTACGGTTCATTTCCTCATTCCGGTTTTGGTATCGGACTAGAACGTGTAGTTACGTGGATAGCTGGTCTCCCGCACGTCCGTGAGGCGATACCCTTCCCGCGTTTACTTAATAGATTACAACCATAAACAACATATGAAAAATATTATTCATGACACCCGGGGCGTTGGCACTACGGCGATTCTTATTTTCGCCGTCTTTGCCCTTACATTGGTGCTAGGCAACGGCATTATGATGTCCCTAAATAATCAACGGAAGGCTGACATGGCCCAGGCGCAGATTGCGGGATTCGAAGTGGTACAGCAGCTTTGCGGCGAAGCATATAATCAAAATACCCCTGAGTGCCAAATTACGAGGGCAGTCGCGTGCGGGAAGTATTTTCTCTTGCGGAGTGATTGCGAAGATACTGATCCCGTCCTATTGAATGCCAGCGGTTCAGTGATCGGTACGTGCTCATCGGATGGCGCTCTCACGGTTGAACGATGTGAAAAGTACTTGAAGCCCTACTCAGTTCTTACGTGCTTAGAAGAAGAGAATATCTGTGTTTTTTGATTAACAATGATTGATTCCAGTATGAAACGAACTCTCATCCATGATTCAGCGACGCACATCGGCCGGGAGGTGCGTATCAATGGTTGGGTAAATGCAACACGACGGATGGGGAAGATGGTATTTACCGACGTGCGAGATATTTCCGGCGTAGTACAAGTAGTTTTTACTCCCGAGAATGCCGATGTCCTCGAGCGGGCGCAGGCTTTGCGTCCCGAGTTCGTTGTCGAAGTAGTCGGAATGGTTAATCAGCGCCCTGAAAAGCTGGTGAAAAAAGACTCGCCCACAGGAAGCCTTGAAATCTTGGCGAAGGACTTGCATATTCTCGCAGAATCAAAGACCCCGCCATTCGAAATTATTGAAACGTCAAAAGAAGAGCCCTCGGAGGAAGTTCGGTATAAGTACCGCTATCTAGATCTCCGGCGACAGCGGAAACAGCGCATGATTATCAGTCGTTCGAAAGCCATCAAGTTTATCCGTGATTTCCTCCACGCGCGGGGGTTTACCGAAGTTGAAACCCCCATCCTTGCCAAATCTACTCCTGAGGGCGCACGGGATTATCTCGTACCATCACGGGCGTTTCCCGGAAAATTTTATGCTCTTCCACAGTCCCCCCAGCAATATAAACAGCTCCTGATGGTTGCGGGCCTAGAAAAGTACTTCCAAATAGCCCCATGCTTCCGCGACGAAGACGCGAGGTCAGACAGAGCTCCCGACCAGTTTTACCAGCTGGATCTCGAGATGTCCTTCACGAGCCAGGACGAGATACTCGCACTGACCGAGGAGCTTTTTACTGCCCTCATTAAGGAGCTATTTCCACAGAAGAAAATCATGACGTCTCCCTGGCCGCGTTTGACGCACGCTGAGGTGATGGAAAAATACGGCACCGATAAGCCCGATTTAAGGAAAAACAAGAACGATCCGGATGAGCTCGCGTTTTGTTTCGTCGTCGACTGGCCGCTTTTCGAGCAGACAAAAGAGGATGGGCATTACGCGCCCGCGCACCACATGTTTACGGCGCCAAAAGAAGCTGACGTTCCACTATTGGATTCAGACCCCTTCAAAGCGAAATCGTGGCAACACGACGTTGTGTTGAACGGGTACGAAGTTGGCGGTGGCAGTATCAGGATCACGAACCCGAAAATCCAGGAAAAGATTTTCGAGCTCGTCGGCATTTCAAAAGGAGATGCACGAACCCAGTTCGGCCATATGTTGGAAGCGTTTGAATACGGCGTCCCACCTCATGGGGGAATTGCGCCAGGTATTGACCGGCTGTTCATGATATTGTTTGGTGAATCAAGCGTCCGTGAGGTTGTCGCGTTCCCAAAGACGGCAGATAATAGGGAAATTATGACAGGCTCACCCAGTGAGGTTGCTGATCAACAGTTGGAAGATTTGCATATTTCTACTAAATAGCGATGAGACTTTCGTCACTGCAAAAATATATCCTCCGCGAATGCCACGGCGTCAAAGGAGTTTACAAACGAAATCGCTTGCTATCGTTTTATGCGAAACAGAAAGATGCGCCGAAAGGGGAGGATCAGCAGAATACGATTACAAAAAGTCTCGAGCGTCTCATCGATAAGGAGCTGTTGATCGGTCTCGGTCGCCGTACGCCGCACATGTGGTTCATCGACGACATCAAGCTGACCACCAAGGGTAAAAAAGTTGCACGGCATCTCTTTGGCGAACAACAGAGTTTTGCTTTTCGTTTTTCAAAAAAGAAATAATTTTACGTCTATGTATATATTGCGAAAAGTTTTCTTTCTGCTGGCTGTCATTATCCTCATGGCTCCGTCTCTGGTCTTTGCTGACGGTATGATCGTTCCGCCGCCGGATTATTGGATGCAGGAAACTGATCAGCAGGCCGTCATACTCTATGACAAAGGGGTAGAAACGCTTGTCGTCTCAACGACATTTCGAGGGAACGCTGATGACTTTGCCTGGATCGTGCCGGTGCCGGGTAAGCCGGAGGTGAGTGGTGGGTCAGACGAGCTTTTTACCAGTCTCCAAGAACTCACCGGTTATCCATACACGTATGAACCTAATTATTACGGCCTTGGAACTTCTGAAGATAAGGTGAGTGGTGGCGGTGTCACCGTCGTTGAAACCAAGCAGATAGATTACTATGACGTGACGGTGCTAACTTCGGATGAGCAGAACGCGCTCGTCAACTGGCTGCAGGAACACGAATTCGACTTTCCAGATTCAGCTTCATATATCCTTAATAGCTATATAGAAAACGGTTGGTACTTCGTCGCTATGAGGATCAACCCCGAGAGTCTCGATTGGACCGATGTTACCGAGCAGTTGCGAACCGGACATGCCACTCCAGTAGTCATTTCATTTGAAACGGACAATATTGTTTACCCGCTCAAGATTTCCTCAGTGGTCAGCCAACAGATCGAACCAACCCTGAAGGTCCAAACAGAATATCTCGACACAGGGTTTATCGAGCAAGAAAATGCTCCTACGCTCACGGTTAGATATCGAAATAGTAGTGATATTGTCCAAACAGCGGTATTAGAGGACATCGCGGACTCAATCGTTACGACGTATACGAGTAATAACTACGGAAAGTTCGATCTTTGTGATATCGGAAGAAGCTCGTCATCTGAATCACATGCCTGTCTCATTAAGTTTGATACATCCGGCATACCAAAGAATGCCACCATCATTTCGGCAGAGCTTGGGCTGTATGCACAGTCTACCCCGATTGACTTGAGAATTGACGCCTATCAGATCTTGCAGGAGTGGAGGGAAGGAAAGAGTAGTAATGGATCTGGTGAAGGCAACAACGCTGACATCGACGGCGTGACTGCGAGAGAGCGGTACTACGGTACACCATGGGATACGGAGTTTATCGGAACTAATGGCATTGATGCTTCTGTTAAATCGTACGGAACGTCGACTACGTCAGGCGCGTTAGGGCAACACACGATGATCATGGATCCGGGTTTAGTCAGCGGTTGGATCAGTGGGAACGCGGCAAATTACGGTATTGTGCTGAAAGCAACGTCCGGATCGGGAGTAGCAGCCTTCTTGTCGCGCGATACAAAAGATACTGACTGGCATATACAGAATCCCAGCCCTGCTTTTGCATCTAACGTTGATATTTTACTCTACGTCATCGCTGACAATCAAATGTCACTCCCGAATTTCACCGCGACTTTTGCCAACACCATCGACAAAGAAAGCATTAAAAACTTGGCACTTAATGACCAGGGTGATCCCCTTTTGGACCCCTCTGGGAAGAAGTATTTCCTCACGAAGCTTTCAGCGACCATGCAGTATGCGGAAATGACGGAGGATTTATTTTTCCGCGATGCTTCTGCCAACGAAACGATCGGGGACCCAATTACCCGCCCCGGCAGCAAGAGTATGCATCCGTTCTATATTGCCGTCGGCGCTGCCGTCGCCTTATCAATAGGTCTGGCAGTCATTATCCTCATAGTAAGCCAGAAGTCCTCACCACCAACAAGTATAAAAAACTAATTAACCATTATATCTATGGAAGACATACTTCCCAAACCACCTCCGCCTCCATCTGCCCCGACGGGCATGACTGCTTCGATGAAAAAGTCACGCAAGCCTAAGGTCTCATGGGTTGCCGTTGTATTTGTTATTTTACTTACTCTTGTGTTAGTCATCCTTGGTGAGTGTTTCATGACCGACCTCAACCAATGGTTGAATCCAGCATACGACACGTACGGCGGGTCGTACCGGAGAGTTTCACCTGTGTATGACGAGGCGGGGCTGGCACGCCATTATGACCAGGCTGATTATGAACTGTATCGGCTGGCTATCCATACCGCTTTTGCTATTCCGCTCCTACTTGCCGGTTTTCTTTTTTACTTCTGGTTTATGTATAAGCGTTCCGATCATCCTAACAAGATTATCGTGTGGCCGTACTTCCTCCTGACGCTTTGGGTGATGCTCCATGTCATTTTAGAGGCATTCTACTTCCTCATTGAACAGTATGAGAAGCTCGGTATCTATATAGTTCTCATCCTTCTGGTCGTTGTTTTGACGTGGCTCGCGATGTTTGTCCAGAAGAAGTGGCATCAGAAGCATGGAATAACATAAGTATACCCATATGCCGAAGTACGAAATCAGTAAAGTCAATGTTCTTTCCATCGCGAAATTTTCCGCGATATTCAGCGTTCTGTCGTACATTGTTTGGGCAGTGTTATTTGCCGCGATCACATTGCTCACGAGCAGTTATTCACGCAGCCACTTCTTCGATTCCGGCATGGATTTTGGTGACGTAACGATTATCGCCCTTTTTTCAGGGCTCGTATTCGTGGCCGTGATGAGTTTCGGAGCAGGAGCACTCGTTGCGTGGCTCTACAATGTTATCGCTGGCCTTATTGGCGGGATGAAGATTAATATTGAACTTACCGAGCAGGACGATGAATCAGAAGATCGTTCAACAAATGAACCAACCAATGCAACCTAATTACCACCTATGCCAATACCAGTAAAAGTTCTCAACCATCTTAAGAAATCCAAAACCCCGCATGAGATTATCGAGCATAAGACGGTCTTTACCGCATACGATCTCGCGCAGACCTTACGGGAGAAATTGTCCAACATTGCTAAAACACTTTTTATCAAGGTTGACAAAGAGTACAAGGTTATCGTAATTCCGGCCCATTACCGACTGGACATCCAGAAACTAAAGAAGTTGTTGAAAGCGAAGAAGATTTCCATCGCAAGCGAAAAAGACATGCAGAAACAATTGAAAGTGAAGCCCGGTGCTCTCTCGCCTTTCGGGAGTGTGTACAAAGTCGGCGTTGTCGTTGACAAGTCGCTAGAAAAGCTCCAGAAAGCAATTTTCCAGGCGGGAAGTTTCACGGAGAGTTTCAGGATGAAGGTAAAAGATTTCATCAAGCTCGAACAGCCGGTGGTCGGAAGGTTTGTTGTGAAACCGGTAAAAGCAAAACCAAAGAAGAAATAGTTACCATGTTACTGTGAATACTACATGCAGGATAGTCAAAAGGGTGTAGAACAATATATACAGCAATGCCGTAGTGCCGGCATGCCCGACAGTGCGATCATTGCACAGCTGGTTGGGGGCGGGTGGAGCCGCAGTGATGCCGAAGCGGCCGTGATTGGTATCGTTGCAAACATGCAACAGTCGTCGTCAAAGAAAAGGTGGCTCTGGATCACACTTGTTGGCGTAGGTGTGCTTATTACTGTTGCAGGGTTGTACCTGTTTGTGTTCCGAGATCCGGGTGGGCCCGGGATTTTTTCAAAGACGAATACTAACAAAAATACGGGAGCGTTGAGTAGCGATACGATCCCTCCATTTGACGCTCTCTTTTACGATTATAGTACGTTCGGAAAGCCAATAGAGTACGTCGCGTTTCAAGAGCAAGCGGGTCGGGTCGATGCCATTACTAGTGCCCTTAGTTATTACTACTACATACAAAAGTCGTATCCGAATGACTTGGACGCACTCCTCGGAAAACCACCGCCCTTTGGGGATCCAAACTCAATGTACCGGAATCGAACGACTAATTATTTCTTGGATGAAGACGCAGTGACTTCGATCCCGTTAGATGTTTATACCGCCAAAGCGTACTCATACAGCAATCAAGGGGAAAATTATTCTTTACAGTATATGATCAAAGACGTGCCTACAGAGAAAGATACTGATGGATATATGAAAAGGTATACTGATCCTGACTGGTATGATCTCGAGCAATTTATCGAAGGAATCAATACTGCCGACAAGTCATTTTTATCAGTTGAGGTAGAAAAAGGCCAAGATTCTGACGAGGACGGTCTTTCAGATCACGATGAAATTAGAGTCTACCATACAAGTTTATACGACGAGGATACCGATGATGATGGTGTGAACGATTACGATGAGGTCCAGGCGGGCACCAATGCAAATGAAGCTCGCGAATAACCACCTGTCTCTATGAATGGTCAATCCAATATTCAATCGTATATAGATCAGTGTCGTCAACAGGGAATGAACGACGAAAGCATCATTGCCTTGTTGGTTGCTGCCGGGTGGTCAGAGCAAGACGTGAGAGGAGTTCTCGTTGGAGCCTCAAGTAATGCGTCCATCTCCTCGACATCGAGACGAAAATGGATTATCCCCACAGTTATATTACTTCTCCTCATTGGAGCTGGTGCCGTGTACTGGTTTATTGTGAGGCCCCGTGCTGCGTTGGAAGATACCCAAGTAAATACAAATAACACTAATGTTGCCGCGGTTGTGCCCCAAGGTACTGACGTTATTGCTCGCGTATTCGGTGAGACGGTACTTCGCAGTGATGTGGAAGCTGCAACGCGGATGCTATTGAATATCGATCCCTTGTCTTCAGGCATTGGCGAATTTGCAGATGAAAATACATCTACTGAAATGTCGGTTCTTTTGAGATACATGGGTGCGCTTGTCGATAAAGAGGTCATTCGTCGGTTGGGTGCGGTTCCAAAAACAGATGAAGAAATCGTAAAGTACATTGAATCTGTAATGACTCAAGAATACTGGAACTACTTGTTTAATGAGGCAGGACTTCGACAAGAAGACAGGGATATCTTTATCCATCTCCAAATAGCTGATCTTCGGGATACAGAACTCGAATCCCTTGTTAATGAGACATTGCAGGTTTCTTACACTGATCTCCTAAGAAAACGTGTGACAGCAGAGTATAATGCTTTTAATAGAAAACTTGCATATCTTTCTGATGAAGAAAAGGAATACCTATCTTTGGACACCCATCCCTCACGTCAAGTGTCAGAACTTTTTTTTGATGCAGATGCAAATTACTTAATCAATAATTTTGAGACACCTGTGCCAGATTTAGATATCCCAGTCACTCTCAAAGGCGAACTCATGGACTTGCAGCAAACGCCCAACACATTGACATCATTAGTGGAAGAAAACGGCTACTTCTATTTCGGTATGGTATATACGCCTGATACATACGACTACCCCGAGGGTTTTGATAAGAGTGACGTTCTTATCGCTAAATTTCCATGGACAGAAGGTCTTTATGATTCGCTTCTTTCTTCTTTAACGTGGGAAGATGGCCTCACTAATAACGAGATTGAAATATTCGACACTCCCGGACTTGAGCTCAAACTGACTAGCAGCATACTCGATGAGGATAGTGATGGGTTCTACGACTATCTTGAGTGGGTGTATGGAAGTGAGTCAGACGCCGTAGACACCGACGAAGACGGAAAAACTGATTTACAAGAATATGAAGCGGGCACTGATCCAACTAAAGCTTAGATACCCCTGATGCATAAAGTAAAACTCCAACAGTTCGAAGGGCCGCTTGATTTGCTGCTCCAGCTCATTGAACAAAAAGAGCTGGACATTTCGCAGGTGGCGCTTGCCGATGTGACTGAGCAATATATTAAATATCTTCAGCAAGTTGAACAGGCGTTGCCGGAAGAACTCGCTGATTTTCTCGTTGTTGCCGCCAAGCTTCTTTTAATCAAATCCCGCATCTTACTACCTTCTCTGGAGGTTGAAGAAGAAGGGTCCGACCTCGAACAGCAGCTACGGATGTACCGCGAGTATTATGAAGCTTCGAAGGGCTTGCACGCCATGATTCTTAAGCGTCGATTTCTTTTTGCCCGTGATAAACCAGCCATAGTTATCGAGCCGGTATTCAACCCGCCCAAAGGCATGACGAGCATGAGGCTGAAAGAACTGTTTCTGAATGTGCTTGCCGAAATCGAACCAATAATTTCCATGCCGAGGCAAGTGTATCACCGTACCATTTCCATCGAGGAAAAGATCAATAGTTTACGCGAGAAAATCCAGCAGCAAGCAACGATGAATTTTCAAAAACTTTTTACCAATTCGAAAGACAAGACCGAAATTATCGTGACATTCTTAGCACTTCTCGAACTCGTGAAGCAGCGAATTGTGGTAGTCGTGCAAAAAGATATCTTTTCCGATATAGAAATCAAACAATTTCCCGAACAAACAACGTAACATTTTTTTATGACACACCACACTCTTCGTCTGCGCATCGAAAGCCTCCTTTTCCTCGCCGGCAGGTCTATGTCTGTAAAAAAACTTGCGGAGATCACCATGGCCTCTGCTGATGAAGTGACTGTCGCTGCCGAGGAAATCATGAAGGAATACAACCAAGAATCTCGCGGAGTCCACGTGATGAAAGCCGCGCAGAGCTACCAAATGGCCACGAATCCCGCCGTTGCCCACGTCGCGAAGGACTTCATTAAGTCTGAACAAAGCGGAGAGCTCACCAAACCTTCACTCGAAACACTGACGATTGTTGCTTACCGAGGGCCGATTACGAAGGCTGAACTTGAGCAGATTCGCGGCGTGAACTGCAGTCTCATTTTGCGCAACCTGCTTATCAAAGGGTTGATTGAATTCCATGAAGATAAAGAAAAAATGGCTGCCATTTACCAGGTCACCATGGAGTTTCTCCAATTTCTCGGTGTACATAGGGTCGAGGAGCTCCCCGACTACGATCGTTTGCATAGGCATGAACATATTGAACAACTTTTGAAACAGCAGCAGGAATCGGTGAATACGGACGAAGCTCCTGTTTCATAACCACCCCTGCCATGCTCGACCTGTATCTTTTTTTTCTTTTTGCGCTTTTTGGCTACGATATTCCCACGGATTATTCAGCACTTCTTGACGATGAAAAGGTCAGTATCGTCGAAGAGGTACTAACGCCGCCTTCAACAGTTGGAACCGGCAGCCTGGTGGTGTCTATTCCACCTATTAAGGTTGATCCGTATGCCTGGCCTCCCCGTATTGAGGCGGAGGCCGGTATTGTTGTCGACCCTGAAAGCGGGAAAATTCTTTGGGAGCGGAAAAAGGACACCCAGCATCCAATTGCCAGTTTAACCAAGCTGATGACGGCGACGGTCGTCTTAGATGCTGCACCAGATTTTTCATCCCAGGTCACTGCCGTTGACGCCGATGAACGACCGGCGGAAGGCAGCTGGCTTCAAATACGGGAGAGCGAGACAGTCACACTCCAAGACCTCTTAGCCGCGACTCTCATCGGTTCGAGGAATAACGCAGTGCGGATGCTGGTACGCGGGACTGGCATCACGGAGGAAGACTGCCTGAAGCGTATGAATGAGAAGGCATCGAGCCTCGGCATGGCCGGTACGCACTTCACCGATGTTACTGGCTTGGATCCGGCTAACGTTTCTACCGCGAGCGACCTTGCGAAGCTAGTGGCGCACGCTTTTACCTACGAACGCTTGCGTACGGCCGCACTCTCAACCAGCTATGACATAGTCACGTTTGAAAAAAAACGGGTTCTCCACATTGAGACGACAAACAAGCTACTTCCCGATACACATTTTGTATTTCGGGGCGCGAAGACGGGTTACTTGGATGAAGCTGGTTATACATTCGCCGCCCACGTAGAGCGACAGCGCGAACAAGTGATTATGATACTTTTGGGTGCACCGTCTGCCGATGCACGTTTTACTGAAGCTGCGGCACTGGCTGATTGGGCATTTCGGAACTATCGCTGGTTCTCGTTTTTTACAACACCGCCCACATAGTGTATGATTGAGTTGTATTTTATGCAGTATTGCACTACTTTTGTTCGTGAAGTGCCTCCCCTCACACCCACGTTTATTAATTGATACATATGGCCTCTCACCCTATCGTTGTCGGCAACTGGAAGATGAATCTCAATAGCAAGCAGACTGGTGAGTTAATTATGAGTGTGAAAAAGGAGGCCTCCAAACACTCATCTGTCAGTGTCATTGTGGCGCCGTCTTTTACATACCTCGACAGTGTCGGCAAAATCCTCAAAGGAAGCAAAGTCCAGCTCGCGGGGCAGAATATGTTCTGGGAATCGGAGGGTGCGTATACGGGTGAAATTTCTGCTCCGATGCTCATGGAATCTGGATGCTCACATGTCATTATCGGCCATTCCGAACGGCGCAAATATCTCCGTGAGACCGACCACATGATTCACAGAAAAATGGTTCAGGCTCTCGAGTGTGGTCTCGTCCCCATCGTGTGCATCGGAGAAACATTCGAACAACGCCAGCAAGGCATAAAGGATCTCGTCGTCATGCAACAGCTGCAAGCAATTTTCGGCGGGTTAATTCCCACAGAAAAGCAAAATATCGTTATTGCGTATGAGCCCATCTGGGCTGTCGGCACCGGCCAGGCGTGTGATCCAAACGAAGCTCGCGAAACTATTCAAGTGCTGAAGCATGCGCTGATAGATATGTACCAGGAACACGTAGTACAACAGAATTTTGTGGCTCTCTACGGCGGCAGTGTTGATCATACTACTATTACACAGTATGTCGACGGCGACATTATTAACGGGGTGCTCGTCGGTGGAGCCAGTACTCGTCTCGATTCTATGCTTGGCATGATTCGCGCGGTAGATACATAAACTTTTACCCTACTATGCTTACACATCTCTCAGAACTCATCGCTGATGCAAAACATTCCGGGTATGCTCTCGGAGCGTTTAATGTCGATAACTTAGAGACGACTGTCGGCGTCGTTCGTGCGGCAGTGCAGAAGAAATCCCCACTTATTATTCAGATATCCGAACGTACTATCAAGTATGGGGGTTTGAAAACCATGACTGCCATGATCGAAACGATGGTCCGCGATGAAGCGGGAAATATTCCTATTGCATTGCACCTCGATCACGGCCGTAGTTTCCGCTCCATTGCTGAATGTATCGCCGCTGGTTTTTCATCAATTATGGTTGATAATTCTGATGTGCCTTTTAAAGAGAATGTTATCTTAACCCGCCAGTCAGTCGAATACGCACATAAAAAAGATGTCTGGGTGCAAGGTGAGCTCGGTGTCGTGAAGGGTCTCGAAGAGGCGACGCCAGAGGATCGAGAGAAGTTCATGACAGACCCTGACGAAGCCAAGCAGTTCGTTGACGAGACCGAAGTTGATACCCTTGCCGTTGCCGTTGGTAATGTACATGGGATAGTGAAGCTCAAGAAAGGCTTGCCTCAGCTCAACCTCGAACGTCTTGAGCAAATCCACAAGGCGATACCTGAAGTCCCGCTTGTGCTCCACGGAGCCTCAGGTTTACAAACTGACCAGGTGAAAGCGACGTTTGAACACGGCATTGTCATCGTGAATCTCAATACAGAGCTAAAACTCGAATACTCAAACAGTCTCCGTGACACACTCATTGGTCATCCAGAATATTTCGATATAAGAGACATACTGACTCCGCCGACTGACGCGCTCCAACGTGTTGTGGAAGAAAAGCTTATGCTTTTTGGCAGTGCAAATAGAATTTAATATACCATCTATGAAAAAAATTCGACTCGCCATAAACGGATTTGGCAGGATCGGGCGCGCTGCATTCAAGATTGCTTTAAAGAAAAACGATTTGGAAGTCGTCGCGCTCAATGATCTCACCGATACAAAAACACTCGCACACCTTTTTAAATATGACTCTGTATACGGAAAGTACGATAAAGACGTCTCGCATTCAGATTCTGAAATTATTGTCGGCGGCACGAAGTACCCTGTCTATGCGGAAAAGGACCCGGAAAATCTTCCTTGGAAAAAGCTACAGGTGGATGTCGTCATCGAATCAACCGGCCACTTCGTGAAAGACGGCAAGGCGGCGGCCCATATTCGCGCTGGCGCTAAACGGGTGATTATTTCCGCCCCGGCAAAGGGCGGTAACGTCGATACTATCGTCCTTGGAGTAAACGAAGACAAGCTCAAGGGACAGGAATTGATTTCGAACGCCTCCTGTACGACCAACTGCATAGCTCCCGTTGTGAAAGTACTGTTGAAGGAGTTCGGCATCGAAAAAGTAATGATGACAACGATCCACTCGTACACTGCCGACCAGAACCTCATTGACGCCCCGCACAAGGATTTGCGTCGGGCGCGCGCAGCCGCATACAACATTGTCCCGACTTCGACGGGTGCCGCTATAGCAACCGCTGAAACAATCCCTGAACTGAAAGGATTATTTGACGGTTTAGCCCTGCGTGTCCCGACAATTTGTGGGTCACTTTCCGATTTCGTGTTTATTCTCAAGAAAAAAAGAAAAATGGTCCAAAGTTTTGAAAACGACTTACGATCCGATAGTCTCCTCGGATATTATTGGCAATTCGCATTCCAGTATCGTCGACTTGTCACTTACCAACGTTGTCGATGGGAACATGGTGAAAGTCGTGGCGTGGTACGACAATGAGATGGGATATTCCCATCGCCTGGTAGAAATGGTTGAAGCGGTTGGAAAAGGATTGTAGGTTATAGCAGGTTGGTTTTTCCTCATGTCATCCTGAACCTGTCTGCCGATAGGCAGGCTTGATTTAGGATCTCGTTATTAGAATACACAAAAGTGAGATTCCGGATCGGTGTCCGGAATGACAAGAAAAAATGGAGCCTACCCGCTTGATTTCCCGCTACTAATCGCTATACTACAGCTTACTTTATTGACCGTGGTCCCATCGTCTAGCCCGGTCTAGGACGCTAGGTTCTCATCCTAGTAACTGGGGTTCAAATCCCCATGGGACTACCAGTTGAGTCAGTGAGAAATCCAATAAGTGATCCGCCTAGAAAGATGAAGGTTAGAACGCAGGATTTGAAGGGCAGAAGCGAACGAGTCACGGAGTGACGAAGAGAGCGTCGGCGGGTGCAAGCGAGCGCAGCACACGCCGCTGCCCAGGACACAAATCCCTGCCTACGCCGAAGCGGCTTCCGCAGGCAGGCCCATAGCGGTACCAAGTATCAATAAATCCATGCATAACCTAGTCAGAAGAACATTTATCATCAGCGGAGTAGTGATTGGAATAATCGTAGCAATCCCAATTCTTGGTTTTTTTCTTCCTAAGTTAGTCATTACAAACGGCGTTGATAAGTATGAGGGGGAACAGCGAGACTAAGCAGAGTATGCATATAAGGGGGCAAGGCAGCTTATTGGTCGCGGAGAGTACTTTTTCACCCCAGCACTGCGGGTAGTAAGCGTTGAACCAACAGCCACAATAAGTACATACGGTGGCACGGAAGTATGTGATAAGGTGTATGTGTCAGATGAACTTAACTTATTTCGTCCCCTTAGTCAGCCATATCTGGCAACTGTTCAAGGGTTTACATTTTTCGGTATTCCTTCTTCCAAGTTTGAGGTTTACTGCATTAGTGGGGCTGTAAGAGTGAGCGATGGGATATTGTAATGGCCTAGGTTTACTTGTATCACAAAGATGAAAACTCTCTGCACAATTCATGCAGTCGCCCAACGTGAAGATGGGAAAATCTTGCTTTTACAGCGGACTGATGAACGCGACAGGCCGGGCAAATGGAACTGTGTGACCGGGTATATCAAGGAAAAAGAGCCTGCTGAAGAGGCTGTGTTGCGGGAGTTGCAGGAAGAAACGCACCTTGAGGGTATGCTGGTCAAAACAGCAGATCCATATTGGTTTGATCTGGAAGGTAAATTGCGCATGCTCATCATTGCTTCTCTGGTATCTGTGAAAGGCACAGACAGTCTGCATATTGACGAACGGGAGTCGCGGGCTTTTCAATGGGTTGCGCTCGACGATCCTATGATTCAGAAAATACCGAGTTTAAAGTTGTGCCTCAAAAAACTAGGAATGATATAATCGCACCAGTACCTGCTTACCAAGCTCGACTAGTGAAGTGGTTTTTTCTTTGCAATAAAACTGGTTTCTGATATAGTTATTGCGGACAGAAATATGCCAGACGCACAACCATCAGCCAATACTTCCTCATCACCACCTTATAAGAAGGCGGGTCTCGTGACTATCCTGATTATCGTGGTAGCAATTCTTATCGCCGGAGCTGTGATTGCCTATTTCTATTACTCGAGTGATGACTATCTTTCTAACCTCAATGGCTCGAGCTCCACTCCGCGAAATTCGAATAATATCAATTTTTCCACAAATTCAGGTCAGAATACAAATACGGCGAATAGCAATAGCGACATACAGGCTAACGTCAATACGTCGGTGAATGCTCCATCAAACTTGAATACTGTCACGATAAATGGCCTTAACACATTTCTTAATTCTGTAGACTAAACGGTGTCGACCGCAGGCACCATGGAACCGTTTACTCATCATCATTAACTATGCAACTCATTCTCCGATGGCTATTAAATGCACTTGCTCTGTTGTTGGTAGCGTATCTGCTGCCTGGCTTCGAAGTAAGCTCATTTTACACGGCACTGATCGTTGCACTCGTCCTGGGGATCGTCAACGCTATTATTAAACCGGTATTGATACTTCTGACGTTGCCGATTACGATACTGACGCTCGGGCTCTTCACGCTGGTTATTAATGCATTGCTCATCTGGTTCGTTGCTTCATTCATTGAAGGGTTTTCCATTGATGGTTTTACTACTGCATTGTTGGGTGGTGTAATACTCTGGGTGATTTCTTGGCTGACGAACGGGATCACAAGAAAATAACACTATGGCTATCTCCGGTACATTCCGCAAGGTGCTTATTAGCACATCTTTTGTTTTACTAGGCATCCTCATTGGCGGGTACCTTTTTTCAGGGACCCAGCCGCGTTCGATTATAGCTCTCACGAACTGCGAAGACTGCCTCGCACCAAAAGACCTGCTCGGACTTTTAGGCTCAATTGGGGTCCAAAAATTTGATGGAAGCATACCGGGAGTTATCTATGAGACTGATAAGACAGTTGTTATCTCACATCCCGAACCGACCACGCCGGTGCACTATGTCGTGATTCCGAAAAAAGATATTAAAAATGCCGCCGGGATTACAGCAGAAGACACTCCGTATCTTGCCGACGCCTTTGCGGTCATGTCAAAGTTGATAGAGGATGACGGCTTGGTCCAGTATAAGATAACCACGAACGGTCCAGGGCTCCAGGCGGTGACGTATTTGCATTTTCATCTCACGAGTAATGAAGGGCCGGAACAGTTAGCGAACTGACGGACTGACGAATTGCGGATTAGTTTATCAGACGGACGTGAAGCATTGACCCACGTTCTCTTTTGCACTACGATTATTGTGCTCATAAATGAAACTGATCTTTCCCACCTTGAAACAAGGAGGCCTTTGTGGCTGTGACACCTTTGTATGGAGCCAAGATCATCGGAACCGGTAAAGCAGATTTACCCGATTCCGCGATCGTGGATAACTACCGTTTAGCCAGTGATATGCTTGAGCGGGCGAACGAAGCAAAGAGGCTTTTGGGGGTTCAGGAACTCCCACCCGATGTTTTGGAGGCCCTTCAGACCAGTAATGACTGGATATTTCCGCGAACGGGAATCAGTCGTCGCTATCACCTGGGTCCGGAATGGACCACCAGTAAGATCGCAGCGAGCGCCGCCAAGAACATCTTAGCTGATGCCGGCCTTGCTCCCGATCAAATCGGCGACATCCGGGTATCAACTGTGACGCCCGATCACCTCGCATCCCCGCCCTGTGTCTCTGAGACCATGGCTCAAACAGGTATTCCCGTGTGGACTACCGAAAAGGTGAGATATCATCCGTGCCTAGCCGGGGATGTAAGTTATGCGTGCTCAGGGTTTCTCGTCAACGTGGTCGATGTCATTAGCCATCTCTCATTCGGCTTGGCAGACTACGCACTGTCCCTTGGCGCTGACAAGATGACAACCATCTCCCCGCCGTTTGATCGGATGATATGGCCCATCCTGGCCGACCATGGCGGCGGCTTCGGCTGGAAACGCGTTCCCTATGCCGAGAGTGATGTTCGTCCCGAATGGATTTATGCCGGGGGGGATTGGACGAAGGGTGCACGCATTATTACCCCGTGGGGCGGATCCGCACAGCCCTTGACGCTGGACCTGATGATGCAGGATCCCTTGCTGATGAATTCCAATCTCCAAATGCAGGGCAGGGTGGTCATGTCAGAGCTTGTGAAGGCACTCAAGAACTTTGTGTTGCCTGAAGCTCTCGAGAAAGCTGGCCTGAAGTGGAGCGACATCGATATCGCTTTCTTCCACCAAGCAAACTATCGGATCATCGATCCCGTCGTGGAGGCGCTGCGTGCCCTTGGATTGCGGTCCGACGCGATTGTCTACAACACGATCGATCACTACGGCAACACCACTAACGCGTCAGTACCCATTGCAGTACACGATGCACGTCGCACAGGCGTACTCAAGCCCGGCATGCTGGTCATGATCGTCGTCATGGGAGGAGGGTACTCCTGGGTAGTGATGTTTCTCCGGTGGAGTCTCGCTTGACCTTTGTTCTAACGAGCCCCAGCGTTGCTAGGGGCTCTTTTCTTATCCTTGACACCGTGTGAGTTTCATCGTACAGTAGGCGGGAATATCGCACGTTAACGCCAGCACAGGATGCTGGCATGCGTTCAAATAGTGTAACGAGGGAGGGTGTATGAAGTGTACGTTCGAATCGCAGTCAGTGACGTGTCTTGACGTCGAACTGGAAGAGGGCGAAGACCCCACCTTGCAGGAGGTCCTGGATCAAACCGAAGGGGTGGTGTTCGATCCCGAAACGCAGATGGTCGTGTCCGTCGACATCGGTGAACACGATCTCGACGCGAAGGTCGCTCCCGGGACGTACTACATCGTCCCGAAGGTTATGGAGCTCGCGCCGGTCGCCGAGGTGAAGGAACCCGCCGACGCCAAGGACGATCCGCCCCCTGTGACGGATGCTCCGGTCGTCGAGCCTGAAGCCGTCGCGACCGATGCCAGCGGTTCGGCTGTCATGCCGGCAAAGGATGCTCCCACACCGGTTGAGAACGCGGAGGCCGCTGTTGGTGCCGAGACGACGGACGCACCCGTCCAGTCGTAAGTCAAGATTCCAATGTACCAGGCGGACGTCATCAGACGCTCCGCCTTTTTCCTTTTAATAAAGAAAAACCTCGCTCTGAGAACGAGGTTTGCTTACGGTGACCATCATGGAGCAAGGATGGGCGGTGAAATAATCACCTTGAAGGTAACGGTCTGGCTAACAATGAAGTGGCCTGAGTCGATGATGAATTCGGCGGGGCCGTCGTTGAACTCAATGAACGGTTCTGAACCGTCGAAGCACTCACTCATGTGGTCGCTAAACCCGGTAGCACATAGTCCGAGGCAGATCTGTCCGATGACATTTCCCCATGCAAGCTCGATCTTCTCCAGGTCGAGCTGGTACGGGTTGTTGCCGAGTACCAGCGCTTCCATAGCGGTGACGATATCTGGCGCGCCCGGGCCGTACTCATAGGCGAAGGGGCCGTGAAGTTTCCCCAGATCTCCAATTGCGAGCTTCACTCGCAGAATGGTAGTACGTTCATAGTCAACGCGGGTCGTCGTTCCGGGAGGACAGAAGGATACGGTCGGTGGGCTCAGTGGTGTAGTCAGGAATGTGTGGAGTCGCTTGGAGCGGTTGAGCAATGGCGCAGATTAGCAGAACGAGCAATATCCGTGCTTTCATGTTTTCCCCCGTTCGAGTAAAAGGGCGGTTGTTTGAGTTTGGGTAATGGTAGGGACTTGAGCCCCTCCTGTCAACCTCTGTGTTTCTTCATGGTATACTGGGCTTCTGTATACCCGTATGATTCGTTTTCATATCACAAAAAAATCGAAGAAAAGCAATGCACGCTTAGGGTTACTGAAAACACCACATGGAGCTATTGAGACCCCTGCATTGATTCCTGTGGCGACACAAGCCGTGGTGAAAGCGCTCACCACCGAGGAAGTTGTGCAGACTGGCACACAAGCGCTGATCGCTAATACATTTCACCTGCACCTTAAGCCGGGAGAAAAGATCGTGAAACGGCACGGAGGGCTGCATCGATTCATGCGCTGGCAGCGGCCGCTCATGACCGACTCGGCCGGCTACCAAGTATTCAGCTTGGGGTTCGGCATGGACCATAAAGTCGGTAAGATTCTCAAAAAACGGTCAGAAAACAAAGTTTCCCATCCGAGTGCCCAGCCGCAAAACGTGAAGATTACCGAAACGGGCGTCCATTTCCGTTCGCCAGTTGACGGTTCGCCGCTCTTCATTGGTCCGAAGGAGTCGATTCGCATCCAGGAATCCCTTGGTGCTGATATTATTTTCGCGTTTGACGAATGCACTCCGCCGACTGCCAGCCACGCGTATACGGAAAAATCATTGGAGAGGACGCATCGGTGGGCAGAGCAGTGTTTGGAATATAAAAAAACCAAGCAAGCGTTGTTTGGCATTGTCCAAGGTGGGAGGTTCAAGGATTTGCGTGTCGAAAGCGCGAAAATGGTTGCGGGCTTGCCGTTCGACGGATTCGGGATCGGGGGGGAGTTCGGTGGTGATAAAAAAAGAATGATGCACATGATCAGGTGGGTCATTGATGAGTTGCCGGAAGACAAACCGCGCCACCTACTCGGCATCGGGTACCTCGAGGATATTCCGAAAGTTATCAAATCGGGCGTGGACACGTTTGACTGCATCGTCCCCACTCATTTTGCCCGGCACGGGGCCGCGTTTACTTCTGTTGGGCAGTTAGATATGCGGAAAAAGATATTTCTCAACGATACAAAACCGCTTGATCCCCGTTGTGCGTGCGAGGTTTGCCAGACGTATTCGCGTGGTTATATCACCCATTTACTGCGTGCGAAGGAAATCACGCCGCTACGGCTTTTGACGTCTCATAACCTGTTTTTCTTTAACACGTTTGTTGCTAGAATACGGGAGGGAATACGGCAGGGGATTATATAACTTGCTGCTCATCGCGCGTCCACGGCGGGGCGCGCTCATTGGAAAAAAGAACCGAGCGCAGGCGGCTCTGCCTGCGCGACAACGCCAAATGACGCTATATTAATAATATGAAATTCAAATACTTTGACATCATCCTCGGGCTGTTCGTCGCCGTTTTACTGATTTCCAACGTTGCGTCGACCAAGATAGTCCAATTCGGGCCGTTTACGTTCGATGGTGGAACGATTTTATTTCCCTTGGTGTATATTTTTGGGGATATACTCACGGAAGTATATGGATTCAGAGCGGCCCGGCGGGTCATATGGACAGGTTTCTTCGGTGCGCTGCTGATGTCGGTTGTTTTCATTGTTGTCGGGAAACTGCCCGCTGCAGCCGACTGGAATAACCAGGATGCCTACAATGCCATACTCGGCCTTACGCCGCGAATAGTTGTCGCATCGTTAATCGCGTACTTCGCAGGGGAGTTTTCAAACTCCGTAACGTTAGCGAAGATGAAAATTGCCACAAAAGGAAAGTGGTTATGGTCAAGGACAATTGGTTCTACGCTCATCGGACAAGTTGTGGATACAGGATTATTTATTCTGGTCGCGTTTTGGGGCGTGTTACCGAACGAACTTATTTGGACACTCATTGTTTCAAATTATCTTTTCAAAGTCGGCGTAGAGGTTGTATTTACTCCCGCGACGTACGGTATCGTCGGGTTCTTGAAGAGGCGAGAGGGAGTGGATGCGTTTGATGAGGGAACGAAGTTTAGTCCGTTTAATGGATAGCACATTTGTCGTAGGGTAATACAGCGATAACGCTCTGTTACTCCGTCATCCTGAACCATGTGCTGATGAATATCAGTATTGTTTCAGGATCTAGTTTGTTGAACACACTAGATTCCGGATCAAGTCCGGAATGACAAATGCGCGTACTGCGACTTCAGAATGCGAAAAAAGCAATAGAGGTTGCTTTTTAGACATTTTTGTGCTATAATATGAATACAAAATAAAAATAAAAACCAATATCCGAAGCAACCTACATGAAGTGGCTCCGGGACGTAAAAGTTAGAAACATTATCATTTGGAGCGCTGTTGATGCAGTGCTGCTTTTTGGTACGGCTGGCTTCTGGTTTGGCACATCAGCACCGGCCGCTTCCGTATCTGTAGATATGATAGGGGAGTATCTGTCACCCATGTCTGACATCCGTATCACATTTTCCCGGCCGTTCAGCCGAAAACTCATTGCGCACATCGAACCTGCAGTGGCTGGCAACTGGACGTATGAGGATTTCATGTATGGAAACCATCTTGCGCGGACGATGATTTTTACCCCTGAAGTTTCACTGGCCCCAGAGACGGACTATCGGCTCGTATTAAAAGACGTAAGGAACGCCCTCACTCCAAGCGCGGGTGGCGAATTTTTTTCATATACGTATTTGACACCCCCTGTCCCCAAAGTCGTTTCCGTCATGCCCGAGGCCGAGTACATCATGTCGCCTCACGAAGGTTGGACGGTCACTCTCGACCAGTCCAATGAAGGGCTGGCCGCGTTTGAGTATGTATTTGAACCAGAGGTGGCATTCGAACAAGCCACTGATGGGTCAAAAAAAACTACCACATTGAAGCCGACGGAACTTCTGAAACAAGGAACTACGTATTCATTGAAGGTATATAGGCGTAAGGTTCAGTATTTTATCGCGTCGGGCGAAGTAGCTCGACAGGACGACCCTGTGGAGGTGTTTAATGGTAAATGGAAAACCACCGATGCCCCGGGCATCACAGCATTTTCTCCCACCGGCACCGGTATCCGGCGCAATTCGCGCATAACCGTACAATTTTCAGAAGCGATGGACCGGCAGTCGGTGTTTGACGGCATGAAGATTGATCCGGCACTGACAGGCGAATGGAAGTTCAATGAAACGAATACCGGATTTACCTATACAGGTTCGCCGGCACTTGAAACTACCTACACGGTGACGATTCCGGCAGGCACGAAAACGCTGATTGGTGGGTATTTAGAAGAAGACGCTGTGTATACCTTCACAACGATAGGAAAAGCGGTTGTCACGCGTTTTTCCCCTACGAACGATGCGAAAGGCGCAAGTGTTGGCAGTACGGTGCAAGTAACGTTTGACCAACAGGTGGACCACGCATCTGCCGAAGGAAAGTTTTCTATTTTCCCGAGCGTAGATGGTGCTTTTTCCTGGGACGGCAACGCGATGACTTTTCATCCATCAGCCCAGCTGGCATTTAATACGCCGTATACCGTGACTGTTAGCTCCGGAGTGCGGAGCCTCGAAGCGCTGAATTCTGCACAGGATTTTTCCGCGTCGTTTACTACCGAGCTTTCACAGACCAAGTTAGCCGTACCGTTTCATCGCCAAGAGCGGCCTTTATCATGCGAAGCAGCGGCCCTGCTCATGGCGCTTGTCTCAAAGGGTGTGAATGTCACAGAGTCAACGTTGATCGAACAAATTGGGTACGATCGGACTCCGCATGTGGGCAACGTTTGGGGCAATCCGCACGTCGGGTTTGTCGGAGACTACTACGGCAGGCAGTCGACCACCGGCTACGGCGTGTATTGGGAGCCCATCTCCCGCGTCGCGAACCTGTATCGCACGAGCCGTTGGTTTGCGAACGGAACGATTCAGGATTTAACAGCGGAAATACAGAAAGGCAATCCCGTGGTTGTATGGGGCAACGCCGGATCGGGCAAGCGGGTTGATTGGCGAACACCGGACGGCGGCACGGTCATAGCTATCAACGGTGAACATACCCGTGTCGTTTCCGGCTTCGTCGGTTCCGCAAGTAATCCGACGGAAATTATCGTGGTTGACCCTCTGTATGGCGAGCGGTACTATACAGCGTCGTCTTTCGAGGCGAACTGGTCGACGCTGGGGAAAGCCGGCGTCGTCGTCGAGTAGCACGCCAATTAAGCCTAGAGCCAAGAGCTTAGAGCAAAGAGCCAGATAGCAAGCCCGCATGTCAGCACGCCAGCAAATCAGTTAAAGATTTCAGATTTGTATATTCGTAGGGATTCGTAAATTCGTAAGACAATGAGTGAACAGCATCCACAACAAACTTGCCCTCACTGCGGATACCCGGTGGAAATTGCCGAGCATGCTCCGGGGTGTCCGAATGCTGTAGAGCAGATAGCAGCAATTGAACAAGCAGATACTGTCGTCGTAGACATTCCAGAGAGTGTGTCTCCAACCGAAGGTCCCCAGGGAGATGGGAAAATCCTTGAATCATCAGGCACTCCTGGTATTTCCACAGAAACGAAAGAAGCTCGTGACTCGGCAATTCAAAAGATAAAGAGAGCGGCAAGGCGCCTAGTGCTTTGGGGCATGATTTATGGTTCGGCGCTTACCACATTGGATTCCCCGTCAAAACAGCCGCAAGAGCAGCTCCGAGAAAAGCAGTCTCTGAGCGAGTACCATGTTGCGAAAGACAAGCAACGTGACAGTGAGCAGTCCCCCTTTACCATAACACCAGAAAAGTACGAAGAGCTACGGGCTACGTATAACGCCCGCATCGAAACATTTACCAAACAAGTTGAAAATGCAAAACATGACCTCGACTACTTAAAGAGTATCTATGGCGATGATCTTATTAATGTCTATATTTCGATGGCCCGTGACGCAGTGGCCAAAGGAGACATAACCGATCAAGATTCGATCGAGAGCAAGGTTGATCTTGTGACGACGGGATTCGAAGAGTTCGGCATTACCTCAGAACACTTGAAGCAAATCTGCCGTTCTACTTTCCCGAAAAATTGGGTGCTGAATGAAGTCGATTCGATCATCTACACTGGGTCGGAAAACCAACCAGATAGTGCTGAATATCTCCAACATACTCCTAAAAGTACTGACTGGACGACCATGGCGGTAGCCCGCTTGAAGGATCACGGCGTAACTTCCATCGATGTATCGCCTCACACTGAATTCGATCCATTATTTGAGAATCTTGCTCATGAGCTTGGTCATGCCAATGATTGGAGAAGTAATAACAACCTTACAGCCGATCAGCGCATGCAGCTATTTGCTGAAGTGACGAGACGATACACCGAAGGTGAAAATGTTTTTTATTCGGACTATGTTGAGACTAAAAACGACTTAAATAAAAAAGTGAAAGAATTCTGGGCGGAAATCTGCGCGGCGTATTTTATTAACCCAGATCAGCTAAGAGCCGAACACCCTGAAGATTTTGCCCTTGTTGACAAGTGGGTGAAGCTAGAAGATCCTGGATTTAATGCGGCTGAGAAGGCAACGGAGAGAAATGAGATGTATAACCAGTACTCCAGTGAGTTTAAGAAACAGCAGTGGCAAGCGACGTATGCGGCACTTCCTGAAGCAGTGAGAAGCGAATTGGAGAGCTTACCGGAGCAAATCGCATGCGATGCCCAACGCGACGGTTTTTTCAGCGGTGATGGCTCTTATAACCCGCACGCAATTGTTCAAGAGGTCTTTGCGCGCCATCATATTCAAAAAGAGCCAGACTGGAGGTTGGTGAGCGAAATAAGCAACCGTATCAGCGAAGCTGGGAACAAGAATGGCGACATGTGGAAAGGACAATTCGAAAATGAACTGATGGAATCAATGTCACCTGAAGCACGCAACGAATTGAGCGCCTATCTCGGGCAAATACAAAAAGAATTTGCAAAAACATCAGGTACTGAGAATGACTCATTTGACTGGGATGCCATAGACAAGCAAATGCAAAAAGACCTGGCAGCCTTTCGCGAAAAATACGACGTCAAATGTACTCTTGAAACACTATATAACTGGGTATTCTACCGCTTATGAAAATCACAATCACCGGTAAGCAAATGCATGCCGAGGTCGCGCTGCAGGATACTGGCGTGGAGATATATACCAAAAGCTATCTATTGTATAAGTCCTTAAGGACGCTTTTCGATACTTTTTTCAACAAAGGAATTGAAACGTTTGCGAGCTCGCATGGAAGTGCTGGAAAGAACATTTCTCTCGAAAGGAAAACTGTTATTAAAGACGATCTTGATTTTGAACAGGCCGTAGTTGGTTATCTCGGAAGAGTTTTCGGCACAGAAAACGTCTCAATTGATGGGGCAGAACCAGAGAAGCAGGAACTGAAAAATAAGATCCGCCGTGAGGTAAATCAGTACAGTACCGACCCATCAGTTCATGGAGTTATCCCAGCAATAAATGCGGGTGTGGAAAAGCTGAGCGTTAACCAGTTAAAGGAGCTCATGAACGATTTGAAGTAGCGTATACTGAACATGTATGGCTGAACAACAAGCACAAGCGACTTGCCCTCACTGCGGATACCCGGTGGAAATTGCCGAGCATGCTCCGGGGTGTCCGAATGCTGTAAAAGTTGAAGCGCAAGAAGCTCTCCAGGAGGCTCAAACCTCACCGAGTGAAGTCGCAGAGCAAAATCTCGAGGAAGCCATTATTGAGCGCCTAAAGTCGGCAAAAATTGAACTCGAAGCCGAACTAACAAAGAGCGAATTATTACTACAAACTCTGTTTTCCGGTAAAGATTTAAGCCCCGATGAACAAACAAAGGCGGATGAAATTTTTGGTGGGTATGATCCAGAGGAAGCGCGTGAGTTGTATGAAAAGTTTAAAAATGGATTACGGTATACTGAGGGGTATAAGGGCGCGGATGTCTGGTATAAATTACACAGGCACTTCGCAGAAGGAGATAAAGCACTTACTGAAAAGAACAGCCACCTCGAGCAGGAGATTGCCTCGCTCGGCCAACAGTTAGATGCAGCAGAGCGGGCAGTTGCCGAGGCACAACGGGCATATGATGAATGGAACCAGGGTATGGGGCTGAAGCGTTATTTTACGCAAGGGACAGGGCGCCGCTTGCATGGTGATGTTTCTGCGGCACAGGTAGAAGAAAAAAGAATCCGAGGTCAGCGTCACGATGTACGCGGTGAGATTGACGAGCAACGCAGCTCGAGCTTTTACAATAGAGATGCGAAGAGCGACATTGATCATAGTGCATGGAGCAACTTCTACTACTATGGAAGGCAGGAGATCACGGCTCGTCTGGAAGAGAAGCTGAAGGGTGAAGACGTTGAAAGCTACATCAAAAAAGAGCTGCCCACAGGTGGGTATCTTCGTCAGATAGTTGAAAGAGAAGCCGGGCCAATTTTAGAAGAGCTGGTAAGATCAGGTGCGCTAGATCCAGAGCGAGCCGAGGCCTTTCGCGCGAAGGTGGCGCAACTGATGGAGTACAGCATGCATCCGGAAGAGGAGGTACAATCTGAAACCTGGGCTATTCAACGCGAAGTAAGCGAGATTATAGACTCATGCAAAGCAAAGCAACTGCCCGATAACGTATCATCTAAATACTCGCCCCGAGATCTAGAATCCGCCTTACAAAGAATCAGGGAAGTGCCGCTAACTCCGAACAAAGATGAAAAAACGGCGAGCAATTATTACAGCACCATGCTGGCGAAATTCATCTCAACAGCATACGTCGAGGGACGATTAGCTCATGTTAGTGAGACTGTAGAAGCGGAGAGTACGCTTAAGCCGGATAGTCCATACAGGGAACAGATTACCACTCTCAGGATACGCAACAGCCGGCGCGACAAGTCGCTCGCGCCAGACGTCTTAAAGTTTCTCGAGATTGGGCCTGCGCGATGGCAAATAATGGGCAAGACCGCCATAGAGTCGGGTCTGGTAACCGAGGAGGAATGGAAACACCTCGAAGAGGCAATGATTGCCGAAGTTGGCTATGAGAACCTTGAACAGCCCGCCCGCAGTGCGGCGAGTGAAACTATAGTTGCACTACAACGTCTCGGTAATCCAGAGGCACTGACGTATCTTGCAGACCACGCCCGGGTGAACGATTGGCGGCTCGAGGAGACCGGTGGCGCTATTGAAGCGGTCGCAAAGAACGCAAGCAGCGAGCAACTCGAACGAATACTTCCGCGGCTTACACCGGAGGCACGTGTAATGATCACTGATGCGCAAAATGAAAACTCTCTTCTCAACAGTTTTACCGATACTACCGATCCCAAAAGAGGGGATGTTATGCGTTGGAACTATCAGATGCGTGATTTGTACCCGGTACATTCCCGTATTGCTACCCAGCTACGTGCGAAGGACCCGGACACCGAACGGGTTCGTCATTACTACCTGGGGCGATTTGGGCGCGATGCAGATATTGGTGTTCAAACAGTTGAGAAAACGGCGCGGGAAGTCGGGGAGGATCCAAAGGCCACTCTTGAGGCATATCTCCAACATTTTTTGTCTTCACTCGTGCATGCAGACAGCTCCAATGTGTACATTTCGGAAAAAATACCAGACTTTGTCAAAGAGTATGCTCGCGTTTCCGAAACTGCTCCACGCGAGGCATGGGAGCTAATTAGTAAGCGAATGTTTGAGACTGACAAGTATACCCGCGAGCCCGAAAGTTTCATGAAGACGCTGGCAGAAGTGGCGGATGTCATCGGCGCGTCTCGAGCTGAGATGATGAAAAAGTCTCTTCCATTTCTCATGGGCCCTCTCAGAGAACGTGGAGCCAATGGGATCCAAAGCGTTGCGTACATCGATCAAATAGCGGCGGCATTTGGGGTGGATCGTGACGTAGTTACTGCAGCGTGCCTTTCGGAGATTCCACGTGGGGGTCAATGGCGATCACATAATACCTCAACCGAGGATACCATCTACCAAACACTGGGCTCCTCGCCGGATCGTGATATTGGCCGCCTGGCGTCACAATTTGGAAAGGAGTTTTTAGCGCTTTCTCAAGGAGACACTGACTCACTCGCTGAGTTGTTCCGCCGCGGCTCGTTACAGGCGTCTGCGGAAGAACGGACCCGTCTTCTGAGGTCGATCACGAAAGTCCAGCGGCCGAGTGCAGTGGATTTTTTGCCAAAGCTAACAAAGGCATGGGCTGGTTCGTCAGTCGATGGAGCGCAGGTATCCGATGTGATAGAACAGTTTATCATTTGTGATGGGCTTGGCATTCGTGCAAAACGTACCCCTGAGGGAGTAGCAACGCAAGACGAGAATGCTGAGACGAGCTTGCAGGGATTAGAGTCCGGGTTTCTGGTACATATCCGGGAAGCGCTGGCCAGGGACGCCCAGGGGGTCCTCGACCATGCCAACCGCCGTCTCTTGAAGAAGCTTTTTGGAGAGGAACAGATTGAGAAATTTCTCGCCGCTTTACCAAAAGCTTCTGACGAAAGACGAAATGCTTTTACCCACAATGAGTATGATCGGACCACTACGTTCATCAAGTTTCTGGCGCATGAGCACCAATCGGAGATGAAACTCGATGCTGATGAGTGGCCCATACTGACCGAATACGTCAAACGTTTCGGGCTTTCGCAGACGCCAGTTCTCTACAAGTATTTTAAGAATCTCTTCCGCCACGAACAATATGGTGATCCTCTACCGCAGTACCAGGTCGACAGCGGCATCACGACTACGAAAGAACTTGACGCGCGAAACAGGAGAATACGCGATCTGGTCTTCAGCGAGCACCCCATGACCGAAGTACGAGACATGTCGCCGTTTGACATGGAGATTCTCGAGTCAGTGGGTAAAATTGTCACCGATTTCGCCGAAGCTCAGGAGAAAAAGACCGTCGCTCCTTTACCTGAGGGGTATGAGCATTTTACGATGAATTTGAGCAACGTCGAAGTGCAGGTCCAAACCGAACAGATTGAAAAAGACTTTAGTGTCTTGCGCGATGAGATGCTGGAAGTTATCGCCCACCCTGGTGACATATCAGAGATACGCCAGCAGGCAGTACAGGCGCTTGCAGCCGAGCTTACATCTGTCGAGGAGAGTCTGAAGCAAAAAGGAGATAACCCGTTTATTGCAAAGCGGCTCGAAGAACTACGCGCACTTCAGGGAAACGTGGAAAAAGCCAAAGATTCAGATGTGCTGCTGGGCACCCTTCTTTCGCTTGACCTTGGCACGTCAAAGAGAATCGGCATGGTTCCGCTGATCCGAAAGCTGATGCTCCACAAACTTTTTGAGCGACATTACTCTGCGCTTCAGGCCGACCAACTTTCGGCATCTATCAGCCAAGGACCTACGGCTGACGGTATTCTCCGTATGCTGAATATTCACGATGATTTTATTAAGGACCACCTTTTAAATGTGTCACGGAAGAACGAAGAAAAGTATTGGTCAGAGGAAACGTGGGACAAGATTGCAAAAGGCAGAAAGAGCAATAAGCTCGTCAACCTCACAAAAGTGTTTGATCCACATATCAGCGCACTTCGTGAAGCCTCGTCAAATTTCGAGATTATCGAAAAAGGTGGCACCCAACGTGTGGAGGCAATCCCTGACCGTGGCCTCGTCGGCGAACTTTCTGGCTACCTTGCTGATGTTTGCTATACGGCCGAGTATCCGCTTCTCGAAAAGTATCCAAACGTCGTGCCGTACAAATTCGTCGCCCGCGACGCAGAATCGGGCAGTCCGGCCTTTGTCGGTTCCGTATTGGTGTTTGAAGTTACAACTACCGATGGCAGCCCTGCTCTCCTGGTGAGAGGATTCGATGTTCCAAATGAACAGAAATACGACATTGGCAAATTCATCGAAAAGTTTATCGACCAATTAGGTATTGTTGCCAAGCAGCGGGGGCTGAAGAAAGTGCTCATCCCAGGGTTGACGGGGGCGACCAGCAACTATGCCATGACGAATCGACACATGGAATCGTCTTATAAGGCAGGCAATGAAACTATCGGTCTTGCCGAAACGTTCAGGTTTAACAGCTACGATCTGACACAGAATTGCTACGTAGCACGTGAGATAAGCGATCAGGCTGCTGAGTAGTCGGATGTAGTATTCGGACGCGTAGAGCGGTATACTGGCACTATCATATGTCCCTTAAGACCTCTCAAGACAGCAAGCTGGTATTAGTATTAGCGGTTGCACTGATCGTGGCCGTCCTTTTTGGCGTACTTGTCGGATACGTGCTTTTACAAAAAAAGGATGAACGCGTTGTCGCAAATGCAAACAACGTCAATGGTACAAATTCTCTAGATTCTCGCTGTGGATCGTGGTCTCCCAGTCCCCCAGGTGATGTCACATGTATGGCCCTCGTACCACCCGGATTTTACTTCGATGACGGTGCATGCACATATTTTCCCGGTACAAGTGCCGGGTGCAGCCAGCCACCTTTCGATATAGAGCTTGAATGTGTGCAGGCGTGTCTTCAGCGGAGCACGTTACCGCCAATAGTTGACGTATTTAACGGTGAGGTGTCCCGGTCATGCGATGTCGATGACGACTGTAGAATCGTCGATCGGGGATACGACCTTGGGACATGTTGTCCTGTCCCGACGTGCGCGCTTGGCTATACAGATGAAAAATACGTATCGGTAAACGGACAGTCATATGATGAGCTTCATGAGAATGTTGCGCGGCAGTACAATGATCTCTGCGCGCGCGTTGATTGCCCCCAGTATTCACCCCCTTCATGTCCGAAGATACGCGATGATTTAAAACAACCTGTGTGTCGAGATTCCGTCTGCGTAAAAAAGTGGTATTATGAGTAACTGTTTTTAATTTGCGCTACGATATTTTAGAACGATCCTATGCCCCAAAAAACACTTATTCTGGATAAGAACATCGTCAGCGAGGGCCGTTTTAGCCATTTAAAAGAGGGTATGCCCGTTTGGGTGGATGTCACTCGTCCATCGGCGAGCGAGCTCGAAGAAGTGTCGAACCAGGTGGGGATGTCGGTCCGTGAGATCGAGCATCTGCTGACGCCAAGGCAACGGCCGATGCTTTTTAATATTGAAAAGTACTCCGTAGTAGTCTTTTCCGCACCCTTCGCTGAAAAGGAAAACTTGATGGCCTTGCCAATGCTCATGTTCGTTTCAAAGGACCAAAATGATTTGGTTACCGTACATCGAGAACACTGCCAAGCTGTGTCAAAACTATATTCATATACTGCATCACGTAGCACCGAGATGTTCCGTGGCGGCATTACACTGGTGCTTTTTACACTGTTAGAAGAAATCGTTGAAGATTTCTTTTCGGATGTTGATGCCATCAGAGATGCCATCGAACAAATTGAGGAAAAGATGTTCGACTACAAAGACAGTAAGAAGGTGATGAAGAGGACCTTCGCCACGAAAAAAAGCCTACTCTACGTCCATAGGGCGTTGATCGGCAACCGTGAGGTAGTCCAGGCGATTGAAAAGCACTATGCGCAGTTTCTCGATGTGAAAAAACTTGAGGATTTCCGCCAACTCACTGGCGACATCACCCAACTCATCGAAATGGCGACCACCTATCATGATATTTTGACTACATCGGTCGAAGTCCACCTGTCAGCCATTTCAAATAATCTCAATGTCACAATGAAGCGGGTCACCTCGTGGGGAGCCATCATTCTCGTGCCGAGCCTGGTCGCGGGCATATTTGGCATGAATTTTCGAGAGATTCCTTTGCTTACGAGCCACGAGGGATTTGCGATCGCCATCACACTGATGGCAGTTTCTGTCTTTTTGCTTGGATGGTATTTTAAGAAGAAGGATTGGATGTAATTGTATAGAGTTTATTAGTTACGCGAGTTTCCGAGTTGGCGGGTTAGTTTTTTGTAAGCAACTCGCTCAACTTGATAGTGAAACATGACCAACATACGACATTGACATGATTACGAAAGAGTGCTAGCATGAGCTGTTTTTATTAAGCTATGAAAGGAAAGAAAACATTAGTTGTTATTACCACCCTTTTAATCGCGAGCTTTGTTGCGTACAGTTTTCGTACGCCCATTATTGACACGTGGGAAGACTTAGTCGAGGAAGATATCCCGACAGTCTCCTATAATGACGTTCGTAATACGGCCCCAGCAGTGAACCCGCCCGCCAATGCGAACATAGACGTAGACGCGACAAATGTAAATACCCCAGAGCCCGCATCGGCTTTGCCGTCTTCGTTTAATCTCGAAGTTCCGTTTACTACCCAGGCGCCGTTTGCGAACTGGGATTTTCCTTATCAGGAAGCGTGTGAGGAAGCGTCCACTATCACGGTGCACTATTACTACCAAGACAAAACATTCACTAAAGAAATCGCTGACAAAGAAATTCTCGACCTTGTTGAGTGGGAAAAGGATTATTTCGGAGACTATAAAGATACGACTGCGGAGGAGACTGCTGAGTTCATTAAAGCATACTGGGGGTACGATCGTGTTGACGTCGAGTACGACCCGACGGTTGAACAAATCCAACGCCATGTATTTGCAGGCCGACCAGTCATTATCCCTGCCGCAGGCAAACAGCTAGGTAATCCGAATTTTCGTAATGGTGGTCCGCTCTATCACATGTTCGTCGTGCGTGGCTGGGCTGACAGCCAGTTTATCACCAATGATGTTGGTACTCGAAACGGTGAGAACTATCGCTATACCTACGATATTGTCATGAAGGCGATGCACGACTGGAATGGCGGCGACGTCGACAACGGCCAAAAAGTTATCATCGTCGTGTATCCGAATAATTGAAAGTAGGCAGAAAAAGCGATATACTCCCCTGAGGAACCACTATTTCCTCCACTCTTACGATACATGAAGAAAACCCTGCTTTTTATTCTTTCCACACTCATGGGGGTCGCCCTTTTCATCGGCGTCCTACACCGTATAGGCATACACGAAATTCTTGAGACGCTTCGCTCCTTTTCCTGGGCGACACTGGCGCTTATTATGCTAGTTGGCTTCCTTCAGCTTACGGTGGTCCTGTACCGCTGGCAGATGGTTTTACGCGCGCAGGGCGATACTGTTCCCGGGTCCGTACGTAGGCGGAGAACCCGTACAGGCATACGTATTAAAAAAGGAAACGGGTGTGCGATTTACGCATGGGCTTGCCGCTATCATCGTTGACAAATTGCTCGATTTCACCTACCCCCTTCCGTTTCTGATTGGTGCGCTAGTCTACGTCATGATGAAATTTGACGTTTCATCTGAAGTATTCAGCCTTTTCGCGGTTGTGCTGCTAGCTCTCATCGTCGTACTTGCACTTTTTTATATTATGACATACCAGGGGAAAGGTTTTATTTCAGTTCTATTGATCGTATTTCGAATAAATAGGATTACGTACATAAAAAAATATTTTGAGAAGCTCTTATATTTTGAGAAGTTGATCATACAATTTTTCCAGCACCGCAGCGGTGTTTTTATCAAAGGATTACTCCTTTCGCTTTTGAGCGGGGCGCTGGTTTTCATACAGCTTTTTTTGCTCCTTCATGCAATGGGGATCATTGCAAACCCCTGGCATATTTTTATCATCATGGTCTTTATGATTCTCGCTTTTATCATGCCCATCCCTGGAGCGCTCGGGACGATGGAGGCCGGACAAGCTCTCATTTTTAATGCCATGGGCTATACGGCATCAGCCGGCGTGGTGTTTGCGTTCATCTTCCGTATTATTGAACTTGTCAAAGTTGGCTTAGGTCTCATTTTTCTTTCCAGCGTTGGATTGAATTTTTTGAGAAACTTGAACGATCTCACGAACGGCGGACAGGCGAATTCGAAAGAGCAGGATTAACGTATTAACGAATTGCAGATTGGCGGATTCATTATTTGGTCGATTCTTTTATTGAGATTAGATTTCCAAACCAGACAATCTGTTAATACGTAATTCGACAGTACGCCAGCTTACTCTTGATGGCGCTTTTTTGGTATACTGACGGTACGTACTCACTTACTAACAACATCTTATGGATGTTCCTCAAGGGGCGCCAGTCCCCCGCACGCTCAAACTTTCGAAGCGGATTCTTTGGGTTTTGATACCCGTTCTGGCCGTGATCGCGCTCGGCGCATGGGCGTACCTCTTTTGGGGGTATTTCGAAACAACTGATAATGATTCGCAGCAAGCCGTTGAAACCAATGCCAACCTCGCAGGCCGGCTGCCGTGTGAAACTGATGAAGACTGTCCAAACGACTTCAAATGCGTAAGTGCCTATACGGTTGACGGGGAAGAAGACCGACTCTGTATCCGCGATGTGGCCTTAGTCGGAAATAATGGAAATGTAAACAGCATCGATCCGTTCAACGCCAATCTCAACACGAGCCGTTCTGATACGGTAGTGAATGTTGCGCCAGTGCAGGCGGGCGGGTGGCAGACCGTCACGTACCAGGAGGGAAACCACGGTTTTACCATTGATATCCCTGATGACTGGTCGTCGAGCTCCAGTTCTATGGGTATCGAAGAACGCATGGGAATGATATACGGCAATAGCCCCTCAGGCGAAAACGATGTCTACGCGAGTCTGTCAGTGACATTTTATAAAAATAGCGTGTTGCTCGACCAGTGGGTAAGTGATCATCGTTCCGAACTCGAACGTCCCGAAACGACACTCGTTAAGGAAAGCATTCGTACAGCCGCAGGCGACGGCATCTCGTTCATTGCCCATGAAGGTGGCGGGTATGAATACGTTAATGTCTATGCGTATGTACAGCGGGATGACACCGTTTATGAAATCCAGGTAAGTGGAAGCGCTAACGGCTACCAAGCGTATGCAGGCATTATCGACGACATTATTGCCAGCTTTGCGTTTACCGACGTACTTCCGGCCTATGAGATAGTCGCGCCCTCTTCAAACGTCGCCATCGCTGAGAGCCAAGGATATGAGTTGACCGTATCATGGCGATCCACGCTTGAGAAAGTAAATTTCGACGACCCGATGTTTGATAATCCGGAAAATTTTATTGGGCGGCGCGAATACTACAAGGCGGGCACCATCACGAACGGGCGGTACCAGGGGAAGGAACTGGTCGTGATTCTCGAGAACCCCGATGGCCCATCATTCTTTCCAAATATCTACAGAGTCGTCTACGATTCAGCCCAGAAAACATTTACGTACCTCGAAAAACACTCTAACAACCTGTCGTATTTCGCGACACCGATTACGTATGACGTCGGTTCGAGCGTACCCGACCTGACCTTGCCGGAACAGTTATCGGTGCCTGATTCGGACATTATCCTGGCTGAGGAGCTCTTCGAACCGAATAAGCTGTTTACCTCGATCATCGCGCCGGACGAGTTGTTCACCGACGCGGAAGCCGGGAAAGTCTACTTCGATCACGAACTCGATTGTTATTTCGTCCAAGCGCCCGACCATCTGGTGAAGCAGTACCATCTCGACTTGCCGTTCGTGAAAGAGTTTACCGACAAGGAGTATGTCTTTGATTCGAACAGCTTCACGCCCGACATTCTCTGGCTGGACACGACAGGCGTGACTGAATCGTATACCTATAATGAGCCTACCGGTGGGTGCGGATCGAGAAATTGTCACGCAATCTTCACGGAAGAAGAACTCGGAGGCATAGATGCGCT
>Ga0076152_116_pt1 | contig 65409 bp, 67 predicted proteins | sample RifGroC2_FD_68173 | JGI IMG/M metagenome (GOLD analysis project Ga0076152, IMG submission 68173) | Parcubacteria bacterium GW2011_GWC2_49_9 | reverse complement strand
TCCTACAAAGAAAAAATCCACGAAAAAAATGAGAATGATTATCGGTAAGACATTAGCAGAAAATTGTTATAAATAAAAAGAAAACAGGAGTCCCTTTCGGTAGGCAATAAGGGTTTTTGCCTAGTTTGGTTTTTAGGTTTTCGTAAAATGATACTATAAATATATCTTTGTGTCAAGGCTAAATCCCCCGTTATTTGTACGGGGGTCTTTTTACCTTTATTCCTTATCTTGAGGTCAGCAACCCTACCTCTCCACGACAAACTTCTCCACCGCCTCCGCAACCCCGTCATGGTTCCATGATGCTACCACGTGATCAGCCGCTTGTTCGACTTCATGCGGCGCATTCTTGACCGCAATTGACGTTCCAGCGACCCTAAACATTGAAATATCGTTATAGCTGTCCCCAATCACCACCACATTACGGGGTTGAATATGGAACTTCTTCGCAATAAATTCGACTGCCTTTCCTTTGCTAATATCGTTATTAAGAAACTCGAGGAGCGTTGGTCGAGATCGAGTGATGTACATTTCGGTTCTCCAGCGTTTTCTTGCGAGCTTTTCCAAACGCGCGATTTTATCCTCTGGACCTATCATCATGCACTTAATCGGGGTGCGAAGCAGCGTATATGTAGAAAAATCAACAAGGGTGATCTCACGAACACGTTCAATCTTATTGAGGTATTCTTTTGCAAACGCATCGAGTGGCCGGTTAAAATAAATAATATTGTGGTGGGAGACATAAAAACACACTTGCACCTTGTGCCGACTCGCGAATGCTATCAATGAACGAATAAAAAATTCGGGCAGCATGCGTTCGATATAGACTTTGTGCTCCGTACGCACGAGAGCACCATGGTAGCAAATTAATGGAAGTCTGATGCCAAGCTGCTTAGCAAATGGCTGGGTAGTCTGAAATGTCCGTCCTGTTGCTATGGTGACAGCTACACCTTGGCGTGCAGCTCGGCGCACCGCTGAAACATTTTTTTGGGAAATGCGGTGTCCGATCCCGATGAGCGTGTCATCGAGATCAATGACCAACAGTTTTGAGAAGTCCTGCCTATTCGTAGAGAACATCCTGCGTTTTCGTGATCATGTGCACCCATGTAGTCCCCCGGACGAGCGGTATTTCGAGACCACCTGTATCATAGAACTTGGTACGGTCTGTGCGCGATTCCTTCTTCCAGGTTGCTTTGATCAGCTGGCCATCATGTGCAACCCATGCATCACCGGTGCCGCCAACATAGATGTCGAGACGTCCCTTTCCCGTACCATCGAGTTCAGGCTCTTGAACCAATTGGACAATAACATTTTTTGCCTCTAACTGGCGACCGTTGTTTTCATCTGTGTGGGGCTGATCAGCGTTGAACCTCCGATATGAGTTGTTCGTGCGATCATAGACCCAGTCAACCTTATAGCTTAATCCATAGGAAAAGTTGAATGTCAGGGTGGTGCCATCTATGCCCCGTTCATCGATAAGCGCCTCATCTTCGAATTTCCACGGGACGTAGGAAGCCTCTGTATCGACTAATCCCTTGTCACGTAGGGCGAGAACAAGCTTCTCCGCGCTCGTGTACAGGTTATGAGGCGCTGACCGGCTCGTGTTTCTCCAAAAATACTTGCCATCCCGTCCGAGTGCTTCGAGATCATGCACATTGGCTTCCCTGATCACAGTGAGTGCTTTCGGAGATCCACCCGCATGTGCGTAAAGGCCATCATATTCTCCGAGCCATTCGAGATAGTATGGCCGAGAAGACCGTACCGGCCCTACAGTAGGCGTAGTGAGGACTTGCGGGTCGAATACAGCCATAAATCGGGTTGCGCCGCCTTCAGCTAATGCTTCATAGACGACTGAGGCATCGCCGAGACCCGCTTGCGGGCGTACCGAAGGAAGATTTTCGATCATTACGGCCACCGGCCAGTGATCTTCATTTCCCTCTTGGGTAACCACGCCATCCAATAAACGGATAAATACCGCTTTTTCCTCAACAGTGGGTATCTCATCGCGCACGGCGTTGGTCACTGCGGGTGAGGAAAAATTATCAAGTGTACTAGAAATTTCAGTTTTTGCCGTACCGACAAATATAGCCATGATTCCCCAAGAGAAAGCGGTTGAGAGCACAAAGATGACGACTACACGAAACACTGGTCGCCTGGCAAGTGTGAGCAATCTTGTAGATAAAGTGGATTGATGAGTTTGAGGCATTTCTGGTTGTTTTTGTTTTTGTTTCATACTGATTGCCGTTAACCGCTATGTATAGGTAACCTCGCGATCAGAAGGTACTACTTCCACCCAAATGGTTCCCGCATTAAGCTCTATAGCTGTATTTGTTGAGTCAAAAAATTCTGTTCGTGCATCTGAAGAGTCTTTTCTCCATGTTCCCTCGATAACCGCGCCATCGCGGAAAACAAGGACTCTGCCCTCGCCAGTAGTCTTCATCGATAATCGCCCCTCACCATCAGAGAGTGACGTCTCAACAAATTGCACGATGACATTTTTGGCCTTTACCTGACGATCGTCACTATCTACATGCAACTTGCCTCCAAGAGAACGTATATAGGTATTTTCGGTGAGATCATACTGGTATGATACCCGATAATTAATGCTGGAAAAGTCTATCTCAATAGTTTTCCCCTCCACGGGTCGTGAGGATTGAGGTGCATCTTCCTTGAACGCCCATGAATCATAGCCACCTTCGGATTGCGCTTCGAGATCGCGAAGAGCGAATGTTAACTTCTCACTTGAAGTATAGACATTATGTGGAGCGGAACGGTCCGTATCGCGCCAAAAATACTGTGAATTGAAAAATTGGTTGAAGTCAAAAATTTCCCGGGCAGCAATCTGCTGAAGGGCTTCGGGGCTTCCGCCGACATGCGCATAGAGTGCACCATACTCCTGCACCCAGTCCAAATAATACAGCCGAGCCGACCGTATTGGACCAATCTTTGGAATTTCATAGCCCGAAGCATATAGCGCGAGAAACCTTGTAATCCCTCCCTCTGCAAGTGCTTCATACACTACATTTGCCTCAGACAATCCCGATGGTGGTCGTGACGATACGAGGTTTTCAATCATGACGCCCACAGGAAATAGGTTCGAACGTTGCACTGGCACTAGAACACCATCAATCTTTCTGGCGATCATTTCTTCACCATTTACATTTACAGTAGGGCCAGCACTTTTCTCCTCACGACTAAAAAATAGGAAGCCGGCTACTGTCGCGCCTGCAATAAGTACGATAGCAAGAACTGCAATAAGTTTCCCCTTGCTTCTCTTCGCTCCCCACGTATATTCCTTTACACCATTCGTCCTATTGGGCATAGTGCGAAACGGTTACTTTTTCTTTTCTTGTTTCGGCGGTGCCTCAGTAGTAGCAGTTGGTTCAGATCCATCTTCGGGTACTTCTTCCTCATCTTTTTTACCCTTCTTCGCAACTTCTACTTCTTCTATCGGCTGCTCCGGTGTTTCCTCGAGCGCTTTCAACTCCTCTTCAGTACGAGGCTCCTGCACCAACACGACAACGTCATCTTCCTTATTCTTGATAACGATCCCCGATGGAACTGTTAGATCTTTGACGCGAATGAGGTCATTAAATGTCATGAGCGAACCCAAATCGACATCCAGTGATTCGATGAGGTCTTTTGCCAGACATTCGACTCGAACGTGATCGAGATTTCTCACAAGTACACCTCCGAGTTCTTTCACTGCTTTTGACTCGCCGATAAAATTAATTGCAATGTCTGTCGTGAGCTTTTCAGTAAGTGACACCTGATGAAAATCAACGTGCTCAAATTTGCCAGATACCGGATCAGTCTGGACTTCTTGAATAACTACCTTTACGGGCGTATCGGTACCGATTTTTAAATCAATAAGCCCTCCTTTGGCTACCCGGTGTACCTTCTCAAAAGGCATATAAGCAATAACAATCGGCGTGCTTTGTTTGCCGTGGCCATATACCACAGCAGGAATCCTATTCGATTTTCGAATAGGACCGGTCTTCTCATTTTGTAGATCTCGGACTGTAGCCTCAATGGTGAGCTGATGTGTGGTCATAGGGGTATGTACCTTGCTATCAAAAAGTAAATCCTCGCCACGCCTTGAGGCAAGGGGGGTTCTCCGAAACTACTAACGCTCAGGAAAACCTATTCCGCCAGGGGAAATTCCTCCTGCTGCAGGCATTCGTGCAAGCATAATACGTCATCGTCAGTTACCGGCAGTACATCCTTAAGTCGTAAGACGTCGTCGCTCGTTAAGTCGGTCACCATGCCTACTGAACTAACCCCCAGTTCCCCAATAAGCATAAGCACGAGAATTGAACTCGAACACCTCCGGCACACAATGTGCATGAGGTGACTATCCTCTCGTTCCTCCAGGATCTTCGCATCCCGTATGCTGTAATGCGTTCGACACAGCGGACAGTAGGTGATCAATTTCAGACCGTGAGAATGAAATAGAGAAGACGTGTCAAGCATGGCAATGGGCTGTTAAGCATCTGCATTATAGCACAGCGATACGGAGAAAGCAAGTGCCTAATTGACACGTCCTAGACGATGGCGTAAATCAATACTGGCAACAATGCCCACCCCGGCTAGACTCACCAGCAATGAGCTACCACCAGCGCTGACAAATGGTAACGGTAACCCCGCAACGGGCAATAAGCCCAGATTTGTACTGATATTCACTACTGACTGGAGAAGGAGTGCAACTGCAATTCCCCCCGCCAGGATAATCCCGAAATCGTCCCTCGCTCGCCGGGCAGCACGTAGTATCTGAGCAAAGAGAGTAAAAAACAATAGAAGAAGTAATGCAACCCCGGCGAATCCAAGTGCCTCAGCAATTACTGCGAAGATAAAATCATTTTGTGCTTCAGGGAGAAATTCGAGACGGCTCTGCGGACCAAGCGTCAAGCCGCGTCCAAAAATCTTTCCTGAGCCTACCGCGATGATCGACTGAGTGAGATTATAGCCGACACCAAGCGGATCTCGTTCAGGATTAAGGAATGTAAGTACCCGATCCCGATGAAAGTCTTGGAGTACAAAAAACCACCCTACAATCGACGAAAACAGCAAAAGGAAAATGAGGAGAAAAACATACACCTTTTTTGTTTTAACAAGCAGAAGCATGCCGGCATAAATACCTAAAAGGAGCATGCCCGAACCAATATCAGGTTGCAGAAATGTCAGTACAACGAGCACCCCGACTCCCGCACCGCTTATAACCAGATCCTGCAGGCGCGCCAATGATACTTTTAATCTGACAAGATAGCCGCTAAACGCAATAATTACGAGAAGTTTAACAAATTCAACTGCCTGAATGGTAATGCCAAAAATGACAAACCATCCTCTCGTTCCGCGAATTGTTTGCCCGAAAATGAGAACCGCTACGAGGAAAACAAACGCAACAACAAAAAAGAAGACATACCATGATTTGAAGAACCGGTAATCAGATGCGGCTAAAGCAAAAAGGAATATAACTCCCACCACCGCGAATCCAACCTGTCGCCAAAACCCGGAGAAATCTGGGACTTCTGATGCCGCGTGTAAACTATACGAGACCACCAGACCATAGACTACCAAGAGCAGCGCTGGTGCTACAATCAGCCAGTTGATTTCTCGAAAAAAAAGTAAGAATGATTTCATTGGGTGTCGCTCGGCACCTGACAATTCATTGGGCGGTCATGATGTTCGTCTGCTCGTAGAGATCCACTTCCGGGATAATCCGCGCACTGTCGACGCGGCTCGGCGCCGGAGACCACTGAACGGATAATGGGCGCGTAGTGCGTTCTTCAAACTGCTCTATATATACCCTACTGATCCCTACGGGCGTTGAGCCATTCATCAGGACGACAGTAAAAGGAGCTTGCCAGAAACCGGTGAATGACTCATTGCTGAGGGTCGCAGTTACTGTGCCAACATTCCGCACGGGCTGTCCCTGACTAGATACACGATACTGTACCTCGTCAACTGAAAAAACATCTACGACACTCTGTGAAAGAGGAGAAACTCTCTTCCACTGCACATCCACAATATTGAAAGAAACACTGGATCCCGCATCACTTGCTACTTCTTCGCCGTACGTGGCAAGGTATGTCTCATGTGCCGGGATCACGCTCCCCGACTGTTCTTCAGTCACATGGGCACCCAGCGAAAATGTATAGTTGATTTTTTCTGCGACCCATTGTTCATTTGGGTTGGTTACTTTGACTAGGAAATCCTTCTTCGTGCCAGTCCCATTAACAACTGCTGCGCCTGAAGTAGCCAAAGCCTGAGGAAGAAACTGTTCGCGGAGTCCTGTGTAAAGACCAGACGCATCAATCATACGAACAATTAGCCGCTGCTCCCGGGGGAACGATATACTATAAACGATAATATTTGTCAGCGAAAATACAATAAAAAACACAGCAAATCCAAGAAGGATAAGCACCCACCATTTCCGTAGCGAGGCGCTGTTCGATACGAACCAATAATTGAATCTTAACCAAAGGTCCCCTTGGGTAGTCATAGAATTTCACATCGACTAAACTTGAGGAAATCCGTACTCTTTAAAAAGAAGTATACCATAAAATAGCGTTTTCGTGAAAAAGCGGTGGTGTTGTGGCTGAAGCACCCCTGTGATACACTACCTGTATAGAAAAAAGATATGTTTGACACGACAAAAGACATCCTCTATTTTGTTCTCGCTCTAGCGGTGGTTGTACTGACCTTCTTTATGGCATGGTCGCTCTATTACGTCACTATGATGCTTCGAAGGTCCCACCTGTTGTTTAAGGAGATTGAGGAAATGGTGGAAAATTTCAAAGAACGGCTCCAGCAGCTTGAAACAATCTTTAAAAAGTTAGAGGAAAAAATCACCTCAACAGCGTCGTACCTCCCTTTACTGGTAAAGGGGGTAACCGAACTTCTCAATATGTTTAGTAGGCGACGTGAAGCAAAGAAAAATCCAAAAAAGGACTTCTGAGTACTAGTGCCGATTCACATGCATATATTCTCATAGCTTTGCCCTTTGGGTCTTTTTATGTCTGACTTTGTTCACCTCCACGTCCACTCACACTACAGTCTGCTCGACGGTTTGCCAAAAATTCCTGCGCTAGTCGCACAAGCCAAGCGCGAGGGCATGACTGCGTTAGCACTCACCGATCATGGCGTCATGTACGGAGCGGTGGAGTTTTACCGTGTGGCTGTAGCGGCAGGGATCAAACCAATCATAGGAGTCGAAACATACGTCGCGAAAGAAGGACGACACAACAAGCGACCAAGGATTGATGATCACCCGTATCACATGGTACTGCTTGCGCGAAATAAACAAGGCTACCAAAACCTCATTAAGCTCATCACGATAGCGCACCTTGAGGGATTTTACTATAAACCTCGAATTGATATTGAACTCCTACGCGAATACGGCGAAGGACTTATTGGGTTATCTGCCTGCCTCCAGGGGCATATCCCCCAGCTTATTCTCGCGAGAGAAACAGCTGCAGCGACAAAAGCAATCCAGATGTATCAAGAAATATTCGGCGCAGAAAACTACTATCTGGAACTTCAGTCACATCCGCGGATCGCAGAGCAGGCAGTCGTGAATGAAGGTATTATTGCACTGGCGAAAGATTTACGTGTCCCGTTAGTCGCGACCAATGACGTGCACTACCTAGATGTGAAGGACGCTGAAGCGCAAGACATTCTCCTGTGCATTCAAACCAAAAAACATATTTCTGATACAAATCGCATGAGCTATACGGGAGAGAACTTCTCATTTAGATCTGAGAATGAAATGGTTGAGGCCTTCTCAGAAATACCTGAAGCAATAGAAAATACCAAGAAAATTGCTGATGCATGTTCTCTCGAACTCGATTTTCATAAAATGCTTCTCCCCTACTTTCACGTACCTGATCAGAAAACGCCCGATGAGTATCTGCGTGAATTATGTGAGCATGGCATTCAAAATCGTTATGGTGATGCGCAGATCACGACAGAAATACAAAAACGGTTAGAATACGAGCTCTCAGTTATCCAGCGAATGGGATTTTCTGATTATTTTCTCATTGTGCAAGACGTCGTAAATTGGGCAAAGGGTAATGGCATTGTCGTCGGCCCAGGACGCGGTTCGGCAGCAGGGAGTCTCGTGGCATACCTTTTAAACATCACCAATATAGACCCCCTGAAATACAACCTGATGTTTGAACGTTTTCTGAACCCTGATCGCGTGTCTATGCCCGATATTGACCTTGATTTCGCAGATACGCGAAGAGACGAGGTTATCAGATACGTCGAAAACAAATACGGCAAAGAGCATGTAGCTCAGATAATTACTTTCGGTACGATGGCTGCTCGGGCTGCGGTGCGCGACGTCGGGCGCGTACTCGGGCTTCCATACATTTATTGCGATCGCGTTGCGAAGCTTATCCCTATGTTTACGACGCTCGAGAAAGCGCTTGACACAGTCCCTGAACTGAAAGAAATATATGAAAACGATCCGGATGGGCAGAAGCTTCTCGAATCGGCAAAACGGCTCGAAGGCGTCGCGCGTCATTCGTCCACTCATGCGTGCGGGGTAGTTATCACGAAACTTCCACTCACACAGTACACCCCCCTTCAATATGCTGCTCAGGGGGATGAAACAATTGTAACGCAATATTCCTTGCACCCAATTGAGGAACTTGGCTTGCTTAAAATGGATTTTCTCGGATTGAAGAACCTGACTATTTTAGAGAATACGCTGGAAATAATTAAAAAGGCTCGCGGAATTGAAATCAATATCGACGATATACCCCTGGACGATGCGAAGGCCTTTCGGCTGCTCCAGGAAGGGAAGACGATTGGTGTTTTTCAACTAGAAAGCCGTGGCATGCAACGCTACCTTATCCAGCTTAAACCCACAGAACTTGAAGACATTATTGCCATGGTGGCGCTTTTTAGACCGGGGCCTATGGATTTAATTCCTCAATTCGTCGCCGGGAAACAGGGCCTCAAACGTCCAACATACCTGCATCCGAAATTGCAGCCAATTCTCGAAAAAACCCATGGTATTGCCGTCTATCAGGAGCAGGTTATGCAGATAGCACGGGATTTGGCTGGATTCACTCTGTCCGAAGCCGATGTACTCCGGAAGGCTGTTGGAAAAAAGATTCATTCTCTACTTATCGAGCAACGTGAAAAAATGATTTCGGGCATGGTGAAAAATCGTATTCCTCAGGGAACCGCTGAAAGAATTTGGAAATTCATCGAGCCTTTCGCGCGCTATGGTTTTAACCGCGCCCACGCAGCTTGTTATGCGCTCATAGCATATCAAACAGCATACTTTAAAGCCCAGTATCCGGAGGAATTCATGGCTTCGCTCATGACTTCAGAACACGGCGACATTGATAGGATCGCTATCGAAGTAGAAGAATGCAAGCGTCTCGATATTCAAGTACTCCCGCCAGATGTGAATGAGAGTTACTCGACTTTTACGGCTGTATTCAATACTACCACCAAAAAACCTATAGGCAAGATACGCTTTGGCCTTTCCGCCATTAAAAACGTTGGTGAAAATGTGGTTAGTTACATCGTTCATGAGCGAAAGGAGCATGGGGCGTATGCATCACTTGAGGATTTCATTCGTCGTATACGCACAAAAGACTTAAACAAGAAATCTTTTGAAAGCCTTATCAAGTCAGGTGCACTCGATGCGCTTGGCGAACGGAACCAATTGCTCGATAACTTGGATATCATCTCATCACTAGCAAAAAGCGCTGAAAAAGAAGGACAAACAGGACAGGCAAACCTTTTTGGATCTCTTCCTGTCGAACATATGCCTGAACTGAAGTTACGCCCGTGCCCGCCTGCTGAAAAAAAACAGATGCTTGCATGGGAAAAAGAACTTCTCGGCCTGTACATCTCGGAGCACCCCCTCGAAGAGTTTCGAGAACAGCTCTCACAGCAAGCTACCCCGATTGTTGACGCTGGTAGGTATATCAACCAGACAATCCATGTTATAGGAGTCATTAGTCAAATCCAAAAAATACTCACGCGTGCAGGAGAGCCGATGCTGTTCGTTCGTTTGGAGGATTTAACTGGTAGGATTGAAACACTCGTTTTCCCGTCCATATTAAAGGCTAATCCTACTCTTTGGATACTGGATGCGATTGTGGTTATTAATGGTCGTGTATCTGATAAAGATGGCGTACCGAAGGTTCTCGTCTCCGATGTACAGCCATTTACACCTATAGCCCAAAAAGCTAGTTTACCAGAAGGAGGGCCCTTTCTCATCAACCTCCCATCTGGGCATACTGCAAAATCATTGAACTTGTTAAAGGATATTCTTTTACAGTACCCTGGCTCCACCCAAGTACACTTGAAAATACCTTCGGACGGAAAAATACGGACTGTTGCTACGAAATACTCGGTCAGCCCGACCGAAGATCTTAAAAAGGCTGTAGACAATCTTTTTTCTCATTTAAGCTGATCATTATGGCACAAAAAAAATCTGAACGTCGCGTTTCACACCCTTTTCAAGATGTCTCCCGTGGGAGAACTACGCGCCAATACCAGAAACTAGTCATTATCTTTTTAGTGCTCTCCATAGCTATAGTCGGATTGATTGTATACCTGTCAATGGCAAAAACGCTCATACTCGTTACGCCAGCCATTATCAGGCATCCGGTTTCTTTCACTGTCCGTATTCAAGACGAACTTCCCGAAGAGTCCTCAAGTATCATCATTCGAGGAAGCATCATCCAGGCAACCATAGAAGATTCAATCACGTACTCCAGCATCGCCACGAAGGAAACAACGGATGGAACGGCACGCGGTACGGTGACTGTCCACAATAACTGGTCGCAGAACCAGCCTTTAGTAGAGACAACACGCCTCCTTTCTTCGGAAGGTATATTGTTCAGGCTTGATCAGTCGGTCACTGTTCCAGCGGGAGGATCTGTCGAAAATGTTCCCGTGTATGCAGATCAGCTGGGTATCGCCGGGGATATTAAACCAACACGATTCACAATACCTGGATTATGGGCAGGCCTTCAGGATCAGATTTACGCTGAAAGTAACGCTATGATGACCGGAGGAACCCGTAATGCAAAAGTGCTTACAGCCGATAACATTCGTGATGCGAAGGCGTCGTTAAAAGAACAAATGTCGCCAAAAGCTATTGATGCTATAGAAACAGAGGCGGGAACCGTAGGTGTTCTGGCGGATCCTGAGAATATTGTAATTGTTTCACAACAACTTTTGTCAGAAAAACTTTCTGGGGAAGAAGGTGCTGAAGTTGACCAGTTAACCGTCACTCAGAACAATCGCTATATCGCTGCCATCTTTAATCAAAGCCTTCTGACTGACTTAGCAGTGACACGGGCAGAAGAAAGTATTTCTGCCGAACTTGTCGTAATGGAAATTGATTCAAAAAGTCTTGACGTTTCTTCCGCATCATATAATGTATCGGGTAACTACGCGGAGTTGCAGATAACAGCTGACGCACTAGCAACTATTCGCTTGTCTAGCGGCCAGTTTGATAGAAAAAATCTCACTTCGAAAGATACGTACGAAATTCAGACATACTTTTCAAGTTTTGACGAGGTAGAAAACGTCGAAATACGTTTTTCTCCATTTTGGCTACGAAAGACACCCACCCTGGCAGACCACATAGAAATACGAATGAACGCTGTTGTACCTAGCAGCGCTGAGGAGCCGGTAAACTCCGAAACGAGCAATATCAATGAGGATAGTTGACGCCGCTGTCCACTCGCGATACACTAGCACCGTGACGATTGAGGCAATTACCAAACGCCTTGGCATAGGCCAGTCGCCTGCGGCGACCTAAGTCATTGGGAACGAGTGGTCTTCACTGATTCAGTGAGACAAATTGGGTGGAACCGTCCTGAGTACAGAAAAGGACCCCAAATCTACATGTTTTGGGAATCTTTCATATGACAACAACACAGGAACCACATCTCTACCAATGCGTCACTGATTGTTTCCTTTCCAATGAGCTCAATGAGATATTGCTGTTGCATCGGAGTGCGGATCGAAAGGTCCTACCGAACTTCTACAACGGCGTTGGAGGAAAGATGCACTACCTTGAGACACCTCTCGAATCCGTCATGCGGGAAGTAGCTGAAGAAACCGGTTCGACGCAGTCAAAAGATATTGGTTTAAAGGGGATGCTCACCGTTCAGGACCAGCATGGGCTGTGGCAGATCTTTCTTTTTACCGGTAGCATTTTAAAAAAACATATCAGGGAACTTCGTATTTCCGAAGGGAATCTCGAATGGGTTCCTCAAAACCACGTACAAGAAAAGCCGCTCGTGCCCGACCTCCGCTTTTTTATTGAGCTCCTGTGGGGCAGCCAGAAATTCTTTTTTGCCAAGGCGGCCTACGATACTTCTAATAATCTTATCGGAAATGTATCAATAACTATTATTAAATAACTATGTCCTCACAAGAAGGTCCTCAGGACCAGATTCACAAAATACGTCATTCCGCGTCGCACCTCATGGCAACCGCCGTGATGGAGTTTTTTCCGAAAGCGAAACTTGGTATCGGCCCAGTCATAGAAAATGGCTTCTACTATGACTTCGGGCTTGATCGTCCCCTCATCGAGCTGGATTTGAAAAAAATCGAAAAGCGCATGAAAAAGCTCATTGCTCAAAACATTTCTTTTGTGCGGAAAGAGGTCGCTTCCGAAGAAGCAAAAAAGCTCTCAGCCGCACAACCATACAAGTTAGAGCTGATCCACGACCTTATTCGCGATAAGAAACCGATTACCTATTATGTGTCTGGGTCCTTTACCGATCTGTGCGGTGGCCCGCATGTACAATCAACAAAGGAAGTAAACATGGACGCTATCAAACTTATTTCTATCGCCGGGGCATACTGGCGAGGAAGTGAGAAAAACCCCATGCTACAGAGAATTTACGGCGTCGCATTTGAAACGAAGGAACAGCTCGATGAGTATCTCAAACAGCGCGAAGAAGCGGAAAAGCGCGATCATCGCCGTCTTGGCCAGGAATTGCAGCTCTTTACGTTTTCAGACCTTGTCGGCGCTGGTCTGCCTCTCTATCTTCCCAACGGCACTGTGCTGATAAGAGAAATTTCAGCTTTCCTCTACGAACTCAAAACGGCTCAGGGATATGAGTGGGTAGACATTCCTCATCTCGCAAAAGACACACTCTACAAGACCTCTGGTCATTGGGATAAATTTGCTAATGACATTTTTCACGTAAAAGGAAAAACTGATGAATTTGTCCTGAAGCCAATGAACTGCCCTCACCACGTCATGCTATATGCCGCGCTCCCGCATAGTTACCGCGAATTGCCCGTGCGATTTGCCGAAGTGACTAAGCAATACAGGGACGAACAGACGGGTGAATTGCACGGACTCTCCAGAGTGAGGTCGATCACCATAGATGATACGCATATTTTCTGCCGCGTAGATCAGGTTCTCGAGGAAGCAAAAACTGCTTACAAAATAATTAAGCAATTCAATAAGACGTTCGGATTCCACCTCGATATTGAATTGTCTACACGCGACCCGAAACAGCCGGAGAAATACCTCGGAGAAGATGCGCTGTGGCAAAAAGCGCAAGATCCATGAGGGTGAAGCAGCGTTCTACGGACCAAAAATCGACTTTAAGGCAAAAGACTCTATCGGGCGTTACTGGCAACTTTCAACTATCCAGCTGGACTTCAACCTGCCCGAACGATTCAAGCTTGAATATGCTGACAGTGAAGGCGGCAAACAACGGCCGGTAATGATACATATTGCCGTCGCCGGATCCATGGAACGTTTCTTGTCAATTCTCATAGAGCATTACGCAGGCGCTTTCCCAACATGGCTCTCCCCCATCCAAGTCGCGATCATTCCGGTCGGTAAGTCCCATGTCGTGTTATCAAAAAAACTGGGCAAAGAATTGGCAAGTGTCGGTATCAGGACGTTTGTCAACGAAGCAAACGAAACTGTTGGATATAAAATCAGAAATGCTGAACGAAAAAAAGTCCCCTACATGCTCGTCATTGGCGATAAGGAAATGAAGTCATCGAAGCTTCATGTCCGTCTTCGGGGAAAAAAGAATATTGCGGTCCTCGCAAAAAAAACCTTCATCACGCATATCTTGAGTGAGATTCAGAAAAAGAAGTAAGACGATACTACGAGCCGACTGTCTTCGTCATCAGGAGCGCGAGTGCCACCCCAGCGACAACTGCACCCGCAATCACCACACTAATAGCGACCTTAACTGAGGTCGAAAGACCGGTGTGGATGCCGATTTGTTGCTGTCGTTCTTGGTTGTCCATATACCAACGTATTATTCGAACTATGCAGGTTATTTAAACGTTGAGAGAAGCATACCAACAATCACACCAGCACCAATCGCCGCCCCAATCTCACCTACCCAGACGGAAACGAGAACGCCGGTAAATGTATGTATGCCTACCCTAGGAGTCACCTGGACCCGTTGCGTTGTTGATAACTCTGTCATTCCCATAAGTTTATATGCAGTGATAGTATAGAACGAGTTGACTATGCACTCAAGCCGGCTATACTGTCTGTCGATGCAGTACTATCTTCTTACAATCGGTTGTCAGATGAATAAGGCAGACAGTGAACGTCTCGCAGCGGTCCTTGAATGCATGAACTTCTCCCGGACGGACAATGAGCATTCTGCCGATCTCATCGGCGTCGTTGCCTGCGCTGTACGCCAAAAAGCCATGGACAGGATCTATGGGAAAATTTCGGCTTGGAACGCAGAAAAGAAGCGCAGGCCTCTCACAACATTTTTAACCGGCTGCGTCCTTGATTACGACCGGAAACGTCTTGCAGTTGAATTTGACCACTTCATTGAGATGAAAGACTTGAATAGGTTACCTGACATTCTTGGGCGAACAGCAGAAGTGAAAGAAGCCCTCCCAACTGATTCCTACCTGTCTATTAACCCCCACCATACACATCAGTATAAGGCGTATGTCCCGATTATGAACGGATGTAACTCATTTTGCACGTATTGTGCTGTTCCCTACACCCGCGGCAGGGAAACGTCGCGATCGCCAAAGGATATCATCGCCGAAGTGATCAATCTGCTTGAGAATGGAACAAAGGAAATCCTTCTTATCGGCCAGATCGTCAATAAGTACTTTGTGCCCGTAGACGCTGACTTCGACAAATTCCTTTTCGGTGTGGTGGAAACATATAACCTCCCGGACCTGCCCGAACTGCATACTTCCCTGTTCCGAGAAAAACGCATTGTAAACTTCGGCACACTCATTGCAATCCTCGACGCTTTGCCCTTTGATTACTGGATCCGTTACACCTCCCCCCACCCGAAGTGGTTTACTGACGATTTGATTGCAACCGTCGCGCGTAGTAAAAAGCTTGTTCCCCACCTCCACATTCCGGTGCAGTCGGGTGATGACGGCATGCTGAGGAAAATGTTACGGCCGTATACGGTGGAACAATACAAAGATATTGTGCATAAAATGCGCGCGGCGATCCCCGGGTTGGCTGTCACCACGGACGTGATCGTCGGATTCTGCGGAGAAACGGACGATCAGTACGAAAATACGAAAAAGCTATTCCGAGAAATAAACTATGATATGGCGTATATAAACCAGTATTCCCCACGGCCGGGTGCAAAAGCGTCAAACTGGGAAGACGATGTGCCGCATGATGAAAAGGAACGCCGCGAGTCGGAATTGAACAACGTCCTTCGGCAAACAGCGTTCACTAACAACCAACGCCAGGTTGGAAAAATCGTGCGAGTCCTTGTAGACGAGTACGACGATGCAAAAGGCGAGAATACGGGTAAAACAAACACATTCAAAACCATTAAGTTCGAAGGACCCGACCTGGCAGGTCAGTTTGCTGAGGTAACTGTCGCGTCTGCAGAAGCGTGGGGTTTGAGAGGCAACCTTTAAGGATAAGAAGAACCCTCACACCAGTCCGATTGGTGTGAGGGTCAAAATGTCGAACGATTTTTACTTCGGCCGTTTTGGTGGTCATTCCAAAGATCGACGACGCGAAGGATGATGAGGCAAACCACGATAGCCCAGATCCATTTACCCAGAAGTGGATACAGGGAAACTCGTAACGCGCCTCCCACTGCGATGTGTGCATATCCACGCCATCCAAACTCTTTGCGTTTTGCATGCCAGGCGATGACGCCAAGCTTCTGGGTACCTAGTGGTACGAGACCGAAAATCGTGAGGTCCCAAGGGGTAATGGGCTTATCCCTGGCGATCCACCTGAGCCAACGAGGCGTACCGAAATTGCGTACACGGTTCGATGTAAGCCAGAAGGTGTGAACAATTCCGTACTCGCCGGGGATCAGCACAAACGAATTCACCGCAACGAGTATGGCGACCTGGTGACCAAACGGAACCGCCCACTTGTTCATCTGAAGCGCGAGCTGTTCTTCACACTGCAGGACCCACATCAGCACATTCGCGATCTGCCCGGCTAACGCAATCTGGTCACTCAAAAGCCACGACAACAACTTCCAAATCCCCGAGAGGATCTGGACAAGTTGATCGAGAAAGTCCACGTGATCCTCCCGGGTTGCAAGATTGAAAGAGCCATCGAACATTACGAATCAAGTAATCTACCTTATCGGAGTACTTTTGTCAACCCATCGGTAACTGGGATCTTAAGAAAAGAGCCGCCTTTCGTTACTCACAAGGAAAAGGAGGGTGCCTATACCTTGTTTTCGCGATCGGCGGCTTTGCTCCCGGATTGGGAGGTGGAATCATGCGACATGCGCTGGGCGGTTCGCCAACAGGATTGTGACGCAACCCACTATGCCACTAAGACCTGGCGTAAACGGCTTGACGAAACGCTGCCCACGAGGAATCTTGAGCTCGTCGAGTTGCGGGTGAAGAGTTTCCATCCGTACGCTGATGGCGACGATCGGCATCGCGTAACCGGCGGCACGGACAGCATCGACAAGCTCAAATCCTGCATTCCCACGAAGCGGGAAATCGACAATCAATAGGTCAAATGGAACCTGCTGGACACTGGCGCATGCTTCGTCTCCATGAGGCAAAGCGGTGACATCACAGAAGTCCAACACTTCCACTATCAAATCCCGAATCAGAGCGTAGTCGTCAACGACGAGAACCCTTGGTCTTGGAATCATTGAATCCCCCTTTTAGGCAAACGCTTCTTGTCTATGGTACGATGTTAGCGGGATAACCTTATCATATTGAAAAAGGATGTCAAAAAAACCGCCACTTATTATCATCGTCGGCCCGACTGCGTCAGGCAAGACTGCCCTGTCGATCAAACTCGCTAAAAAATTCAATGGTGAGATTGTTTCCGCCGATTCCCGCCAAGTGTATCGGGGAATGGATATCGGAACGGGAAAGGCGTCAAAGTCAGAGCAGCGCCAAGTGAAACACCATCTTTTGGACATCGTCGACCCGAGGCATAAATACAATGTTTCGCATTTCCAAAAAGACGCAGTGAAAGCAATCAAACAAATTCAAAAACGCGGTAAGCTCCCATTCCTCGTGGGTGGTACTGCTTTTTGGATAGACGTCGTTGTATACGACCTCGACCTGCCAAGTGTGAAACCGAATAGAACGTTGCGAAAAAGACTTACAAAACTCCCTCCCAGCAAGCTGTATTCAATGTTAAAAAAAATCGACCCCGATCGGGCCCGTATGATTGATAAAAACAATCCATATCGTATCATTCGTGCAATTGAAATTGTAAAATCGACAGGAAAACCTGTCCCAAAAATCACAAAAAAATCTCCATACGACCTTGCGTGGCTTGGCATTACGCTGCCGCGGACTAAACTGAATAAAAGGATAGATAAGCGGTTGGCAGCCCGAATGCAAAAAGGTATGGTTTCCGAAGTGATAGGGTTGCTTAAGCGCGGTGTACCAGCAAGCCGATTACTAAGCATCGGCCTTGAATACCGATATGTTACACTGTATCTGCAGGGTAAACTGACAAAGCAGGAGATGATGGCCCAGCTCCGCGCTGCTATTCACCAGTATGCCAAGCGTCAAATGACGTGGTGGAAACGGAACGATCAGATTCACCGGATTAAAAGCTTCGCGGAAGCTGAGAAAATACTTCGTTTCAGAAACATCGCATAACCCCCCATCTGTCATACTGAATTTATTTCAAGTATAAGGAAATACTCAAGCAAGAAATTATATGCTGAAACAAGTTCAGCATGACAAACCAATAATGCTCAACACGTCTCTCCCACCTCAAAAACAAAACGTCAACTGGGTGATAGTCCTTCACGGAATAGTCATCATACTCATCTGGGCCTCTCCATTCCTCTTTCGATGGCAGCTGATTATCATTGTCATTCTCCTCTACTTCCTTCAAATTATTTTCTTGGGAGACTGTATCTTGACTCGGCATCAGTTTGACGTGAAAAAGCGCGGCGTAACCTTTTATTACTTTATTCTCGTCAAACTTGGGTTTGCGCCTGACATGTATCGCGTCCGTTTTGTTGCCGACTATATTATGCCACCAGTCATACTCGGGGTTGCACTTACATGGCAGCTGGCATTGAACAACCTGCCGTTGATTTTTTAACTTTATGCAAGCACTTCTTTTCCTCTTCCTCCCTCTCATAGTCCAACTTGCGATTTTATACTTCCTCTCGCAGGCGACTGAACGCATGGTGATGCGCTGGCTTGGTCGCGGGTGGTACCTGGCGACACAATGGCCCGGTGTCATCGTGCATGAGCTAAGTCATCTCGTTGGGTGTTTGGTAACCTTTACGCGTGTACACGAGGTGAAGCTTTTTGCCCCCTCAAACGAAACGCTCGGATATGTATCGCACTCTGAAACACACAACCCCATAAAGAACGTGGTTATTTCGATAGCTCCACTTTTTGGCGTTACTTTTATCATGTGGCTCCTCGTCAAATTCTTCATGCCGGCTTTGTATGTGGATATTATTGACCCAATGAAAGCGGCGCTCACCAACATTGATAGTTTTCAACACGCTTTCAGTACCCTCGGCGAAACAACAAAAATTTACTTACAATATTTCGATACACTCTTGGAGAACATCGATTTCGGTGACTGGAAAACGTATATATTCCTATATTTCATGGTTACACTCGCCTGCCATGCCGCGCCTTCGTCAGTTGACATGAAGCATGCGCTCGGGGGCATCATCGGACTGATGGTTCTTTTTGGGATAATTTTCTTTATAGGTAATCTCGCCGGCGTGGATATCCTGCGACAGATCAGTGTGTGGGCGAGCTACCCGATTCTTTTCCTGTCAGCGCTATTAAGCTACGGAGTACTCTTTTCATCGGTGGGATTGATAGTATTGCTCATTCCTGGTAGTATGACACGATTAGTAAAGAAGCCAATCGTATGAGCCCGCGTATTTTTAACCAACCATTGCGCATACTGCTCGGCACAAACGCGCTCGTACTTATTGCCAGTGCGATGTTTATTCCTATCTATGCATTATACGTCGAAGATATCGGCGGGGACCTTTTTGATGCTGGTTTAACGGCGGCCGTCTATGCATTAGTCGCAGGCAGCTTGACCATCGTTTCTGGGCGGATGACTGACAGGTTGAAACGAAAAGAACTCATGGTTATCGTGGGGTATGTAATCGTCGGAATTGGATTCCTCCTGTACACATTCGCAAACTCGCTCGCTGTACTTATCGTTATCCAGGCAATTATCGGGTTCGGAACCGCTGTCTATGCTCCGGCTTTCGACACACTATATTCACACAACCTGCATATACGTCGGACAGGCCTCCAATGGGGCGCGTGGGAAGCCATGGACTACTTCGCTACAGCTGCCGGAGCTTTGCTCGGAGGAGCCATAGTGACGTTCCTTGGGTTCACTGCTATGTTTGTCCTGATGTCAGCATTCTGCCTCGCGAGCGCTACGTATATCTTTTTTCTTCCAAAAAAAACACTCTAACCCTCACTGGGTAAATATGAAGACCAGGGCTTTGCCAATAAGTCTTTCAGTGACGTGTTTTGGATTGCACGCAAAAAGAGTGTCGCGAGCTGAAGATTCGTAATCAGGGGCACGTTGTAGTCAATCGCAAGTCGTCGCATCGCATAGTCATCCCTGATGACGTCTCCTTCGAACTGATGGGCCAGATTAATCACGAGATCAAGCTGATGGTCGGCGATATAGGTGGCGATACTCGGCTCCCGGAGAACATGAATTTTCTCGAGACGTATACAACCGATGCCGCGCGCTGTGAGAAAATCGTGGGTATGTTCAGTCGCATAGAGTGTGTACCCGTGTGATGCGAGCGCACGGAGTTCATCGAGAAGCATCATTTTATTCCGTTCACCGCCAAGGCTCACGAGGATATGGCGCCTTGGAAAATTAAAACCCGTCGCGAGTACGGACTTTAGAAAAGCCTCGTGTAGATTGGCGCCGAATGAAGCTACTTCGCCAGTTGAAGCCATTTCCACACGAAGAATCGGATCAGTCCCGGTAAGACGATGGAATGAGAATTGCGGGGCCTTCACGGCAACATACGGAATCACCGGGTATGGCACAGGTTCTACGCGACGACTCAGCATCGCCCGAACCGCCAGGTGAATCAAATTAATCCTCGTGACCTTTGAGGCAAATGGAAAACTCCTGGATGCGCGCACATTGCATTCGATGACCTGGATGGCATTATCCTGTGCGAGAAACTGAATATTACAGGGACCGGAAATTTTAAGCGCATGGGCAATCTTGCGCACCGCATTCTCTATTTTCTGTTCAGTCTCGACGTAGATTTTCTGGGCTGGCAGTACGAGTGTCGCATCACCAGAATGCACCCCGGCATTCTCGACATGCTCTGAAATGACCATCGAGACTACGCGACCTTGCTGGGCAACAGCGTCGACATCTATTTCGTGCGCGTCGGTAACAAACTTCGTTAATACGACTGGGTGTGCCGGTGACACACGTACAGCTTCTTCGAGATAGGATTTCAGTCCGTTTTTATCTGTAGCGACATTCATCGCCGACCCACTCAGAACATAGCTTGGACGAACAAGAATTGGATACCCAACCTTTTTTGCAAATATAAGTGCGGATTGCGCCGATTTGGCTTCAATCCATGGCGGCTGGTCGATGCTCAATGTGTCTAACAGACGTGAAAATTTATGGCGATCTTCTGCCTGGTCAATCGATGACGCCGAGCTTCCCATCAGCTTTATGCCTGAACCAGCTAAGGCAAGTGCCAGTGTATTGGGAATTTGTCCGCCAACAGAAACAACGACTCCGTGAGGCATTTCTATGTCACAGATGTCCTGGACACGCTCGAGCGTCAGTTCCTCGAAATACAAAGCGTCGGACATGTCATAGTCGGTCGAAACTGTTTCCGGATTACAGTTCACCATGACGGAGCGAAAACCCTGGCGGTGAAGCTCTTCCGCTGCATTCACCGCGCACCAGTCGAATTCGACTGATGAACCGATCCGGTATACTCCTGAACCGAGTACGATAGCTGTTTTCCGGGGATGGCGATCAACATCCGATACCGACCCATGATAGGTGCAATAAAGATAGTTTGTGGACGCGGGAAACTCGGCAGCCACAGTATCAATTCGCTTCACGACGGGAGTAATGCCTAGAGTGATGCGTTTCGAGCGAACTTCCCCTTCCGACACGGACCAAATGCGGGACAGGCATTGATCGGAAAAGCCTTGCTGTTTTGATAGGCGCAAGGTAGCTGGCGTAACAGAACTGTACGTGGTCCTGCGAAGATCACCGTATGTATGCACCATTTCTTGGATGTGATGCAAGAACCATACGTCAATGCCGGTCGCTCGAGCGATCGCTGAAGGAGTCGCACCGTTCCACAATGCCTGCGCAATAGTAAAGATTCTATGCGGTGTCGGGCGCCCAGCAGTTCGAGGTGTAATCTTCCGATGAGGGAAATCGCATATTCCATCCTTCCCGATATCGAGCATACGAACGGCTTTTTGAAGCGCTTCAGGGAAGCTCCTGCCGATAGCCATGACTTCGCCGACACTCTTCATCTGGCTGCCGATCCGTTGGTCGGCATTGAGGAACTTCGAGAAGTCCCAACGAGGAAATTTTACCACGAGATAGTCGAGTGCTGGTTCGAAAAATGCAGGTGTTTTCTTTGTAACGCTGTTTTTCAGCTCATCCAATGTCCGTCCGACGGCGAGGTGCGCCGCCACAGCTGCCAGCGGATATCCCGTTGCTTTAGAAGCGAGCGCTGATGAACGGGAAAGCCGGGCATTTACTTCGATAATCCGATATTCTGATGATTTCGGATCAAGTGCAAACTGGATATTGCATTCGCCAACAATGTCTAGCGCCCTGATTACCGCAATAGAAATCGAACGTAAACGGTGGTATTCTTCGTTCGTGAGCGTTTGGGATGGCGCTACCACAATACTTTCACCAGTATGAATGCCGAGCGGGTCAAGGTTCTCCATGTTGCACACCGTGATGCAATTGTCAGCGCTGTCGCGAACTACTTCATATTCAATCTCTTTCCACCCTTCGAGACACTCTTCGATAAGAATTTGAGAAACGTGACTGAATGAGCTCCGGGCAATTTCAACAAGTTCCCGCTCGTTACGCATAATACCTGACCCGAGGCCTCCCAATGAAAAACCGCTTCGAACCATGACAGGGTACCCAATGAGACGTCCCGCTGAAACTGCCTGATCAACTTTCCTGACTGCATAGCTCCGTGGGACTCGAAAACTCCTTTTGGCAAGAAAGTTTGCGAAAAGCTCCCGATCTTCTGTAGTACGAATTGTCTTTACTGATGTGCCAAGCACCTGTACGCCATATTTCTTAAAGACACCTGTATGGTCTAGTTCCAAGCCGCAGTTTAAAGCCGTTTGGCCACCAAAGCCCAGTAGAATACCGTCTGGGCGTTCTTTACGGATCACTTGTTCGACGAAATGTGGTTCGACGGGGAGAAAATACACCTCATCGGCCATGCCTGTCGAAGTTTGGATCGTCGCGACATTTGGATTAACCAACACCACTTTCACCCCTTCAGCCTTTAGTGCTTTAATGGCTTGCGAGCCCGAATAGTCAAATTCTCCTGCTTGACCAATTTTCAAAGCACCCGAACCGAGAAGTAAAACCCGTTTGATGTGTGTAGACTTTTTCATCTGATGCTGCGGAGAAACTGATCAAACAGTCCATTGGTATCAAGCGGACCGGGTGATGCTTCGGGATGAAATTGCACCCCCCATAATGGGCGTGAGAGGTGCTTAAAGCCTTCTACAGTTCCGTCATTGAGATTTCTAAACCACACTGAAACATTTCGAGGGAGGGATTTCTCCTGAACAGCAAATCCGTGATTCTGGCTCGTGATGGAACTTTTGCCAGTTAGCTCGTTAATCACCGGTTGATTATGCCCTCGATGACCATATGGAAGCTTATAGGTTTTTGCGCCTAGTGCGCGTGCAAGCAATTGATGACCCATGCAAATACCCCAGAGTGGCATGCGCCGTGAGATTAACCGTCGTAATTCCACGACAGTGCGATCAACGAGTGCCGGGTTACCGGGACCATTTGATATGATGACGCCATCTGCCTCATGGAAAATTCTGTCCGCCGGAAAATCCCAGGGGACTTGCATCACCCGACATGAACGATCAACGAATGCCCGTAAAATTCCATGTTTCACGCCACAGTCGATTACTACGATGCGATGCTTCCCTTTGCCAAAACGTCGAGGTCGCGTACAGCTAGCATGTGCGACGAGGTTCTCCTTGTCTGGATCATACCAGTCCACTGACTGTGAACCTACCTGTATACGGCCCAGCATGGTTCCCCGCTCCCGAAGATGCTGTGTGAGTGCACGGGTATCAATTCCATAAACTCCCGGTATCTTTTCCTTCTGCAACCACCTATCTAATGACTGAGTTGAAAGATAGTGACTAGGATGGTCGATAGCTGACGAGACGATGAGCCCGCGAATATGAATAGTATCTGATTCATACATGCGTTTCGGGTACACGGCGTAACTTTCCGCTTTCGTAACACCGTAATTGCCTACGAGCGGATATGTCATGGCGAGTATTTGTCCTGTGTACGACGGATCTGTAAGCGACTCCTGGTAGCCAACCATTCCAGTTGAAAATACCACCTCTCCTGCCGACGGCTGAACATGGCCGAAGGCTATACCCTGAAACACGGCGCCGTCTTCGAGCATTAATTCAGCTGTTTTCCTGGCAATCGACTGAGATTTCGCCATGGGTATTTACGGGTAGATAAAAAAAATTCTCCGATTCAGTTTAAGACGTTGTATTGGCATGTTTCTACCACATGATACCAGGCGCCCGAATAACCGTCAAAAAGGTCCACAATGAGTTATCCACAGTATACAACTAGTGGCTCAGTTAACGATAAGTAGCCCCGCGAACACATTATCGATATAGCAGGTTACTGATCAACCAACTACTTCAATCGATACATAAGCATTTCCCGTATCGCTTCTGGGTCAGCTTTTCCTTTTGTTTCCTTCATTACTTTTCCTATGAGGAATTGAAGAACACCAACTTTTCCGGCTTTATATTGTTCAACGATTAGCGGATTTGTATTTACAACAGTGCCGACAACCTTTTCAATTCCATCCCCCTCTATCTGTCCCAAGTCATCGGATTCGAGAATATCTGACGGATCATTCCCCGTCAGAAACATTTTTTCCAAAATAACCTGGGCGTTTGTGCTGTTTACCCGGCGTTGATGAATCAAGGTAATCAGCTCTGCAAAGTTTTCCGGTGTCACCTTCGAGTCTGTAATTGAAATCTCATGTTCGTTTAAAAAGGTAAAAAGTCTGCTCGTCATCCATCCGACTACCAACTTCACTAACTTCGTCTTGTGCTTCTCCCAAATCTCCTGCTCGGTACCAGATACTTCCTCGAGAGCTACGAGCCATGCGCGTAACTCCGAAACGACTGCTTCGAAAAAATCAGCTACTGTCTTATCCTCTACTACCACAGATGCGTCGGCAAGATTCATTCCATACTGATTTTCAAAGCGTTGGCGCTTATCTTCTGGCAATTCAACCATCTCATCACGAACTTTTAGAACCCAATGTTGTGAAATGTCAAATGGTGGTATATCCGGTTCGGGGAAGTATCGGTAATCGTGCGCGTGTTCCTTTTCACGATGCTCTACGGAAACACCCTTCTTTTCATCCCACCCACGTGTCGTGGCGTTTAGTGGGGGTTTACTAGAGTGCCACAGCTCGGTTTGTCGCCTGATCTCATAATTCAGCGCACGTTCTACCGAACGGAACGAGTTTAAGTTTTTGATCTCCGTTTTTGGGAAAAGCGTATTTACATTTCCATCGAGTCCGAGTAACTCTTTTGCTCGGTCAAAATCTTCAGGGATCGGCCGGAGACTGATATTTGCATCACACCGCAGATGCCCTTTTTCCATATCCGCGTCCGAAATACCTATATACCGCATTACCAGGCGTAGTTCCTGGAGAAATAGACGAGCAGTTTTCGGATCAGGAATATCTGGCTTTGTTACAATCTCGACTAATGGTGTTCCGGCCCGGTTATAGTCAACGAGCGTTGAGCTACCATCGGCTGTATGGACAAGCTTCGCTGAATCTTCTTCCAGATGGAGCCGCTCGATCCTTATACGGTGCTTTTTACCGCCAATGGCGACGAGCAGGTGGCCGTCCGTACCAACAGGATCGGCATATTGTGAAATTTGATACCCTTTTGGCAAATCGGGATAAAAATAGCTCTTGCGGTCAAATCGCGTCGTTGCGCTAATCGTGCAGTGCATGGCGAGCGCTGCTCGCACTGCATAGCCGATAGCGATCTCATTCGGCACCGGCAGGGTGCCCGGATGCCCCATGCATACAGGGCAGATCGAAGTGTTCGGTTCTGCATCTTCGACTTGGTTCGCACACCGGCAAAACAGCTTCGACTCCGTACGGAGCTGAACATGTGTTTCTAACCCGATGATAGTTTCAAAATTGATGGGTTTCATTTTCTTACACTGTTATCTTTTCGATGCAATAAACCGTTCCCACATCTCAATCATCCTATTAGTCGTATCGGCGAGCGAACCACGTGTATCTAATACTTCAACGCGCGATCCTCGCTTCTCGAACAGCTGGCGGAACCAGGGTGAGAGAAAACGTTTCTGGACTCGAGATAAAAATACCCTGTTTTCAAACACCGCTTGGTCCTTCTTCCTGCGTACGTGGAGCCGGTGAAGCGCGACACTGGGATTAATTTTTAAAATACACAGCATATCTGGCCGATGCTGGAGCGCAAATTTGTTACCATCAATATCCATAATATCCTTTATTGTGAGCCCTCGGGCATGGATGGGTTGGTACGCGATTGATGATGTCACGCCGCGTTCTTGGAAAATATACTTGCCTGCACGAAGTGCGGGAACATGGATGCGGGAATAGAGGACGAACCGATCCAACGCATACGCGTGAGCCAGCGCTTCAGGCGTATAGTCCTTCCTATGTTTATTCACTAACTCTTCCCTGATTGCTCTTCCGATAAGCGAATGTGTTGGTTCGGCGCAGACGATTACATCAAACGACTTAATCTGCCGGAATTCAGGGATCGTGTGATGTGTTTTTTCATAGTCAACAACGTTGAATATTTTCAAGCCGTGTTTTTTGGCCCACTTTTCAAGTGCTAAAATCAGTGTCCCTTTGCCAGAACCGTCGATGCCGTCAACAATGACATGAACCCCTCTATGCTTCCTTTTCAAACTCATACATTGTGTAGATAAACTCTTCACTCTGGCAATCCCGTTGAGTTACAACCCTTGAAAAAACTGAATAATCTGGAAAAAAAACGTCAGCCCCATAGTTCCCCTTGACGACGGTGAGATACAGCTTATCAGCAACGAGCATCCCCTGTTTAAAAATCTGACCGCCCCCAATGATAAAAATCTCGTTTTTGTCAATCTTTTTTGCTTCATCAATTGCCTGATCGAGTGATGTTGCCATGACACATCCTTCTGGCCGGTACTCCTGGTTACGCGAAATTACAATATTTGTCCGGTTCGGAAGTGGCTTCCCGATTGATTCGTAGGTTTTTCTCCCCATGATCACTGGATGCCCTGAGGTGACGTTTTTGAAGTGTTGAAGGTCTTCCTTAATTTTAAAAAGCAGTTGGTTATCTTTCCCCAACCCGCGTTCTTCATCAATTGCGGCAATCATACTTACGGTTGGTTGCGGCATAGGTTATATGGCGATCGGGGCAGGGATCCTAGGATGCGGATCGTAGCCTTCAAGCGTAAAATCTTCAAATGTATATTCGAAAATTGACTTAACTGTCGGGTTGAGTTTCATGGTCGGCAGTGGACGCGTATCACGGCTCAATTGAAGCTTAACCTGTTCCATATGGTTATTGTAAATATGTGCGTCACCGAATGTATGTATAAACTCCCCTGGTTTCTTATTTGTGACGTGAGCCACCATCATGGTCAGCAGCGCATACGAAGCAATGTTAAATGGGACACCGAGGAACGCATCAGCGCTTCGCTGGTAGAGCTGGCATGATAATGTATCATTCGCGACATAGAATTGGAAAATCATGTGGCACGGCGGCGGCGCTGTTTTCTTTCCTTTGATAAGCGTTTGCAGGTCGCCCACATTCCAGCCGCTTACGATGATACGACGTGAATCAGGATTTTTCTGAATCATGTCAATAACATTTTGTATTTGGTTGATCTTCGTCCCGCCAGTTGCTTCCCATGCCGTCCACTGCTTGCCGTAAATCGGCCCGAGGTCGCCGTTCTCATCCGCCCATTCGTCCCAGATAGTCACGCCGTGTTCGTTGAGATACTTCACGTTTGTGTCACCTCTCAGAAACCATAGCAACTCATAGATGATCGCCTTCAGGTGGATTTTTTTTGTTGTAACGAGCGGAAACCCCTGTGAGAGATCGAAACGCATCTGATAACCAAAAATACTCCGCGTACCTACGCCGGTGCGATCATCCTTCTGAACCCCATGCTCGAAAATATACCGCAGAAAATCGAGATATTGCTGCATACACCTGCAGTATACCTTTTTTCTACAGTTTTGTCATAAGAAAATCCCGCCTGTTGTTAAGCGGGAGTCCCGACTACACCGACGATCGGAATGGTATGAACGCTATCAGTAGTCGAAAGCGTGATAGCGTTGTTTCCCACCTGGATGTGATCCGCGGGAAACCAGTCACTTAGTGGGCCGTCGTCAATTTGTACCTGATACTCACGGGTACTGCCCGGCACAACTGGTTCACGGCTTTTGATGTGGACGTCAGTCATCCGTAACTCCTCCCCTACAGAAAATGAACGAAGTGTATAATTGTAAAAGCTTAATAGACTACACTCAATGTGTCAATACGGGCTATAGTTTATTAAAAAATCCCGCTTCACTGAGTCGGAGAAGCGGGCGAACGTTACTGAAATACCCTACGTGCTTCATTCTTTGTAAAACTCCGGAAATACTCTGGGAGCCAGGGCTGCCACGACCATGTCAATATAGCCTTTCTCGCGAGTTACCATGTTCTTTGTGGCAAAGCCAAAAAACCCTTCGGCTTGCTTCGTATTCTTTTTGTCCAACAACTCATCGACGATATCTCCAAGCTCTTTGCCCTCCTTCTTCATCCGATCAACAACGTATGCGGGTATCGGCACTCCAAATGAACGGCCGTAGGTAATTTTGCCGGCCGTGTCTGCGATAGCACACCATCCAGTGACAAAATACCCTTCTGGGCGTGCATCAATGCCGCCCTCAAGCCCAACGCCCAGATCGGCTCCACTGGCTTTCAACGCTTCAAACGCGCGGTGCTTAGCACCGATAGGTGTTTCATCATCAAATGGTTGGTCCTTCGTTGCGTCCACTGAACAGGAAACGACCTCAACACCACTTTCCCACACGGCGGCAAACGCTTTTCGTACCGCTTCGATCTTAACTGGGTTTTTTGATGCGACCGCCACATTCATAGCATATGGCTTTATGGCTGTACGGCTCTAAGACTATCTCCCCGAGCTCCCCCATCCACCTCCGCGAGTAGTATCACTCAATGATTCAACTTCCTCGATATAAACTTTTTCGACCCTCTGGATAACCATTTGAGCAATACGATCGCCCTTTTTGATTTCAACTGTCTGGTCCGACGTATTGAGAAGCACGACAGCGTATTCCCCGCGGTAACCAGCATCGATGAGCCCGCCAATGGATGTGACGCCTTTTTTGGAAGCCAGCCCGCCACGGTCCCATATGAAACAACCATAACCAACGTCAAATTCAGCTGAAAACCCGAGGCCGAAATGATGGCGCTCGCCGGGTTTGAGTGTATAGTCTTCGTTTGAATACACGTCAAACGCCGCATCCTGGTCATGCGAATACGACGGCAGCTTTACATCGGGAAAGAGTTTTTTTATCTCCAACCTCATCTGGCCATTCCTTTCATGAGCAGGTCTACCTGTGCGTACAGCTGCTCAAAAGTTCCGTTGTTATTGATACGCGCGTGCGCTTTGTCCATCAGGGTGGGTATATGGACTTCGGTTGGGAGCTCGTGTTGTTTCTCGAACTGTTCACGGGAGAGGGTGTTATCGCTGGTGTTTTCACCGCGTTTAACGATGCGTTCATAGCGCTTCGATAACTCGGTATCTACCGCCCACATGCTGAATTCGGCTTCCCGTGAGAGCGTATCAAATTCATTCAAAAAACGCATCCCATCCAGTACAAAGAGGCTGCCCTCCATCTTTTCGATGTCGTGCAAAAGCGTTTTCACGAGAATATCCTCGCCAAATTCCTTTCGTACAAACGTTCCGAAATGCGACATACTTTCCCTGGTCTGTTCCTGGTATACACGGTGTATCATGTCGCGTAGTGGGTCGGAAAACCGAATCTGCCTCGCCTGGTACTTTTCAACGAGGTACTTAACGATGGTTCCTTTGCCGGCGGCGGGAAGACCCGTCAGCCCAATAATCATAGGGGGCCTGAGAAATTATTTTTTCGCCCACTCTGACGAGTATTGACGGTACGCGATGCCAGCCGCGTCAAGCATCCGCCTCGACGCTTTCCAGATGTCCTCATCATGGTATTTATCACTTTCATACACCACTTGTTTGATCCCGTTCTGAATCAGTGTTTTGGCGCATTCATTGCATGGGAAAAGTGTTGTATAAATAATGCAATCGTCAGTTCGAGCGTTAGCATTGTAGATGGCATTTTCCTCAGCATGGACGACGTAGGCATATTTCGTGTCGAGAAAGTCACCCTGACGCTCCCATGGAAACTCGTCGTCGTTCAATCCACGCGGGAAACCGTTATAACCGATGCCAACAATGATTTTTGAAAGATTGACAATCACGGCGCCTCCCTGCGTGCTCGGGTCTTTTGAACGCTCCGCAATGACATGCGCCATCCGCATGAAGCATTCATCCCATGAGATATAATTCGATCGTTTTGGCATAGGGTGATTATTACAATGCGAGTCGGATGCTCGGCCCCATTGACGAACACACAGTCGCAGTTAGGAGATAGGTTCCTTTAACACCCTGGGGCTTGGCTTTTTTCAGCGCTTCGAGAAATGCCGTCAGATTAGCGGCCAAGTTTTTCGGATCAAATGACACCTTTCCAATAATTTGATGGATGTTCCCGGTCTCATCATTGCGGAATGTCAACTTTCCCCCTTGGAGCTCTTTCACCGCTTTTGCAACATCTGAAGCAACGGTTTCACTTTTTGGGTTCGGCATCAGCCCCTTGGGACCAAGTATCTTAGCAATTTGCCCGAGGTGTTTCATCATTGAAGGATGGGCGACAGCAACTTCGAAGTCAGCTCCGCCTTTTTGCTTTATTTCCTTGATGAGTTCGGCTCCTCCGACAACATCTGCGCCAGCTTTCTTTGCGGCTTCGGCATCTTTCCCTTCAGCGAAGACAGCTATTTTTTTCTTTTTCCCAGTGCCATGGGGTAAGGTGACAGTCCCTCGGACCACTTGGTCGGCTTTTGTCGGCTCAATGCCCAAACGACAGTGAAGTTCGACGGCCGCGTCAAACTTTACGTTTGATGTTTTCTTGACCAAATCAACAGCCTCGTCAATAGAATACTTCTTTGAGCTGTCGATAAGTTTTTCTGCTTCCCTAAAACGTTTTGATCGCATAGTGTTTCGTGGTGCAAGCCCCCGCTTCGCGGGGTCCCACAAAATAAGTGATTAAGTCTTTTCGGGAGTTATTTGGGATTTTGATTCAGTCCTCGTCACCTTCCAGTGGTACCAGAAAAGCGGAATACCGAGTAGTACGAATGGGATAGCGAGAGCTGCATCGCGCTGTGTCGTGTCTGCAGAGTCGTAGGTGCCGTTCTGCCATGTTTGATAATCGTCTTTCCATTCCTTCGACAGCGCGACAGTATCATCGGACAAATCGCACTTCTCGGCGCAGTTCACTACACTGTCAGCACCTATTGACTCCATGGATCCAACGGGGAAAGCAATCGAACTACTGCGACTGACGCGTTCTGCCTGTTGCACAGCTGGAAATACCCACGTGCGCAAACCCAAATTGATCAGAATGCCCCCAGCAACAACCACCATCAACAGTGAAGTAAGGGAGACGAAGTAGAAGTAGGTCGGACGGATCATCCCACGCTCATCCGAAGACAGCGACCGCGCATCCTTCTGTACCGTGCGGAAGTGAATCAGGAAAAAAGGCAGGGCGACAATAAGAAATGAGAGTGCTGCGATGGCATCACGGCCACGCAGTGCTCCCGGATTCTCCGAGAGATCTTTCCAATCTAGGTAGTTCTGCTCCCACTGGGTGAGAGACTCCTTGTCCGCATCAGTGAGTTCGCAATCACCGGAGCAGGTGAGCGCAGTGGGCTGATCAATGGGCTTACTTGACACTGAAAGATAGAGTGATGGTGGAGGGCCAACCTTAGATGCAATATTTGAATCAGCATTCGTAAAAACCCATGAGACCAGGGCCATGTTCACTAAGAATATGACGGACCCTACAACTAATGATAACGTAACTACCGAGGTCAAATAAAAATATATGTTCCGGATGACCGATCCCCTTTCATGGCTAGTTTTTCCTTCAATGACAGCGGCAACGGCGAAGGCGATCAGCGCGAGTCCACCGATGGGGATGAGGAACGAAATGAACGGAAGAAATGATTCTGACATATGATTATTCCTTAACGGTTAATCCTAAACTACGCGCAGTGCCTTCAATGATGCGCATTGCGCCTTCGATGTTTTTTGCGTTGAGGTCGGGCATTTTTTTCTCAGCTATCTCCTTTATTTGCTGACGAGTTACCGAGCCGACTTTCGTAGTCAATGGATTGTTCGTTCCCTTTTCGATGCCAGCAGCCTTTTTTAAAAGCTCCGCGGCAGGTGGCGTCTTCATGATAAAGGTAAACGTCCTGTCTTCAAAGATAGTGATCACTACAGGCACGATATCGCCGTGTTTATCCTTTGTCTGTGCGTTAAACTTCGTACAAAAATCCTGCATGTTAATCCCATGCTGTCCGAGTGCGGGTCCGACAGGCGGCGCCGGGGTTGCTTTCCCTGCAGCTAGCTGCAGTTTGACTAATGCTTTTATCTTTTTTTCAGCCATAATTATATCTTTTTTACTTGGAGAAAGTCGAGCTCGACAGGAGTTTCACGGCCGAACATCGACACCAACACCTTTACCTTACCGCGAGCCTCGTCAATTTCACTAACTTTTCCTTCGAATTCTTTGAATGGCCCGTCTGTAATCTTGACTGGTGTGCCGACAGTGACGTCGATTTTGTACTTCGGTTCTTCAATGCCCATGCGTCGCTGAATTTCCTTGACTTCGTCTTCTGAAATAGGGGTCGGCGTCGTACCAGAACCAACAAAGCCGGTGACATTCGGCGTATTTCGCACAACGTACCACGAGTCATCCGTGACTATCATTTCGACTAGCACATACCCGGGGAATATTTTTTCAGTGACTATGCGGCGCTTGCCATTTCTTATCTTAATCTTATTCTCAGTCGGAATCAATACGCTGAATATTCTGTCTTGCATGTCCATTGACTCAATGCGCTGCCGAAGATTACGCGACACATTTTCTTCATACCCAGAGTAGGTGTGAAGGACATACCACTTTCTTCCCTGCTTTAATGTCTGCTTAGGCATAGTGTGCGAAAGAATTTACGCGAGAAACCGGGCTACCGCGAAATTGAGAAGAAAATCCGCAATGCCAAGAAATATGGCCACTCCGAGCGAGACGCCAATCACCAACAGGGTGTGTCGTAAGGTCTCTTTGCGCGAAGGCCAGAGTACTTTGCGAAGTTCATCCCGTGATTCTCTAATATATTGGGCTATATTGAATGCCATAATGAAAATTGATGGTCCTAAAAAGCCCCTCGCGGGGTTCTATCCACATAATAAAGCAACCCCATCTACCTTGTCAACCCCGTTAGAAAATTTACAGATCACTGTCGCTGCTAAGCATGGTTACTGTGTAGTTGAACCTATAATATAAGAAAAAGTTTTTATAAAAATTTTCTCACGGGGTCAAATGACCACCCTTAGATATCCAGGTTCTTCACTTCCTTGGCTCGCAGGTGTATGAATTTTTTTCGGGGAGCTACTTCATCGCCCATAAGCACATCGAAGACTTGATCAGCTTTCTCGGCATCGTCAATGGTGACCTGGCTCATCTGTCGTCTACTCGGATCCATCGTGGTCTCCCAAAGCTGGTGAGGATTCATTTCACCCAGCCCTTTATACCGTTGAATAGACACCGAGGATGTTTCAACCATCTCCAATATCCCTTCAACATCGGGCGGTTCAGAAACTTGCTTTTTCGGCTTCTGTTTTCCTTTCTTCATTTCGACGACGAGCTCTTTCTGAGCGTTCTCAAGCTCCTCAGCATCATAGACATAGCGAATTTCCTTACCAACCTGTAACCGATACAACGGCGGTTCGGCAATATACAGATGCCCCTCAAGAATCAGCTGTCTAAAGTAGCGATAGAACAAAGTGAGTAAGAGCGTGCGGATATGCGCACCGTCCACATCAGCATCTGTCATGATCACAATCCGATCATACCGAAGCTTCGTCATGTCAAACTGTTCACCGATATTGGTGCCCATCGCAATAATAAGTGACTTAATCTCGTTATTCGCAAGCATTTTATCGAGTCGCGCCCGCTCAACATTAAGTATCTTTCCTCGAAGGGGAAGGATGGCTTGAAAATTGCGATCACGGCCCTGCTTAGCCGACCCACCGGCGGAATCACCTTCGACAATGAATAGTTCGGAACGTTTCGGATCCCGTGTAGAACAGTCTGCAAGCTTCCCAGGAAGCATAAATCCTTCGAGGGCACCCTTTCGTAAGACTGTGTCTCTCGCCGTTCGAGCGGCGATACGGGCGCGCTGAGCGAGAACGCATTTGCCAATGATGGCTTCGGCATCACGTGGGTGTTCTTCAAGATACGTCAACAGGCTATCAGAGGTAACCTGATCAACGGCAGACTTGGCTTCTACGTTTCCTAGCTTGGCCTTTGTCTGGCCTTCGAACTGCGGATTTTTTAATTTGACGCTGACGACGGCAGTCAAACCTTCCCTGACGTCTTCTCCAGAAAGATTGTCCTCTTTTTCTTTCAACAACTCCTGTTTACGAGCGTAGGAATTCAGTGCGCGAGTAAGCGCCGTTCGAAACCCTATGAGATGCATGCCGCCTTCGACAGTATAGATGTTATTTGCAAAAGTATAGAGCGTTTCCTTGTACTCAGTCGTATAACGGAGTGCCACTTCGACCAACACACCATTCACTTCTTTTTCCGCATAAAAAGTAGTCTCGTGCTTTGGCTCCTTGTTATAGTTCAAATGCTGAACATATGACGCCACACCGCCCTCGAAATAGAACGTATAGGTGAGGGCGTCCTCCTTTTTCTTTGCAGCACGCGTATCGACGAGACGGATTGTGACACCTTTTGTCAGGTATGCCTGCTGACGAAGGTGGTCGCGGATAATACTGATGTCGTAGTCCAGGACGGTAAAAATCTGGGGATCAGGTTTGAAGGTGATAATGGTACCTGTGTCCTTCGCGCTACCAGTGCGGCTGACTTTTTTCAAAGGTTTCCCGCGTTCGAAATCTATCTGCCACGTCCCGCCGTCTCGGTGAACTTCAGCAGTTACGTGTTCGGAAAGCGCATTCACTACCGAAAGCCCTACGCCATGTAAGCCGCCGGAAACTTTGTAGCCGCCCGTGCCAAACTTCCCGCCAGCGTGCAAGGTGGTCATCACAGTTTCCAGTGCGGACTTTCTCGTCTGTTTGTGCTTTTCAACTGGGATACCTCGTCCATCGTCGGCAACTGACACCTTATATTCGGGCAAAAGCGTGACCACAATGTTTTTGCAGTATCCGGCCATTGCCTCGTCTATAGAGTTGTCTACAACTTCCCAGACGAGGTGATGCAATCCTTCCGAAGCCGTATTGCCGATGTACATTCCCGGCCGTTTCCGAACAGGCGCCAAGCCCTCCAAAACGACAATTTGTTTGGCGGTATATTCATTTTTCTCTTCCTGGGGTTTCGTTGGGGTTGCAGGTTTTTTCTTTGGGGGCATAAGCTAAACTATGAATTTAACAGCAATATATGTTCCATACCAAACGAGGAATATCACTCCGAAAAAACGGGTCGTGCGAATTTGCTTAGGCAGTATGGGATATACAGCAAGTGAGAAAAGAACCATCATTAGTACGTCAAACCTGAGAAAAGATGCGGGTATCGTGATCGGCCGGATAATGATCGCGATTGACAGAATGAGAAGGATATTGAAGATATTACTGCCGAGGATAGTCCCGAGAGTGACTTTCTCGTCGTGTTTCAGTGAAGCGGTGATGACCGTAGCTAACTCAGGGAGCGACGTACCGATGGCGACAATAGAAAGACCGATCACCAACTCGCTTACCCCGACCGCACGGGCTATCTCGACCGAACTATCCACTAATAGTTTTGAACCGAGTATAAGCGCCGCCCCAGACAGGCAGATGAATACGATACCGTTAATAACCTTTTTCCGAAAATCAGGGGTATCCTTGGGCAAGACTCCTTTGATTTTCTCACCAATTGATTTCTCTGACGTCCATATATAGTATACCACATAGAGAAGAAAAAGCAGTAACATAAGGTATCCTTCCCAGCGCTCTAAACGCATATCAAGTGAAAAAAGAAGAAGGAGAACGCTCACAATAATGAGGAGCGGATATTCTTTGCGCAGAACTTTCTCATCCGACTTGATGGGCCAAATGAGGAGCGCAAGTCCGAGGATAAGTCCGACGTTGGCTATGTTGCTGCCGATGACGTTACCAAGGGCAATTCCGGATTCACCCTGAAAAGATGCCATGACGCTTACGAGTAGTTCGGGAGCTGATGTTGAAAAGGCAACAACTGTCAGGCTAATAACGAGTGCCGATACGCCCAGAAGTCCAGCCGTCCTACGTGCGCTCTGTATGAGCGTACTACCGCCCCAATAGAGAAGTAGCAAGCCAATGCAAAGGAGAATAATGTTAAAGAGCATACCCATTTACCCCGCTTTTCTTATCGTAACATCGAATGAATGGGTAAGTATGTTTTCAACCTTTTGCATCACTGCATCAACTTCGCTGGAGGTCAGCGTCCGCTCTGCAGATTGTATGACAATATGTATAGCTATACTTTTCTTATCTTCAACGGGGTACCTGTCAAAACCGCGTACGTTTATGATTAATGGATCTGCTCCGCGAATGAGCGACTCGATAGTCGCATAGGAAGTCTCGTGAGGTATGATAAACGACAGATCCCGTTCAACTGCGGGAAATGGCGTCAGAACTTTAAATGAACCACGTTGGGAAAAGAACTTCATACACTCATCAAGTGATAATTCGATGGCGGCGGCCTCACCGCGAATCTTACATGTAGTAAGTGTGCGATCGTTCAGAAGGACGATCTCTCCTACCTGTTTCCCGCGGATGGCAATGGACGCCGCTGCACGCGCGTACGTTTTCTGTACCTTCGAAAATACGACTTCTTGCTGTTTCACGCCTAGGGCCGTGAACCATTTCATACATGCACCTTTGAGTCTATAAAACGGCTGCGTTTTTGACAAAGATGCCGCCGCAACCATTGTCTGTTCATGTGGCAACACACCTGACGATTTGTGAAAAACTTTGCCGATTTCGAAAAGTTCGACACGCTCGCGGGTATGAAAATTCTTCCCCGCTGACTGGATAAGTTTCGGAAATAGTGAAGTGCGAAGATACTGCTGCGAAGAATCAATTGGGTTCGCCACTTCATAGTGGTCGACACTATGGGATCCGAATGGCTCGAAATCTTTCGTGCCATAAAACGAATACATGAGCACTTCGGAAAAACCAAGCCCGACGAGTATATCGCGCGTCTGTTCAGACCACGTGTCCGAGGAATTAATCGGAGCAGGCTCAACGGCGACAATAATTTTCGTCGCGGGAAAAGAGTTAAACCCGCGCATCCTACCGATTTCCTCGATAACATCAGCTCCGATCTCCAAATCGAATCTCCATAGGGGTGGTGTAACTTTGAGGGTATCGGGACTCATTGTTACCGTGCAGCCAAGCCGTTCGAGAGATTTTTTCATTTCTGCCGGGGAAATACGTACACCGAGAATACGTGCGATATCGTTGATGGGAAGAATGGTGATGATTGGCTTGGGCGGCTTCCCTGCCGATTCAGTAATTCTGGTAGCTCTACCATTGCCAACCTGCACCAAAAGTTCTGCCACTCGCTCTGACGCACGTACTGGCAAATCCCAGGCGATCCCCTTTTCGAATCTCATTGATGCCTCAGAACGCAGACCTAAGCGCTGGGATGTTTTCCGAACTGACGCTGGGTTAAAAATAGCTGATTCGATAACGACATTCGATGTGCGACCGTCTACTTCGGTGTCCCTTCCTCCCATAACGCCAGCTATGGCAACGGCTCGCTTTGAGTCAGCGATAACAAGCATAGACCCGTCTAAGCGTCTCTCCTTATTATCAAGTGTTATCAGAGTCTCCCCTTTTCCTGCGCGGCGTATATGGACTGAAACGTTTTTCTTCCCTCCGGACAGCTTATTAAAATCGAATGCATGCAGCGGCTGACCCGTCTCGATCATCACATAGTTAGTTACATCGACGATGAGATTAATCGGTCGCACGCCGCTAGCCTTCAAACGGCTTTTCATCCATTGGGGGGTAGGAGTGTGTTTGATGTCGGTGATTACTTTCGCAATGTAGCGTGGACATAATGAACGATCAACAACGTGCACAGTAACTGGCGGTTTGCTATCTCCACGGGGCTTACTATAGCTGGAAGAACGAAGCGACACACCGGTCAGGGCGGAAAGCTCCCGCGCAAGACCATATACTGAAAATAAATCGGCTCGCTGAGGAGTGAGCGCCAGATCGAATACGACATCGTGTAATGCAGCAGCTTTGGTGTACTTTTCACCCACCGTAGCATCATGAGGCAGGATAACAATACCACCGTGGTCATCACCGAGCCCTAGCTCGTCTTCTGCGCAAAGCATGCCCTCTGAATCAATGCCGCGAATCGGCCGGTGTTCGATGACCATGCCATTAGGTAGCTTCGTACCAACAAGCGCAGTTGGAACCTTCTGTCCGACCTTAATGTTTGGCGCACCGCACACTATACTCAATATTTTTCCCTTGCCAACGTGTACCTTGGCAATCTGGAGCTTGTCAGCCGCAGGATGCTTCACGATGGTTTTTATCTCCCCGACGATAATGGTATCGAGACCTTCTCCGAGATGTTCAATCTTTTCCACTTCAATACCGGCTAACGTAAACCGTTCGGCCAGTTTCTCCGGCGTTTCTTTGATCTGTATGAAATCTTTGAGCCAATTGAGGGAGAGTTTCATGAGAACGTTTAGAATTGCTCTAAAAATCTCAAATCACCCGAATATGACAGTCGCACGTCATCGACTCCGTAATATAACATCATTAGCCGGTCGATGCCGAGCCCGAACGCGAACCCTGAATATACCTGGGGATCAACCCCCATATTTTTTAGCACTTTCGGATGCACCATGCCCGAGCCTACCATTTCCATCCATCCGGACTGCTTACACGCAGGACATCCTTTGCCGCCGCACAACAAGCAGGACATATCGATATCGATACCTGGCTCGACAAAAGGATAAAACTCGGGCCGTACGCGGATACGCACTTTTTTTTCGAACGTTTCCTGTAGAAACATTTTCAATGTGCCGATTAAATCGGTGACACGAATCCCTTTATCAACAACCAAACCTTCGCATTGATAAAATTCCGCCTCATGAGATGCGTCAGTCGCTTCATGGCGAAACACGCGCCCAGGCACGATAATTCGTACTGGCGGTTTCCGCTTTTCCATCGCGCGCACCTGAACGGGGCTGGTATGCGTCCGAAGGACTAAATCCTCTTTTGAACCACGAACAAAAAAAGTATCCCATACGTCGCGGGCAGGATGATCTTTCGGAATGTTTAATAAATCGAAGTTATATTTCTGCAGTTCAACTTCGGGCCCGTCCAATATTTCGAAACCCATCGAGTAAAAAATGCCTTTTACGCGCCGGAGGAACTGTGTGATAGGGTGGAGGTGGCCTCGTGGCATCTCGTCCCCGGGCCAGGTGACATCGATTTCTTCTGCCGGTTTCTCATTTTTTTCACCGACAAGTGCATGCTGCTCCTCAATAGCTCGAAGAAGTGTTTGCTTCGCCTCATTGGCTTTTTGCCCTGCTTCGGGACGTTCTCGCTCAGGAAGGCTGGAGAGTTTGTGGAGCAATATTGGAAGTTCACCTTTCCTGCCGAGATAGCGCTGTTGAACTTGTAAAAGCTCTTCTCGGGTATGCGCTTTCCCGATATCAGCCTTGGCTTTGTCAACAATGTTCTTAAGCTTCTCGATCATGGAGTTGCGTATGAGTGGGTTGTTTTCTGCTCAAAAGGAGAAATTCAAGCAACGTCATGAAAATAATCAGTAGAAGCGCATTCCACCAGGTGAGATATCGGTTTGCTTGTAGCAACAAGGCAATAACAATGAGCAGCCCGAACCACACTGCTTGACGGAATGACACCCCGAGAAAGCGAAATACAGCGGCAGTCTTCGAAAACCATACACGCACGAAAAAACCGAGAAGTGAAAGCGTCCCGAGGAGTGCGAGAAACAGGCTCGCATAAAACGATATGAGTCCGATGGCACCAGCCTCGTCTGGATTGATATTTCGAATCACAAGCACCCATGCAGCCCAACAAAAAACTGTTCCCAGGGCCATCAGCATCAGATAGTGTTTTAGCGCCATACTACATGCCAAAAATAAACCTACTATGTAAGTCAATCATACCAAATTTTAGCCCCTCACGCAAATTTCTGGAATATTAAAAAAGCCCATAAAAATGGGTGTACCAGCGCGTTTCCAGCTAGGCGTGTCGTCTTTACACCAGGAAGCGCAGACGCTCGATTGTCGGGTTCTTCGAACTGCCGTTTATCCTTTGTAAGATCTCGCGCTCGCGGAGCTTTAGCTCCTGGCCGACGACAGAGCTAAACACTGCGACAGTAAGCGTTCCGTTCTTGATGTATTGGGCATTCACTTTTTTCGCAATAGCCTCACCCATTATTTCCAGTACTATCTCATGAAATTGCTCGATGACCCGTGCACCGCGAATCTGCGGCTCGATCCCGGCCTGTCGAATACTCTTAGAAAGTAGGGCGCTAATATGGTGAATGGTCATGACAGTACGCGGTATTCACAAATATCTTTAAAATCGCAATTCTTACACACATGGACAGAGGGTGTGGGCTTGAAATCACTTGTCTTGATCATATCGATAGTCCCTCGGATTCTCTCTTTGACTTTACGTATTTCTGCGTCATTCGGTTCAAAAGAAAATTCCTGATTATCATCAAGAAAATAGTAGGTCATTTTCTTTGGTTCGTCGCCGAAAACTTCCTTTGAAGCAATAGCGTAAATCAACAGTTGCTCCAAATCAGCATCACGTTTACTTTTTGGCACGCGTCCGGTTTTGTAATCGATTATTTCAACACTGTCGCCACCCTTCTTCCTTTCTAGTACATCAACCCTGTCGATGACACCTTTCAAAGTATATTCCCCTATCTTAATGTTAAAGGGTTGTTCGAGAAATTTCGGCGAGGTAAGTGAATTCGCGTGTTTTCCATAAAACTCTTCAAGAAACTTTTTTCCTTGCGTTTTCCGCTCTGCCATATGGGCCGCCGAATCATACCACTCGTCAATCCAGTTTTTCTCAAAAAGGTCCATGAATTCTTTCAGCGAGACTACTGGTCTCGTTTCCGCATTTTCTTGAGTAAATAAGTCGGGCTTTAAACGTTTTTGCACAAGCGTGTAAAAGTCTTTCATAGTCTGATGAATCGACTTGCCGAAGCTGAACACCCCTTTACCTCTCACGGGCACTTTTAAAATATGTGCGAATCGGTACTGGTACGGGCATGTTTCAAAAGCTTTAAGCTGGGTGAAGCTAAATTTATGCGGAAGGAGTTCTTCGAACGAAGGTGCTTCTTTTTTCAGCTTCGCACCAAGCGGGTCTTGAAACCGATTATCGAGCAATGAAGCTTGTTTGGGAATAGTTGTTTTTCTTGCCGGTTCTCCAAAACCTATCTCATGCAGAAAACGAGACAGTTTCTTTTTCCTTGCACCACCGTAGTCATCAGCGGAAGTAAAGAACACGCCGTCTTTCGCTCGCGTGACACCGACATAAAATAAACGGCGCTCCTCTTCCAAATGGACATCCCCTTCAGGAATAGTCTCCTTGATCAGCCCATCGGGAATCTCGATAGGATCTTTTCGTTCAATGGTCGGAAAACGTTTATCAACAAGATTGACAAGGAATACATAGGTAAATTCGAGACCCTTTGCTGCGTGAATAGTCATTATTTTAACTGCTTCGGGGCCCTCTTCTGACAGGCCAGCAAGGCTGCCCTCTTCGCCTGATTCGATGGCCAAATCAAGCTGTTCAACAAAGCGTTTCACCGAGGCGTCGTCCTCGCGGTGCTCAAATTCTGTGACATACGAAAAAAACTCACGGATATTAAGAATTTTCTCCGCCTTTTCACGGTTCACGTTCCTCGTATACTGCTTCATGAGACCGGAATCGTTCATAAATTGATAAAGAACCTGCGCAACGTTCTGTGTTTTTGTAGCTTCGGCATGTTTCTTCATCGTCTCCATGAACTTGATAACTTTCTCGATAGTTTGAGGGTCCAGATTCGAAATAGAACGCACTTTCATGAGTGTTTCAAACAATGAGATGTTCTTCCTTCGGGCAAATTCCATGAGCCGCATAATATCCATGAGCCGGAATTCATAGACCGCCATTGACAAGACGCGAAAGAGCGCGCCGGATTCGTGATAATTATCTAACAGTTTTAAGTATGAAATGAGGTCCATTACCTCTGGCTTCGAAAAAAGGCCGCGCGAAGCGACATACTGATACGGGATGTTATGGTACGCCAGTGAATTCATAAAAGGCGTCGCAGCGTCATTAGCTCGGACGAGAACTGCGAAGTCATTCCATGAGAGTTTGGTATGCTTTTTCTTCAATTCCACCATCTTCTTTACCACACCTAACACTTCATCTTCCAGACTCTTTACATGTATGTGCTCGAAAATCCCCTTACCCTTATTCGTGCTGGTAAGTTTCTTTATCACTTTGCTTTCAAGCTCACTTCCTATGAGCCCGGTTGCTTTCACTAGCCGCGCTTCGAGGCGGTTTGGATTGTTCAGCTGGATAAAGTCGTACGCGCGATCAAGGATGTTCTGCTTCGACCGATAGTTTTCCGTCATGACGACCTCAGCCGCATTCGGGAAATCTTTTTTGTATTCAAGAATATTTCATATTGCGGCGCCGCGAAATTTGTAAATCGACTGGTCGTCATCGCCAACGACGGTGAGATTATTCCTCGGTGCAGCGAGCATTTTTATCAGCACATACTGGGCCCAATTCGTGTCTTGGAACTCGTCGACAAGGATGTATTTGAACTTTGCACGGTATTTCTCAAGGATCTTCTGGCGCTTGGTAAACAGTTTGATGGGCATCGTGATGAGGTCGCCGAAATCAAGATAGCCCTCTTTCGTTTTCAATTCCTCGTACGTTTGATACGCGTTCGCGAGTTCTGAAATTTTCGCGACTTCCTCGACATCAGTGCCTGTTTTCCCTTTCGAAATCCTTCCGACATAGTCGAGATACTCTTGCGGGAAGATATTCTCATCCTTGAGCCGGGAAAAATGGGTCGCAAGTGCATAGATGAATCGTGTCGGATTTCCGAGTGGTCGCCAATAGTCGAGCTTAAATTCGAAAAGGTGCCGGCGGATGAATTGCCATTGGCCGACTTTGTCCAGCAACTCAAAATTGGTATCCAGTCCTATCTCGAGTGCTTCCTCTTTCAAGATGCGTTCGCCAAGTGCGTGAAACGTTGAAATCCACAAGTCCACATACCCATAGGGCATCAGCTGGTCTATGCGTTCTTCCAGCTCACCTGCGGCTTTATCAGTAAATGTAATCGCTAAGATTTCATCAGGATTGGCCTTCTTTTCGCGAATCAACCATGCAACACGCTGGGTAATGACGGTGGTTTTCCCTGTTCCCGCACCGGCAACTATCAATAACGGGCCGTCACTGTAGGTAATGGCTTTTTTTTGTTGCGGATTTAAATTCTCAAAAATGTTCATAGACAATCAGCGGCATAGGTCAGCAACTGGGCTTTCTTCCCTCGAGCAATCCCGCGCCAGCGGGGCTGCAGATTTAAATTCTCAAGACGTTCACGTCAAGATTGTACCATAAAATGGGCTCTGTCGGCGAGGTATCTGTCCACGTGATATGGGTTTCCAAACAAAGAAGAAGGCGTCCCGCATGAGACGCCCGCAAAAACAATCAAGTTCGCTATACAACCGCAACCTGCCCCTCGCCAACGGGACGGCAGTTTCGATGAATCTGCCAGACAGTCTCACTTTGCCCGCGAACGAGCGTGTGTATGCTGTCCCGAAGTCCGATCACCTCAGCGCCACTGTCATTCTGAAAGACATTGAGCACGACTCGCTCGATGACGCCCCCGTTGTCCGGAAGGGTAACTGCGAGTTTCGTGCCAACCTCATAGGTTGGGGTAAATATTTGTTCCGCCATAGTTCCTCCGCGTGGGGACTCTGTTTGTGTTGTTACCTTTACAGTATACCACCGATATGTATAATGCGCCGATTCGTTCATGCTATACTTACACTCACTATGATTATCAAAATGAAAAAATTTATCCTCCGCCCCCATCGGCTGTCTGACGTACCGTCACTCGCAAAAAATATCAACGACCCGAGCAACGTGCGCTTCACACAGCACATCCCCTATCCATATAAACGCCACCACGCAGTTTCATGGGTACGAAAGCAAATGCGAGAACGCAGAAAAAAACGCCCTTCGTTTATTCAATGGGCGATTGTGATCGACAATGAGGTCGTGGGAGGCATCGGCATTAATAAAATCATCTACGGCCACAAAGCGGAAATTGGCTATTGGCTAGCGAGAGAACACCGCCGCCAGGGCGTCATGAAACGGGCGGTCAAAGAAATCGTACGCTACGCATTCACTCGACTGGGTCTTCGCAGAATCTTTGCTTTTACCCTTACGAACAATCTCGCATCACAGAAAGTCTTGCTCAGAAACGGATTCCTCACTGAAGGACGGCACAGGAAAAATGTCCTGAAAGATGGAGCGTTCAAAGATACTTACGTTTTTGGAAAAGTGAGATAAAAGACAAGGCGGCCTCCTCGAAAGAGAAGCGCCGCCCGTGTGCAGAGACCCCGCCTAATCATCCGAGGAGGTCGAATCATCCTGCTCGATTTCTAGGTCGGTGCAAAACCCGTTGTCGACGGAACCCGGGCAAGGCTCCACTCCCGTACTGATGCTCTTGTGGTTCCCGACTGGCATATCGGATTTAGCAACGTTGATGGGTTTCTTGCACTCCCTGCAGGTAACTGTAGGCATGAGGAGCTCCTTTTAGTATTGGCCGTCTCGGAACAGTTTTAATTCTATAAGTGATGTACCATGCCCGAGCTGACTCGTCAATATTTGTAGTGGCGTATGCGTTATAAAAGAAGACAGCCCCGCGTTGCTACGCTACGGGGCTGGTCGGCTTTTTACCAATGGGCTGAATGAACTCAACCCGGAAGTGGTACCCACAATGCGGGCAGTGGTACATTCCTCGGTAGTATGCAAGATCTTCTATCAATTCCACACCGCTGTGGCACCGCGGGCACTTCATTCCAGGGACGTACTCGTGTGTGTCATAGGGGCTGTTTCCATTACCCCAGTTGACGAGCCGTTTTACGAGCGTTAACGGCCATTGAATAATACTGTACGTTTTACCCTCCTTTTTTTCTTACGGGCTAGCATACTCTTGAATATGCAAAAAGTCAACCCCGTTAGGAAATGTACACCAAGCGGTCTCGAATGCCTTAGATTTTAAAAGGGCAAAAAAAAAATTAATTAGATAAAACGTTTGGAATATTTTCTAACGGGGTCAGCGAGGACGTCTTTTCGCAACATAAAAAACAGCATAAACTTCAACATAGTTGGACTTAGTGAGGATTTTATGGACTAATACGGGGTTCCCTTCTCCTGCGGCGAACTACCTTCAGCCTTGCGAGCTCCTTCTCAATTTTCACGGAAAGGGCGGTAAACTGCTCCTGATCAAGCCGCTTTTCTTGTAGCAATTTCTGCGCACGCTGTCTGGCTTCTTCGGCCCGTTGTTCGTCAATTTCCTCGGCTCGCTCGGCAGTGTCTGCAAGGACAATGACTTTATCGGGCTGCACTTCAATAAAACCGCCTGACACGGCCATGTTTGTTACGCTACCGCCTTTGGTTATGCGGATCTCACCGGGAGCCAAGAGGGACACGACGGGAATATGGTGCGGAAGAATGCCAATCTCCCCGTTGGGGGTAGGCAGAACTAATTCATCAACCTCGTCTTTGAGGATGACGCGTTCGGGAGTGGTGATCTCTAGGTTGATTTTACTCATACTCTTTTGTCATCCTGAGCGGAGTGAAGGATCTCGGTGGTCAATAACGGAGATTCTTCGTCGTCAGACTCCTAAGAATGACAGGTTAAAAAAGTTACTTCACCTGCTCAATGCCGCCTTTCATGTAAAATGCCTGCTCGGGCTTGTCGTCGTGCTTACCATCGAGAATCTCGCGAAATGCCTTGACCGTCTCTTTCAGAGGCACATACTGACCGGGTGATCCAGTGAAACTTTCAGCGACGAAAAACGGCTGGGAAAGAAAACGCTGGATCTTGCGGGCTCGCGCAACTGTCACCTTGTCTTCATCTGAAAGTTCCTCGATGCCGAGAATTGCAATGATGTCCTGTAAATCTTTATAGCGCTGAAGTACTTTTTGCACTTCGCGGGCGACGCGGTAGTGTTCCTCCCCGACAACATGGGGATCGAGAATCGTCGATGTGGAATCGAGCGGATCGACTGCGGGGTAAATGGCAAGTTCGGCAAGGCCGCGTGACAATACGACGGTGGAATCAAGATGTGAAAATGTCGTTGCCGGTGCCGGGTCAGTCAAGTCGTCAGCAGGGACATAGATCGCTTGAACGGAGGTGATGGATCCCTGCTTAGTCGACGTTATTCGTTCTTGAAGCTCACCCATCTCAGTCGCGAGCGTGGGCTGATACCCCACTGCCGACGGAATGCGCCCCAAGAGTGCTGACACCTCAGAACCAGCTTGCGTGAAGCGAAAAATGTTGTCGATAAACAGTAACACATCTTGTTTTTCCTCATCACGGAAGTATTCTGCCATCGCAAGACCGGTCAATCCGACGCGCGCGCGAGCACCGGGAGGTTCATTCATTTGGCCGAATACCAAAGATGTTTTTTTGAGAACACCCGACTCAGCCATTTCATGGTATAAATCGTTGCCTTCACGGGTGCGTTCACCGACACCGGCGAATACTGAGAAGCCGCCGTGTTCTTCGGCAATATTGCGGATCAGCTCCTGGATGACAACTGTTTTGCCTACACCAGCGCCACCGAAGAGACCGACTTTCCCCCCTTTAATTATGGGGCAGATGAGGTCGATCACCTTAATGCCTGTTTCGAATACTTCAGTCTTTGTCGACTGATCCACGAATTTCGGAGCGGGACGGTGAATGGGATAGGTCTTCTTTGACTGCACAGCTGGTTTATTGTCAATCGGCTCACCAATGACGTTGAGCATACGACCGAGAGTTTCCTTACCCACTGGGACTGATATTGGCTTGTTGGTATTTACTACTTTTGCGCCGCGTCGTAGTCCGTCCGTTGAGGACATGGCCACAGTGCGCACGCTACCGGAGCCGAGATGCTGCTGGACCTCGAGGATAAGCTTGTCTTTTTGCATTGCTATCTCAAGCGCATGAAAAATATCAGGCATATCCCCTTCGAACGAGACGTCGACGACCGGACCGATGACTTGGGTAACTTTTCCTTCTTGCATAGGTTTATAAAAACAATGGTACTTATTCTAACGCCGCCTTGCCACCAGCTATATCGGCAATTTCTGACGTGATGCTTGCCTGGCGCGCACGGTTAAAAGTTAGTGTTAAATCTTCAATCATGTCCTTCGCAGCATCCGACGCGTTCCTCATCGACATCATCCGGGCGGAATGTTCTGACGCGTTTGTTTCTAACAGTGCTTGGTAGATTTGTATTTCAATAAGACGATACAACATCTGCTCAAGGACTTCATCAGCCGAGGGTTCAAAGAGGTACTCATACGATGTATCTCGTGCTTTTGCTTCTTCAGCAGATTTTGTCATACCCAGTTCATTGTCCGGATACTGTATAGGAAGGAGCTGCCATGCGTGTGGCGTTTGCTTGAGCGCAGAAAAATAATCGGTGTAGAGTATTGTTACGAGGTCATATTTCCCGCTTGTGAAATCCTGGATGACCATTCGTGCCGCTGCAGAAATATCGGCAATTCCGTTCGCCACATCAGCTTTCTGAAATTCTGCGACGATAGGATACCCGAATTTAGTAGCAATTTCCGTAGCCCGTTTCCCGAGAAGGATGACCTCTACCGCTACCTCGCCATAACGCTGGTGCGCGCCCTTGATATAGGAAATGCTTTTTTCGACAATTTCTCTGTTAAAACCTCCGCATAATCCTCTATTCGAAGACATAATAACGACCGCGATACGCTTCACTGATTCGCGGGACCGGAGAAGCGGATGCTGGATCGGATCGGTGCGTTCGGCAAGGTCTTTTACCACGTCCCACGCACGATTTGCATATGATCGTGTTTCCAAGACCTGATTTACTGCCCGCCGCATTTTCGTGGCAGCGACCAACTCCATCGCTTTCGTGATTTTTCGTGTGTTGGTGATGGAACGGATTCGGCGTTTGATGATGCGTGTAACTGCTGGCATAGGATTACAAACTACGTAGATCTACTGGCTTGTATAACCGCCAATTGTTTTATGTTCTTCAATAGCTGCTTTCAAGCCAGATTCAACCTTTTCGGTCAACTCCTTACCCTTCACGATCTCATCGAGTACCTGCTTCCTGCTGGTCCGAAGATACTCTAGGAATTTCATTTCAAATTCACTTACGCGATCCACGGGAATATCGTCCAAAAAGCCACTGACAACAGCGTAAATAATTGCGACCTGTTCCGCCACCGGCATCGGGACATACTGATCTTGCTTGAGAATTTCTTGGACCCGTTTTCCGCGCTCCAACTGTTTCCGGGTCGTCTCGTCGAGATCAGAACCGAACTGGGCAAATGCGGCAAGCTCACGATACTGGGCCGCGTCGAGCCGTAGCTTTCCAGCGACTTGCTTCATAGCTTTAATTTGGGCTTTTGAGCCGACACGGGAAACTGACAGCCCGACGTTCAACGCAGGACGGATGCCCTGGTAGAAAAGATCCGATTCGAGAAAAATCTGCCCATCAGTGATCGAGATGACGTTTGTTGGAATATACGCTGAAATATCACCAGCCTGCGTTTCAATAATAGGCAATGCTGTTAGACTCCCACCACCGTATTCCTTGCTCATTTTCGCAGCACGTTCGAGTAATCGTGAATGGAGATAAAATATGTCACCCGGATACGCTTCACGTCCCGGCGGCCGACGAAGTAACAACGATATTTGGCGGTAAGCCCACGCGTGCTTCGAAAGGTCGTCGTAAATGACCAGAACGTCCTTACCTTTGTCCATGAAATATTCCCCCATCGCACATCCTGCATACGGGGCGACAAACGTTAACGATGCAGGGTCGGACGCTGATGCCAGGACAACAATCGTATGTTTCATTGCACCGCGTTCTTCCAGTTCCGTAACCAGGCGCGCCACCTTTGACTCCTTTTGACCTATCGCAACGTAAATGCAAATGACGTTCTCCCCTTTCTGGTTGATGATCGTGTCAATCGCCAAAGCAGTTTTGCCCGTCTGCCTGTCGCCGATGATCAGCTCGCGCTGTCCGCGGCCAATCGGAATCATTGAATCAATCGCCTTAATACCTGTCTGAATCGGTGCATTGACGCCTTCTCGGGTAATAACGCGGGGCGCAATTTTTTCAACTGGATAAAACTTTTTTGTTGAAATGTCACCTTTGCCGTCTATTGCCTGACCGAGTGGGTTGACTACGCGCCCGACTATTTCCTCACCGACGGGTACTTCGAGTATGCGGCCAGTGCTTTTAACCGTATCGCCTTCTTTAATTTCTAAATAATCGCCCAAAATCATTGCTCCTACCGTGTCTTCTTCCAAGTTTAAGGCAACTCCGTAGATACCCCTTGGAAACAGTAACATTTCTGACGCCATCACATCGGAAAGCCCAGATATGCGCGCTATGCCGTCTCCGACTTCGACGACAGTGCCTACTTTTTCGACAGTCGCTTCAGCCTGAAATTGCTGGATCTGTTTTTTGAGATGCTCGACAATGTGGTCATGCGTCATACGAATTCTTGCGTATTAAAATGATGATTGAAGTTTTTCTAATGAGTGTTTCACCGTCCCGTCAACCAGCGTATCGCCGACGAGCATTTTCGCACCGCCGATGAGCGTCGTATCAGTTTCGTGACTCATGACTGCTTGCGCGTTGAGAATACCGGTAAGCTGACGTTCAAGCGCATGAGTAGTTTCAGCAGCCAATGGCCGTGCTGATATGAGCCGAATAGCTACTTTACCTTCGCGCTGATTCGAAATTTCACGTAACGCTGATATAATTTGATTGATTTTCTTCCAACGACGGTGTTTTTTTACCAATGACAGAAAATGCTTGAGCACCTCATTTCGACGTGATTCCGGAGTCTCGTGATACGCATCTAGCAGTGCTACGGCGTATTGGCGCGGCGTAATCTTACGCATATTATTTCATTGACGTAACAACCTCTTCGACCAGGGCGTGGTCAGCCTTGTCATCAAGCTTCTTTCTGACAATTTTCTCTGTAGCAGCTATCACTAACCCTCCGACTTCTTTCCGTGCTTCAGCTACCATCTTTTCTTTCTCGGAGGCTATCTGCATTTTTGCCTTTTCAACTACATCAGCGGCTTCCCGCTTTGTCTCGTCTATTTTTTCCGATTTAATACGTTCTGCCTCCTTTGCGGCACCATCGATGATATCTTGCGCATCCTTACGCGCTTGTAAGAGTTTTTCTTCGCGTGTTTTTTCCGCACCAGTTAACTCACGTTCAATCCGCTTGGCGTCTTCGAGGCTCTTTTCAATCTTCTGGGAACGGTCTGCCATCGTCTTCATTAGCGGCTTGAGAGCAAACCGCCACACAACAAACAATACTACAGAGAAATTGATCAGCTGTGCGACCAACAGTTTCCAGTCGACATGAAATGTTTGGATAAATTCGTCCATAGAATACTCGTTTTACTTCGAGGCTCGTCCCGCGACCGCGGAACGGCCCCGCCTGAAACACGACTATTTAATGCCGAAGGCGATAACCAGCGCGTAAATGGCGATGGCTTCAGCAAACGCTGCTGCGAGCAGCATGGGGACCAGAATCTTACCTGCGGCCTCCGGGTTGCGGCCAATCGACTCCATTGCTTTTGAGCCGATTTTGCCGATTGCTATCGCCGGGGCGATGCCACCGATGGCGATGGCGAATGCTTTTGCGAGTACTGCGATATCCATATGCGACCTTTTGTGGAACCGTCCGGATACGACGTGATGAGGATTGTTTAACGTCGCCGAATCGACCCCATTAATAATAAGCACTTATAAACGACTCATTAATGTTCCTCTGCCGTGGAAGCAACCGTAAAGTACACAAGCGTCAGCATCGCGAAAATTAATGCCTGTATTAATCCTACTATAATCTCCAGGAAAAGGAAGGGTATGGGCAATGCAAAGGCAAAAATGACGGCGATAGAGGCAAGCAACACTTCCCCGGCGAATATATTGCCGAAAAGCCGAAAAGACAGTGAAGCAATTTTTGCCACTTCCCCGACAATTTCAATCAGTCCGACAAAGAATTTAATCGGATTAACAAACACGATAGCTGGATTTGATTTGAGTTTTCCTGGCACTTCAACGAGCGCTTTTATATTAATGAACTTATTGAGATACTTCCAGCCACCGATCACTATAATGCCAAAAACGTTTGAAGCAATGACCGATAGCAGGGCGAGTGCCAGAGTGGTATTGAAATCGGCAGTCGCACCCCGAAAATATGGAATAAATACCTGATGGCCTTCTTCAAGTGTCACATAGCCGATTGATCCAATCCCTGGAAGCATGCCAAGCCAGTTATTAAGCAGAATAAAAAGGAAGATGATAAAAACAACGGGAAATATTTTAAGCGTTTTTTTCCGGTCTCCGGTGACCGAATCAGCTAGCCCCAACGCACCATCTATGATCATTTCAACTGTCCCCTGGAACTTAGACGGAATCGTACGCAACTTCTTCCGGAGTACCATAGCGAGAACGATGAGCGCGGCTACAACAATCCATGAGTTGAGTAGTGAATTAGTTACTGTAAACCCTCCGATCGAAAATACCGGTTCGGCAAAGAGGGTGACTTCATGGCTTACTTCTCCGGTGGCTGTTTCCTGAACCTCCGTGGAAGCTGATTCGCCGCCAAACAATTCCTGTTCGGCTTGGAGAATTTCTTCATTTGTTACTTGTTGTGTTTCCATTGTTTTTCTTGTCATTCTTTTCCATTTCCTTCATATAGCGAGTTGAGATGCGGACGATAGCAATAGTGGATAAAATCATTGCCATGGCCGTAATGCCTATGAAAAAGATCGGGTCTGTGTCAAATCTTTCATCGAGCCAGCGCCCCACGTAGAGCGCTATCACGATGGGGGCGGCTATGAGACCGGTTACCTCCCCGAACAGCTTGAGCGCCGGCTCCCACCAGGGTACGTTTTGGCCATTTTCTAACATAGTCGTCAAGCGCATTATTACCCAAGTTGGCTGACATACTAATACAAATCTTATTATAAATCAAGACCCCCTGATTCACCAAGGGGGCATGTTTTTACTTTTTAGCTAACATTAGCGAATTTGTTTTAATAAAGAAGAAGCCCCGGGAAAAACCAGGGGCTAAAGAACGGATCGTGCAACGGGCTACACTTCGATGACTTCAGGGGCGAGTATTACTCCCCCCTGAACCAATGCCTTGTGGACCTCGCGAACGAGATCGGCAACGAGGCAACCAGGATTCCCGGCAGCGAAACTATTCACAATGATCCCGGAAACCACGGGAGGCAAAGCGCCGCACTTCAGATGGTCTTCGGCAAGCTTCGTGCAGATCTTGTCTACCTCCCGCTCATCACGATCGAGGGGTTGTAACGCGCTTGTCCCCGTGAGGGGCAGTAAATCGAGTTCAATGGTACTCCCAACCTCCCTCGTTCCTGACGAGGTGATGGCGTCACACAGCATTCGTGTGAGCTCAGGTATTCCGACAACCTTAGGCATGGATAAGCCTCCGAGAGAGCCTATGTGTGAATTCGCGTGAACATCGTGAACACTCATGGAAAGGATCCTTTCTGGGTTTGTTTTTACTTCTCCAAAAAGAATACGCCCATGATGGAATGGCGTCAAGGATGTATCTAGAGCAGAATACCACTATTTTCCTAGTCCCGAAATAGTATTCCTTCTTTTGAGTAGATCTTGGTGGCAATAACAATTGCTGTGACAGCAAAGAACAGGAGCGAACCAATCGTAATAAGTATGTGGGTGACATCAAAGACGCCCAGCAAAAGTTCTTTAACAACGAATACGGCATTGACGCCAGGCACGATGAATAGTGGTTCTGTTGGCTTAAAGTCGGGAATTGAGTTTACGATAGCGATGGGAAAGATAGCAACCAAATAAAACGGTGATATGTAATTTTGGGCTTCTTTATAGCTCTTAGCAAAAATAGCCACGGAGAGCAGCATGCCTGCGAACATAATTGCGAGAATAATTCCAACGAGCAGCATGATTCCAATAGCGCCTATGCTCAAATCGATGACAACTTCGTCGCCAAGCAAGCCAGACGGCGGGAATGCTTTGAAAGCAGTATAGAGCGATCCGAGTGACAGAATAATGGTGACTGTCGAAGTAGTGGCAACGGCTAAATACTTACCCATCACTAGTTTAAACCTTGAAACTGGAACGAATAATAGCGCTTCGAGCGTTTTCCGTTCCTTTTCCCCTGCCGAAACGTCGATAGCGATATACATACCGCCAGTGATGGCAAATATAACGAGAAACATAGGCAGAAGAAATCCAATGAAAAACCCTCCGCGTTCTTGGGTGGTGGCTGTGTCTTCTGGAGTCGGAATAATGCTCATGAGCGCCTCCGGTGGTATGCCTTTCGTTCCGAGCCGCTGCGCCGCCGACTGCTGATTAAATACCTGAAGCATTACCATCACCCGCTGTGATGCAGAAGAAGAATCAACATTTGAACTCTTATGGTACACCTTGATTTCCACCGGCTTTTCGGCGGAAAAGTCACTTTCAAACGTTTCAGGAATGCCTAAGTAGATGTTCAGCGACCCGTCGTCAATTTTCGACTCGAATATGTCAGGCGGCACTTCGCTTAATTGAAGCTTGTCCTGCGATTCAAGGTATGAGATCAACGTCGGTGCAGACTGCTTCGAATCCACTGCGATGGTGATAACCTTTTCTTCAGCCCGTTTGATAGTGTACTCCTGGAGTTTGAATGTCCCAATGAGAATGACGGGCATGAGCACGATTGGCATCAGAACTGCCGTCAACAGCGTCCTGCGGTCGCGTAAATTGTCGAGTAATTCTTTTTTCCAAACTGTATAAATTTCCTTCATGTCATTTCTTCTTACCCGCTTTTGCGAGTTGCTCAAGTTCACGGGCACGTTCGGTGCTTTTTGCCTCGTCATCTCCCACAATTTTTATAAATGCGTCCTCGAGGTTGGCAGCACCGGCCCGTTGCAATACTTCGCTCACCGACCCAGTAGTGACAAGCTTGCTGCGGTGGAGAATTGCTACATGGTCACTGAGCTTCTCTGCATCATGCATGTTGTGCGTCGATAACACGACGAGCTTGCCCATCTCGCGAGCATTTTTCATGAATCGCACCACCGTCTGTGATGCGAGAACGTCCAGCCCCGCAGTCGGTTCGTCGAAGATAATCACCTTCGGGTCATGCACTATCGAGCGCGCGATGGCTACTTTCTGTTTCATGCCGGTGGAAAATTTACCCGCCCGACGATCCGCAAACCGACCCATATCAAGAACGTGGATCAACTCGTCAATGCGCTTCTCGAGCTTTTCTCCTCCTAACCCATAGAGTTCACCAAAGTAACGCAAATTCTCACGTGCCGTAAAGCGGTCGTACAGGCCGATATCTGCAGTTAGTACACCAATATTCCTACGGACATCCTCCGGGTTCTTCCTAATATCAAACCCGGCAACTTCAGCAGTGCCGCCGGTCGCCTCCAGTACGGTGGCAATAACCCTGATCGTGGTAGTCTTCCCGGCGCCATTGGGCCCGAGTAAACCGAAAATCTCACCCTCATGCGCTTCGAATGAAATACTGTCAACAGCAACAATATCGCCGAATCGCTTGGTAAGGTTTTTAACTACTAACATGTATAATCCTTCAATACTGGAAAACAGGTACGTTTATATGCTTCAAGCAAACACCACAACAACGAGAAATAACACAAAAAGAATAATAGCTTGAGTAATGGCAAAGTGGACTGATTTCACGTAGAGGTTCCTCACTACCCCTGCTACAATTGTCGATGACCCGAAGAAAACCAAATAAAATCCATAATTCACGTTGTCGCTCAATTCGGTGCCGAGTTGGAACTGGCCGCGTAACACCAGAAGCCCGAAAATTGTCATGGCATACCCCACGATGCCCAGGAAAAAAACGAAGTACGGCGCCGTATTCGGGGGTGTCGGCGGCGGTGTTTCCTTGGGCGGCGTACCGTGTTCGATGTAGACGGGTGTTGTCATATTATTCTTCCTTAGGTTTTTCTAATTCCATTGGTTCGATGTCACCGCCGGTTTCGGCAATTCTCAAAACGTCTTTATCAACTTTTTTGAATTCTTTGTATGCCGTATTATAGGTATTGACCGTCGTGCCGAGGTGCTGGCCCAGCTTTTGCATAAACGCATCATAGCTTGCAATGTGTTTGCCGAGCTGCTCGACATTCTTGCGAATCTCTTTCGCCGACTTTTCTATTTGAAGAGCGCGTAACCCCTGCAAAACCGTCTGAAGATACGCGAGGAAGCTTGTCGGCGAAACTATAATAACATGCTTTTCTTTGAACGCGTATTCAATGAGGTCCCGTGTGTTAACTTGTACGGCACCGACTTTGTTTACCAACAGGTCATAGTAGATGGCTTCTGACGGGATAAACATAAACGCGAAGTCCATCGTGTTTTCTTCGGGCCTCACATACTTCGCCGTTTCATCTATGCGATTCTTTAAATCAAGCTTGAACTGTTTTTCCAGCTCTGCTCTCGCCGATTCGTCACGTTCATTTAAAATGCGTTCATAATTCTCGAGTGAGAACTTTGAGTCGACAGGGATGATTTTTTCTTCTACGAATACCACGGCGTCAACAATCTCACCGTCGTTGAACTTGTACTGCATTTTGTACGAATTCGGTGGCAGAACGTTCTTGAGTGTCTCCTCGAGAAAATATTCACCCAACACGCCGCGTTGTTTGGGATTCTTCAGGATATCCTGTAGGTTCTGCAACTGGTCTGCAAAATTGACCACTTGCCTGTTCGTTTCATCCAACTTTGTTAACCGTTCAGTGACGTCCTGTATAATCTTCGCTGATTGCCCGAACTGTTGTTGGATAGCGCGGGTGGATTCACCGAGCTTTTGATCCAGCACGCGTGTTTGCTCACTCGACTTCTCATTTAATTGTCCGATGCGTTCTTCGAGTCGGACCATCTTTTCGTGCAATTCCTTCTGTGCCGACGGATCCGTCCCTTCTTTCCTTCGCAAAGTAAAAAACACCAGGCAAATGCCAATAAGTGTGATGACCACTAAGATGACGACTAGAATATCCATATGCTTATTTTATCGAAAAAATGCCTAAAAAGCAAAAGTTGGCGAGTTATCCACAGGGTACTATTGTTTAGGGAAGAAATTGCGTGTAGACTATCATCAATACCTTCACTGTTCTTCCTCACTTTTCCACACCCCCAATCCCTCCCTCCTTCGCTCCTTCTCTCCCCAATCCGCTCTTTCCCCCCTTTATTCGCCACGAGTACTATGTACTTGGTGGCTCTCTTTTTTATTTGCAACGCATCGCAGGCACGGCGGCCTGCGCTATGTTAATAACGTAGAGCGCACCTCTCTGTGGGTGCGATCGGACAAATTTACTCTAGCCCAAAAAACCTTTCGGCATTCTCTGTCGTCTGTTTCTCAACATCCTCGAGAGGGACGCCCTTTAACTCGGCAACTTTCTCCGCGATATAACGAACATAGAGCGGCTCATTCCTCTTACCCCGAACCTGCTGTGGAGCCAAATACGGCGCATCTGTTTCAACCATAAGACGGTCGAGAGGTATCCACTTCGCTGCTTCATGAACCTCCTTTGCATTCGGAAATGTTACGATACCCGTGAATGAAACCATGAAACCGGCGTTGATGAACGCCTTCGCGACGTTGAGTGTCGAACTAAAGCAGTGCAGAACTCCACGGGTAAATCCAGTGTGTTGGAGAACATCAAGTAATTCCATATAGGCTGCCGCCGGGTCACTTTTCATCGAGCGGCAATGTAGAATCATCGGTAGATGGTGTTTCTCGGCAAGTTCGATGTGCTCCAGAAATACTTCTTTCTGCTTTTTCTTGAATGACTGTTCGTCCACGTCTTGTGGAACATGGAAATAGTCCAGACCACATTCTCCTATGGCGACAGTCTCTTTCTCCTGCGCAAGCTTGCCGTAGAAGTCGGGATCAAACTCCTCCGCGCGCGTCTGAAAAGGGATGGCAACTTCATCCTCATCAACGAACGTGGAGTGGAGGTGGATTGGGTGAAGTGCAACGGCGGCAAAGAGTTTCCCGGGGTATTCTTTCGCCAGTTTGACTGCACGCTCACTTGTAGTGTTCTGCGAACCTACATTAATCACACGCATCCCTCCATCGATCGTCCGTTTGATCACGTCACCGATGTCGTCTTTGAATGCGCTAAAATTGAGATGACAGTGTGTGTCTATCAGCATAAATAATGGCTACTAGGAACCTAGTAAACTTCGTAAGTTTTGTGGAAACAGGGCCGTAAGAATGCTCGCTCCGGAGATAAACATGTCCGCAAGCCTAGACGACTCTACAGCTGAGGCAAATCCCTCTGAGAAGGGGTAGATGCTAGCGACTGTCAGTATAGTTCCGACAACCAGCACGCCAACCACAATTCCGAGAACGGCGCCGGCGATCCGGTTAATCGGCCCCAAAAAGGGAATAATCGTGGCAAGTTTAAACGCCTTGTCCAACCTCTGAAAAATGAACCCCACCAGCTGGTTTACTACTATAAAGACGATGATAAATGAGGCTGAATTTGCAACATCCCCTTTCACAAACAAAAATTGTAGAAAATTCCCTAGGGCTTCATGGAACGTGCCAGCGGCAAGCACACCGACAACAATTCCGATAAGCACACCGACGGTATGTACAAGGCCGAACCAAAAGCCACTGAAGATAAAATAGAGAAAGAGAGCGAGAAGAATGAGGTCGAATGTAGGCATAGAAGAGCTTAGGGCGAATGGCTAATACCAAATGGTCTTACGGGCGTGCAGACTTGCCGGCTTGCTCAACAATTCTCGGAAACAAAGGCGTACCTTTCAGTATCTTCGCGGCTGTGAATTGTGTCACGATCCGTTCAGATGTCCCGGGCATAAACGGTTTGAGCGCCCGGGCAATACTCAGTATATCACGGACTAAGAGGGTCATCACTTCGGATATGGCCGTAGCATCAGTCATCTTCCATGGATGCCGTTCATCCAGGTATTTATTTGCATCAGAAATTTTCTGTCGAATGAGCTTCAATGCGTCATCGAATCGCATCTCGGAAATCGTCTGTTCGACCAGCTCATGGTGGCCGTCGCCCGACTGCTCGATGCGCATTTCAAGATTGTTTTTTTCAATAAGATTTGCTGTGCGGGATACAAGGTTGCCTAATCCATTAGCTAAATCGGCATTATACTGCTCTACAAACTTTGATTCTTTAATATCGCCGTCTTGCCCGAATGGAAATTGCGATAGTAACAGATATCGCGTCGCGTCAGCGCCAAACTTTTTAACTAACTCGTTCGGATCGATCACGTTGCCGAGTGATTTAGACATTTTCTTGCCGTCGAGGCTAAAAAAGCCGTGGGCGAAGATTTTCTTCGGTGGTTCCTCTCCCGCAGCGATAAGCATGGCTGGCCAGTATACCGCGTGGAATTTGATAATATCTTTAGCCATGAGATGAACATCAGCCGGCCACCATTTCTTAAACTTCATGTCATCGCGGCCATAACCGATAGCTGATATGTAGTTCTGTAACGCTTCAACCCATACGTATATTTTCTGGTCACTGCCGGGAAAATTCAGTCCCCACTTCACTCGCTCCCGGGTAACTGAAAAATCCTTCAAACCTTGCTTAAAAAGGCCGAGTACCTCGTTTTTTCGTGATGCCGGTTCAATAATTATTTTCCCCTCTTCAATTAATTTCTTGACTTGCGGTAAATACGATTCGAGCTTGAAAAACCAGTTTTTCTCTTTCACGATCTCTGGTGCTACATTATGTACCGGGCATTTCCCGTCCACGAGATCCTTTTCCATATAGAAATCTTCACAGCCCCGGCAATAGAGCCCTCGATATTCGCCTTCGTAAAGTGCATCGGCGTCTTTGAGCTTCTGCATGAATATCTGCACAGACGCATCGTGCTCAGGCATCGTCGTCCGCATGAAGATATCATGCTGGATATTGAGGTTTTTGAACGTATTCTCAAATTCTCCAGCGTACTTATCGACAAATTCGTCAATCTTCATCCCCTGCTTCTTCGCGCTCTCGGCCACCTTGTCGCCGTGTTCGTCTGTCCCGGTGAGAAAAAGTACATCGTGATGCTTGGACCGGTGAAACCGCGCCAAAACATCAGCCGCAATCGTCGTATACGCGTGGCCGATGTGAGGTTTGTCGTTAACGTAGTATATGGGAGTCGTTATGTAGAACTTTTCGGACATATTTATTTAAGTATACTCTCTCTGCTCCCTTTTTCAAACAAGAAAAATCCGACTCGTCGAGCTCAGCTCGATCGTGTCGGATATGACAGCCACAATGAACAAAGTTACCTACCGAGGGAAAACTTCACCTCATACGTCACCCAGATGGCGACGGAGTTGCCATTTTGAATGGCGGGTTTGTATATGCAGGTTTTTGCCGCCGCAATAGCCGCCTCTTCAAACCCAACGGAGGATCCGGATGGTTTCGCGATTACCACGTCGCGCACCTTCCCGTATTTGTCGACTAACGCCTTGACCCATACGGATCCGTTGACCCTAGTCAATCGCGCCATCTCCGGGTAAACTGGTTGAGCGGTACATTCAATGCGTACGGGCTGTTCTTCCGCGGAGACAAACTCGTTTGCCCCGGGAAAGTACTCCTCTTGACCAGCGTTGATGACAATTGAATCTGCACCGGCAAAGAGGTTATCCTCTCCGACCGGCGTCGTGAGATCGGCCAGCTCCTCGCGGGTTGCAAACCGAACCTCTTCAGTCACCTCCGCATCCGGCACAGGAGTCGGGATGCCGATCGCAGGTAAAGCGAGGTCTGGAATATTTACACGCGGGTGGGGCGTGGTGCGCGTGATAGATGGGGGCGGTGGGATATTCACTGTCCCATCGATAACGATGATGGTTGGCGGCACAATCTCTTCTGCCGCCTTCAAGGATTGGTAGAGATTGAAACCGATGACCGGCGCCGTAGCGATGAGCGCGGCAAACAGCGTGGCATAAGCCATGAGGCGCTGATACGAGCTTTTCAGCTCAAATGCGCCGTATGGTGAATACGCGAATGTTGCGGACTGCATGGCATCCCCTTTCCGTGGCCGCCCTGGCGAGCCTCGCTCGCAGAGCAGGGTGTATGTGAACGATCAGTTTGCACTATTTCTAGCATACACCCAATAAAACGGAACACAAACGATGGAAGTTGTCGCTATCTTTTTCCCTCAATTAATACCACATACTCCCCCCGTGGCTGTTCAGATCGGATTTTTCCGGCGACTTCGGACAGCGTCCCCGCAACGATTGTTTCAAACTTCTTAGTTAGCTCGCGACATATGACTACTTGCCTGTCGGGGTCACAATTTTCCTCCAGCTGCTGCATGGCTTTTAAAATCCGATGGGGAGATTCATAAAAGACTACCGTGCGTTCGCTTTCTCCGATTTTTCGAAAAAGCGTTTGACGGCCGTTCTTATGCGGAATAAACCCAAGAAAGAGAAAATCTGAAACGGGCAGACCGGCAACTGAGGCCGCCGCAGTCAAAGCAGATGGTCCCGGAACTGGCGTGATGACCACCTCTGCGCCAAGTTCTTCGCGCACTCTGCGAACAAGCCGTCCTCCCGGGTCGGAGAGTCCAGGCGTGCCGCTATCACTCACTAATGCTACCTGCTTTCCCTCGCGTAACATATCGATTATTTCCTGTGTTCGTTCCTCACTCGAATGTTGGTGGTAGCTGATCATGCGTTTTTGGAACTGAAAATGAATAAGTAGCTTCTGCGTCTGGCGTGTATCCTCGCACAAAATGACGTCAACTTCCTTCAATACCCGAAGCGCTCGAAACGTAATATCTTCGAGATTGCCTATCGGCGTAGCAACGATGAAAAGCGTGCCCATACAATGATCCTACAGGAACGGCGTTTGACAGTAAATATACACGGGTTTATAGTGACGTACTCAAGAAAAATGAACTTTTGCGTGGGAGGGCCTATGGCCATGAATGTGGGAGTACGCGTGCATGACGATGAACCATTTGAACATGCGCTTCGGCGGTTTCGAAAGGCCTGCGACAAAACGGGACTCATAGGAGAGATGAAGCGCAGAAAGTACTTTGTATCAAAATCAGAATTGCGTCGAAAAAAGCACCTTAAGGTGATGCGCCGCATGATGAAAGAAAGAGGACTACTCAGGCCCAAGAAACGGCCAAAGGAGCGTCCGTTGATAGCGACGATTTCTGCGTTCGACACGCGTCCCTGGTGGGACAAGGGGTACTGAAAAGCGAGGTAACGGATGAGAGTCGCCAATGTTTCGATTCAGATACAGCCCGGGGAATCGATTGAAGATGCACTCAGGAGATTCAACAGGGGTGTGGTACAAGCCAACATCCCGAGCTGCAACAAGAAGGGCAAGAAACCAAAAAATGGGGGAAGGTTTTCACACGTTTCCCCACCCAATATTCACGACTCCGTGCCGTAGCCTCACTCGAGTGTTACGGCCTTTTCCTATGCCCCTAGCCGCCGGTCCTCCTGCCCTTGGCCTTGCATGAAATCTCGGAGGAAAATTTCAATAATGAGTGTTACCGGCACTGCGAGCAAGATGCCAACCAAGCCGGCAATCTTTGCGCCCACTAGCATGACGATGATGACAATTAAAGGATTTAAGCCGACCGCTTTCGACATTACGCGCGGCACGAGGAAATTATTCTCAAGCTGTTGGATGAGCGTATAGAGAGCAACCACGAGCAATGCTGTCACCGGACTACCGTTAAAAGCAATAAATACCGCCGGTATCGCACCAATAAACGGCCCAAGGTACGGAATAAACTCAGTCAGGCCCGCCCAGAGAGCAAGTACTAACGGATACTCAACGCCCAATATTAACAAGCCGATATAGGACATGACGCCGATAATCAACGACAAGATAAGTTGTCCGCGTAACCATTGGCTGATTTTTTCCTGCATGCGGTTCGCGAATTGACTCAAGTAGGGTTGATACTTTTCAGGTGAAATAATCCGGATGAACCGTTTCACGGCATTTTCTTCTATCAGCATGTAGAACGTAATAACTACCACGCCAATAAAGGCAAAGAAACCCCCAAAAATGCTGATGAAGGACGAAAAAATGCCCTTGGTGGTCTGGGCGATGTTTACTTGAAGCGATTCGATTGCTTTTTCTACGTTCCCTAGGACGCCGCTGGAAATCGAGAAATCCTTAAAGTTCTGGAAATCGGACGTGATGCGATTGTAATATTCAGGAAAATTGTTGCCTATCTGCGAGAGCTGGTCAGCTATAGGGGGAATGAGTAACCCCACCGCCGCAGTGAAAATTCCAAATACGAGAAGATAAATGACCAGTACGCCGACGACGCGTGGGATACGCCGTAGCTTCAGCCAGTTGATCCATGGATTAAATGCGGAAGCCAAGATGACTGACACAAGCAGGATGAGGACAACATCGCGGATAAGGTAAAAAAACCACAAAAGCATGCCAACAATCAAAATCTTAACGATTGTCAGTGAGGAAATATTAACTGTGATGGGCTGTTGGGGGCGTTGCTCCTCCATAAAATGAGTATATACCCTTTACGGGAATCTCAACAGTTTCGAAAATTCTTCGGGATGGCGGTAAGGGCCTATGAGAGCCATGGACAATCGTTTGTCCTGAAAAATATCCTTCGCGACAGCGTGGATATCCGCTGCGGTAATCCGCTGGATTTTTTTCAATTGCTGTTCGGGGGTAAGTATTTTTTTATGGAACATCAACTGCTTTGACGCCCACGAAGCGATATTCTCTGAATCTTCGAGGCTTAAGATAAGCTTGCCTCGCATATATTGTTTTGCTCGTGTCAATTCTTCAGCTTTGATCCCCTTCTTCAACACCTTGTCCAGTTCGGTAATAATAGCCCTGATCGCTTCCTTGATTCTTGTGCGGTCCAGCCCCGCCTGGATCATGAAGGTTCCTGTATCTTCATAGGCATTTGCACTCGAACGGATGAAATAACACAGTCCTTGTCGCTCGCGTATAGAGATGAATAAGCGCGAACTCATGGTGCCGCCGAGAATAACGGAGAGCAGGTGAAGCGCATAGAGTTTTGGGTGCAGGTACTCATACCCCCTCACCCCAAGCGCGAGTTGAACTTGGTGGGTATCCTTATAATGGACCGAGATGAGTGGTCTCAACTGGTGCGGCGTAAAACCAGTGTACGATTTACCGTTCTTTTTTACGCGTGGAATGCTGAAATATTTTGAGATAAGCTTCGTGGCGTTTCCTGGCAACCGGCCGGACAGCACGAGGATCATATTTGACGGGACGTGGTAGTGTTCGCGCAGTGTCAACAATTCCTGACGAGTGACGGACCGGATATTTTCGCGCGGACCGGCAATTTTCCACCCAAGTGGTGTATCACCAAACATGGTCTCTTCAAATAAATCCTCCGTAAACATTATCGGGTTATCCTCGTACATGTTGATTTCCTCTACGATAACTCCGCGCTCGCGTTCGATCTCTTCCTGCGCGAACCGCGAATGGAACACCATATCTGAAAGGATGTCGAGCGACATTTCGAGATGCTCGTGGTTCGACTTGATATAGTACCCTGTATGGTCCTTCGACGTGAACGCGTTATAATCAGCACCAACGCCGTCTAAGATACGGGAAATATCCAGTGTTGAGGGCCGTTTCTCCGTACCTTTGAACATCAAATGTTCGATGAAGTGCGACATGCCGTTGAGCTTGCGCGTCTCATATCGCGAGCCAACTTGAACTAGCAATAAGGATGTCACTGCCTGTGTCTCATGAAGTGGAACTAAAACAACGCGCAAACCGTTTGGCATGCGTGTTTGCTGGAATCGAATCATGTTCGTAGTTGTTCCGTTAAATAATCTTCTAACTCAGCTATGGGGATGCGATCTTGCTTCATCGTATCGCGGTCCCGGACGGTCACCTTTTTGTCCTCGAGCGAATCGAAATCGACCGTCACGCAAAATGGCGTGCCTATCTCGTCCTGGCGGCGGTAGCGGCGTCCGATGGAAGCGATTTCGTCGTACATGGTGACAAACTTATTGCGGAGCGACGAGGCAATGTCTTTTGCCACTGATGAGAGCTGTTCTTTCTTCGAAAGCGGCAGTACGGCCACCTTTACTGGTGCTAACTCTTTGTGTAGTCGCAATACGATTTCTTTTTCCTTATTACGCTCCGTCGTGGTAGTCCGTCCGCCTTCAACCTCTTGATAGGCATCCAGCAAGAACGCTAGCGCTGCGCGGTCGACACCGGCCGACGGTTCAATTACATACGGTATGAATTCCTCAGTAGACACTTCGTCACGGTATTTCAACCCATGAGCTTTCAAGTCATAATCGGTACGGTTCGCGATGCCCATCAACTCTGCCCAACCTTTCTCGAAAGGAAACTTATACTCAATATCAATTGTCCGTTTGGCGTAATGCGCGAGCTCTTCTTTTTTCTGCTCATACTTTCTCAAGTTGTCAGCCTTCAACCCCATATCAGTAAACCATGTGTGGCTCGCCGCCACCCATGCTTCAAACCACTTTTCGTCATCTTTCGGATGTACAAAATATTCAATCTCCATCTGCTCGAACTCTCTCGAGCGGAAAATAAAGTTCCCCGGGGTTATCTCGTTCCGGAATGCTTTGCCGATCTGGGCAATCCCGAACGGGATTTTCAACCGCATGGATTGCCGGATGGTGTCGAAATTCACAAAAATATTCTGCGCTGTTTCAGGGCGCATATAGGCCACGCTCGAGGAGTCCTCCACCGGCCCGACAAACGTTTTAAACATCGTGTTAAACTTCCGCGACTGCGTAAGTTCCCCTCCACAATCTGGACACTTCCTACCATTCGCCATGTGCGATTCGCTATTTGCTATGTCATCGGCTTTAAACCTATGATGGCATTTTTTGCATTCAACTAACTCATCAGCAAATCCTTCGACGTGCCCGCTCTTTTCCCATACTTTCGGATTGGTAACAATTGCCGCATCTAACCCAACGACGTCCCCCCGCTCCTGCACGAACCGCTTCCACCA
>Ga0076152_111_pt1 | contig 78776 bp, 75 predicted proteins | sample RifGroC2_FD_68173 | JGI IMG/M metagenome (GOLD analysis project Ga0076152, IMG submission 68173) | Parcubacteria bacterium GW2011_GWC2_49_9 | reverse complement strand
ATCTCACGGACTTCCCTGTGTGCGTTGATCATGGTGTCTCATATTCCTGAGTTTGTCAGCCAGATACGGATCGATACGGTGGTGGACCTGGAACACGGAACGAAGTAATGGTATGAAACAAAGCCACGCTTTAAGAAAATTGAAGAGCGGGAAGAACGTGCTCTTGACCGGGCCTGCGGGGAGCGGCAAAACGTTCGTATTAAACCAATTTATCAGCTACCTTAAAGGGAAAAAAATATCCGCCGGCATCACAGCTCCCACGGGGGTCGCCGCGACGCACATAAACGGGAGAACGCTGCACTCGTGGATAGGGCTGGGGATCCAGCATACGTTTACTAAAAAAGAGATTGAGAAGATCGCATTCAATAAACGTATCCGCCTGCGGGTACTGAAGGCCAAGACGCTTATCGTGGATGAAATATCGATGATGAATGACTACCACCTCGATACCGTCGACGCCATCTGCAGGAAGATCAGGAAAAGTACCCGGCCATTCGGGGGAATCCAGGTCGTGATGAGCGGTGATTTTTTCCAGTTGCCTCCTATTACCGGTGACGGAGGGGAAGGTGAGTTCGTGAATAACGCCGATGTGTGGGACCGGATGGACCTGCAGGTGTGTTATCTTACCGAACAGCACCGGCACGACGACAGAGACCTTTCGAGAGCGCTCAATGATATCCGGATCAATAGCGTGTCCGCCGCGACGAAGGAGATACTCGGTACCCGATATAACGCGCCGATCGGAGGCATCATGCGGCCGACGAAACTTTTCACGCATAACGTGGACGTTGACGCTCAGAATGACCGTGAGCTGGGCCTGATTGATGAAAAGGAACACTATTACGCCATGGAGGAGGCGGGACAGCCAGCGCTCGTCAAAAGCCTCAAAAAGAACTGCCTGGCTCCCGAGCGATTAGTGCTCAAGAAAGGGGCGATGGTGATGTTTTTAAAAAATAATCCTGACGGCGGATATGTAAACGGAACGCTGGGCAAAGTAATCGATTATTCCGACGGGGGTTTGCCGATTGTAGAGACGTCCAAGGGGGATGTCATCGCCGTTTCCCTGTCACGCTGGATGATCGAAGAGGATGGAGAGGCGCTGGCGCAGATTACCCAGCTGCCACTCCGGCTCGCGTGGGCGATCACGGTGCACAAGAGCCAGGGAATGACACTCGATATGGCGGAAGTGGACCTGCGCAAATCATTCGCTCCCGGGATGGGGTACGTCGCGCTGTCCCGCGTACGGAAGCTGAGCGGACTGAGCCTGCTAGGCATGAATGACATGGCATACCGGGTCAATCCAAAAGCCGTCACACTGGATAAGGAGCTGCGGAGTAAATCGAAAGAATAACACGGACCATTTCCCACTCCCCCCAAAGTGCTCCTCATCCACGGCACCGCCCCCCCCACACCAATTTTATTGGTATGGGGGTGAAGGCGGAACCGGCTAGGACCCACTCCCAATAAGCCTGAGTACCACCTAGTATTTTAGGAGTTCCTTTGCTATACTGGCGCTCACCCTACAAGCCCCCTTGCACCTTTTTATCCAACTTTTTATCAGTAACTTTTCATCGTTTTATGGACAATCGGAATCCCAACGGCGGAACAGTACAAGAGCATCCATATGACTGGAACGCCAAGCTAGTCAGATATTTTTTACATAATTCCCGGCTCGTGTGGGTAATCATCGCTGCTATCGTTATCGGCGGTATTTTTGCTTTAATGAACTTCCAACGGCAGGGATTCCCCCAGGTAGCTCCGAAGATCGTGCTGGTGCAAACTATCTTCCCCGGCGCTACTGCCGAAGAAATGGAACGGCAGGTGACGGGAGTCGTCGAGGCGGCGGTGAAGGATGTGAAGGGGCTCAAAGAAACTTCCTCCACATCGGCGAACAGCTTTTCAAATGTCATCGTCATGCTCGATGAGTCTGTCAGCCTCGATACGGCTGTACAGGATGTCCAGTCAAAAATACAAGCTGTCCAGGCCAGTTTACCCAGCGACGCTGAAGCGCCGAAGGTACAGACATTTTCTACGAGTGGCCCGTCGTTTATTTTCGGCATCACGCACGAGAGCCAGGATCTCGACACGATCAGAAAGTCTGCTGACACGGTGGTTCAGGATCTTTCGGACGTTGCCGGTGTGAAGTCTGTCGCTCTCGGTGCTGAGGCCCCTGAGCGGATCGTTATTTCATTCGATCCGGCGAAGATGGCGCAGGCAGGCGTGACACTCGATGTATTACAGCTCGCACTCCAAGGGGCGAACGTGAACTTCCCTGCAGGGACGCTCGATCTCGATAATCAAACGCAATCAGTGGTGACTATCGGAGCGTATGCAAAGCTCGAAGACATTTCGAATTTATTTGTCGGGGTGAATCAGAAGACCCGCCAGCCCATCCGCGTGCAGGACATCGCGGAAGTCAAGCGCGGATATGAGGAGGACCAGCAGATTGACCGGTTCGGGTATATCGATAACGGCGAGTTGGTGGGCCGGCCGGGAGTATTGGTGAATATTGAAGTAACGAGCGACGCAGACGTTATAAAGACAAAAGCGGCTGTCGATGAGCATCTCGAAGAGATGCGCGCTGACGGGAAACTGGATGGAGTAACTGTGGCTGAGCTGAGTAATGTAGCTCGCGATACTGAAAACCAGATAGGGGAAATTGTTAATGGTGCTGTCGGCACTACAAAAAATCTCTATTTGCTCGGCGGCATCCAGTTGCTGTTCATCGCCATGCTTCTGTTCGTGAACTGGCGCGCGGCTGTTGTCGCGGCACTGGCTATCCCATTGTCAGTCCTGTTTACGTTCATGGCGCTCGCCGTCACAGGCACGGAGCTGAACACAATCGTACTGTTTTCGATGATACTGGTGCTCGGGCTGATAGTCGACCCGGCTATTATTATGGTGGAATCTATCCAGCGCTACCATGATTTGAAATACGGGGCGAAGGACGCGGTGCTCGAATCAGGCCGCCGATACGGCGCGTCGCTCTTCATGGCCGTGCTCGCGTCGATGATCGTCTTCATGCCGTTCGGAGTCGTCTCGGGCATCTTCGGAGAAATGATCAAATACATTCCGCTGACGGTGATTCCGGCGCTCATCGCTTCGTATATCATCCCGATCGCCATTTTACCCATGCTCTCGAAGTGGATCATGCGGATGCGCATGCCAAAGCAGGGCGCGCAGGAGATGTCAGCGGAGGATCAGGGATTATGGCGCGCGGCACGGTGGTTCATGTCGGTGAGCCGTAATTTACTCACCAAGAAGTGGCGGCAAATAGCGACCGTCGTAGGCGCTCTCGTACTCGTGTCAGCTTCAGTATCCATCATGGGTACGGGCAAAGTGCAGGTCGTGCAGTTTTCAAAAGCTGACGATAACCCGTATGTTTCAGTGGACGCGAGGTTCAAGCACGGGCTGACGTTTGCCGACCGTTCGGCTGTCGGAGAGCAGATCGAACAGCTGCTGATCGAGGAAAAAGGGGTCGCGAAGTTTTTCTACTATCAACAGAGTGCTGACGGCCTGTTCATCTTCGCGGAGTTAAAAGACATTTTAGAGCGCGATGACACGCAAAAGAGCAAAGAGATTGTGACCCGGCTCAAAGCAGGAACGATGGACATCGCCAATATTGACGATGTCATCGTTGGTGAGCTGGGCGTGGGTCCGCCTGAGGAGGACTACCAAATTCAAGTGCAGTTGAACGACAATGATCCGGTGGTACTCGAAAAAGCCGCTACTGAGGTTGGTAATCATTTACGGTCGCTCGAACATATTACTCGCGTGGATGACGGATTTACCGGCAAGGGCGAATCGGAAGTGCGCGTGGTGCTCGATCGCACAAAGGTACAGCTGGCAGGACTCTCAAGCTTTGAAATCGGCCAGCAATTAAAAGCCGTGATCGGCGAAACAACTGTTACTAAGTATGCGGGCGAAGGCGGCTCCGCTGATGTCATATTGAAAAACGGCGCCCTGCCGGGAAATGTAGACGCGATACGGAGTTTGCCGCTTACCAGCCGCACAGGACAGACGGTTCGCGTGAGCGATGTGGCCACTGTGGAACAGACGACGGCAGTGGGCGCTATCCAGCGCTTTGACGGACTGCGATTCGTGAGCGTACGGGCAAGGATTGACGACAGCAAAAACTTAGTTACCGTCCAACAGAAGTTCAACGAGTATCTGACCGATGACAAGCTCGCAAGCTTGGGCATTGATAGCAGGGATTCGCGCGGTGAGTTCGATGAGATTGCAAAGTCATTTACCCAGCTCGGGATGGCGTTGGCCGCCGCTATTATCCTTGTCTACATCTTCCTCGTATTACAATTCAAGTCATTTACCCAGCCCCTCGTGATGCTAGTCACCGTGCCGCTGTCGTTGACGGGCGTATTTCCAGCACTCTTGCTGACCGGCTCGGATCTTGGTTTCCTCGAATTGCTCGGCGTTACTATCCTCGTCGGTATCGTAGTCAGTGTCGGCATCTTCCTGATGGACTATGCGAACCAGCTGGTGAAGGAGCGCGGCTATACGGCGAAAGAAGCGATCACTCAGGCCGTAGGCGTCCGGTTCCGTCCGATTGTCCTCACAAAATTGGTAGTCATCGGCGGGCTGTTGCCACTGGCAGTGGAATCAGGGTTTTGGCGCGGATTGGCCGTGGTCATCATGGGCGGCATCGCGCTATCCGGCTTTCTCTCACTCATTGTCCTGCCCGTTCTCTATGTATGGATACAGGCGGCTCGTGACAAGATACATGGTGCAGGCAACCACACGGTGAATTAGTCAGCGAACAACACATTTGAGAATTCCTCAAAGCCCGGTGTAACAGCCGGGCTTTTTAAAAAAAATGAATGAATAGAAAAACTCCTGCCGATCGCGAGACCAGCAGGAGTGTCAAGTACAGAGTGCTGAACGGCTCAGAAATCATTGGAGCCACCACCGCCGCCGCTGAATTGGCCACCACCACCGAAACTGTCAACCGTGTCGGATGCGGTTTGGTCACTCTGTTGATGGCCTCCATATGACGGATGGTGAGTGGTGTTCGCGTAGTCATGGTGCTCGACGGCCCGTGAACTGTCGTCCACGATCGCATCGAGGATTGCGAACACGATGATCCAGTCGAGGATTCCCATACCACCACCGCTGCAGGCTTGGGCTCGTATTGAGCGTGCGCGGGCGTACTCCTGCTGTGCGTGGGCCAGAAGCTGGCTTGCCTCCTCGGACTGTTTGCCTCCTTTCAACTTCTTCTCGAGCCGTCGCAACTTTTCGGGGAGTTTTTCCATGAGGACAGGGCCTTCCTCGCGGGCTTTTTTGGCGTACGCTTGGTCCGACTCGTACGCGGACTCGGTATTGGATACATACCATTCAATGCTGTTCAGCTCGTCACGAGTACTGACCCATTTCACTCCGGAAGAGTCCCTGAGCAAATCCCGTATCGGTTTGAGCCTGTCCTGAAGCTTGCGGATACTCCTGCGCGTATTGTCGCTCATCTCAGGATCGGACATCTTGAGTGCCAGCTTGTCCAAGCGCTCTACAACTCCGTCCTTTCGTTTCAGGACTTCATTGCAGGCGCGGACTCGACGTATTGCGACGATGATGACAATGAGGAGGATGACCGCGCCGATGATGATTAAGAGAATCAAGGTGTCCTGAGTTGTCCAAGGATGAGGTGTATGAACAGGCGCTGACTGTGCGGTACGAGCTGCGTGAATGACGTCCATGATTGCGTGGGTTCCTCGGACTACTCCGTTGGTCCAGTCGTTGGCCTTCAGAAAAGGCCTGATGACGGTCAGACGAATGTACTCGTTCTTGTCGTCGGTTACCACATTCTTGACTCCCGGCGCTGTGCGGATACACATTTTCCGCTCCGCCAATGCGATGAGGAACACGATGCCATTCAAGCTGTCCTTGTTGCCGACTTTCCACTCGTCGCCGAGGCGGACTGCGAACGTGTCGATATTTGAACCGCCAAGGTTAGGCACGGTGACCACAGCGATCTCCACGGTGGTTTCATCCCTGAACCTTACGAGTTCGGCGTTCAGCGAATCCCGCACTTCTTGCGAGAGCAGTTTGGCAAAATCGCTGACGAAGCCTTCGGGCTGGGGAAAGGTTTGCGCGTGCACGGACGTACACGCTATCAGTGCCATAAGCAGCACTGTGGTTATCTGCAGGAATTGCTTCTTCATGCCTTACTCCTTCTGATATGGACCATTTGTCTAGTTTCGTGGGGATATACGTTCAGCACTTAATTGTCTAAAGAACAAAAGAACGAACTACTATAGTCTAAATACAGCATTTTGTCAATCCCGGTTAGCTGATAGGCTTTGAATTCTGATATACTTACACAATACGAGTTAAATCTTAATAAAAAAGACCCATGACGTCTTCAAAGTTATCACTGATAGTGTTCGGTGGTGCATTGGCCGTGCTGCTATCCGCCTGCACCCCTGCAACCAATAGTCCGGTAAATACGACGGTGAACACCGCCAATTCTGTCATGGCGAACGGCACGAATGTTGCGTCATCAAACACGGCTAACAGCATTGATCCCTGCTCTCTCATCACCCAGGCCGAGGCAGCGTCAGCTTTTGGGCTGCCGGCGCAGATACCGGAGCCGAAAGGTACGGTGTGCCGCTATGACACGGTTGAGCAAAGCAAATTTTTCGACCTGACTGCGAAAGCAGGCACGAGTTCGGATTTCGAGACGATGCAAAATTTATGCAGCACCACCGAGCCGGTAGACGGCCTGGGCGAGACGTCCTGCTCCGCGAACAATACCATTGTCGTGCTGAAGAACGGCATCCTCATGACAATCATCGCCGGCGGCAACTTTGACCAGGACCAGCTCAGGGGCCTGGCGGTAATAGCGGTCGGCCGGATTCCGTAGGATTACCCAATCCATGCGCGTACCTATCCGAAAACCAGGGAAGTATACTCATGACCAGCCCGACCTGCATCTGACCCGGGATAAGCTTAATGAATTAACTAACGAGTTGGAACGCTTAAGAACTGAAATCCGTCCCCGGGCGATGAAGGAGGTCAGTCGCTTGGCCGAGATGGGCGACTTTTCAGAGAATGCCGCGTATCAGATTGCGAAAGGCCGCCTGCGCGGTATGAACGAGCGTATTCTCGACTTGGAAGAGCGTATAGGAAAGGTAATACTGATCGAACCAAAAAATAACACTCGCGTCCAAATAGGGCACCGGGTCACCGTCGAAGCAAACGGAAAACAGCACACGTACCTGATACTCGGTTCCACGGAATCCAACCCCGACGAGAGCGTCATTTCGCATACATCCCCGCTCGGAGCCGCATTGATTGGGAAAGGGGTTGGGGATACCATCACCGTGAAGCTGAAAGAGAGGGAAGTAGAGTATAAAATTGTTAAGGTAGGGTAGAAGGCACCCCGTTGAGTGATTGAGAAGAAACGAGTTTCTCGAAACTCCACACGCAGCTTTCCCTAGAGATTTTTGTCAGAGTTGTGCGTTTCTTTCTCGAATTGACTGGTAGTAGTATGATAATGTCATGGACAATATCATCGATATTGCAGTGATAGTTGGAACCATGGGGTTGATTGTGTATTTTTCCCGCGGGTACTTATGGAGTAGCAAACCATATTGGCTAGCCAAGTTTGAAACAATTTCCGAAAAGGCACGGAAGAAGGAAATCAGGAGCTCGCTGGTCATTGGATTACTTTTTTTGCTCGTTTCTGTTGTCGGATATGTCGATTTTTTTCGTCAGGACGACTTAAGTTTTATCTGGCCGGCGTTTTTTCTGGCTGCGATAGCTTTTCTCGGAGTGACGTTACTGGTGAATGCCTATCTGTATACCCCCAAAATGATTGATCGCCAGCTTGCGAGCCCGGAAACGTATACTCGTTGGAGAAAGTACTATTATGTGGGTTTCCTCGTTCTGCTCATGGTACTCATGATTTTGTATGCAGTGCTCTCGCAAGAAAAAAACTAAGTGTTTGGGATATCTGTCTGGAGGGCTTTAACGGTTGGCAAGATCAACAAGATGAGTGTAGGTGAGGCACAAATGCCGGGCTTTTTGGTATACTGTCTTCATGCCCCATAAAAAGCTTTACATCGTCCTTGGCGCTATTGTTTGCATTTTCCTTGCTGCTTTCCTGCCTCTCCTCGTGATGCCGTCGGTGAAAGGCGGGGTGGATGTTTCCGATAGCAGCGTGGTTTACAGTGTCCTGCAGACTGCCAGGACGCACTTCGACAATCCGTTCCAGCGGGCGCTGGCGTTCCGTTACCAGATTATTCACCACGAAGTAGTGGATCAGAAAGACTGGTACCGTGCCGTCGGAAAGACGCTTTTTGGCGTATCGATACATACAGCGGACGTTTTCTCCGACGGGAGCACTTTTACATTCCCAAGCTTTGAAAACGATATTGTCACGCCGGGTAACGAGATCCTGAATCAAGTTCAGGATGACAACCCCGATGTCGAGTTAACCGCCGCCGACCGGGCCGGCATGACTTTAAGCGCCGGAAGGTGCGAAGGCACTGACAAGCCGAAGCTGACCCATTTGCCGATGGACATGGAGGATTTTTCCATGATTATCCCGTACGGCATGACTGCGGGTGGACACGTTACTCCCATCGACCACCAGTATTTTTCCCCGGCTGATTACAATTCTCCGCTTGACGCGTATGAAGTATATGCCATGGCTGATTCACGGATCGTTGCTATTGGCCCGCGTCCGAGGATTGACAAGGACGGCAACCCATTCGAGGAATATCGCATGATTTTTTCTATGAGCTGTCGTTTATTATATTATTATGATTTGGTCACAAGCCTGGCGCCGGATCTGAAAGCCGCATACGAACGCGACGGCAACAATATTAATTTCCCTGTGAAAGCCGGACAGCTCATCGGCTACATCGGCGGGCAGACACTGGACTTCGCCGTGTGGGACACCGAGAAGCCGCTTACCGGATACGTCGTTCCAGAACACTACGAGAGCGAGGGGTGGAAAATATACACAGCTGACCCGCTGGACTATTATGCCGACGAGTTAAAGGAACAGGCGCTGTCGAAGTATATTCGTACCGCAGAGCCCCGAAGCGGCAGGATTGATCATGATATTGACGGCAAGCTCATCGGCAACTGGTTCCAGCAAAATACCGACGGTACGACTTCGGGATACAGTGACACGGGCGGTGAGTATTGGACCACGCACGTTTCATTTTCACCCGACCATATCGATCCGACGGGGTTTATCATCTCGATAGGGAACTGGCCGGGCGGCGCTACCCAGTTCTCAGCAAAAGGGAATACGCCCGATCCGGCCACTGTCGGCGTGGAAACGGGGCTCGTGAAATACGATTTACGGGGAGTGAATTACCGTGATAGCAACGGCAACTGGGACCGGATGTCGTTGAAGCCGCCTATCACATTCGAGCCCGGCATTGAAGCGTACGGTTGCGCACTGGTCCAGCTCACTGATTCGCGCGAACTGAAAGTAGAAGTGTTCAAAGGTTCGAATTGCAGCAGTGTGTTTGGATTTACCGACGCGGCGGTGATGTATATGAGGTAGTAAAAAAAGAAGTTATAATTTCAAGAAACTTATAACCTTATGGATAGCAGTGGAAAACAGCCCGCAGAACAGCAGTTGATTAACCTTGGAAAAGACTTGTACCAAGTTGTCCAAAAAGTATTATTTGTCGTCGGGTGTATTTTCTCAGCGCTTATTATCATTGTGGGCTTGACAATGGACAGAGAAGGTATTCCTTCTATCGAAGGAATACCTCATAGTATTGTCAGGATTTCGATGATCTTTACAATGGTATTTTTTCTCCAGTTTCCATGGGTAATAGTCGCGTTGGTAAGAAAGTATATCCGGGACAGGGAAAAGGCCAAAAAATCCGCTGGATCGAAACAGCCGGGTGACTCTCGTTAAAAGAACGGTATGTATTCGGTGTACATTGTACGATGCGCCGACGGGACTTTTTATACCGGAATCACGGTTGATCTTAAACGAAGAATAATAGAACACAACTCATTGAAGCTCGGGGCGCGGTATACGCGGACACGACGGCCGGTGAAGTTGGTGTATGCGAAAAAATATCGGACGCGATCGATGGCGTCAAAAGCCGAGGCACGGATAAAAGCGCTGCCCAGGAGAGAAAAGCTGAAGGTAATACAAAGGGGAAAATGAAGGAGTAATTTCGCTTTCTCTACGTTCTTTGTGGAAATAGTCCATTTTATGGGCTTTATTTAGTTATCCACAGATATAATGTAAAGTACACTTGACATTTATATATAGGTGCGCTAGGGTTGTGATATGGAGAAAACGGCAAACAGATTACGCGAATTACGAAAGGTGCGCGGCCAGACCCAGGAAGAGATGGCCAAGGATCTCGGGGTAACACGTCAGACGGTTATCTCCATCGAGAAGGGCGAATACATCCCATCGACAACACTCGCGTTGAAAATAGCCCGACTGCTCAAAAAGCCCGTAGAAGATATTTTTTGGCTCGAATAATTAATCATTCACTTACAACTATGAAAAAAACATTATATCCCGTACTTTCGGTCATCACGATCCTTGCATTTGGATTTCTTGTTATGTACATGCTGTACGGCTCAGGTGAGACTCCGATATTTATAATCATGGCAATTTTTGCCATTATTCTCGGCGCGGCAATTCTCGCATTGGTATGGCCCCGCTTTTCCGGAACAAGCACGGTTACTCCCGGACAATCTCCGTTTCTGGTGTCCCGGGGCGTATATTTCCTGATGGTCATTGTTCTCCTTGTATCTTTTCTGTTAGAGGGCTTTAATTCGTCTTCTCCGTGGTCCTTCTTGTACCCTTCTGAAAATCCTTTCGTTCCGATATTATCGATAGCTATTATTGTAGGTTTATACCTTGTCCTGTATCTGCGAAAGTCAGTTCGAGAAAAATATTCATTTGTTGAATTATGGACCATGAAGGCCAATGATGAGAGGGAGCAGCATATTATTGATGACGCAGCGCGCAAAACATACGGCTTCATGAGGATGCTCGTCGTAATAATGGGACTCGGTTTTTTCGCATTCCAACTGCTTGGCATGTCATTCCCCGCTTTTTCCGTGGGGTATATTTTATTTCTTTTCATTTTTGTCGCGCATGCATACTTCATGTTTCTCCTGCGGAAGATTACTGACTAGTGTTCGATGCGAGAGTTCATGAAGCTTTTTATTACCGCAAAAGCCGGAGCAAAAGAGGAGCGGGTCGAAAAAGTCGACGACACTCATTTTCGCGTTTGGGTGAAGGACCCCCCTGAAAAAGGAAAGGCTAATGATGCCATTACTAGAGCACTCGCCGAGCATATGGGAGTTGCCAAGTCACAGGTGGCGCTCATCTCAGGGAAAAAGTCAAAAAGGAAAATTATAGAAGTGGTGAAGTAAAGAAAAACGCCGTCCACTAGGGTACAATGGACGGCGTGAATGAGCGTATCGCATAGGTGCGACGGATTGTCAGCTGTTTTTTGCTGCATCGATGGCCGCGAAGACCATGGCCAGCCGTTCTCTCGAAATACATCGTGGGTTATCTACGAAGCTTCGTGCCTCGTCTTCGGTCAGTTCCTTTACGGTACTGCCGTCAGTCTTCAGCTCGGGCAGGTCGGCCTTTTCCAGCGGCATGACGCCGAACGGTGCGCCGTCTTTGTCGTCGCCCATCATGACGAATATACGCGCACCGCCGAGATACTCGTCGATAATGGTTTGCAAATCATCGGGAATTTCCACGTGTCTCCTTGCCAAGCGTTTGGCCGGGTGGTGGGAAGGTTTACTTCTTCATCGGGATGAGCCGGTAATGTACTTCCATCCCGTTGAGTTGGGTGATGTGTTCCAAGTCACGGCCCGCTTTGAGCGCGTCCCAGACCTCGGGGAGCATTTCGAGCTCATCGAGGTGACCCATGATAGGTCCACGTACAGAGAGTATATAGGCGAGACGCAGGTTTTCGCCCTCTTCGTTGAGCACCTCGACAGGGTCCAGCGAACGCCAGTTTGGCGGGATGGACCTGCCAAAGAGCGGAGAGTCGTGCCGATACGCGACGTCATCCATGAAGGTCGACGGATCATAAACGGTAACGGCGATTTCATACTCATAGCCGATCGCGTCGTCGTCCTGGTAGATCCATTCAGCGGGTTGCACCGCGTACAAGGTGAATTCAAGGCGAGTCGGCATGGACTGCTTGTACATGAGGAAACGTTGCTGAGTCGTGAATTGTTCGACCAGCTCAGTTTTCGCCTGTTCAGGTTCGTTGCCGCACCCGACGACGAAGCATGCGATGGTGACGACAACGATGATGAGTACAAGGGCAGCGATGCTTGTGAGCACGTTGGGCCCATGCGTTTCGATTGCTTTCAAAGGGCACCTCCAATTTTTGTGATACTGCGTTTACTTTCCCTAGTTTTTGATAATGCATAATATGTATTTTCAGGTATTTTGTCAACCCTAAAGACGTCGATGATGAGCATCGGGGCTTGCTTTGTATGTTTTTTTCTGGTATCCTCTGTGCAATATGGAGATTAGAAACATTGCCATAATCGCCCATGTGGACCATGGGAAGACGACTTTGACTGACGCTATCATGCGGCAGACGGGCATGGTAACCGAGGAAGGCGCCACGATGGATTCGAACACGCTCGAGAAGGAGCGCGGCATTACTATTTATGCGAAAAACGCGTCTGTCTTTTATCGCGACACGAAAATAAATATCGTCGACACTCCAGGGCACGCTGATTTTGGCTCGGAAGTTGAACGTGTCCTCCGTTCAATTGATAGTGTGGTGTTAGTCGTCGATGCGCAAGAAGGCCCGATGCCCCAGACGCGGTTTGTTTTAAAAAAATCACTTGAACTGGGCTTAAAACCCATTGTAGTATTGAACAAAATTGACAAGCCGGCGGCTGATCCTGATCTCGCGCAAGAAGAAGTGTATGAACTGTTCCTTGACCTTGGCGCAAACGATGAACAGCTCGATTTCACGACCGTGTATGCCGTAGGCAGGGAGGGTAAGGCAATGCTGAACCTCACTGACGAAGCTATCGACTTGTCGCCTCTGCTCGATACTATTTTACTTAAAGTGCATCCGGCGCCCGCTGATACAGCAGCGCCATTCCGTTTCCAGCCATTTAATCTGGGCTATGATAACTATCTCGGCCGGCTTGCTATCGGAAGGATCTATGAAGGAAAGATACGGGCTGGTGAACAGCTTGTGCAAAAGAAAAATGACGGATCGCATGAAAGCGCGCGCGTTACGAAACTATTTTCATTCAAAGGGCTCCTGCGCGAAGAAGTGGTAGAAGCCGTCGCTGGTGACATAGTCATGATCGCCGGATTTCCCGGTATCGATATCGGAGAAACCCTGTGCGAGCGCGAGGACCAGCAGGCGTTGCCGGCAATCACCGTTGACGAGCCAACGATTTCACTGAATTTCTTGATCAATGATTCTCCGTTCTCAGGTAAAGACGGCAAGTATGTCACGACGACCCAGCTGCGCGACAGGCTGAAAAAAGAGCTCGAGGTCAATGTAGGTTTGAATATTGATTTTCTTCCTGACGCGAACAAAGTCTACGGCCGCGGCGAGCTTCACGTAGCCATTTTGATTGAAAACATGCGCCGTGAAGGATATGAGGTGCAGGTCTCGCAGCCGCAGGTGATCATCAAGGAACGGGACGGAGTAAAGATGGAACCGTATGAGGAAGCTACTGTCGACGTGCCTGAGGCGTATTCGGGAATCGTCATAGAGAAGATGGGCAAAAGGAAAGGTATTATGACGACGATGGAAAATACGAGGGGACAGGTACGCATGATTTTCGAAATTCCGACTCGCGGATTGCTCGGTTACCGCGGCGAGTTTATCATCGATACAAAAGGCGAAGGCATTCTGTGTTCGCGGGTTATCGGATTCCGACCGCACGCCGGCGGAATTCGTAAGCGCGACACCGGTTCGATGATTTCCATGGCAACGGGTAAAGCACTGGGATTTTCGTTGGCAAATCTCCAAGAGCGCGGCATGTTATTTATCGGGCCCGGCACTGAAGTTTATGAAGGCATGGTGATAGGCAACGCGTCGAAAGGCTTCGATATGCCGGTTAACCCCGTAAAGGGCAAGCGGCTGACCAATATGCGGGAGTCGGGAACGGACGAAGGTATCCATCTAGTAACGCCGGTCCTCTTAACGATCGAGAGCGGACTCGAAATCATGGCGGAGGATGAATATCTCGAGGTGACGCCGAAGAGTGTCCGGCTGCGAAAGAAATATCTCACCGAGGTAGACAGAAAACGCTCAGAGAAAGCTATACCGAAGGAGTAGAGCCGCAGTTCTGTCGGTTAGGGGGTTGTGCTATGCTGAATGTAAAGATATGGGCGGACAGTTTGTCATCTATTTGTGCCTCTTTATCGGTTCTACGATGGGTGGGTATATTCCCACGCTATGGCATGATGATATTTTTTCGTTTTGGTCAATTATTCTTTCCGTGATAGGCGGATTAATCGGCGTGTGGGTTGGATTTAAAATTAAACAGACTATAGAGGGTTAAGCATATGTCGTGGGTTTTATACGCAATTCTTTCGGCCGTATGCGCATCTCTTGTCGCTATCTTCGGCAAGATTGGGGTGAAAAATCTTGATACCACCCTCGCGACGACAGTTCGGTCAGTCATCATGGCAGTGTTTCTCATTATCACTGCGCTGGTTTTTGGAAAGGCGCCGCTGCTTTCGACTATTCACAGCAGGGCACTCCTGTATATTATTCTTTCAGGTGTTGCGGGCGCGCTTTCCTGGCTGTTTTACTTTTTTGCACTGAAAAACGGTCCCGCATCCGGCGTGGCTGCTCTCGACAGGACGAGTGTGATTTTCGTGCTGCTGTTGGCCATACTCTTCCTGGGTGAACGCCTCACTCTCAAATCGGGCATTGGTGTCGGCTTCGTTGCTGTTGGGGCGGTGCTCATGGCGATGAAATAATGAATACGTATTTTGTATACGTGTTGACGTCTTTATCATTAACAAAACTACTATGAAAGGATTTATCCAAAATATAGAACGCATGACACTCGAGAACGATAACTTCCGCAAAGTTCTTTACACGGCAAAGTACAGTCAGTTGGTGCTGATGAGCCTCAAGCCGGGGGAGGAGATCGGGACGGAAGTGCACCTGGACAATGACCAGTTTTTCCGCTTTGAAAAGGGGAAAGGAAAAGTGATTATCGACGGAACTGAAAGCCTGGTGAAAGACGGCGTCGCTGTCATAATTCCTGCTGGGGCTGAGCACAATGTGATTAATACTTCTTCAGCCGAATCGTTGAAAATATATACCGTTTATTCTCCAGCGCATCATCGCGACGGCGTTGTCCACGGGACAAAGGAAGCAGCAGAGTCCGATGATGAAGAGTTTGATGGGAAAACGAGTGAATGAGGGGAAAGTCGTAAGGAAACGCAGAAAAAAGACGATTATATATCCGGTTCCGTAGGTCATTGTAATCGCCTGGTGAACTATTGTCGACGCGACGCATAGTGGTTTGCTTCACGATAACGCGCATTTCCGCCATACTATGTATGTCGGTTGTTACCTTTTGCCCTCCCAATCGTTGTAGTAAGTAGAAATAACCTACGTACGTATGGATGCAGCTAGGGAACGAAGCGTGCTTGAAGCGTGCCAACGGGGTGATACGGAAATGTTCGGAGAGCTTTACGACGCATATATTGAGAAAATTTATTCGTTCATTTTTTATCGAACGAGCCATCGGGAGACGGCGGAGGATTTGACGAGTGTGACGTTCACGAAAGCGCTGGAACATATCAGCACGTTCCGTGGCGGTTCATTCTCGTCCTGGCTCTACCGCATCGCGCGGAATACGGTGACCGATCATTATCGGACGTCGAAGAACGTTACGTCCCTCGATGACGCTATAGCTGTGATGGCCGGGAAGTCGGACGTAGAGGACAGCGAACGCCGGCTCATTATCGAACAGGTGAAGCAGTATCTGCACACGTTGAAGCAGGAACATCAGGATGTGGTGCTGATGCGGATCTGGGACGATCTGCCCTATGAACGCATAGCGGAGATAACGGGTAAATCAGAGGCCAACTGTAAAATGATCGTTTCCCGTTCCTTGAGCTCCATCAGGAAACAGTTCGCTATAGCTGCCGCGCTTATTCTTATTGGACTATTATTTTTTCACCTCTTATGACCATTCATGAAAAGATCGAAAGTATTATGAAAGAACTCATCGACAACGACCCAGAACTCAAAAGTCACGAAAAGGCCGTGAGGCATATTGTTGCTTCGCTTCTGCAGGCGCGTCCGGATGCTGTCGTCGATGATACGTTTCGGGCCGAACTCAAACGGCGCCTTCTCGAAATGCCCGCTCCCTCGAGAGTTTCTCGATCGATGGGGCTATCGCGGACGTTCACACAATTTTTTAGCAATAAACTTGCTCTCGCTACTTCAGCCGCTGGCGTCGTGGCAGCGTTGCTTTTTATTACTCTCTGGATGAACTCGGGCATCCAAGACTCCTCACAGCGAACCATCCCGGTCATCCAGGGCGACGTGGAATTTTCTTTGAGCGCCCTGAATCAGGACACGCTGGGCGTCGACGCGACTAGTGCGTTTGCGCTTACCTCAAGTTTGCCGGTTGACGAAACGGCCATACGAGGAAACCTCACGATCGAACCGGCAGTTCAATACAAACTTGAATCATCGGACTCGAATGAATTTACCATCATTCCCGAACAGACGCTCGACGCCAATACAATATACAAATTCAGCATGGTCGCCCAAAAGAGCGAAGCGGAACAGAAACGCGAATACCAATGGGCATTTCAGACCAAAGATACGTTTAAAATCATGAACACGCTTCCGCGCAATCAGGGTACCCACGTCCCTCTGGATACCGGAATCGAGGTTACCTTTTCACATGAGAATTACGGCGCTGTAGAGGACCATTTCTCCGTTTCACCGGCTGTGAATGGCCGGTTCGAACGGTATCGGAAGACGCTCGTCTTTGTACCCGATTCGCTCCAGGCAAGCACGGTGTACACAGTCCGCGTCAGTGCCGGCGTACCGCTAGATGGCACTGATCAAACACTGGCCGAAGACTACCAGTTTCAGTTCGAAACCGATGCAACCGGAGGATATGGCGGGTACTACTCATACTTCGAGTTTACAAAGGACTTCTTTGAGTACCCGAGTACTGAAACGCCAATCGCGACGGTATACGGCTATGACAGTCCTGGGTCAGTGCATGTCGGTGTCTATGCGTTTGGAACGTTTGGCGAATTCCGCGACGCAATTGGTAGGCTGAACAACGTTCCGTATTGGGCTGACTATGCGCAGATGAATAACACGTTTCCCGTTGACAGCCTGGCGCTCCAGACTGAGTTCGACGCTGATGTGCGCTCGGAAGACTATCAGTATTACATCGAGTTCCCGGAAGCCCTTCCGAATGGCTACTATCTCATAGACATTCCGGTAGACAGCTATCACGCGCAGGCCTTTCTCCAGGTCGGCAATTTGGCAGCGAGCTACCAAGCAAGCCCCGTTAATTCGTTTATCTGGCTGCATGATTTGACGACAGGCCAACCAGTGGCTGGTGCCGACATTTCCTTTTCGCACAATCAGTCATTCAGTGCACAAACGGACGGTGACGGGCTTGCCGTCTTTACGAGCCCGAGTGAGATCCAGAAAGATGAATACGGTGACGTGGCAGGGACGTATTACTTTTCGGTTACGGCCAATGACCAGCAACTTCTCGTGCCGGTGACTCACTATTACGGTTTCGGCGGCTATTACGGATCTACTGCGCCGAGAGACTATTGGGCGTATCTCTATACGAATCGGACTCTCTATTCTCCCGATGACAGTGTGAAGTTCTGGGGCGTGATCAAGCCGCGGTCGGGTGTCGGCGACGTCGATGAAGTAGAGGTGCGTTTCGTGAAAAGCGCCAACTACTACACCTCCAGTCAAGACGAGATCATCTCGCAGCAGCGCTTGCCCGTTTCATCGTTTCATACTTTCCAGGGATCGATTGATTACACACATCTCACGCCAGAGGGGTACACGCTGCAGGTTCTGGTGGGGGACGAGGTGGTGATGACCTCGTACGTTTCGGTGGCTACCTACACGAAGCCGGCGTACAAGATCGACGTGACGACTCCGAAGAAAGCGATCTTCCAGGGTGAGAACGCCGTCTTCAATATCCAGTCGGTGTTTTTTGACGGGACACCCGTAGGCAACCTCGAACTCGAGTATACAGGCGCGCTCGGAGGCGGACGGGTGACTACCGATGAGAACGGTCAGGCAACCGTGACGCTCGGTACCTCATACCAGGCTGATTCCTCTTCTCCTCGGTACGAGTACTTTTCAATTCATCCGACAAACGCGGAGCTGGCCGGCATTTATACCGATGCGTACATTTACTCATTCGGTCCGCGGTATTCCATCGAAGGATCAGCCACGGCCGAAGGGGCTCTGAGTGGATCAGTACATGCAGTCGACCTGGAACGCGTCAATGCCGCGGGGGATGAGTTTGTCTGGGATTATGACGGCGATCCTGTCGCAGGCGCGAAGGTCACCATGACTGTATACCACGAGTACTACACCAGGACGGAAATAGGCACCCGTTATGACTTTATCAGCAAAAAGACTTACAAAACATACGATTACCAGCATCACTCAGATGAGGTACAAGAACTCACGGCATTCACAGATGCAAATGGGGCGTATGCCGGGCAGTTCACTCCGCAAGCGGACCAGAATTATTTGATTAAGATGGAGGTGACTGATCCAGAAAGCCGGACAGCAGGAACATCCGCCTATGTTTGGGAGGGACTTCGTTCGTACTACTTCGGCGATGGGTATGAGCGGTACTACATAGAAACTCTCGGAGGTACTGAAGGGCCGTATCGCTCCGGCGACGAGGTGACGCTTGGCCTCTTTCGCAATGAGGAGCGCCTGCCGGAGCAGAGCGGCGAGAGTATCCTGTATTTCAAAGGCCAGCGCGAGCTTTTTGACATCGCCCCCTCATCACAGTCCAGCACGACGCTCACTGTTACCGATGCGTACGCACCGAACATTTACGTGTATGCAGTATACTTCGACGGCCGTGCGTACCACTTAGCTGATTTTTCACAGATCACGTTTGATAAGAGCGTTCGAGAGCTCTCGATCGATATAGCGCAGGACAAAGACGCCTACCGCCCAGGCGAGAATGTGACATTGGACCTGACGGTGACTGAAGCTGACGGTGATCCCGTCGAAGCCCTGCTCAACGTTTCTGCCATCGATGAGGCTTTGGCAGTCATCCAGTGGGAAAACAGCAACGCGATCCTTGATACGCTCTACCGATCACTTCCATCTGCCGTCACCTACTCATACCAAACTCATGAGCAAGCGCTTCGCCCGATGGCTGAAGGCGGCGGGTGTTTTTCCGGGGATACTGGAGTTCTCATGTCAGATGGGACCACCAAGCCAATCTCCGAAGTGCGGATCGGCGACGAGGTGTTCACCTTTACTTCGCCAGGCGACATGACGCTCGTACCTGCTCGAGTAGTAAACACGCTCGAACATAACGTCGACAAGTACCTCGTGATCAACGGTTTACTCACCGTGACGCCGGAACATATCGTGTGGCTCAATGACCAGTGGCAGCCGATCGGAAACGCGAGGGTCGGTGACCGCATTGTCAATGCTCATGGCGAGACTGTCCGGCTCACCAGCATTGAGCGGAATCACGAGTTGCTCACAGTCTACAATCTTCATCTCGATGGACCGCATACCTTCTTCGCGAACGGCGTCTACGTGCACAATGAAAAAGGCGGCGGCCGCCAAAACTTCCAGGACATAGCAGTATTTGAGAGTGTTGGGACTGATCGAAACGGACGCGCTACCGTCACGTTTAAGCTTCCGGACAACGTAACCTCATGGCAGACGACGGTGCACGCGGTAACTGAAGACTTGCAAGCGGGCGCGACCCAAACAGCCGTCATCTCCACGTTGCCGTTTTTCGTTGACGTCGCTGTCGCGTCTGATTATGTGGTGGGCGACAGGCCGCAGGTATTGGTGAGAAGCTTCGGACGCGAACTTGGCGATTCACAGATCACGTACACAGTGAGCTACCCAGACTACAGCGACGAAGAGACGACACTGACTGGTGCAGCTGGTGAAGTGACGTCTGTGGCACTTCCCGAGTTCACTGAAGGAACGTACAAAATCCGTGTGGCTGCCAAACAGAGCGGCAATGAAGACGCAGTGATCCATAGCTTTACGTTTCATGATTCGAATATCACCCAGGGTACGGCGGGTTACTATCGCCTCGAGGAGGACATGGCCGTCGCCGGCAGCCCCGATGGCCGCACTTCTCTCGCATTCACGAATCTCGAACGCGGACAGTATTACTATGACCTCCGTGGCATGACGTGGGCGTATGGGGACAGGCTTGAGCAGCAGTTGGGGCGGCGACAAGCGCAGTCGCTTCTCAACGAGTACTTCGGAGAAAGTGCCAATGTGCCGAATATTACGTTTACCGACTATCAAGTGCCCGAGGGAGGACTCGCCATCTTGCCCTATTCGTCGGCTGAGCTGCTCCTGACAGCAAAGGCGTTCCTGGTGGCTCCCGACCTTTTTGACCGTATTGCCGCGCGCCAATACTTCGAAAGCGTACTGAACAATACCGGCAGCAATACCGAAGAGGTCGTCTACGCGCTCCTTGGCATGGCGGCGCTTGATGAGCCGGTGCTCACTGAGATCAACATCTTTCTGGAAAGTCATGAGCTCGAGCCGGAGTTGAAACTCTATCTCATACGTGCGGTGGCGCATCTCGGGGCGACGGAGTATGCGGCGTCCATGCTTCAGGATATTTTGGACGAGCATGCGAATGTTTCCGATCCTGTGACCGAAGTCGCGCTTGGCGAGGACCACGACGACTACGTCGAGTACACGTACCAAGCGGCAATAGTCGCAGCCGCCGTGTCTTCCGATCAGGCTCCGCTTCTGTATCGGTATGTGACGACTACGCCGGCCACCTTCCATCTGAATGCGTTGGACCAGCTAGCGTATATCCAGACGGCATTGCCACTTTTGAGTGGAGACCCGGTGAGTTTTTCCTACACGCTCGACGGCGAATCACACGATGTAACTCTCGCGCGCGAGGATACGTTCAGACTATCGGTCGTCCCTGAACAACTCGAAAATCTTACCTTCTCTGATATCAGCGGTACTGTCGGACTCGTCGCGAGCTATGAAGAACCGGTCGATCTCGCAACCGTAGAGACAGATCCGAACCTGAGAATTAGCCGGCGCTATGAAGTGAATAGCCGCGGGACAACCACGTTCCATGCCAATGACATCGTGAAAGTCATCCTTTCACCGAGCATCAACATAAAGGCGATAGATTCCGAATATCAGATTACCGACTACCTGCCCGCAGGATTAAAGCTGCTCACCAACCTGTCTTCGAGAGACTTGTCGTACGACCGGCTTCTCGAATTCCCCTATGAGATCAATGGCCAGGTCGTGAAATTTTGGAGCGGCAAACCGCGTAGTGCAGAGTTTTTCTACTACGCGATCGTCACCGGGAAAGGGGAATTCGTCGCTGAAGCGCCGAAAGTGCAGGGTTTCGTCGCGACAGGGAGCGTGAACTACGGGACGACCGAACGGGTCATTATCGAATAGGAACTATGCTGAAGCGCTGGTATGCGGGTCTATTGGTCATCGCTGTCTGCGCTGTCGCTGGTGCGGTCTATTATTCGGTAGAGTCAAGCGGTGCCATCGATGTGGCCGTAACGTATGGGGATGAACCACGTGTGCTTGACTCGAAATTCTACTTTGAGAAGCAGTTTACCCGTTCGGTAGAATCGGCAGCAACGAACGATGCGGTATTCCCGCAATCGCGTATCAGGGGCGGGATTATTCCCCACGACGTGACCCAGGGCCAGATCATTGCCCACTTTTTCCGTGAGCTGGAGAAAAATCCCCCGAAACGGATCATCCTCGTTGGCCCTAACCACTACGAACGCGGTGGAAGCATGGTGCTGACGACATCAACATCCTGGAGATCTGGGGCGGGCACGATACACGCTGATCGGGATGCGGTACGTTGGCTTGTCGACAATCACTACGCGGTTGAAGATGATGAGGTAGCAGTTGACGAACACTCTATTGCAGGAATCACCCCGTACATTTCACACTATCTGCCTGAGGCACGAGTGATACCGCTGATGCTGAAAGCCGAAGTTCGTCTCAACGAAATTCAGTCCATCTCGCGAGCGCTCGATGAGTTAGTTGACGACGAGACAGTCGTCATCGCCGCCGTGGACTTCTCGCATTATCTTACTGCCGATGAAGCTTCACGAAACGATATCGTGACTGAACAGGCGTTGCAGACATTTGACTATAAAAATATGCTTTCATTCGGCCCTCGCTTTAATGATTATATGGACTCACCCGGCAGTATTGCCTTGCTCCTCTACTGGTTGACGTCACAGGGTATAACGAAGTATGAACTGATTGAACATACCAATTCCGGCATCCTTACCGGCGATATGACGAGCCCGGTAACAAGTTATTTTGAAGTCGTCTATTACTAGACCGACAACTAGCTCATTACTAGATATTAGTTACTAGTGACTAAGTTACTTTGAAAGGGGGTGATATATATGCGTAAATTACTTATTCTGATCATTGCTACGTTCGTCGTATTCGGCTTTTCCGCGACCGCTCAGGCCTTCGAGTACAAGTCGATGATGCGAATGAATGGCGTCGCGGCATTTGCAGATTGGTATTCTGAAGATGAAGGAACTTCTATCTACTCATACCTGCAGGTCGTTGAGACCAAGTCAGGTACTGATGTGATGTTCTTCACATGCACCGAATGGGTGGAGGGCGATGAGAACTTCTCGTCATGCAAAGACGGTTATCTGTTTACTACGGACGACGTCTTCTCAGTTGATAAGAAGTTAAACACAGCCACCCTCTCAGTGGCTGACCTTGAACTCTGGGACTGGAATGCCGGGACGTTTGAATTCGTGACGCTCGAAGCAGTGTGGAACGGTACTGGGGATCTCATGAAGGGAAGCTTTAAAGTAGTTGACAAATTCGACAACGTCACACAGAAGTTCAGCGACCGCTCAACGATGCGTGACGCTATGGCAAATGCTGAAGTAGGCGGAATGGATCTCGGCGACAGCGTGTATGGCGGCATCGCCCAGTTCCGCGACATGGAGATATTCATGGTGAAATAGTGAACATCAATTGCAAACAAAGACGGGGATGAACACTCCCCGTTTTTGTTACTAAAAGACAAAGGCGTCCCGAGAGTGGGGCGCCTGTCCGAAAACTGGAAGACGATGTCAGGCAGTTGCCGGCTGAACGGTGATTGACCGTGCGTTGAGATGTGGCCCAGCTCCTGTGTGCCACGTCTGTTGGGTTGCTCTACGTTCAAGCACAAGCGGAGATCCCTCAATGGTGAGAAACTCCTCTTGGCCCGTCTCGAGTCGGCTGAAACCGACTGCGACTTCAACTACTCCCGTAAACGTGCTTCCATCGACGTTCACGATGACTCTGTCTCCCTTCTGAAAAGGGCACATAGGTACTCCTTCACTTTGGGTGTTTGTCTCGGTTAGTTCAATCGTAGTAGAGCGGGTCGGGTTCGTCAACGGTGGTATCGCCACTGCCCCAGATTCACGCAATGTTCAGGTGGGAACCCCTTTTCTCATTGTGAATGATAAGTTCCCAGAAAGGTGTATCTATGCTATTCTCCATCCATAACGGTCGAACATTTTGTTTATCAAATAAGTAAGATAGGTCGTACATATATGAAAATGAACATCCTCGATTGGATTACGTTTATCCTAGTCATTATTGGCGGTTTGAACTGGGGCCTGGTCGGTGCTGCAGACTTTGACTTGGTTGCAGAAATCTTTGGCGCTGATTCAAGCATTGCCATGGTTATCTACATCCTCGTCGGCATATCAGCACTCTACATGTTGGTCATGATGGCGATGAAGAGCAAAGGCGGAATGGAAATGAAGAAAGAGGCGCCGCCACAGCAGGGATCGCAAATGAACTAGTCAGGTTTTTTGAAAAGAATACATTTCAATGGCCCCGGCCAAAATCAGCCGGGGTTCATTGGTTTTCATTTATTACCTCCAAGAGCAGCCCGCGCTCGGTAGTTTATTAAAACTCCACCTGTGTTACTAAGCGTTTGAGCTCGTTTTCGTCAGCGTTCACAGTCATAATCCGCTTCCATTCGTCATAGTGCACATTGCCGGTTGGGCGGTTGAAGGATTCCTGTGTGTGCGGGAAGCAGCGCTTCACGATTTTCTGGAAGTCTGTAAACGAGGGTTTCTCAAAAAGTGGGTGCCGTGATTCAAACATCTTAACAATACGAGGGAAATTTTTTTCTCTTGATGACAGGTAGAGAGCATAATATTCAGACGGCGAGATCACGGTGCCATAGACAGGATCCTCGATTGGCGTGATAAAACTCGCGTTGCCAGCGTAGATTTCATGCAAGGCTTCGCCGAACGCGTCCATTTTATCGGCGTACTTCACCACTTGCGATTCGATGGTATTTCCCTCTTGGACTTCATGAAGTAGGTCGCGGTAGTTAAACACACCTACAGTTTCAGGGAAACGCTTAACTGTTTCAGCAATAGCGATAAGTTCGCGTTTTGCTACATCATCAAGTTGTTCGCGCGACATGGAGTACTTGTGGCCGGCCTGGATGTCGCCAAGCACGATTTCAAAATCATCATGAACACAGGCCATTAGTGAAGTTTTTTTTGGGTTGAATACTGGTCCGAAGGAGTTTTCGGCTATCGGTATCATTTCCTCTACTAGCCAATTCACATGCCGTGAATGGGCAAGTAGATCGGATCGGTAGTACATGGGTTTGTAGATGTAATATCGCGTGACTTTCCGTAACGCCCGCTCCCTGCCATCGAAATTTTCGAATGTTTTCTGATATGCTACCGTGTTCATAGTGCTTTTGCAGTGTGGCATTTATGAGCAGCGTTTTCAAGGAGGCGTTTTTTCTGTATCATTAACTGTATGAAGAACAAAAATATTCACGTGGCCATTATCGCCGCATTAGTTACAGTAGCTGTCGTGGTCGTATATTTCATGCAAAACAATCAGCAGGCTGCGGATGATTCGAAGAAGGACCCCTTCATCTCACAGACACTGAACAGATGGAGTGTGACGCCGAAGGGTTCTATTCTGTTGAGCGGTTTCGACGCTCATGACCCTGATGGCGGTGATATTGCATGGTATGAGTGGAGTATCGTATCAGCACCGCCGGAGCATCAAGACCGTTTAGCTGAAACGGTATACGCCGGAAAGGAATACCCCTCCGTTGAAATCCCAGTTACCAGTGATGATGTCGGGCAGTGGACATTTGAACTCACTATCCGTGACGATGAAGGCGCTCAGGCGATGGCGGGAGCTATTGTTACCGTCAGAGAACGTATTGATGCGATAGTGTCAGCAACATTGGTGCAAAAAGAAACGGCTGGTGAGATCCCTCGGGACGAAATGGTAGTAGGAGTGGTAGTGGACGGTATCGCCGCGGCGTTTCCCCGTTCGGTGATGGGCCACCATGCGATCGCAAATGCTCTAATAAGCGGCGAACCGATAGTCGTAATATTTTGTGAATTTTGCCAGACCGGAATTGCCTATAACAGGTTTGTCAGCGGACGGGTTCTCACATTCCAGACGCTCGGGGGTACGCTCCTCGAAGATGATTATGTTGCGAAGGACTTGGAAACTGACACCACGTGGCGCATCATCGAGGGGAAAGCAACCGAAGGCGAACTGGCAGAAATGGAATTGGATTCCATTAATCTCACCTTGGCTACGTGGGAGGGGTGGCTTGCCGAGCATCCCGATACGCTGGTGCTTGTTGACGGGTAAGGCGGTGCTGGAGTGCAGGGTTGCCGCCACGGTTTTTTTTAGGTATACTGTTTTTTACGTGTAAAAAGTATGGAAAATATCATCGAAGTAAAGGATCTCACGAAAAAATACGGCGATTTTACCGCTGTTGACGCTATCTCATTTACTGTTCAACGCGGTGAGACGTTCGGAATTCTAGGGCCCAATGGAGCAGGTAAGACGACGACGCTCGAAATGATTGAAGGGCTGAAGTCGATCACTTCCGGAGAAGTGCTGGTTGACGGACATGATGTTCACAAGGATCCCCGTCTAGTGAAATCTTTAATAGGCGTCCAGCTCCAGTCGTCGTCCTTTTTCGATGGCCTGAACTTAAAAGAGTTGGTGGAAACTTTCGGGGCTCTCTACAGCCGGACCGTTGATGGAATGAAACTCCTGAAGGACGTTCAGCTGGACGAAAAATGGAAAAGCCAGGTGAAGGAATTATCCGGTGGCCAAAAGCAGCGGTTATCAATCGCTGTTGCGCTCGTGAATGATCCGAAAATCATCTTTCTCGATGAGCCGACGACAGGCTTGGATCCGCCGCAATTAAATTGCAAGGGAAGACGGTTGTTTTAACCACCCACTACATGGAAGAAGCAGAGATCTTGTGCGACCGTATCGCCATCATGGACCACGCGAAGATCATCACTATGGACAGCCCGATCAATCTTCTCAAACAGAGCGGAGTGGGGTCGCAGGTCGAATTTCACGTCGACCACCATGTCGATGAAGACAGGTTTAAAAACCTTCCTGGTGTTCAGCACGTGGTCGTCGAGGATCACGGAGTCCGCCTTACCACGAATGATCCACAGCGCGTATTGACGAGCCTCTTCCAGCTCGAACAGTCTGCAGGGTTCAAGATTTTTGACATGCAGCTTCACCAGGCCACGCTCGAAGACGTATTTTTGCAATTAACGGGCCGCACACTGCGCGAATGACTATGACTACCCGCGCACTTACCATTTCAGCGATAAAAATGTTTGTCCGCAACCGGCAGGCTATGTTTTTCACGTTATTCATGCCGACTATCATTATGGGCATTTTTGGCCTGATCGGACTCGACAAGGTTCCAAAGATCGACGTAGGTGTCGTTCTTTCGAATCCCACAGCCCAAACCCAGCAGTTCGTCGATCAGATGAAAATCATCGAAGCCTTCGATGTGAAAGTAGGAGCCGAAGCAGATGAACGTGCCGCACTTCAGGAAGGTGACAGATCAATTGTCATGCTACTCCCGGATGACCTTATCCCGGGTGGGCAGGGGGTTCCGGAGACCAAAATTGTTACTGTTCTTAAAAACGCCGGGAAAGAACAGCAGGCCCAGACAGCCATTTCAGTCGTGACTCAAATTTTAGACAAGACGACAATCGCTGTTTCACGGGCCCCAGAGCTTTTTAAGCTCAATGTGGAAGATATTAGCGCTCGTAATGTCCGCTACATAGATTTCTTGCTTCCCGGGATTGTCGCGCTATCAATCATGCAGATGGCCGTCTTCTCAGTCTCATTCGTCTTCGTTGATTACAAGGAAAAAGGTATTCTCAAACGGCTTCTCGCCACGCCCATGAAGCCATACCAGTTCGTGACTGCAAACGTCATTACCCGCTTGATAGTTGCCGTGGTGCAGTCTGCCATCCTTATCGCTATTGGCATCATTGCATTCCATACCCATGTTATTGGATCGTATTGGCTTATCCTACCAGTACTGATACTGGGCAGCATCATGTTCCTCGGCCTCGGGTTTACCATTTCCGGCATAGCGAAGACTGTCGAAGCCGTCCCTGCTATCGCTAACCTCATCGTGTTTCCGATGTTTTTTCTCGGCGGCACGTTCTTCCCGATGGAATCCATGCCCCATTGGCTGCAAAGTGTCGTGCAGTATATGCCGTTGACCCATTTTTCAAATGCCCTTCGTGAGGTAATGGCGAATGGCGCCGGGTGGGCGGCTATCACCACGGATATTTACTGGATGCTCGGGTGGGCGGCTGTATTGATCGTGCTTGCGAACTTCACATTCGGGTTTGAGGAGAAGAGGGTGTAGTAGGTAACTAGGTAATTAGGAGACTAGTTAGCTGATTGAGAACGGTCGAAGCAGCTTCCTCATGTCATCCTGAATTCATTTCAGGATATCGTTAGTTAGGAGTAGATAGGCATATATTCCTAGACAAGTTCGGAATGACAGGAAAAGAAAATTGGCCACTTCCTTTTTATCCTAGCGGGTGATGACCGAATGAGAGAGGGTTGTTCAAGGTGTTGACACCTGCTATAGTAAGTAGGAACGATTATCATTAATTAATAGCGTTATGAAACAATTTACGACGCTGACTCTCCCGTACGCCTACGATGCATTGGAGCCATACATCGACAAAGAGACAATGACGCTCCACCATGAGAAGCATCATGTCACGTACACGACGAAGTTAAATGAAGCGCTGGCGAAGCATCCTGAAATGGAAGTTGAAACCGTTGAATCGTTGCTGATGGGTCTAGACTTAGTACCGGAAGATATCCGTCCTGCCGTTCGAAACCATGGCGGCGGGCATGTGAACCATGCGATGTTCTGGGAAATTATGGGGCCAGACGCAGGTGGCAAACCCTCGGGAGAGCTTTTGAAGGCAATTGAAAGCGTGTTTGGCAGCTATGAGTCATTCGTCGAAAAATTTAACGATGCCGCAATGACGCAGTTCGGATCCGGCTGGGCATGGCTGTCGGTTGACGGTGGTAAGTTAATTGTTGAAAAGACCCCAAACCAGGACACGCCGATTTCGATGGGCCGTACGCCGATACTCTGTCTCGATGTCTGGGAGCACGCGTATTATTTGAAGTACCGGAACGTCCGACCTGATTACATCAAGGCATGGTGGAATGTGGTTAACTGGAAGAACGTCGAGCAGAAGTTCAAGAAAGCAATATAAACGATCGAACCCCTGGCGACAATCCGGGGGTTTTTAGTTATGATACCCCCATATGCGCGGCTCAACTCACGCCGTTATAGGTGCGAATACGGTTTGGATTCCCATTCTGATGGGCATGGTCATTGAGCCGTGGCTTTTTCTCATCGGCGCGTTCACCGCGCTCCTTCCCGATCTCGATGCGTCAGAATCTAAGATAAAGCACTTGAAATTCGGCGGATATATTGGAAAAACAAAAGTTACCATCAAACCCTTCATGCCGATCGCTGTTATTATCTCGGCCATCTTCGGACATCGTGGCGCCCTGCATTCGCTTGTCGCAATCGCAGTTGTTGCTGCGGGGGCGAGTTTCCTGATTCCGCATACATCAGTGGCTTTGTGGCTCGTCGCAGTGTTAGGATATACGAGCCACCTACTCGCTGACGCATTGACGAAGTCGGGTATAGAATTCTTTTGGCCGTGGAAGCAGAACTTTGGCGCTCTTCCGAGATTTTTAAGAGTAAAAACAGGCGGACTTGTTGATACCCTCTTATTGCTTATTGGCAGTGTCAGTGTTCTGTTGTTCTTGTATCAATATGTTGGTTCCTTCGCGTTATGAAAAAAATCTTCATTAGTATCCTTATAGCGGGTATTGCGGGTTTTTTGCTTTGGAAATTTGTTCTTTCCCTTGAAAAAAATTCTCCGCCCACTTTCGAATCAGCAACACCGTCGATCAATAAAGACAAAACAATCTACGATGATGCCCTCCTTGACTTAGAGGATGCACGCGAGACATTGAAATAAAAAATATCAAGAACCCCACTTTCAAAGCATTGTTGACCCCGTTAGGAATTTTTCGAAAAAACTCCCAGTACTATATAAGGTGGTTTGGTAAAACTAAACTATAATTAGTCAAGATGGGATATCGGTAAAATTTTTAACGGGGTTGACAAATGCGTCAAAATACACTATACTTAAGGCAGAAAAAGTAAAAACAAAAATATGAAACGTGTAGTATTGTCAGTTTTTTTTAGATTTGCGCTGCCCGTCATAGTTATCGCCGGCAGCATCTATATTTTCGCTATTCAGGTAGGCGCGACTACGCCGTAACGAGTCGAGCGTATTCAGACAATAACATACATGTATTTCAGGAACTCTTCTTTTTAAGGGAAGGAGTTTTTTTGTTATTCCCAATGATTGTTGAAAGTGGTTACTACCAGCATATCCATCTCTACATAGCACATTTACCACTTATTCCTTTTAAGGTATACTCACTCATATAACTAAAACTTTATGGATCCTAGACACAATGAACAGTTAGACAAATTTATTCGAGAACGAAAAAAACTCGGTCATGGTGACGTGCAAATTATGAGTGAATTGCGCCAGGCAGGTTGGAAGGAAGATGACATTAGTTCTCATGTAAGTGACGTACAGTCCAGCCCACAAAAAAGTGGAGTGGCCTGGTTTCAAGATGGGACACGTTATGGCTTTATGGCTTTTTTTGCGCTCATCGCCGTTGCGGCGGTGTACTGGGTTTTATGGGATGCGGCAAGTGTACCGTGGGGAAGGACAATTACCAACGGGAGCGACGGCGTCATATATTCCCGGTCCGGTTCACTGGCCGAACAATTAGCTGCGCAATCGAGTCTTAAAAAATTTAATAACTACCGAGAGCTCGGCGCATTTCTCGAAGCGAACGCCGCTTCAGCGGATTCGGGATACGGGTACGATGCACTAGGTGTGTCGGGGTTTCGATCAGACGTGATGATTGAAGAAGCTCCTACATCAACCCTGGGGCCACAATTCGGCCTCGGAACCGCGGAGTTGGATTCAGCTCAAAAATCGGATGATTACTCGACAACGAATATTCAAGTGGAGGGAGTAGACGAAGCCGATATAGTGAAAACTGACGGAAAGTACGTATACGTCGTATCAAAGCAGAACGTGTTCATTGTCGACGCATTCCCCGCAGACAGTGCGAAGATCCTCTCCACGATTGTCTTGGAATCTACGCCACAAGACATTTTTATTAATGGCGACTCGCTGATTATCTACGGCCAGGACGATCTTATCTATGAACAGCCGGTGTATGACCTCTTGCCGCGCCCATCGTCCTCATACACGTTTCTGAAAGTATTTGACGTATCAGATCCAGTGAATCCGACACAGGAACGCGACCTGGAATTCGAGGGGTGGGCGACCAATGCACGGATGATCGGTGACTACGTCTATTTTGTTACATCAAATAGTGCCATCTATTACGACGATGCTCCGGTACCATTGATTCTCGAAGATGGTAAAGCATTGTCGACTGAACCCGGCGTAGCCAGATGCAATTGCCCCGATGTTTGGTACATTGACGCGCCATATCAGAGTTATGCGTTTACCTCCGTTGCTGCTATTAATGTGAAGGACAATGCCGAGGCGGTAGCGAGTGATGTCTATTTGACGAATTCCGCCGAGAACCTCTATATGTCGCAGGAAAATCTCTACCTTGTCTACACAAAGTATGTCAGCGAATGGCAGCTGATGTATGAATCAATGAGAGAGGTAGCGGTGCCGATGCTGAGCGCTAAAGACCAGGATCGCATTCGCGAGATAGATGCCGCGTCATCGACGCTTCTCAACGATGAGGAGAAACAGTCAAAAGTATACGAAATTATCGGCAGATATCTGGAGTCACTTTCAGAATCAGGCCAAGAAACGATCCAAAATCAAGTTGACGAGAAGCTACGCCAGAAATACACAGATATTTCAAAAGAGCTGGAAAAGACCGTTATCCATAAAATTTCGGTAGATGGCTCGAAATTGAATTACGAAGGCAGTGGGGAAGTTACCGGCCACGTCCTGAATCAGTTTTCCATGGACGAACGCGACGGGTATTTCCGAATTGCTACCACGAGAGGCCAGACATGGATGTGGCTTGGGACCGATGAAGCTTCACAAAAATCATACAGCAATGTCTATGTTCTTGATGGAGATTTAAATGTGGTCGGAAAAGTTGAAGGACTCGCAGAGGATGAACAAATTTACTCTGCGCGGTTCATGCAGGGACGAGTTTACCTCGTAACCTTTAGGCAGGTGGATCCGCTGTTTGTCATCGATCTGAAAGATCCACGCAATCCGCAGGTTATCGGCCAGCTCAAGGTCCCGGGTTTCTCTTCATATCTCCATCCGTACGATGACCAATATCTCATAGGATTCGGAAAGCAGGCTGATACTGACGGACGCGTGAAGGGCTTGAAAGTATCGCTTTTTGATGTGTCAGACCCGGACTCCATGCGTGAAGTCGATACCTATGAGATGGGTGACGCCGGCAGCACTTCGTACGCGCTTGACGACCATAAGGCATTTCTCTTTTCAAAAGAGAAAAACCTTTTGGTGGTCCCAGTCGTGCTATATGAAAGCGCTGGTGACAATATCTATGGGTCCGTCACGAAGAGCAGCGCGATGGTGTTTAGCGTAACGCCCGAAGGAATCGAATTGAAAGGGCAAATAGACCATTCTGACGGGACCGCTGATGACAATAACCGCGTGTACTGGTATGGATACGATTATTACGACACGACGGTGAAACGAAGCTTATATATCGAAAATACACTCTATACACTATCAGATAAGTATCTGAAGATGCATGGGCTTGGTGATTTAGGTGAAACGAAATCTCTCACGCTTACAGCGTCAGGAGATGATTATACAATTATTAAGCCCAGCCGGTAAGTAGTTGACGAGTTAACGAATTGCGAATTAGCGAGTTGGTTTGTTGGAAAAAAAATCTTAGCCATCGGCCCTGAGGGGCATCAGGCCCTGAACGGGAGCGGAGAGCGGGTCACTTCTACCCGACTTTAGCCGAGGGTTGAGCAAGTCTACGAGTTTGGCGGGTTGAGCGAGTTAGTCGGTTCGGACGCGGTGGCGCTCTGTGCTGACATGGCAGTACGTCTTTTCACTATCGCTCTCCAGATCCGGTAAAGAGTGCCCAAACCGGCACTCACCGCGAAGAACATCCACAAGTACTGAAGTGGCGAACCCTGGATATCAGTTCCCAGATTCCATGAGTGAATAAACACGAGGATGAACACGGCGTAGTTCGCATAGTGGAGTTTTTTCCATCGCTTTTGAAGCCAGGGGAGACGCATGAGAAGCGCCGTAGTGACGGTGACGATGAGCAAGAGCAACGCAGTCACACCCAATAAGACAAAGATTTTTTTGTTCGGGCCAACAAACTCATACTTCAAATATGTCACCGCCCCCAATGACCCGATGAGGAGAACGGGATGTATCAGGGCGAAGATGAATGCAAAAATCCCCTCCAGACGATGGAAACGCCCGATTCCCGGGAATATTTTTTTGATAAGGGGTTTGCACGTTCCAATAATGATTTGTCCCCAGACGAGGGTAAACGCGTACAGTCCGAAGAAGGGGAATATCAGGTGCAGGAGTTGCTTGACTGTAACGCCTTCAATAAATCCTATCCCTCCGCGCTCTGAAAAGAATATGTACCCGGGGGAAATGAGAATGCAGATTGTCACGGTGATGATGAGGAAACGCGAGAGAAATTTTCCAGCTGGCGCGCTTGCGGGTTGTAATGACGTTGATTCCATAGTATTCGTAGAGAGTGCGCGGGTCATGTACGTGCCCTAGCCCTTAAGTACTGAATGGTAGATTCGTTCAGACTCTTCAGAAAAAACAATAAATCGTATTTCATCGAAGCAGTCATTTTGAGCGACAAACGCATTCACGGTTTGTACGGCGATTTCTGCGGCCTCCTGCTTCGGAAAACCATATGCACCCGTAGAAATGGCCGGAAAGGCGATAGTTTTTATCTCATGCTTTTTTGCAAGCCCCAGGCAACTTCTATAACAGTCGGCGAGTAGCGCAGCTTCATTGGATTTACCTGCCTGCCACACGGGACCGACAGCATGAATGACATATTTTGCGGGAAGATTGTGTCCCTTTGTAATTTTCGCTTCACCAGTCCTGCAACCACCTAGCAGGCTGCATTCCTCCAGCAGCTTTGGCCCAGCGGCACGATGAATGGCGCCATCTATCCCTCCGCCGCCCAGAAGTGAGGTATTTGCAGCGTTGACGATTGCGTCTACGTGTTCTTTTGTGATATCACCCCTAACGATAGTGAGATTGGTCATGTTTCTTCGAATGTATCTTACGCCGTTGCAGTGGTTTCTCGCAAGTTTTTTTCCGAAGAGCTACCTTGTTCATGCTTGCTGGCGATCTGTTCCCTCCAGAGTGCTGCGTAGAGTCCCGCACGATTAATAAGTTCGGTATGCGTTCCTTGCTCGGTGATTTTTCCTTTTTCCAGAACATAGATACGGTCAGCATGAGCGACGGTAGAAAGCCTGTGCGCAACAAGAATAGTCATCAACGTGGGGCGCGATTTTTCCACGCGCTGAATTGTTTCAGTAATGGCCTTTTCAGTAATGGAGTCCAAGCTACTTGTCGCCTCGTCAAAAATAATCAGGTCGGGTTTTCGGAGGATCGCTCGCGCTATTGCCAAGCGCTGACGTTCTCCTCCTGAGAGTTTGATGCCACCTTCGCCGATAACTGTGTTTAATCCTTTACCGCCCCGCTCGAGAATATTGCTCGCTGAAGCGGCTTCGAGTGCCGCGGAGCATTCCGTATCTCTCGCGCTCGGGTTAACAAAAAGCAAGTTTTCCCTAATAGTTCCTGCGAAGAGTTGGGTGTCTTGCGAGACGAGGCCGATGCGACGACGGAAAACTTCGAGATCGATATCCCGGATATCTACACCGTTAAACGTGATCATTCCCGACGACGGTTTATATAAGCCTGCGATCAGTTTAACAATGGTTGTTTTGCCAGATCCCGATGGTCCTACAAACGCAATAGTTTCTCCCGCATTGGCCGTTAAGTCTACCTTATCGAGAGCTGCTTTATCGGATGCAGCGTATTGGAATACAACGTTTGAAAAAATAAGCGATTCGAGCACTCCGACTTCTTTTGGATGATCTGGCATTGTTTCAGGTCGTATCCGGAGTATTTCCTCCAATTGTTCACTGCTCGCCCTCGCTTCCTGATATTGGGTAGAAATCGTTGCAATTTCGGATAACGGGTTAAATATGAAAAATGAATATATGTACAGGCTGAGAAATTCGCCGATAGTTATCATTCCCTGGAATACGAGCCAGAACATCAGTAAAAGCAGCCCGGACCGCAGTCCATTGATCATGGTTCCCTGCCAGAAGCTTAGTTTCCTCATCAGGATAATTTTCTTGAGCTCAAGGTTGAGGATACGCTCGTTGACGCTATTTAACCTTCCTATCTCCTGCTTCTCGAGCCCGAGACTTTTTACCAGCTCTACATTTCGAAGCGTTTCCGTGGTAGATCCTGCAAGTGAAGCGGTTTCTCGTACGATTTCGCTTTGTGATCTTTTTATGCGTCTACTAATAATCAAGATTGTTACCGCGAGGATAGGCATCATGAGGAAATATGCGATTCCCACGAGCCAGTTGACGTATACTGCGTATACCACGACGAGTAGGATCCCGAGTAGTGAGAGAAACACGACGCTGATGAGACTCTTTATCAGTCCCTGCGCGTCATTCCTGGCTTTCTGCAGTTTCTGTAAAAGTTCACCAGACCGCTGGTCCTCGAAAATGCTGTAGGGCAGTGAGAAAGAATGTTCAACGCTACGGGCGTACATGCGCGCGCCGAGGCGCTGAACAACGACGTTAACGAAGTAATCCTGAAAATTTTTCGCGATGCGCGAGATAAGTGCCGTTACGACGTATGCAAGCAAGAGAAGTACCACCCCGCGCAAAAAAACATCACGGGAAAGCACGAGTGCTTTTGTCGCGTAGTTATCGATTAGTAGCCGGAAGATCTGGGGATCGAGCAGTGAGAAAAATTGATTGACCGCTGCAAGGGCGAGCGCACCAACCAGCGTTTTCTTGTAGTCACGGAGATATTTCCAAATAAGACGCATAGTGGAGGTAGTATGTCATTTTTACAGGCTTTTATCTAGCTGATTGGTTTACGCACCATTGAATATTCACCAGTACTTCTTGTATCATGTATTCATGACACCCGAATCGTATCTTCGTGAACTTCTTGCAACATGCGGAGCGTATGCACTATCCGAGCACGATCGTGAGTTGCTTATACATGATACGGAGGGGTCTATCTACACTCAGTTGGTCCGTAAGTCATTTCGCAAATGGAGTATCGATGATGAGACGCGAGAACATGTGAAAAAGGCGATTCACGCTCATTTAGCATCTGGTACGCCACTCCATTTTACTTTTCCATTTGGTGCATACAAACGCTGGAATCTCCCTTCCGCACCGTGGGTAGACTGGGCAGAAGTGTTTTCACTTGCCTATTATGCGGCGTACATGGCCCCGATCGCCGCCGCGTACGCGCCCGGCTGTGAATTTTCATTCGTTGGCGATGATGTCATTGTGCCGCGCCTGAACAACTATCCGGTAGAAGAAGTAAAAAAATGGTCTGAGTCATTTGAACAGCTTATTGAAGTTTTTCGTCGTTATCTTCCTTCGAACATGCGTTTTAGGTTGCTCCATGTCCGCGACTTTTACTCTCCGGGGGAATTTGAACAAGAACTGGACGCAAAGTATGCGGGAGGCAAAGCAGAGTGGGATTCTTGGGATGAGGTGACTCGCCAAGCCCATATCGCAAGTTCACGGCATAATATCAAATGGAAAGGAATCCATGACTGGACAGGTTTGTCTGACGAAGAGAAGAAGGCAAAGATTCTCGAAGCGGCAATTCTTCATAACGTCTATCGCCAACTGCCGAGACGAAAAGCATTCACACGCGGTGATGACAAAATCTGCATTTTCCCGCGAAAGATTTCAAACGCCATCCCGCTCGGAACTACAAAAAATTCGTCAGTCTTTTTCTGGGTCGGAACGGGAGTACTTGAACGCCGGGGCGAAACCTGGCAGGAGCGGATCCTGTCCTATGAGCAATGGCAGGAACGGAAGCATGAACTTCGAAATACGACAGTTTCTCTCGATGGATTCCCACTAACGTCCATTCAAGTTGATTCACGGGTCGACTCGTGAGATACTGTCCATATCTATGGATCATCAAGCCGCACTCGTTCGTTATGTAAAAAGCCGTCGGAAAGACGGTGCATCAGTCGAGTTGATTATTAGTGGCCTCGTTCTTAATGGTTGGTCGTTTGCTGATGCCCAAAACGCGGTGGCGTCCGTTTTCCGTGAGCTTGCACGCAAGAGTTCACAGACACGACCGGTCATAATCATCTTTATAGTAGTATTCGCGCTTTTGGTTACTGTCCTAGTGTATGCATTAACGACAGGCAAATCACTCGACACTCTGCTCCCATAATTGAAATACCAAAAAAGACCGACTTTCTTTCGGTCTTTTTTGTTTGTTGGTTTTGAAAACCAGGTTTAGAGGACGGTGTCCTTCACAACCTTGGCAACCCGGAACTTCACGACCGTCTTGGCTGGGATCTGAATCGTCTGCCCAGTCGCTGGGTTGCGGCCTTGACGCGCGGCTCGGTGCTTTTTGACAAGCTTACCGAAACCGGGGAGGCTGAACTCTCCCGAAGTCTTGACCTCGCTGTAGGCCATTTGGGCCACTGTATCAAGGAAGTTTGCGACATCCTTGCGGGACATTCCCGTCTTTTCAGCGAGGCTCCCTATAAGCTGGGACTTACTCATTCCTTTTGCCATAGAGCCTTTTGCAGGTTACTTTATAAATCCAGCTGGAAGTATAGCAAATACGGGGGAAATGTGAAAGGAGGGGTCAAAAATCGAGATTTCCATAGGGTACTTTGGCTGGTCAAGTATGCGATTTATTAACAAATCAGGTAAGCGTCGCCTACTTAGACCGTTTTCTGCCCGGGCCGTGATATACTGATTATTATGGAAAAACAATCGATTTTCTCACAATCAGTGGTATTTCGAATGTGGCGTGGGAGCATCGTGTTGGCAATGGGATGCTTCGCGGTCTTGTCGGTATATGTTTACATCTATGATGGTGTGATGACTTTAGCCACGGTGAGCAAAGCCGTGGCGGGAACGGCAGCGCTGATGATTGGCGCTTCATTTGTCATGAGCGGATTTGCTTATTATTTTGATTTTCTTGATACAAAAATCGGCTATCGGAAATACTTCGGTCTCGTCGGATTCTGGCTCGCGCTTCTCTATAGTGTCATGCTGCTTTTTATCGATCCCGACAGGTACTTCTATGGTTTTTTTGAGAATATCGGGACCGCAGATTTCATTTTTGGATTGTCATCTATGGCAATTCTCACTGTAATGGCAATCATATCAAACGCACCGATGATGCGTTGGCTAGGAACACAGAGGTGGCGACAACTTCTCCGGCTAGGCTATCTTGCGTATACTCTATTGATTGTTCGCGCGATTGCCGTAGAATGGGATAGTTGGAGTGAATGGTGGCGTGATCCGAACGGCTTGCCACCGCCACGACTAGCGATATCAGTTATAGCAACGCTCATTATTCTGTTTCGAGGATCTATGATAGTCGTTTCATGGAATAGGCGCCGCTCTAAACCGTCCGGCACTACCCCGGTTGTTACACCGATCAGCACTTCATAAACACTAAGCGCACGTATATGAATAAGAAACGAAAAGTCGCGATAAAAAAGCATCGCAAAAAAGCAAAGAAACAGATTTTTTCTCTGCGCCATCGTTAGATGAGGAAGGTATTCGCAATCTGTATTCTTCTTTGGGCTACCGTGTTTGTTGCTGCTCCCGTGAGAGCGGCGGTTATCGACCATACCGCCGGCATGATTGTGTTGCAAATAGAATCGCACGGTGAAGCATGGTACGTAGATCCTGTTTTGAGACAGCGGATCTATCTAGGGCGGCCGACAGACGCCTTTGATATCATGCGGGAACGCGGACTGGGCATCACAAATACAGACCTGGCGCAAATCCCGGTGGCTGGCAGCACGGAGCCCGGCAATGTGGGGATGCGCTTACGGCTCGCGGGGCGGATTCTCCTACAAGTCGAAGAGAACGGTGAAGCGTGGTATGTGTATCCAAAGGATACCCATCGATACTATTTGGGCCGTCCGGATGATGCATTCCAGATAATGAAAAGTCTCGGCCTTGGTATTTCAAACGCAAACTTAGCACTGATTTCAGCCGTCGGCGCTCCGTTGAATACTTACGAACACCGCATCATTGATACTGCACGCGGCAGTTTTGGTATCCATATCACTACGATTGACCTTTCGAATTCCCTTCTCGAGGTCGTGACGGACACAGCCAATGAATCAAATTGTACTGATAACTGTCCGGCTAAATCACTCGCAGACTATATTCAAACCCACCAGGGGATTGCTGGAATGCACGGTACCTATTTTTGTCCGCCTGATTATGCCGCCTGCGCGAATGAGACAAATTCATATCTGTGGCCAGTGTATAATTCCCGAATTAATCGTTTTATTAACGAAGAGCGCCTGGCGTATACCACCGGTCCCATCATGATTTTCGATACGAACAACACGCCGTATTTCTTTTACCGCACAAATGACTTCTGGAGTGTTGAACAGTTTGAATCACGATACAGTACGAAAATCCAGGCAGCAATATCGAATGGTCCGGCACTTATTTTAAATGGGACGAACGTTGTCAATCTCGAACCCATGGATGATAAGCAGAGAAATACGAAAGGGAACCGCGGAGGCATCGGTGTCAAAGGACTGACACTCTATATGGTTATCGCCCAGAGCACTACAGTGCCCGATTTGGCAGCCATATTCGAGGCATTAGACGTAGATCACGCCATGAATTTAGATGGCGGGGGAACTAGCGCCATGTATTTTGACGGCGCGTACCAGGTAGGGCCGGGGAGACTACTGCCAAACGCATTTTTAGTGCACGCGAGATGACCCTCACCGTCGGCTGGATATCGTTCATCGGCCGTTTTGCGTTACGTGGTAAATTGACAAATACGGATAAGAAACATCCGGCTCCTCCCCCCTGGAGCCGGATGTATTGCCACCACGTCGGATTCCCCAATCCGACATTTCACACTGCGCCGGTTTTCCCGGCAAACTCATGACGAGTTCCAAGCTTCCAATATAGGTAGAAGAACACTATCTGGATTGTCCATGGAATAGCCATGACAGTCCAGAAAACAAGTAAGCCCACCATCATGATTGGATAGCCGATCACCACCAAAAGGCAAACAACCCAGAAACGCATTTGAGTCCCTCCTTAGGTACGGAGCAGTTTTATTACTTACATTTTACTCCCAACACAATTTTGCTAAAAGTGGATAAGTCCGTAAATGTAGGAGAGTTCGTCGACGAGAACTCGCGAACCAATTTTTGGTGCGCGCAAGGCACGAGATTCTTCAATTTCGCCCCGCGACAGCGGGGCTTCGCTCAGGATGACAAATAAGAAAGATCGACACTATACATGTCATCACAGGCAGGGACGCCCGTGCTGTACGTTTAAATCCCGTTTTGCTACACTGTTCACGCTTATGAAGGTTATTCTCGCTAAACCAAGAGGTTTTTGCGCCGGCGTTGATCGGGCTATCGATGTCGTTGAATTAGCGCTGCAGGTCTATGGAAAGCCGGTCTACGTAAAACACGCCATCGTTCATAATGACCACGTTGTTCGGGATCTCGAACAGAAGGGCACCATCTTTATTGAATCAGTCGATGAGATTCCGGAGGGCGCGCACGCCGTCTTTAGCGCGCACGGCAGTCCGCCCTCGGATTACGAAAAGGCCAAGGCGCGCAAATTAAACCTCATAGATGCAACGTGCCCGTTGGTGACAAAAGTTCATCTCGAGGCGAAACGGTTCGGGAAAGAGGGTTACATGATTATTTTGGTCGGGCACAAGGGGCATGTCGAACTCCGCGGTACGAGCGGCGAGGCCCCAGACCATACCATGATTGTCGAAACGGTTGAAGATGTTGATGCATTGAAGTTGCCTGTGCAGGAAAAAATTGCTGTCCTGACGCAGACAACGTTGTCCGTGGATGATACGAAGACAGTCCTCGACGTAATCAGGAAGAAATACCCCGGGGCGCTGTTTCCTCCTTCATCCGACATTTGTTACGCGACGACAAACCGCCAGCGCGCTGTGAAAGAACTTGCCAAACACGTACAGTTAGTTTTGGTTGTTGGTTCACACGCGAGCTCCAATACGAACCGTCTTGTTGAAGTGGCGAAGAACCAAGGCGTGCCCGCTTACCGGATTAATTCCGCGAATGACATTGAAACATCTTGGCTGAAGGGTGTTGAGGTAGTGGGCCTGACGTCGGGCGCGTCGGCACCCGAAGAGCTGGTCCAATCGGTAATCGAATTTCTCCGCAAGCACGGCGCTGACGAAGTCGAAGAACTTGAAGTACTCCAGGAGCGAGTCTGGTTTAACCTGCCCATGGAGATACGCGAGGCGGCAAAAGCGCGCGGTATCGATGCTTCATTAATTCAAAAACACCATATAGCACGTGGCGTGAAGATGTCTGTAAAGGAATAGAGCAAGCCAGTATGTTCGCAAGCCGGCAAGCCCGTATTTTTATTCTACGGGCCGTGATTTCTGTCTATTCAAGGCTACTCGGCTGGTCCGTATGTTGCTTCCTCGTCAAGTTCAGTGACGGCTATATAGCGTTTCAGCGCCGTTCCGATTGGGTATGAAGTTTGCAACGTCAGCATGGTCCGTTCGTTGTTGTATTGATCGAGGACGGAAGTATCCTTCGGGCCCACTACTTTCGTTTCAATCACTTTATAGATAAAAAGTTCGCCTTTATCGTTGGTAATGCGTACTTCTGTTTCGAGGGGAATGTCCACGAGAGGGGCGAAAACTTTTTTGTAGTCCCCCGGCTTCCAGAAATAGTCCGACGAATGGCCAAAGATGTACGGATTGCCCGGTTCACCCGGATTCGGCGTTTCGGGATAATGGACGACACCTCGGGACAGCGCTTCCTGGAATACAGGTTCACTGACTTCATCCACATAGATCACTGGAGCCTCTATCTCACGGTCCTGAATGCTAATGTGGTTAGGTTCACCCGTTCCGAGAGGGATTCTGGGTGTTGGGAGTTGCCCGTTAACATTCAGTGAAAGATTCACATTTGACACTTGAAGTACTTCTGTGGATCCCCGCCATAGCACAAATATGACAGTACCCCCGATGGCGAGGAGAAAAAGGATTCCCAGTGTGATTAGTCGTACCTGTTTCGTTTTCTTCATATCAAAATGATTGTATCAGGAGGTCGCCCACTCATCAAGAGGTTTCATGACCGCGGACTTTAGTATATACTTTTACTAGGCGCCAATTTTCCCCGTTGACCTCTTGAGGCGTCATTTGCTCATTCGTGGCGGTTCATCCTGTCACACAGGAGGAACACATGAAAAGTCGATGTTACACAAACCAGCGCAGTCGGAGTCCCGAGATGCAACTTGGTCTATGGGGGCCAACGAATCCGCGACGAAGATGTGGGTCGGCGACGGCGGTTAGCAAGCTGCTACTACCGAGTTGCCGGTACGACCTGGGGGTGGATCCAATCCGCCCCCGTTTTCTTTTATTGAAACCGCATCGCAGGCACAGAGGCCTGCGCTGTACGTTTTTCCGCGTTCCGTGATACGATTTGTTCATGCCGATTCCCCGTATGGAAAAAATTATTCCAGTATTGAAACGCGAGGTCAAGAAGTTTCACACGCCGATCGTTGAGGTTGTCGCGGCAAAAGGACACGACCCGTTTTGCATTCTCATTTCGACGATGTTGAGTCTGCGCACGAAGGATGCAACGACGGCTGCGGCGTCGAAAAGGTTGTTTCGCGTTGCGGACACGCCTCGCAAGATTGTCGCCCTTTCCCATTCACGCATTGAAAAACTGATTTACCCGGTGGGGTTTTACCATACGAAAGCGCGTAGTATGAAAAAAACCGCCCAGGTATTGCTCGAGAAGTATAGGGGAAAGGTACCAGACACCATAGAGAAGCTCGTCGAATTGCCGGGTGTTGGCCGCAAGACGGCAAACTTGGTGGTGAGCTTGGGTTTCGGCAAAGACGGCATATGCGTAGATACGCATGTTCACCGTATTTCAAACCGCTTGGGATACGTACGAACCAAAACCCCGCATGAAACTGAATTTGCCCTACGGAAGAAACTTCCTAGAAAGTATTGGCAGGACATAAATGTGTTATTGGTCACCTGGGGCCAGAACGTTTGTGCACCGATTTCACCCCGCTGTTCTGTTTGTGCGATCAGACCGTGGTGTAAGAGGGTAGGGGTGGGGAAGTCGAGATAAAGAAAGTTAATTAGTCGATTAGTTAACCGGGTTGAGCGAGTCAGCACGTCAGCAAGCTAGCGAGCCAGCAGGATTACGACACCCTTGGAGATTGCAAAAAAACAGTTTATACTACATTCAACCCTATGTCCCGAGAAGTAGTTACAATCAACAAACTGACATGGATGCACGTCGAGCAGGTCAACGAAGATGACGCGAAGTTTTTGCGCGAGCATTATAAGTTCCACCCTTTGGACATAAAGGACTGTCTCGGAGTTACCCAGCGGCCGAAACTTGATATCTATCCGCGTTACATTTTTCTCGTTTTTCATTTCCCTTATCTCGATGAAGGAAAGCGCAAAGTCCGTGTGCATGAACTGATGGTATTCGCAGGGAGACACTATCTTATCACCGTGACGAATGAAGTGTTACCCTCCCTGAAGAAATACTGGACGAGCTTCGTATCGAAGAGTAAACGAGCCGTCGCATACGATCCTTTAAAGAATAATTCGGGCTACCTGCTCTACAAAATCCTCGATACGATGTTTAGGGAGTCGCTCCCAATAGTTGATGCCATGGGTGAAAAGGTATCCGATCTCGAGGAGCAAGTGTACGCTGATCAGGGAAGAGACACTGTTTATAATCTCGCGTATTTGCGACGGAAGATTTTTAAGCTCCGTAGAATTCTCGAACCACAAGCGCAGATTGTCGGCAAACTGGTAGTAAACCGGCAGGAATTTTTCTCGAGGGATTTGGAAGCTTACTTCGATGACGTGCATGATTTGGTGGAGAAATCGGTCGTAGCGGTAGAATCCTTCCGAGACACACTGGAGGGGCTCCATGAGACGAACCAGTCGCTGATTTCCCAGCGGACGAATGATACTATTAAGACGCTGACGGTCATTTCTGTCGCACTGCTCCCACTCTCGGTCATCACGGGATACTACGGCATGAATGTTGTCGGTTTGCCGTTTGCGAGTCACCCGATAGGTTTGCTGATCATTACGGTCGTGCTGGTGGCAATGTTTCTGGGTGTCATAGGTATTGCACGCCAACGGCGGCTGATGTAGAGAGACATTCTCTATGTCACTTTTTCTTCGCGCAAAGAAACTAGATTTCTCATCAGACAGTCATCCACCCATCGTTGTTCTTCGAGAAGAAGAGGGCGGCATTTTTGGTATCCAGCTTGGTGACCTCGTTGAGCTTGTACTAGGCGGCGAGCGCGTCATTGCCCGCGCTTTTTTTAGCAAGAGAAAAGTCAACGCAGGCCAAATCGGTCTCTTCAGAGATTTGTGGAAGCAAAAGGGCAAGAAAGTCGCAAATGGTGATGCAGTAGAAATTCGTGAGATGTCCCGGCCTCCGTCCATCCAAGCAATAAAGAAAAAACTGCTCGGTAAAAGGTTGAGCTATGAAGAGATACACTCGATAGTCCGTGATATTGTCGACAACCGGTTGAGCCGGATTGAATTGACCTACTTTGTGGCATCGAGCTTCATGAACCGTTATACGGATCACGAGCTGTATTTTCTTACCAAGGCGATCGCGGAAACAGGAAAGCAAATCCGTTTCCCCGCCCGCATTGTATGCGATAAGCATTCGGTTGGCGGTCTCGCCGGGAATAGGACCACGATGGTCGTCATCCCGATTGTCGCCGCCGCAGGGTTGACAATTCCAAAGACGTCTTCAAGGGCCATCACATCTCCTTCTGGAACTGCAGACACGATGGAAGTGCTCGCTCCTGTCAGCTTCCAAACTGACCAAATTAAACGAATCGTTCAAAAGACAAAAGCCTGTATGGTATGGGGAGGCGGACTTGATCTGGCGCCCGCAGACGATGAGATTATCCACGTTTCTCGTCCCATCTCCATGGAGCCATATACGAAAATGCTGGTGTCCATCATGGCCAAGAAGGTTGCGATGGGAATAACGCACGTCGTCATCGATGTGCCGTGGGGACCGACAGCCAAGATAGATACATTACACGATGCTCGTTGGGTTGCTTCAAAGTTCCGTTATCTCGGACGACGGTTTGGTATAACCATGAAGGTGGTAATTTCACACTCGAGCGAGCCGATCGGGCGCGGCATGGGCCCGGCACTTGAGGCGCGTGACGTCCTGCGCGTATTACAGCAGAAAGAGTGGCGGCCGAAGGACTTGGAAGACAAAGCAATCAGTCTTGCAGGATCAATTTTTGAGCTAACCAGACTTGCGAAGAAGGGGACGGGTTCCTCTCTCGCTCGTGACATTTTACTTTCAGGACGCGCATGGAAGAAGATGCAGGAAATCATCAAAGTGCAAGGCGGCGATGCGCATGTCGATTCCGAGGACGTCACGGTAGGCGTCAAGCGATACCGTGTACGCGCAGGTATCCCTGGCATTGTGAGTAAAATGAACAATCATGCAATAAACGACGTCGCACGGGTATTGGGCGCTCCCTACGATAAGAAGGCGGGGTTGTTTCTCAATAAGCGTCTCGGAGAGCGATGTAGGGCGGGGGATCGTCTCTTTACCCTCTATGCATCCAGCTCGAACCGCATCAAACTCGCATTGGAAGCGCTTCAACATACCCATATTTACTCGATTCAGTAAGGACTTCTTGACTATTAGGAGTCATTTCTGGTAAGGTGAGGTGGTGAGAATCATTCTCAATCTGCTTAGCATATGGTAAAGAATGAGAAAAAACCACTCAGTCAATTTCGTACCAGCAATCAACGCCGGGTAATTTTGGAACACCTTCGGTCTGTCGATCGCCATCTCACAGCAGAGGAAATCTATCAGAGGGTGAAATCAAAACTACCTTCGGTTGGTCTCGGTACGGTATATCGTAATTTGAAGTTTTTGACACTGCACGGCTATATCGAAGAAATGGTCCCACCGGATCATGTAGCGCGTTATAGCAGCCACACGCATTCACATCTTCATTTCAGATGTGATCGATGTGGGAGGATTGAAGATTTTGACCTGCCCGAAGAGTTTGCTCGACAGCGTGAGAGTCTTTCAACACAGGGGTATGCCGTTCGTAACACTATGGTGGAGTTTTCAGGTATCTGCCGGTCCTGTCGGAAAGAACAGGATACCACAAAAGTGCTTCCAGAAATTCTCTGTCATGCGCATCAGGAATTTTCTCTACGAGTCCCACTCTCTGTCGCGGAATGCGCACGGTGCATGTTTCGTGATACGTGCATCTACTTTGATCCATCCTTGGTCAATAAATAATAAAAAATATACATGACTATGAAAATACATGTCGAACGCGATCTCTGTATAGGTGCCGCCAGCTGTATAGCTGTGGCGCCTGATGTGTACGAACTCGATGACGAAAATAAGGCCATCATCAAGAACCCGAAAGGTGCTGATGACCAGACTCTTCTCGATTCTGCAAAAGCCTGCCCCACGCAGGCAATTATCGTCCTCGACGATAACGGGAACCAGGTCTATCCGGAGAAAAAGTAACATCGTAGGGATGATGGGTGTCCACGTCGGAGATCCCGCTCCGCTTTTTTCACTCGCTGACGAACAGGGAGGTATGGTTGCTTTGAAGAACTACTATGGGGTAAAACCCGTAGTGCTTATCTTTTATCCCGGAGACGACACACCCGGATGTACGAAACAGCTATGTGCCATCCGTGATAATTGGAAAACATTTATGAAAACCGGAGCCGCTGTGTTTGGTGTCAACCATGCGGATGCGGAAAGTCACGCTCATTTTTCTGCGAAGCACCAGTTGACGGTGCCGTTACTCATTGACACTGATAAAAAGGTGGCAAAAAGTTACGGGGCCATTAAGAAGTTTTTTTCAACAGAAGTTATTAAACGTACCGTAGTTGTCATAGGTAGAGACGGCCTCATCGCATATTACCGGTCAGGGATGCCTTCGAATGAAGAAATCCTATCAGCTATCCACACATCATGAAAACACTTACGATAGACAATCTTCACGTTTCAATCGAAGAAAAAGAAATTCTCCGGGGCATATCGCTTCAGGTGAAACAGGGAGAAGTGCATGCTCTCATGGGTCCTAACGGGTCCGGTAAATCAACACTCGCCTCTACGCTGATGGGGCATCCCCGCTATGAGGTTACCGAGGGCACCATGCAGCTCGGAGACGTCAGACTGAACAAACTCGGGCCTGACAAGCGCGCGAAAGAGGGAATATTTCTCTCTTTTCAGTATCCATCAGAAATTTCAGGCGTCAGTCTTCAGAATTTTCTTCGCACCGCTTACAATAATTTGAAACGGGAAAAAGGCAAACCAGTACCGGTACTCGAATTCCGAAAAATACTTGAAGAAAAAATGAAACTCCTGGGCATGAACCCCCTACTCGCTAAAAGGTCAGTGAACGAAGGATTCTCCGGCGGTGAGAAAAAACGTTCAGAAATTCTTCAGCTCGCGATTATTGAGCCTACTATCGCCATATTAGATGAAACAGATTCGGGACTCGACGTTGACGCGTTAAAAGCCGTTGCCCAAGGCATCAATGCGCTCCGAGGCCCGGAGATAGGCATCGTGCTCATTACTCACTACTCACGGATTTTGAAATACATTACTCCCGATCATGTGCACATATTAGTGGGCGGAAAAATCGTAAGGTCTGGTGGAGCGGAATTGGCGCATCAGATTGAGGAAACGGGGTATGAGGGAATATAAGGCCGCTACCTACATCACATAGCATGTCTACCAACGTCAAACAACCTGAAATAAAGGATATCGCATCCCAACAATCCGGCGCCGACCCGATCAATTATTCGTTTATGTCCGAACCCGGCATTTCAAAGAAGGTGGTCGAGCAGATTTCACATTACAAAAATGAACCCGCGTGGATGCTTGATCAACGCTTACGCGCGTTGGATATTTTCTTTGCGAAGAAGCAGCCGACGTGGGGAGCTGATCTTTCCGACATCGACTATAGTAGTATCTATTATTACCTCCGACCCACAGATAAAGTACAGAACAAATGGGAAGACCTCCCCGAGTCGATTCGAAAAACGTATGACCGCATCGGCATTCCGCAGGCTGAACGGAAGTTCCTCGCCGGAGTCATGGCCCAGTATGAGAGCGAAGCTGTCTACCATTCATTGAAGAAACAGCTGGAAGATCTGGGTGTCGTTTTTCTCGATATGGACTCCGGGTTGCGGAAGCATCCCGACATGGTTAAACAATACTTCGGGACGGTGATTCCTGCAGGCGATAACAAGCTCGCGGCGTTGAACTCTGCCGTGTGGTCTGGTGGCAGTTTTGTATACATACCCGCAGGCGTGAGGGTTGAAATTCCGCTGCAAGCGTATTTCCGCATCAACGCCGAGCGCGCCGGCCAATTCGAACGTACGCTCATCGTTGCCGAAGAAGGCAGCTATGTCCACTACATTGAAGGATGCACGGCGCCGATATACACGACGAATTCTCTGCACTCAGCAGTCGTTGAGATAATTGTGAAAAAAGGCGCTCGTGTCCGGTACACCACGGTACAAAACTGGTCAAAGAATGTTTACAATCTCGTTACCAAACGGACATTCGTCCATGAGGAAGGAATGATGGAGTGGGTGGACGGGAATTTCGGAAGCAAGGTGACAATGAAGTATCCCTCAGTGTTTTTGCTCGGCAAGGGTGCGAAGGGAGATATTCTTTCTCTCGCGTTCGCCGGTGAGGGCCAGCACCAAGACGCTGGCGGCAAAGCGTTTCATGGCGCGCCCTATACCAGTTCAAAGATTGTCTCTAAATCTATCTCCAAGCTTTCCGGCCATACCTCATATCGCGGCATGGTTACCATCCCTCATGGCATGAAGGGGTGTAAGTCTACGGTCATTTGTGATGCGCTGCTTTTGGATGAACACTCACGATCTGATACGTATCCGACGATGGACATCCGCGAGTCGGATACGCAAATCCAACACGAGGCAACTGTCGGAAAAATCGGCGAAGAACAGCTTTTTTACCTCATGTCGCGCGGCCTCTCCCAAGCCGAAGCGATGAGCATGGTCGTATCCGGTTTCATCGAGCCCATCGCGAAAGAAATTCCTCTCGAGTATGCCGTTGAAATGAACCGGCTTATTGAGATGGAGATGGAGGGGAGTGTTGGCTAAAAGTTAACAGTTTGCGAGTTGCCGAGTTACGGGTTCATTTTTCATTATACTAACTCGCGGAACACGCATAACTCGCAAACTGGGGACTGTCGAAAACACGTAACGATGAATATATTCAAAACAACTTCCCGACCAAAGAAAGATCCATTGCGGCAATTTCCGGACGATCTCCTCGCGTTGAAGACGATAACGAAAACATTTTCTCAGGGGAGCAAGGAAACTGTCGAATACCATGCTGAAACAGGGGACCAGGATATTTTTATTACCTGCGCAGAGGGTTCACAGGTGAATGTGATGCTTATCGCAAAGGGTACAGCAGAGCAATTTTCTCGTGTCCGCATTCATGGTATTCTGGAGAAAGACGCGCATTTGCATGTTATCAGCGACGTAACAGGCGGGGCCCGAATCGAAACAGACGTGTGGATCGAGTTGAAAGGCGGCGGCGCATCAGCAATGGTATCGAGTATATTTTACGGAACCAGAGAAGCGCACCACGGGTTTCATGTCGTTATGGACCATGTGGCACCGTCTACCACAGGGGATATTTTTCTCCGCGGGGTATATCGGGACCAGTCACGCGGTGTGTTCACCGGGCTCATCCGGGTGGGCAAAGATGCCCAACAGACCAATTCGTATTTTAAAGACGATGTACTTCTCTTCGATGGCGCGCTTGCCGAGTCGCTACCCACGCTGGAAATCCTCGCAAACGATGTAAAAGCATCGCATGGATCGACAACAGGGAAGATAAATGATGAACAGCTTTTTTACCTCATGTCGCGGGGACTATCGAAGGAACAGGCGAGTGAGATGATTATTGGAGGATTTTTGGAGAAGGTGATGGAAAGAGTACCAGAGGTCGCGAGAGTTAGACTAACAAGACATTCCGAACTTGATTCGGAATCCCGAGGTTGATAACACGAGATCCTGAATTGAGTTCAGGATGGATACAGAGAAAATTATGCTAGATGTAGAAAAAATCAGAAAAGATTTTCCGATTCTCTCCCGTATAGTCCACGGCAAACCGATGGCCTATTTAGACTCTGCGGCGACGAGCCAGAAACCGCTCGCCATGATCGAAGCCACCGACGGATATTACCGTGAGTATAATGCGAACGTCCACCGTGGCATTTATGTTATATCGGAAGAGGCAACGACGGCGTATGAAGCCGCCCGTGAGAAGGTGAGGGGGTTTATTAACGCCAGCTCGGTTGAAGAAATCATCTACACGCGCAATGCGACAGAATCTCTCAACCTCATTCGTTTCACTTGGGGCAGGCAATACGTCGGCAAGGGCGATGTGATTATCGTCAGTGAAATGGAGCATCACTCTAATATGGTGCCTTGGCAAATGCTCGCTAAAGAAGTCGGTGCCGAACTCCTCTATATTCCCATTAACACCGAAACAGGTCGTCTCGATCAGGGTGCCTACCAGAAGTTATTGGAGCGGAAACCGAAACTTGTCGGTATTGTCCACATGTCAAACGCGATGGGCACACTGAACCCCATGAAGGAGATGACGCGATTAGCCCACGAAGCGGGCGCGGTGGTTGTTATTGACGGCTGCCAATCGACGCCGCACATGCCTGTTGATGTCCAAGATTTGGATGCGGACTTCTTCGCCTTCTCGGGCCACAAAATGCTCGGTCCCACAGGGATTGGCATTTTGTATGGTAAGAAAAAGATTCTTGAATCAATGCAGCCCTTTATGGGAGGTGGCGATATGATAAAGGAAGTAACGAAAGAAGGAGCTACATGGAATGATTTGCCCTACAAGTTTGAAGCTGGCACGCCGAACGTCGCGGGGGCGATTGGTCTAGGGGCTGCGGTTGATTATCTCAATAAAGTTGGCATGGCGAACATCTGGGAACATGAGCAAGAAATGGCGAAGTACGTGCTGGGGAAATTACGGGCTATTGAGGGTGTCCGGATCGTTGGACCAAAAGAGCCGGTAGACCGCGGCGCGGCTATTTCATTCGTACTGAAAGGTGCACATCCCCACGATATGGCGTCAATTTTCGATGATGCGGGAATAGCCATCCGCGCAGGACACTTGTGCGCACAGCCAGCACTCACCGCACATGGTGTAGATGCCGTTGCCCGGGCAAGTTTCTATCTTTACAACACGAAAGAAGAGGCTGATAGGTTTTTGGAAACAGTGTTGAAGGTGAAGGAGATATTTGGGTGAGTGCGGCGTTATGACTGGAAGCTATGGAAAACAATAGTACAATAACTCAAGGCCCAGGAAATACATCTGAGGCAAAAGACACAGCCACCCGGGTTGTTAAGTATTTAGTAGACCTGCTCATTTTCCTCGGATTTGTCTACTTGCTATTATTCACTGCGAATATTCCAGAGTGGATCAGGTGGTGCATATATGTTGTCGGAGCTTCAATCATTGTGGCCATTGCTATCGTTTCCTACCAGGTTCTTTTTCAGAAAGAGAAGCTTAGCAAAAAAGAATGGCCCATGGATGTGGGAAAAGTACTGCGATTGATCATTCGTATTCTCATAGTACTCACTATTCTGGGAATTGCGTTTATCGTGTACAAGTACCCTGGCCAGAATTTATTTTGACGAACCAGTAATGGACATGTACCAGGAAAATATCCTCGACCACTACAAACACCCTCGCAACAAGGGAAAGATTGAGGGCGCGGACTTTCAGCATCGTGAACCGAACCCGTTATGTGGAGATGTGGTTGAAATCTATGTTAAAATGGCCGACGGGAAGGTCGTAGATTTGAAGTGGGAGGGCTCGGGGTGCGCTATCAGTCAGGCATCAGCGTCGATTTTGTATGAAAACCTTCTTGGCAAAACCGAGGACGAGCTGAATGTATTGAATGTTGAAAAGGTGCTGGAACTTCTTCAGACGGAAGTAAATCCGGCCCGCATGAAATGCGCGACACTCGGGCTCGTCGCTTTACAAAAAGCACTGCAAGGACAAAAATAAGAACATATGCCGATAGAATTGCCACCACTCGAACACCGCGAACCGCCACTGATCCTCCATTGGTGGTTTTTAGCCATCATTTTTTCCTTTGTTTTTATCATCGCATCGTTTGCCATACTGGTAATACGGAATTACCAAACGCTTCACAGCGGCAATGTCAATGCGATTGCACAGCTGCAGCTGACGGTCGATCCGACCGTTCAGGCACGCAATGTACCCGAGTCTTGGACCAGTTGACGCGCCAGTAACAATTGTTGAATTCGGGGATTTCGAGTGCCCATTCTGCCTCGAGTCGTTTCCAGTTATTCGAGAGGTAATGACCAAGTACGGTGACCGAGTACGTTTTCAGTGGCGCGACTTTCCTGTTAGCTCGCAACACACGCATGCACTCGATGCCGCTCTTGCCGGCGAATGTGTTGCTGAACAAAGCGTCGAAAAGTTCTGGGCATTCCACGACCAAGTCTTTATCAATCAGAGCGATCTGAGCCGCGATGCCCTGGCAAGGTACGCTACACAAATTGGGGCCGATATGAACGCCTTCACCGCTTGTATGGAGGCAGGTAGCTTGTTGGATGAAATTTCCCAAGATTATAATGCAGGAGTAGAGGCAGGAGTGACCGGTACTCCGACTTTTTTCATTAACAATAGGCGTGTTCCGGGGGTAGTGCCCTTCTCAGTTTTTGAGGACATTATCGAATTGACGCAATAAAGGACTCCTTGCCTCTTGACATGCTCCAGTATCCTTGTATACTACTAAGACAAAATTAACTTAAACGAACTCATATGAAAGAAGAAGGCAGCTCATCGCCGGAGAACGGCATCTTCAACGCCTCCCCAAAGGCAACGTTTTTCATGGGACTGATGACCGGCATCGCGGTGGTCAGTATCATTGGTTTGTCTCTGACGTTCTCGATGCTCCGTGACGGGAAGTCACTCACTGCGTCTAAGAACAGTAATACGTCCGGTACGGTCGCCGGGGCGCAAGTCAATACCAATACAGCCGCACCAACTGCCGCACCTAACCCAACGCCCACCGTTGCTGATGTTGAAGTGAAAGATACCGATCATATCCGCGGCAATACTGATGCGAAGGTCAAGTTAATAGAGTACTCGGATTTTGAGTGCCCATTTTGTGCACGCGTACAACCGACGGTAAAACAGGTCACGGATACGTACGGTGACGACGTGGCAGTCATTTACCGCCATTATCCATTGTCATTCCACCCACAGGCACAAAAAGCTGCTGAGGCTTCAGAATGTGCGGCTGAACAGGGTAAATTCTGGGAAATGCACGATAAGTTATTTGAACTCAATGATGCTGGCCAGCTAAGTCTCGCGAGCTTCAAGAGTGCAGCGGGTGAAATCGGATTGAAGCAGAGCCAGTTCGATGATTGTCTCGACACAGGAAAATATGCAGACAAGATTGCGAGTGACACGGCTGAAGGGACACAAATTGGTGTTCAGGGAACGCCGGCGACATTCGTCAACGGTACTCTCGTATCAGGAGCGGTACCTTTCGAGCAATTTGCTTCAGTGATTGACGCTGAACTGGCCAAGTAAGTCGTTAACATGTTTTTTGGAAGCGCCTACCCGGATCCCATCGTACTCCAGGCAGGCGCTTTTGGTATTCACTGGTATAGTTTACTGCTTGTAGTTGCTATTGGAGCGGGGTTGTTGGTGACTTTGCATGTCGCCCGCAAGAAAAATATTCCCGAAACGGCCATATGGGATTTTTCATTTCTTGCGGTTATTCTAAGTATCGTATTTGGGCGTTTTGTTTTTGTTGTAAGTTATCTCCATTCGTTTAGCAGTCTTGTCGAAACGGTGAAAGTCTGGGAAGGTGGGATATCAAGCCATGGAGTCCTCACCGGAGGGCTACTAGCAGCATTTCTCACCATGAGGCGACACAAGATGTCATTCTGGGCATTCACCGATGTGGTAATCCCTGGAGCGGCATTAGCGCAGGCAATCGGGCGATGGGGAAATTATTTCAATCAGGAAGTACTCGGATCTCCGAGTAATGCATGGTGGGCAGTGCCAATTGACCTGGCGCACCGCCCAGAAGCATTTATGCAAGCACTGTATTTTCACCCGATTTGGCTGTATGAGTCGCTTTGGTGTTTATTGCTATTTTTTTGTGTGTATTCTTTTCAAAAAAAGTTCACTCCGCACCCCGGGGTCGTGACGTTGATGTATTTTTCCCTGTATTATCTTATCCGGTTCGTCCTTGATTTTTTTCGTAATGACGCCCTCTCATTCGGAGCGCTCACAGGGACGCAAACCATTGCCATCGGAGTGTGGATAGTAGCGGTAGTGTTTGTTGTACTCACGAAGCGGAGATCAGAACCGAGCACCACTCAATAGGCCGTACAGAAATTAATACATTGATTGCCTGGTAGCAGGGGTGGGGATCCGCTTCGCGCCTGGGCGCTGCACTTGCTCGCGCCCTTCGATCCCCACATGTGAAAACACCCTTAACTTTTAGATATAGGGTCTTGGTAGTTATTTTCTAGCGTGCTTATAGCAGGGGTGGGGATCCTCCCCGGGCAGCGCCGAATGCTGCGCACGCTCGCATTCGTCGGCGCTCACTTTCGTTACACTCGGGTTCGCTGCTGCCCTTCGATTCCCACTAGAAAAATTAACCTTACTTGCCACTGGGTAGGTCTCGAGGAAATTAAAAAGTTGATTGCCTGGTAGCAGGGGTGGGGATCGAACCCACGACCTTGGGCTTATGAGTCCCACGCTCTAACCAGCTGAGCTACCCTGCCTCGTCGGAATTTAGGAATTGGTTGCGGGAGGGGGATTTGCACCCCCGACCTCCGGATTATGAGCCCGGCGAGCTGCTACTGCTCTATCCCGCGTCATAGTCACTGGAGTATAGAGAATCGAAGGAAAAGGTCAAGCCATCATTCTGTGGTGCAGTCTAGTGGAAGCTATTCGAACCTTTGTCATGCAGGAGCAGATGCGAACATCCAGAATGGCAATGAACCCAGCGTAGCGTTGACCACGGAGTGCGTCAGTGGCCGGGGGCGGGTATGGCTAGCATATCGCGACGTGAACGAGCACTCACCTAAAAGAAAGCTCCCGCGCGAGACAAGCTCACGCGGGAGGTACGGAAACATAGGTATTTCTGAGTACAGGGTGTTACTTCTTCGGGACACCCGCGAACCAGAGTCGACCTCTCCGACTCCATCTCGAAATGGTCGCCCTGCCTTCCCTACTCGAACGAAGAAAAGTGATCCAAATAGGGTAGTCGTTCTTTACCCGCTCGTCGATGTTGTGCCAAAAGGTGCAGTTTGGGTGCTTGGACGAAAATGTCCAGTCGTCTGTATTCGCCTGAATTAGCGAATATGGATCGGCTGGCTCGAGATTACGGCGTTCGTACTCGTGCGGTGGATCCGAACAGTTGATCCCTGGGTAGAAGAAATGGACCTCAACTTCTTCTCCAGTACCTCTCGGCATATCGATGGGCATCTCGTCGCTTCTCCATCTGCCGTCTCCCGTACAGTTGCGCGTGAGACCATTCTCAACCGTTGGAACATCTATTGTCAAATGGAAATAGCGCGCGGCGGAGAGCATCTCCTTAGGGGTACGACTGCGATCGACCCTTACCCGCTTTTTGATGATCGTGGTCATTCGTTTTACATCTAAAGCCACTGCGTTTGCGAACCTTCTGGCGAGCTCTTCCCCCATGTAGTCGAGAGTTGCAACGCCAGGGCCGTCCGGCAAGTTGCGTCTGCGAAGCGCATCTTCGATCAGTGCCTGCGCCTTAAGGATTGCAGGTGTTTTTTCAGTCACGTCATCCTCCTCACATGGTGTTTTTGGTTTGGGAACATTCCTCCGGCAATCTCAACGAGAGGTAATGATCTTGACGAAAGGCTGTCCCCAAACTCTCGAGGTATGACTTTGCTAGCTTGTTTTTGATGGAAAGGTGCAAGTTAGAACAACCTAGGCTATCACGAAGTTGCCATTCTGTCAACTGCTCGGGATTTGAGATATCAAAATGCTCCAGAGGTCCGGTTCTACTGGGCTTCTTGAGGATTAAGTTTTATTTACGCTGGTTGTGCCTTCGTCCAGAAAAACATGGCCGGAGGCGACCATATGCCGCGGGAGAGAATCGAACTCTCATGAGGTCGCCCTCGCAGGATTTTGAGTCCTGTGCGTCTGCCAATTCCGCCACCGCGGCACGAAAGTACATCGCATTGTACTGATTGTAGCCTCGTTTGTCAAAGCATGCTCTATTCGGTATACTATTGATATATTTTCATACTGAAGACACGATATGTCTCGCATTATTTCTGTAGCGAATCAAAAGGGTGGAGTCGGTAAAACGACGACATCTATAAATGTTGCTGCCTCCCTAGCTTCGTTTGGTAACCGAGTATTGTTAGTGGACATCGACCCTCAGGGGAACGCTTCCTCCGGGCTCGGGATCAATATCAAAGAAATCCCGTATGGGATCTATGAAGCTCTTGCCGGGAAAGCTCGCTTGCCAGATGTCATCTATCCCCATAGCGTTGACGGGCTGCATGTTGCTCCGGCAACAGTCGATCTCGCAGGAGCGACAGTTGAACTCGTGCAGGTGGCAGAGAGGGAATTCCGGCTTCAACACGTACTCGAGGATGTCGTCGACAGTTTTGACTATATTATTATCGATTGTCCGCCATCGCTCGGATTGCTCACGGTGAACGGCATCGTTGCTTCATCCGAAGTGCTGATTCCAGTCCAGACAGAGTACTATGCGTTGGAAGGATTAAGCCAGCTTCTCGAAACTATCGAGCTTATCAAGGAAAACTTAAAGCCGGACATCCAAGTGCTTGGCGCAGTGATGACCATGTTTGATGAACGATATCGGCTGTCTCAGGCTGTCTTTCACGACCTGCACAAAAATTTCCCGAACAGAGTGTTCCGTGTCGTAGTACCGCGCAATGTCCGACTTGCCGAGGCGCCCAGTCACGGTAAAACGGTATTTCAGTACGATCCTGTGTCACCTGGCGCAAATGCGTACCGACGCCTCGCACAAGATATTCATATGCACCCGCCGTCCTATGTCTGATGCATACGCCGGCCTCGGCAAAGGTCTCGAAGCCCTGATTCCGCGGAAAATCTCCGCAGAAAAAATTGGGGTAAGCAAAAAAATTCTCGGTCCGCAGGAGAGAATTGACTATGTTGATCCTGTAACTGTCACGTCAAATCCGCATCAACCCCGCAAACATTTCGAACATGATGCAATCGAAGACCTCGTCAACTCTATCCGCGAACATGGTATTTTGCAGCCGTTAATAGTTAGTAAGACAGACAGCGATTACCAGCTCATTTCGGGAGAACGACGTCTGCGCGCGGCCATCATCATGGGATTGAAAGAAGTTCCCGTGATTATTCGTGAAGCATCGGAGCAGGAGAAGCTTGCACTTGCCTTAATTGAAAATATTCAACGCGAGAATTTGAATCCTATCGAGCGCGCGTGGGGATATGCACGGCTCATACAGGAGTTCAATCTTACGCAGGAAGAGGCGGCGAAGAAAGTGGGGCAGCCGCGTGCCAGTCTGACGAATTCCTTGCGCTTACTCAAGCTTCCTGAAGAAATGCAGAAGGCAGTAATTGATGGGTTGATTAGCGAGGGACACGCGAAAGTGCTGCTCGGCATTACCGATCAAAAGGAGCTGATGCACCTTTTTCGCAAGATAATCCACGAGGAGCTCTCCGTGCGAACCGCTGAACACCACGCCCGACCGCACCGAAAGGCATCCTATCGAAAAGCACCGCGCGATCCCAATATTACCGAACTCGAGGATCAACTGCGCAGCGCTCTCGGAACAAAAGTCGAAATAGTCCGAAATGGTGAACAGGGGACCATTACTATCCGCTGTTACTCCGAAGAGGAGTTTCGGGCACTTATAGAAAAACTTACTCGTAAGTAACGCTGGAAACGAAGGCTATGTCTCCATTCATCAAATACATTTTAAAAGTGATTCCGAAAAGCGTCGATGAGGGCATGCGGGCGTTATTAGCCGCCGCAGTTTTTTTGGTTCCCGCAAGTTTTTACCCCGCGCTTCCCGATCCATATGGCCTCCCGAAAGTATTCTTCTTTTCTTCATTCGTACTGATTGCGTTCACTCTGTGGTGTTGGGGCCGCATGCGCGGGAAAACGGCGCAAACTCGCTGGACATCTTTACTCACTTCAGTTGTTGTTTTTACAACGATGGGAATCATCAGCTCTGTATTTTCAATCGGACCGCTGAGAAGTTTTATTGGTACTGCCGGTGGGCATGCCATGGTTCTTCCCGCTATGATTTCCGGTGCATTATTTGTCTTTCTTTTTACACAGGTCGTTACCGACTTAAAACAACGTTTATGTGTCATTGACAGTTTCCTCGCAGGATCTGGCCTAGTTGCGGTTATCAGCCTGCTGCAAATCAGCGGAGTGAATCTTTTTCCTTGGGAAGGCGCTCATACCTACTGGTTTCAGCCGCTTTCATCATCTCCCCGCTCAGTCGCGCTTTTTTTTAGCGGCACGTCGCTCCTCTGTCTCTATCGATTCATGTGTTCATCAGATCGTCGAAGCCGTATCTTTTCAGCAGCTTGCCTTCTCCTCTCAATCGTCTTACTAATCGTATACGACATATCTGATGGATGGATTGTTTTGTTAGTCGGACTGACTGTTTTTATAATGTTATCTGCGTTACAATCGTCACTGTTTTATCGACAGCGGGAGATGAGAATATTTTTTGCGGTCTTTCTTATTTCACTTATTGCTCTAGTGATACCGATCACTTCCTGGACGCAACGCATACCTCCACAGGAATTGACCATGGATACAGCCACTTCATGGCAATTTGCTTCCGAGACTCTCGCTGTCCGCCCGCTTTTTGGAACGGGTCCCGAGACATTTACTGACGTTTTCAGCAGATTTCGACCTGGTGAGTTTAATGAAAGTGTTCTTTGGCAGGCGAGTTTTGCGCATTCTCAGAGTCTGTGGTTGGAGATGCTTATCACATTAGGGGTGACAGGATTAGCCGCATTCCTGACACTTATCGGATTCCACGCTGTAAAAATAACACGTTTCGTTCTCCAGAGTACGGATTCGAATAAAGAAAAAATTGACGTACTTCTCTTTGCTGGCTGGATAGCGTTGACATTTACGGCTTGTATAGCCGTATGGGAGATCTCACTATGGGTGTTGTGGTGGTTACTGTTGGCACTTATGACGCCTGAAATTTCGCACCCTCAAACATTTATGCGCAGAATACAATCGTTTTTTTCACATCATGAGCGTCCCATTATGGGTTTTATTACCGCATTTGCCGTTTTGTGCTCTCTTATTATTGTTGTTCAGGGAGTCCGTGTGTGGAATGGGAGTCGCTTGCGAGTGATTACTATAGAAAAGTCCCTCGATGGCTCGACAACACCCGCAGAGATTCGCGCGCTCGCGGAACGAAGTGTACGTTGGGATTCGTTTACCTCCGAACCGGAGCTTATCCTTGCTGGCGCATATGCCCTCGAAGCCCTCACAGCAGCGGCTAATGGTACGAATGTGGATTTAGCAGCTGTGAAGGCATCAGGTGATGCGAGCATCGAACATATTGGGCGCGCTATTGAAAAAGATCCCCATAATGCACGCGTCTACCAGTCCTCCGCTGAAGTCTATCAACTGCTCATTCCCATCATTCCGGATAGCGAACTCAAAGTAGCCAGACTCTATGAACAGTCAACGCAGTACAATACTCGCAATCCCCTCGTGTACCTTGCAATTGGACAGTCATATCTCGCGTATGCCCAGAATGCTGAAGGGACCGACGTCGGAGAAGTGCTCACCAATGCTAAGCAGGCTCTCATAAAGTCGCTTGCGCTCAAAGCTGACTTACTTGAAGCACTTATCTCTATTGCACTGGTGGATGAAGTACAGGGAAATACTGATATCGCTGTTTCGTCATTGACGACACTCCATGAACGTTACCCAAACGTAACACAAATTACCTTGACGCTCGCAGGAGTGTACGAACGTCAAGACAAACGAGATGAGGCGGTTACGCTTCTCGCGGAGGCATCGTCGCAAGCTCAACAGAATCTGGAAGCGCATCTCGGCATTGCGAGTGTGTATGAACAGCTCCAGATGTCTGCAGAAGCACTTGCAGAATATCGGGTGGTGCTGACAATAGATCCGGCTAACACGTTCGCTCAGCAAAAAGCAGCGGAGCTTTCCGATAGTGTACCTGGCACACCCAGTGAGTAGGGACTGCCTTATTCACCACTTACTGTTGCTTTCGTAACCAGCCATTGATAGCACTTCGCGCTTTTTCGGTCTGTACGAACGGCAGCCAGTCACGTGCCGGTCCTTTTCGGTGTTTATCTTCGATAATTTCTACAATATCGCCATTTTGCAGCGAAGCCGTTAGTTTAGATATTTTCTCATTGATTTTTGCCTGGCTCGCGTGATTGCCTAAATCTGTGTGAATTTCATAGGCGAAGTCCAGTGCTGTTGCGTTTTCAGGAAGATCGATGACGTCACCGCCAGGAGTGAAAATAAAGATTCGGTTACGGAAAACATCTATCCTTAAACCTTGAATGTATTTGTCGTTGTCTTGCATGCTCTTTTGCCACTGAATCAAATCATGTATCCACTCAAGCCGTTTTTTCACCGGTGTACCTTTTTTTGGCTTTCCCGTCTCGACATAATGCCAGTGTGCGGCAATACCGTATTCAGCTGCATGGTGCATCTCTGAATCGCGAATCTGGATTTCCACTATCTTATTGTCGAGTCCAAAAATATCGGTATGCAGGGAACGGTATCCATTTGGTTTCGGCTGGGCGATATAGTCCTTGATTCTACCTTTAATGGGGGTGAATTCTCCATGAATTGCCCCGAGCGCCATGTAGCATGAGGCCACGTCGGGAACGACGATCCGGACAGCCACTAGATCATGAATTCGGGAAAGGTCATGGTCGTACTTCTGAAGTTTTTTATAAAGACTGTAGAGTTTCTTTGCTCGGCCGTGGATGTCGACGACAGTGATGCCCGCATCATTAAGAAGTTTTTTAAGATAGGGGATGATTTTCTTAACATATTTTTGCTGTTGCTCGTATGTTTCCGAAACCGTTTCCTTGAGTCGCTGGTAGTCCTTTTCAAATGCAATGGGAAAAGCAAGGTCTTCCAACTGTCCACGCACTTCACCCATTCCGAGGCGATTAGCAATTGAAGCGTAAATTTCCAGAGTTTCGCGTGCAATCCGATGATATTATCCAGGCGATCGGCGAGCTTAATCATAATGACGCGGACATCCGATGACATAGCTATAAAAAGTTTACGGAGAGACTCGGCGTACCGTTCGCGACCCTGGTATACGAGCCTGCCGAGTTTGGTCACACCCTCGACAAGGAATGTCACGTTTTTACCAAATTCTTTGCGGATATCCTCCGCTTGAAAGTCCGAATCTTCTATGACATCGTGGAGTATGCCCGCAATGATCGTTTCCGAATCAAGTTTCCAGTCTGCTAAAATAAGCGCTATCCGCAGCGGATGCTCAACATACTCTTCCCCGGTCAAACGACGATGGCCGCTATGCGCCTTTTCAGCGAACGCGACAGCTTTCTCGATGTCCGGCATGCGGTCTCGCGGAATAGCCTGCTCGATTTGACGGAAGAATTCGATACGATCCATAGTGCCCCCTATTGTACCCCAGAATATACCAAGAGTTCAATTATTGATTTTTTCCCTTTTTTACCGTATGCTGAGAAGGAGAATGAGTTTTCGCGTATTTAGTATCATCATCTATGTCGCATGAAAAACATTTCGACCTCGTCATAGTCGGGGGAGGAGCTGCGGGGTTATCAGCTGGCATGTATGCCGGTCGTTATTTACTCAAAGTCGCCGTTATTAGAGGAAAAGAGCCGGGAGGTGAAACGGCCACCGCTTCGATTATTGAAAATTGGCCGGGTACCATCGCTATCGACGGTTTCGACCTGATCCAGAACATGGAAGCGCATGCAAAGGAATCAGGTGCTGAACTTTTTAACGGGGAAGTAGCGAAAATCGAGAAAAGAAAAGATTGTTTCTACTCTACGGTCGGAGACGACATATTTGTGTCGAAGGCGGTCATTCTCGGAGTAGGATCGGCTCGTAAGAAGTTAGGATTGCCGAACGAGGATCATCTCCGCGGCAAAGGGATTTCATACTGTTCGACCTGTGATGCGCCTCTCTATAAGGGTAAGACCATTGCAATCGTCGGCGGCGGCGATTCGTCAGCTAAGGGAGCGAATCTTGCGGCACGATTTGCGAAAAAGGTTTACTTACTTATTCGTGGTGATAAGCTGGTCGGAGAGCCGATGAATCTCGATCAGTTAAAAAATAAGGATAACGTTGAAGTTGTTTATCATACTGCAGTGCAGGAAATCATTGGCGATGCGAAACTTGAAAAGGTGGTTTTATCGAAACCGTTAAACGGATCCGTTGAGCTTCCATTAGAAGGCATGTTTGTCGAAATTGGCGCTACACCGCGGACGGAACTGTCAAAGATGCTGGGATTGCATCTGGATGAAAAGGGGTACATCCACGTCAATCAATTTATGCACACGAATATCCCAGGCGTGTATGCGGCGGGTGATATTACTGACGGGGCGGGGGATTTTCGCCAAGATATTACAGCAGCGGCGCAGGGGTCAATGGCGGCGACGTCGGCGTATAAGTATATCGGAGCGCATAAGGATATTATTTGCTAATTAGCAGGTTTGTCCCTCGGCAAGCTCGGAGCGTTTTCTTGTAGACATTCAATTTTATTATTGACAGTAACTGTTACGAGTGATAGATTCATAGTATTAATTTGTACATTGATTTATCACGTACGAGCCAACTTCACAATTCTGGCCGTTAGAATTCATTGAAACGGCGAGAAAGTCACTTATGAGGTGGCAAAGGAGGGAACAAGCCCAAAGTGACCCGCAAAGAGTCGTGAATTCGTGTAGTTGAACCAATCACATTCGGAGGGTAAAACAGATGAGCAAGAAGCCCATCTCCACGCTGCTGGCGATCGCAGTCTTGTTGGTCGCCACTGGTATGTACTTCGCTGTTTCCCCGGTTCTGGCAACGAACAATCCCGCGGTCACCACACAGACGACCACAGCCATCATCCCGATGCAGGCCATGAAGAACGTGGGGACTCCGGCGAGTACGACGTGCAATGGCGAACTGTGCTGTTTGGTGATCAAGAAGGTGACCGAGAGCACAGTGGATTCCGCGATGACGACGACTACATGCTACGCAAACACGGCCAACGCGATGACGAATGGTCCGAATTACGTGGCGACTACGATGAATACCGAGAAGATGTTTACGTCAAACGACGCGACCTATGGAACAAATACGGCCGAGAACCCCTGGATGCGGAGCATGACGAGCGTGGCAGGTCTCGACGCCGGCAATGGATGCTGCCCGATGCCGTATAGTGGACAGAATGCGACCGTCAATTCCGGCCAGGTGTCGACATCGACGTGTTGTCCGTGGGCAGTCGTGGAGTATACCGCCTATCCCAATCCGTTCATCACGGGTTCGTACGTCACCTAGCGCACACCCGCGCTAACCTCTCATCCCGCACTTTCATCTTGGAGCAATATTTTCCCCGCACGCATCCGCGCGCGGGGATTTTCCTTTATAGGGATTGACAAAAAAAGCAAGATATAATAGCATGATTCGAGTCACGTTCTTTGAACTTACATTAGCTGCTGTCATCATTTTGACGTCACCGGTCCTGACCGTCTGATGTCCGATCCCGCTGTAGCGCATTAATTGGCCGCAGTCACCTGCGCGTGAGGGTCACTTTCATTGGCTCAATCGCGTTCACCCTGTGGCTCTACCCGCCCGTTGTTTTTTCCAAGAAATAGGGTAGGCCACAAAAAGCCCTCGGTTCGCGTTTTGTTCTTTGCGGACCGAGGGTGCTTTTTTATATCCAGCGAATTAGGCATCAACGGTTTTCTCAAACTTACATTCTTTACTGGAACACCTTACCTTGCCTTTTGCCGCATACACGAGCAGATCTCCTGATTCCGGACATTTTTCCCCTGTGGGTTTAGACCAGAGAGCGAACTTGCACTCCGGATAACGATTACATGAGTAGAATATCCGGCCGCGGCGGCTGCGTTTTTCTACAATGTCGCCCTTATTGCACTGCGGGCAGGTAACGCCCGTTTTCTTTTCGATATTTTTTATGAATTTGCATTCCGGGTATCCAGTGCATCCGAAAAACTCTCCAAAGCGTCCGCGTTTCACCGCCAGCGGCTTGCCGCACGTTGGGCACTTTTCATCTGTTACCTTGGGCTGCTGTGGTGTACCGTCGTCACCAAGCGGTTTCGTATTCTTGCATTCCGGGTAGCCAGTGCAGGCCAAAAACTTTCCGAAACGGCCCATCTTGATTATCATTGGACGGCCGCATTTCTCACATATATGTTCAGTCGCTTCCTCAGTTAGTTCTTTTTTGGTCAGAGTTTTATCCTTGTGCATCAGATTTTCCTTAAATGGCCCGTAGAATTCTTTAATCACCGGCACCCATTCCTTTTGGCCCTGGGCAACCTCATCGAGATCGTCTTCCATGTGCGCAGTAAATTTGAAATCAACAATAGTCGGAAAATGTTCTACGAGGAGGTCATTCACTAACATGCCGATATCGGAGGGTTTCAGGCGTTTTTCATCCCTCATGACGTATCCGCGGTCCAAGATGGTGCTGATGATCGACGCATACGTAGAAGGACGGCCAATGTCGTCTTCCTCAAGTGCCTTCACGAGGCCCGCTTCAGAATATCGCGCGGGCGGCTCGGTAAAATGTTGTACTGGTTTAATTTCTTTTGCTGTCACCGAGTCGTGTTCCTTTACATCAGGTAGCTGATTTTCTTTCACACTATCGGGGTACACTTTTAAGAACCCGTCGAAAGTGACTATCGATCCCGTCGCGCGGAATGTATGCGCATCGTTGTCCGTATTGATATCGATAGTTGTCGAATCCATTATTGCCTGTGGCATCTGTGACGCGACAGCGCGGTTCCAAATAAGCATGTAGAGTTTAAATTGGTCCGGTGCCAAGTATTGTTGCACTGCCGCTGAATCATTCACCACTTCTGTGGGGCGAATAGCCTCATGGGCTTCCTGGGCCAGGCGGGATTTTGCCTTGTACATTCTGGGTTCCGGCAGGACATAATTGTTGCCGAACGTTTTCTCTAAATATCCGCGGGCTTCCGTAAGAAATTTATTCGAAAGATTAAGCGAATCAGTACGCATGTATGTAATGAGGCCAAGTGATCCCTGGCTACCTAGCTCGACGCCCTCATAGAGCTGCTGTGCAAGCCGCATGGTCTTTTTTGCTGAGTATCCAAGCTTACGGTTCGCTTCTTGTTGGAGCGTCGACGTGGTAAACGGCGGCAGGGGGGATCGCTTGACCTCTCGCCTGGTTACGGACGCTACGCGGTATTTCGCGCCCTCGAGTGCTGAAAGAATCTCGTGCGCCTGCTTTTCGTTCTCGATGGCAAGTTTATCGATTTTTTCACCGTTTCGTGAAAATAATTTTGTAGATATCGCTGGTGACACACCCTCTTTTTCAAATACAGCTTCGATAGTCCAGAATTCTTGCGCTTTAAATGCCTGGATTTCTCTTTCACGTTCGACGATAAGCCTGACCGCAACTGATTGAACGCGACCAGCTGAAAGACCTCGAGCGACTTTTCTCCACAAAAAAGGTGACAACTCATATCCGACGAGCCGATCCAGAACCCTTCGGGCCTGCTGGGCGTTTACGAGATGCGGATCTATGTTGCGGGGAGTCTTTAGCGCTTCTTCGATGGCCTCTTTTGTGATCTCATGGAATACAATTCGTTTAATCTTGCTCTTCTCGGGCTGTATGATTTCTGTGAGATGCCAAGCTATAGCCTCTCCTTCGCGGTCTTCGTCAGTAGCGAAGTAGATTATTTCCGCATCCTTGGCTAATTTCTTAAGCTTTATGATGGTTTTTTGGCTGTCTTTCGGAACTACATAAGTGGGTGCGAAATCCTTCTTGATGTCGACACCCATTTTACTTTTCGGCAGGTCGCGAATGTGCCCGTAGGAAGACTCGATGTGGTAATGTTTGGAGCCCAAAAATCTGCCAATCGTTTTGGCTTTTGTAGGGGATTCGACTATGACGAGATTTTTTCCCATGAAAGTTTAGATAATACGAATATACTTCATTCCGCCAAGCTGTTTGACGAGCCCGCGCATTTCCATCATGGAAAGCGTTGAATTCACAATACTGACTTGCAGTTTACTCATCTTCACGATTTCGTCAATGTGTTTCGGTTCGCGTTCGAGTACAGAGAGCAACGCTTTTTCATTGTCAGTCAGTTGTGTATGTTGTTGATTGTTATCGAACGTCGCTGGCTTGTCAACCCCCGTATGCCTCTCTTTAAAATGTTCGAGATACAATGCATCGAGAATATCGTCAACGCATGTTATAGGTCGAGCTCCCGCTTTTAGAAGGTCATTCGTACCGGTCGAAGCTGTTCTCAGGATATCTCCCGGCACTGCCATCACTTCACGGTTATAGTCAAGTCCGAGGCGCGCAGTAATGAGCGACCCCGAGTCCTTGTTTCCTTCGACTACCACAATACCGAGTGAAAGGCCGGCAATAATGCGATTTCTGACGGGGAAATGAAACTTTTGTGCCTGGACGCCCAGCGCGAATTCAGATATGAGACAACCACCCGTTTCCACGATGCGGCGTGCAAGCTGAGCGTTAGCTACGGGATACACGTGATCAAGGCCCGATCCGAGGACAGCTGTCGTATGGCCCAATGCGTCCACAGCACTTTCATGAGCAGTAGCGTCGATTCCAAGCGCCAGACCTGAGATGATACTGATACCGCGTATTGCAAGTTCATGACTCATGCGCCTCGCTACTTCACGGCCATAGTCAGTCGCTTTTCGCGTACCAACTATGGCAACAGTAGGGCGGATACCCGGCAAGTTGCCTCGACAGTACAGAAGTTGGGGTGAGTCAGGTATTTCACGGAGAAGATGGGGGTACGCGGGATCGTCAATAGCAATAGGGTTAATGCCCGCTTGTCTCACTTTTTCTAGTTCTTCGGATGGAACCAAGTGTTTGGTCGCATCAGCGAGTAGCATCGCTGATTTTTCTGGTACTCCCGCTCTTTGATATTCCCTGGCTGGAGCGTTCCACGCTTCTTCGAACGTTTTAAAAAATGAACGAAGCCGAACGATAGTGGCCGCTCCGATAGATGGGATGGTTGAAAATGCTATCAGATAGGGAAGATCAGTAGTTGACATAGGGGATAGTGTGACAGTATGGTAGTCTTGAGAAACAAATATTGGTACCTCAAACACAAGGGGGCGTCGATGGGATTCATACTCCCTAAAGACGAGCTTGTCCAACAAATACTTCTCACCGCTATTCGGCGTAGCCCGCACGTCAAGCTGACGAAAACGGGTGTATCACTCGTTCCACATGGAGTTTTATGGGGACGCTGGCTGTCGTGCCTGGCTAACACGCACGAGGGACGCGCGGATGAATTTTTGCGCTGGCTCGCAGTAGAAATACCGCGGCTTCGAGAAGAACACAAACAAGCTCGCAAACGGAAAAGTTGCTCGTAACTTATGTGCGGGCAGCTTTTTTCTCATGTACAGCTGTCGTTTGGCGCTCGAGCTGCCACAGCCGTATTTCTTCTTTGAGTACTTGTAACCATGCGTCACCAAGCGTTTCGAGGTCTATCTTTATCTGATTTTGGGTAAACTGCCAGTGAGAATTCCGTTCAAGGAGTTGCCCCAGCTTTTTTGTATCTAGATGGTGGGCGAACGTTATGATGATCCGTTTATGCTTGTCGGGTGTCGGTCCAGGAATACTGACGGTATCTATAGTCACGATGTCGGTTTTCTGGGCAATCAGCTTAATCTCCAGGACGTCAAAGAGATTTTCAAATGACTTAGGAATCTTTTGGCGGTACGTCACACGTTTTTTAAAGACAGAAAGTTCATCGGGTGAAGACAGGTTGGCTATTTTCTGATACATCACCAGGCGTTCGCCTTCAGCCGGCATAAACGTTTTTGGAATGCCGATTTCAACAGGCAGGTCTATGGTTACATCTCTAATTGTCTCAATGGCGCCTGTTTTCAGTTCTTTCACTGCCTGTGAGAGGAGGCGCGTGTACATAGCCAGGCCGATAGCTGATACTTTCCCGTGTTGCTCTTTTCCGAGAATGTTGCCGGTGCCTCGAATTTCCAGATCCCGTAGGGCAAGCTGGAACCCGCTTCCCAGCTCTTTTGCTTCGAGGAGCGCATGAAGCCGGCGCTTGGCCGTACCTGTCAGTTTTTTCCGGTCATAGAGAAAGTACGCATAAGCTTGGCGCACACCCCGGCCAATACGCCCTCGCAGTTGGTAGAGTTGGGCGAGGCCGAACTTCGTGGCGTTTTCTACGATGAGGGTATTGACGTTCGGCAGATCAAGCCCATTCTCAATAATAGTTGAACAAACCAGGATGTCAGTTTTTTTAGTATCGAAATCCCGCATGGCCTGTGAGAGGAGCCTTTCAGATAGTTTGCCATGTGCCACTCCGATACGTGCTTCGGGAATGAGTTTATTGAGTTCGCGAGCTGCGAAATCAATCGTTTCTACATTATTATATAGGTAATATACCTGTCCTTTGCGTTCCAGCTCCTGGCGGATTGCCCGCACAATCAGATTCGTGTCATGGCGCTCAATAATAGTTTCGATCGGAAGGCGTCCTTCTGGTGGCGTCTCAATGATACTTACATCTCGGATTCCAGATAAGGCGATATTGAGCGTGCGCGGAATGGGAGTCGCTGTGAGCGTCAAAATATGTGCTTGAGTTCGAAGCGTTTTTAGACGTTCCTTGTGTTGCACTCCAAAGCGTTGCTCCTCGTCAATAATAATAAGCCCAAGGTTTTTGAATGTGATGTCTGGAGATAGAAGTCGGTGCGTGCCAATGACTATATCAACATCTCCTGCTGTGATGCGTGCGACAGTCTCACGTTCTTCTTTCTCCGAAACAAATCGCGACAGGATGGCCACTTTCGCTGGCAAATTCTTCAGTCGCTCCGTGAAGGTGTCGAAATGCTGTTGGGTAAGGATAGTGGTAGGCGATAGTAGCGCCACCTGTGTTCTGTTCATCACCGCCTTCAATGCTGCGCGTATGGCAACTTCAGTTTTACCGAATCCTACGTCTCCGCAGATCAGTCTGTCCATCGGCTTCGTTCTCGTCAAATCCTTATCGACATCAACGATAGCCTGGAGCTGATCCGGTGTCTCCTCATAAGGAAATGACTGGTCAAGGGCGTGTTCTTCTTTTGTCTTCGAACCCATCACCGTAGTCTTACTCGCTGCGCGCCGCGCATAGAGCTTCAAAAGATCGTGAGCGAGCAACTTTGCCTCTTCTTTGATTTTCCGCGTAATCTGGTACCACTGGCCGCCTGATAAACGATGAAGTTTCGGATTAGCTAGGCCAATATACTTACTGATTTTTTCAGCTGTTTCGATGGGCACATAGAGCTTGTCGTTCTCCGCGTATTCGAGCACGAAATATTCTTTGCTGATACCCTCGACAACATTTTTCGTCATCCCGCGGAATCGCGCTATTCCGTGATCAATATGCACGACGTAATCACCCGGGCGCAGTTCGGTGATAAACGCCATCTCGACTCTCTTCGGGAGACCATTTGATGTTTCGGTATTCCCAAAAATTTCGATATTGGTCAAAATTTGGAAACGTTGTTCCTCATTTGCGAAACCCGTAAATGATGAAGGCGGCTCGGGCAAGAAGGATATTCGTTTTGAAATCTTTTTTTCCTCGAAAAGCACTCTCAGTTCCTTTTCTTTATTGCTCGCTATATAAATGGTTGTTTGTTCGTTCTGTAGTTTTACGAGGTCTTGAGCGAGCGTATTCAAGCGGTTGTAGTACAATGGTGACCGTTTAAACCGCATGTCGATGTCTCGTTGCCGGGTTTTGAAACTTTCCCAGATGATTTGCTTGTGCTGACGAACCTGTTCGTATGTTTCATCCCATTCCGGTACGCGCTCAGCCAATTCGTCAGGAGAATCGAGAATCACATATGGGTGCGTTGCCCGCTTCAGATACATCCATGCGTCTGCACGGTAGCTTGAATGAAGTTTCGCAGGGGGGATTTCCAGCGAGGGGATAGGGGCACCGGTTTTCTTAGACAGCGGATCAATCGAAGATATAACTACGATTGATCGTTCATCGCATTCAATCCTGACCGGACCTTTCGCTCCCAACGGGTAAACATCAATGATACCGCCACGTCTTGAGTATGTGCCATGAGTGTCTGCGACGACATTCCACTCGTAGCCGCGCTTCACGAGCTCTTGAGCCACATCAGAGGGAGAAGTTGCCGCACCTTTTTCATATTGGATCAGTGAATTCAAAAGCTCATCAGGATGTGGTAGCGGTTCGTGTGTCCGCTCGGCCGGGACGATAAAGAAGAAGGGTTCATTTCGCAATAAGATGAGTAACTGATCTGGCCTCATACTCTCGTTCCCATGAAGTATTGGGAGGTCGGGTCGCCAGTAGGATAAGAGCTGTGAAATCACTTCTTCTTCTTTTTCATTCGCGGTTAGCCAAAAGAACGCACCCTGATCTTTCAGGAATGGGAGCTTCGCGATGACAAATGTTTGAGCTGAACGGCTGGGACTTCCGCTGATGTAGGTCTCTTGGTATTTCTCGAGATGCTGGACGAGCCGCGAGAGTGCGGAAGGATCCCCAAGCCGGTCTACCGGATGGGAAGATGAGTTGTCCACAAGTGCGAGATTTTCGCGTGTTTTTAATTGTACTGTTGTCAGTTTAGCGCATTTTGGCTGTTTTGGCAAGCTGTGAGTTATGAGGATGTAAGCCCCCACGCTACTGGCTTGACAGTGGCATGGCCCTATGCTAAGATGGCGCATCACAGAAAAAAAGACTATTTAATTTGACAATCCGACGCATCTTTTCAGAACGCTACTCGCAAGTGAGTCAGACGGCTATCCCTCCTATCGTCGTCTGGTTCAAAAAGTTAAGGTGTTGGGAGATTTCTCCCGGTATCTTATACTTGTGAGTGGCGTCCTGGACGGATTGCCAAGAGGTAGTCCTTCGACAGGCTCCGTTCGGTCCGAGCTCACGGCCGAGTGCAGCACCTGGCGAAAAGACGGTTGGACAGGTGAAAAATGGGGGGATTCATGTTCAGCCGTCTTTTCACATAGAGTTCAAAACTGTTCTCAAACAATGATCCATGATAGGGAGGCAGCATGGCACTCAATTTACAAAGCGTGATCGAACTAGCAATCACCCAAGTTGATCACCTCCTCTTGGTCATCAAGGAGCCAGCGGGGGATCACGTCCTTGAAGCGCTTGTTCAGTATGCCATATCACAGCATCCTCGGAATACCTCCAAGGCTGCGATCATGGTCCTGTCGGATCTGATGCAGACATTACGTAAACTTGAGAGTGGTCTCAACGTCGATCAGAGCGGGGTTATACCCAAGCCCATCGATAAAAAGACCATCCTCGAGACCCTCAAGTCTCAGCTGGAAGTGATCACGGAAGTGATGGATCGTGGCAGACCCTCCGCTTGCAGGGTAAATGTACATGCCGAGATGTACGCGCAGCTGGCTGTTTCTCAGCCTACTGATGCAGCATTCAATGCTATCGGTTGTGCAGTGCACATGCTCCGAATCAACCAGCAGGCACACGCTCACCAGCATGCCTGACCGAATCTGGACATCCCAGACAAACTCCCCGACCAGTGCTAGTCACGATTGGTCGGGGATCTTCATATTACGCACCTTCCTCAAACTACGGGAATGCTCATTTATTGTTCCCCCAAACGCTCATAGCCTTTTCCGGGGAAGTTTTTATCGCGTTAATCAGCATTTCGACGAGGCGGGGGATGAGCTCCTTAAGTATTTTTTTATCCGAGGATGAAAAGTCCGCCATAACGAACACATTAGTTTCCGATTTTTTCTGCGCCTCAGTCCGTGAATCGATACCCACCCTGAAACGGTAAAAGTCATTTGTCCCTATTGCGTCAATAATGTTTTGAACGCCCCGGTGGCCGGCAGAGGAGCGTTTTCGTTGGATACGCAGTTTGCCAAACACGAGGTCTATCTCATCATGGAGGACCCAAAGTTTGTCTGCCGATTCTTTGTAGTATGCCGCTAGCATTTGAACTGCATTCCCGGAGAGGTTCATGAACGTGGCCGGTTTTGCTATAATGATTTTTTCTCCGCCAATATGTCCCTCTGCTATCCACGCATGAATTTTGGACTTCTCCGAGAACTTCACGTCAAGTCGTTTCGCAAATGCTTCCATAACTAGAAACCCGAGGTTGTGGCGGGAATGCTCGTATTTTTTACCGGGGTTGCCGAGGCCGATTATGAGTTTCATATTCTTCTAACCGACTTCAGTCGGGTAAGGGTTGTTATTTTCCTGCGCCACTAAAGTGGCTAGGAAGGATCCGGCATGACGGGTGGGAAAGAGTAAGACATTGGTAGCTAGGAAGTTTCATATCATTCTTCTAACCGACTTCAGTCGGGTAAGGGTCGTTACTTTTCTTAACAGCCTCACACCACTAAAGTGGCTAGGAAGGTAGAACTACCTTCTCGTAGTAAGTGTAATAGAAATCGGCGTGCCAAAAAAGTCGTAGGCGGCACGAATCTTTTTTTCTAGGATATCGATGAACGCCGGGGCGATAGCCTTCGGGTCGTTGACGGTCAATAAAAAACCAGGTGGATCCGTATATTGCTGCAAGAGAGAAAAAATACGCGGTGGGCGACGGGTACCTCGGCCACCAGGGCTCTTCTTACGGAGAAATGACTGCAAGAACTTCGATAGCTCGTCATCAGGCAATAGGCGCATTTGTGCGGCGCGAATCCGCAGCGCTGTTTTGAAAAGGTCATAGACACCTTTTCGAGTTAAACCCGACGTGAAGACTATGGGCGCCCATGGAGCCATGGATAGATAGTGCCTGTAGTATTTTTCGAATTCTTTCATGGTAGTTGGATCTTTTTTCTGGACGGCATCCCACTTATTCGCAACAACGATGATGCCTTTTCTTGCTGCGAGTGCCATGTCAACCACATGTGCGTCATGCATGGCCATCCGCTGCGTCGAGTCTGTAACTACGATGGCGATATCAACCCTCTTCAGTGCATGGCCGCTTAAGAGGTTGGCGGCGCGTTCGATAGCATCACTTATCTTCCGCTCTTTCCGCAGGCCGGCAGTATCGACAAACACAAATGACTTCCCGTGAAATGTAACGCGCACGTCTCTCGGTTCGCGGGTTGTGTGTGGGTTCGGTGAGATAATGAATTTGTCATCACCTGCTATGGCGTTCGCTATAGTTGATTTTCCCGTATTTGTTTTCCCTATGAGGGCGATACGTATGTCATTATCTGTGACAGGCGATGAGCCACCCGTTCCAGGGAGTTTGCTTACTACGTCATCCAGAAAGTCTCCTGTCCCGATGCCGCTAATAGCCGATATCTGCCGATAGGTCGATATCCCAAGCGATCTGAAAGGCCCGACAGAATGTCCGATATCACTCGGCCTGTCAGTCTTATTAATAGCGAGCAGTACGGGGCATGGTACGTTTTTCAGCCGGCGCGCGACGAGCCGGTCCTCATTTGTTACCCCGGTGATGGCGTCTACCACGAGGCACACGAGTGACGCATTGCTAAGAAGTTTCTCCACTTGATCGCGCACTTCTGAACTTAAAGGACGCGCCGTTTGATCTTCAAAACCTCCACTGTCGATGAGTATGAATGATTTTTCTCGCCATGACATCGTTGCTTGGTTCATATCCCTCGTCGTTCCGGGTACCGGGGACACGAGCGCCTGTGAGGTTCCCGTGAGCGCGTTAAAAAGTGTAGATTTGCCTACATTTGTTCGCCCCACGAGGAGCACTGCGGGGAGTTTTGAGCGCTGAGACATAAAAAACTGGACTGGAAAATACTATGACCCCGGCGTTTGCCTACTCACTTCCTCAGTGCCCAGTATGATCAGGAAATCCGCCGAAGCGCTTTTGGGCTGCTCTGTCACCTTAGCGCCTGATCCTTGGAGATCTTCATAGGTAACGGGCGAGGAACTATTGATAAGGAATCCTGGAGTGTTCGTGATGGCATCGGCGTTGAGATGGTCTGTAAGCCAGGTCAGTGAGAGAGGCTTGGTTCCACCGGATAAATCGATTACGAGTGTTTCTTTGTAGTCCTGCCGACTCGCATTACTGATACTTGTGATGGTAAAATCGGCAGGCATTTCGCGGGAGACCTCTGCCGCTAGGCCAGGAGTCTTGGTACCGTTTTGGATTTCTACTTGGGGCTGTTCATTTTGCAGGGATTTCCGGGAAAAGGCGTTATTTATAAGTTCTTGGATTTCATCGTAGTTACCGGATCGGGGAGTGAGGATATATGCGCCATCAAGCGTCGTCCCTGATTTCAGAAGTCCTTCGGGAGTGGTATCAAGAGCCTGAGTGACGACGCTTGTATCTTGAATTTTGTCAGCCATCTTTGCTAATCGGAGAATTTCCCAGATCTGCAAGTCTGTTCGGTTATGCTCGCCTAAGTCCTCGAGAGCGTCAATAATGCGCTTCGGAGTCGTCAACGTATCAAATGATAATCCCTGCTGCTTAATTGCCAACAGTACTTTCTGCTGACGCTGCGACCTTGCGAAATCAGATCCTTCGCCATTTGAGCCATGGCGCGATCGAACATACTTCAACGCTGTAGCCCCGTCCATGTGCCGGAGTCCCTTTTCGAAACGGGCAGTTTGGTACCCAAAGTTATTATCGGGGTATTCGTAGTCTACGAAGCTTCGCTCGACATTTATATCGATCCCCCCGAGATCGTTGACAATTTTTTCGAATCCGCCGAAGTCTATACGTCCAAAATAATGGATTTGCTGGCCGGTCACTTCTGACACCACCCGGCTCAATAGCACTTCACCGCCGCCGGGGTAGTTGTTCGAGTGACCAAAAGCCATGGCATTGTTAATTTTTCTGTAGCCATATTCAGGGATGTCGACGTAGAGGTCGCGGGGGATTGAGAGCATCGCCACCTCACCCGTAGAAGGTTTAATGCTTGCCAGTATGATGGTATCGGCCAGGTAGGCGCCCTGGTGTCCTTCTCCGCCGATGCCGATGAGGAGAATGTTTATTCTATCCTGGGACTCTCCGCGAAGCTGTTTTTCAGGGCTCACTATGAGGTGCCGAAGCTGGTCGAAGAAGGCGACTTTTTCTCCCGTTTCAGTGTTCGTTGTGTTAACTGACATAATTACTTTTGCCGTTACTCCGAATCCGAATCCGAGAATAACCATGCCGAGCAGAATAAAAAGCCACAAAAGCTTGTGATTTTTTTGCTTCTTTTGCAATAATACACCGCCGGCGTTCATCGGCTGGGGCATGGCTTCATTCAGGCGTTTATGAAAATCGGGCATGAGTAATATGTATCCGTTCGGAGATATAGAATTAGCATACACAGTATAGGTATTTTGCGCTCTCTGGTCAATGAAAGCAGGAATCACGGCCTACCTTGCCGAAAATGGAGGTAGTTACCGGTAACAATATAGACAAAGCCTCTATTTTGTGGTATACTTTCGCCAGTTACCATAGTAAGTAATGACAGTTTCTTCTCTAGTTTGAGCCAAGAAAATAACTAGGAGGTACGCATCTGCTTCGCCTCTTTCAACGTCTGCTAAGCCAAAGAGACGTCAAACGAAAAGGTTCAGGATACTTTATGTCGCTCCCAAAGCTTCTTTCGCTTGAGCAGGTGAGCGATATTCTTGGGGTACATCCTAATACTTTGCGAAATTGGGATATCAAAGGAAAACTGAAGGCTATTCGCGTCGGGACCAGGCGAGATAGACGATATGAACGGGAACAGATCGAAACAACGTACTACCAACTCCATGGTCGACTATCAGATGGAGTAGGACGACAGGTCGCACCCAAAATATTTTCCCCACCTGTGGCGATCTTTGCCCTCGTCCATGTTGTCGTCATGGCGTTATTTTTTCATGTATCAGCGATGGGTGTGCACGACACACGCGTTGGCCAGGAGCAGGGCATCGTACTAGGGACTACCACTGACCTCTTCCGCCTCGAGCCCACAGTATGTGAAGGATGGACGTCAGCTGACCGAGCGAAACGGATCGAGGCGATGGTAAGTTCCACAATTGGGGATTTTACCCAAGGAAATGCAGCTTCCCTAAGCAGCGTCCAGCTTACCCAGTATGGAAGCGAGGAAGGTACCACGGAGTTAGACGCAATTCCATCTGAGATTCTTTGTGGCGGTTATGTTCTACCTGAAAAGTTCACTGCCGAGAGTCAGAAGGGGGTATTATCCCTTTCTGACATACGGGTACTGATCTCGCTTGGCATCGACGGATATGCGGGGAGTGAAGATGTGCTTACTTTTTCCTACTCGATTGACGGGAAAAGGTGGATTCCCATCGATTCGTTCGGACTTATTGAAGACATGAGCAACGCCACTCACCAGGGGTACTGGAGTTTTCCCATATCGGTCGATTCACTGTCAGATATTTCATCCCTTCAAGTCAAAGCGTCCTATAACGCCGTTCCATCCGCGGAGGAATCCGTAGCGTACCTGGACGGCATGATCATAGAAGCCAACCTTGAACAGCTTGATGAGACGTCTCGCGAGATTGTTGAGAGTGTCGAACTTCCAAAAACAGATTTCACTTCAGAAGAAAACCCGACGGTTTCCGTTGCCGTCGAAGAACGGTCCGCCCTCTCGTTTATCGGTATCGGTACGACGCAGCGCGAGGTAGAGGGTGTCACGCTTACGTCACCGGATGGCACGAAAGCCGATGTTGAAGTTGGCGTCCAGGAAAAGAAGGAGGGTGGCACGACCACACTTGCATACAGCGTACCCCAGGACCAGCTCACCCGGCCGGGACAGTACACGATTAGCATGAACATTACCCAGGACGGAGAGACTGAAGTAGTGACCAAAGATTTCTCCTGGGGCGTGCTTGCGGTTAATCCCAATCAGTCTGTTTACGCTCCTGGCCAGGACGCAACCTTTTCTATAGGTGTTCTCGATGACAAAGGTGGCATCGTCTGTGATGCGGAGGTTGAGCTCGTCGTGACTGATTCGACCGGCGCCGTAGCTGCGCACCTCTCAACGAAGGATGGAAGTATTTCGGTCTCAGATGTCTGCCATATCAAGGACATATATACCGAACCCGACTACACGGGTTCATTTTCTCCAAAGTCTGCCGGGACCTACCAGATGGAATTAACCGCTACCCATACGAATGGTACCCACTCGATACGGGATACCTTTATCGTTGAAGAGCGACCGTCTTTTACCGTGAAACGAACTGGCCCGACGCGCGTGTTTCCTGTCTTATACCAACCAATGCAGCTGGAAGTAACGGCGCAAGAGGATTTTGAGGGGGAAATCATTGAGCGGGTACCTGCGGACTTCGTTATCCGAGCTGGTAATGATGGGAAGGTGCGACAAGCAGATACTGAAAAAGAGATAGTCTGGAATTCCACTATCAGTGCCGGGGACACGATTACCCTCGGGTACGAATTTAAATCACCGGAAAAGAGTCCTGAACTTTTCCATGTGGGCGAAGTCACAATCGGCGACTGGCACGAAGGAAGAAAGTGGCAATTAGCGATTGATCCCACCTACATGCATTTGCTATTGGATACAGGCGATTCCACCCCTACTGGCTGGACTGACGTTACTGCAACCTATACTGATAAATTTATTCGTGGAGAAACGGCGGCGAATTTCGGCGCAACGGGAGGGGGCGCGACACACACCCATTCTCCAGTCATCACCCAAAATTTGGCGAGTACCGGCAAGGCGCAGTCAGGATCCGCCAACTGGCGTACAGCAAAGAGTCATGACCATGCTCTCAGTGGAGAAAGTACATCAAGCGAAAACAATCTTCCCGCATACCGAAATTTCAAGATCATTAAGAATGACACGGGTATCCCGGCGACGATTCCGCAGAACGGCATTGCGCTCTTTGACGATAACCCCGGAATGCCAGGTTCTGGTTGGACGCGCCAATCATCTCAGGACAGCAAGATGATCCGCATCGACAGCGTCGCAGAAACACTCGGCTCTGATACACATACTCATACGCAGACATGGTCGACTCTTGATGCAGATGCTGAAGGACTAAGTGTTGCGACAAATAATACTGCGGCGAGCGGATCCGATATATCGCATACCCATACAGCACCTACAAGTAGTGCGACCGCATCAGCGACATCTTTGCCCCCATATATCGAAGTAATAGTCGGCAAAGCTGATGCTAATACATCCGTCCCATCAGGCACTATCGGATTATTTGATGCGGATCCCGGTGCGGGGTGGGACCTCCGTTCGGATTCCGGCGATCATTTTTACCAACAGTTCGCACGCGGAGCCGCCGCCTACAATAGCACGTCGCAGGGCGCATCGACCCATACCCATACGGGTCTAACGAGCGGCGTGAGTGGCGCAGCTGCATCAGCCACAGGACAATCTACCGCAGGATCCAATTCTGCGGGAAATGCGCATACCCATACATTAACTGCCAACTTCGACACCATCGATCATAAGCCGCCGTATGTTAACTTCGTGTATGCCGAAAAGGTTGATGTCACGAATATAGATATTTCCGGATCCATCAAAGGAACAAATGAGTCGA
>Ga0076152_101_pt1 | contig 86361 bp, 96 predicted proteins | sample RifGroC2_FD_68173 | JGI IMG/M metagenome (GOLD analysis project Ga0076152, IMG submission 68173) | Parcubacteria bacterium GW2011_GWC2_49_9 | reverse complement strand
TGTTAATGGGGTCGGGAGTCATGTTTCGAGGACAGGGCGCCGAAAAATGACTCCCGACCCCATTTCCCGGCCGATATCCCCTCCGAGAGTCCGCTTTGCGCCGAGCCCCACAGGCCAGCTCCATGTCGGCAATGCCCGCACCGCCCTGTTCAACTGGCTGCTGGCGCGCGGCTCCGGCGGCACGTTCGTCCTGCGAATCGAAGACACCGACGCCGAGCGTTCCACCCCGGAATCCGAGCGCGCGATCGTCGAGGATCTCCGCTGGCTGGGACTCGACTGGGACGAGGGCGCCGACAAGGGCGGGGACCGCGGGCCCTATCGCCAGTCGGAACTTGCCGATGACTGGGATCCGGGTTCTGGCAACCCTCGTGAAGGTGCCGAAAAAGTAGCGCTCCATTTAATGACAGCACGTCTTGACCAGCAGACCCATATTACCGCCGATGAGGTAATGGGATACGTCCGCGCAATCATGAATTATGACAGTTTCCAAACAGAAGGATATTTCAAGAACCAACACGCATATTCTGCTCATGAAACGACTTTGCAGAAAGACCTACACGAACTGGTAACTGCGTTAAAAGAAGCGAAGGACGGAAAGATCATGCTTATGACCGAAGCGGAGCGGAATACATGGCGCACTCAGCACGGGAAGGATTCAGTCATCGAGCATGTAGGATAAGGCATTACATAACTACCAGTCTACGGCGGAAGGAATTCCCTGCCGCCGTTATGGTATGATACCGGCATATGCGCGTCATTTGCGATTTGGAACTCCACTCCCGCTTCGCCCGCGCGGTGTCGAAAGACATGAACATAGAAACGCTCAAAGCGTGGGGGATAAAAAAGGGCATCGACATCATCGGTACCGGCGACTTCACGCACCCAGTATGGTTTTCTGAACTGAAAAGTCAGCTCGAAGAAGCCGAGCCGGGGCTGTATAAACGGAAAGGGTCCAGCTCTCCAATTCGTTTTTTCCTTTCGGCTGAAATCAGTTGCATCTACACCCAAGGCGGCAGAGGAAGGCGCGTACACATCCTTCTGTATGCACCGTCGCTCGCAGCTGTAGAAAAAATAAACGCCCAGCTTGGATGGCAGGGCAATTTGAAATCTGACGGGCGGCCCATCATCGGCATCTCATGCAAGGAACTGGCAAAGATCGCGCTCAATGCTTCTCCCGAATGCCTCGTCATCCCGGCTCACGTATGGACGCCGTGGTTCGGACTCTTAGGATCCATGTCAGGGTTTGATTCGCTGCAAGAATGCTTCGAGGAACTTACTCCGCATATTTTCGCCGTTGAAACCGGCCTCTCCTCCGACCCGCCGATGAACTGGCGCATCACAGAACTCGACAACCGATCAATCGTGTCATTCTCCGACGCGCACTCGCCCGCTAATATAGGTCGTGAAGCAACAGTTTTTGAACTGAAAGAAAAAACGTACCAGGCGATTGCCGAGGCAATCAGACAGAAAAACGCAGATAACAAAATCGACTTCACGATCGAATTCTACCCCGAGGAAGGCATGTACCACTGGGATGGTCATCGGAATTGCGAGGTGCGATTGTCACCAGCCGAAACAAAGAAGTATAACGGCATATGTCCGGTGTGCGGAAAGAAAGTGACTGTGGGCGTCATGAACCGCGTAGACGCGCTGGCAACAAGGCCGGAAGGATACGACCAGCTGGTGATAAACGGGAAAAACGAATTTAACATTCTGCTGAACGTGCCGGTGAATGAATTGAAAAACATGACCCAGGCCATGGTCGCCGAGGGTGTTCAACGCGTGCGCGAAGGAAAGTTACAAATCACCCCCGGCTACGACGGAACGTATGGGATCATTAAAGTATTTTCTGACGAAGAGAGAGAAAAACCACTCGGGCAATCGTCGCTGTTTTGACATATGACTCCAGCAGATCAAAATCCCCCAAGGTACATAACGCGTATTCTCATCATTCTCCTCGTATCGCGGATACTTCTGTGTCTTGTGGGAGTGGGAGCACGGGAAATATTTAAAGCAGACGGTGTTTTAGAGATTGAAACTACAACTTATTCTACCATTCAGTCTTTGGATATTTGGGGACGATGGGATTCGGTGTTCTATATATTCATTGCCGAGCATGGATACACAGATTTACTGACGAGTCAAGTCATTGAACCACTTGATCTCAGATTGCTCAATTTTTTCCCACTCTACCCGCTGTTGACATATCTATTGTCATACATCCTTGGAAATACATTCATCAGTGCGCTAATCATTTCTAATGTTGCCCTTGGGGGGGCCACGTTGCTGTTATTCAGGATCGTACAAAAAGAATCCGACGATAAAACCGCCTTTCACAGTGTAATGTTTTTTATTCTTTTCCCCACATCATTTCTTTTTTCTGCGGCACTTACTGAATCTCTATTTCTTTTCCTGGTGTTTCTTACAGTCTACGCAATACAAAGATCTCGGTGGTTTCTCGCACTCATAATGACAATTTTTGCAAGTGTTACTCGGTCGATAGGAATTTTCCTGCTTATTCCGTTAATATTTTACTATGTTTCAGAAGTTCAACGAGGTTTCCTGAATTTTTTTTCAAGGTTATGGGAAATTGTCATTCCAGCAGGCATAGGATTATTTATCTGGGGAGCTTACAATTACTCCTTGACCGGTGACTTTTTATACTTCACGCATACGCAGAAGTATTGGTTCAAGGAACTCGGCAACCCTTTTACGAATATTAGCTCATTATTATCAGGCAAAGATGATGAGAAACTTTTGTTAGCCGGATGGAGACGGATACGACTGCCTTACCTCGTATGGGCGGTGGCAGTCATGTTTCTTCCTATATCAATGGGCATAGGCAACACGATGAGATACATTGCGCCAGTATTCCCAATATATATACTTTTGGGGAAATCAATTAGAAACCCATACGTACTAATCGGAACATATGTAGCTCTGGGGCTCTCGCAAATCCTACTTTTTATGAATTGGGCGATAGGAGGACCTTTAGTGGTCTGATATGTCCCCCCGTTGCTTGGTACTTTTTTCCTGCTCCATATCACACCGGGCTACGACGGCACGTACGGAATTATTAAAGTGTTTACTGACGAGGGAAGAGAGAAACCGCTCGGACAGTCGTCATTGTTTTAATATTTGTCATTGCGAGTAAGGTCGCCGAAGGCGAGGAGCGCGGCAATCTCTTGGCTTTTACTAACAAAACTGCCACCCGTTAAATGTGGATGTACACGCTGCAGTATTTGAGTGCAACCAGATGATGCCCGATTACTCAGTGGTTACGTTGATGTAACCTCCCCAGTCAAGATACCCGTCGAGAGATATTGTATACGTTCCAAGTCCAGATAGCATTGCCGTATATTCACCTGGGGAACTTTCATGGAGGGTGTCGAGTGTGATGCCCTCCTCATCTTGAAGATATGCCGTGGCGCCCTTCAAGGGAACTCCATCGAATCCAAATATTCGAACTTTTACGGCCATAGCACCATTAGGATCAGGCAAGTAGAAATATGGCTGTCTGAATTCAAGTGACCTACCATTGGCAAATACTTCGCGTTCAAATCCAAGTCCTCGGTGAACCTGCATATTTCGGGTGATTTTTTTACCCGCATTAAATGAGATCTTTAACGTATCAATAACTGAAGATGACCCGGCGTAGTATGTATTCTTATCGATCAAATACGTAAAAATAAGATAATACCGATTCTGTGAACACGATCCTCCAAATGTGATTCCGCCTTCACTAAGAGTCTGAAAAGTAAGCTGGCCATGTTCGGCGTTTGACCGGATTGAACTTATAAGGTTCTCAACCTTAACTTTACCATCCACGTAGAACGGGATGGTTAGCTTCATCCTTGATGAATTAGTAACAAATATATCCTCGTTAATTCTGGTATTCTGAGCAGTAACGTGGTCTCGACCCGTCAGATCAGAAAGCGAAGCTACTACGTCAGTACCACTGTAATACTGGTGCTCAAGTGGACTTTCACTGGTCAATAATACTTCCGGGTAGGTCAGGCTTAGAAGAAGCCCTATAAAAGCGATTGCGAAGAATATTAGTAGAACCGTTATTATAACGCGTCGCCTCCACTTTTTCTGTAACGGAACAGTCTGGGTGAGCTCTGTACTCCGCCTCGAAGTCCCGCTACGAAGCAAATACACGACTAATGTAGCGAAAGTTACAATACTTATATCGGAGAAAAGTCCGGTATTCCCTCTGAAGGATTTGCACAGCCATAAATGGTACTTGTCGTGACCTCACCCCTTCCTTCAAAACCAGATAGGTTTACCTGTCCGGTTGCAATGTAAGGGACACAAGAGAAAAAAGCCGCGACGAGCAGCACAACTACACGCTTTGAAAAAGTTAGCTGAATATGATACATAATGAGCCAAATTCAGCATACTTTACGGCTGCTGTGTATTGTGAAAATGACATATTATTATGTCAATATTATTTGAAAACCACCGTCGCCCTGTTGAGGTAACCATTCTTCCCTCTCCACACCGTCAGTCCATAGACTCCCCAGATAACCACCGTCGCAACTGCCGCCGCCATCGCCATCTGTCCCCAATCAGTATAGTATCCCATCTCTCCGTACTCCTCCCCCGTTACCGGGTCGATTTTCCTGTACTCGGTGATGGCGCGGTTGTAATAGGCGAAGTACACGCCCGCCATCGCTGCTAACCAAATAATAATTGCGATAAGGTGTTTTTTCATGCATTCAGTATACCTTGTATTTACAAAACCGAAAACGCCCAGTATGATAAACTGTCTTCAGGTGTTTGTTGGAAGGATGCCGGAGTGGTCTAACGGGGTGGTCTCGAAAACCACTGTCCCCTCACGGGGACCGCAGGTTCGAATCCTGCTCCTTCCGCCACAGTATATCGTTAACCGACTCATTACTGGCTTTTTTGCTATACTGCATATATGGAACATCGAGCCAGAGAGCATTGGCATCACATTCTTATCGCCGGAACTATCACCGTAGCCGGCCTACTGCTCTTCAAATACATTCCCATGTGGATATGGGGAAATGATATTTTGTTTGACGCGTCGGGTCACATGTCCCTGGCTATCTTCGCTCTCTATGTAATGTGGTTTTTCATCGACCAAAATAAAAAATGGCGAATTCCCTATTTCTTTTTCGCGACGCTCATTCTCGCCATCATCGCCATCCATAGAATCATCACGAATGCGCATAACGACGTCGGCCTGCTGCTCGGACTGGCGCTTGGGATGCTCGCCATCGGTATTTCGCATTGGAAAGAGGTGAAAAAGAGGTTGGAGTTTTGATGGTAATTATCTACCACGTACTTGAAAGCATGCGCTTTGAAAAATAAATATTATTCCTAAAGAGCACCTTTTCTAAGGTGCGTTGGTTATAATAATAAAACCGCCGCCCCTCGAGGTGATCGCGGGGCGGCTTGTGATTAATTGAATCCTGGTGGCTGGGCGCCATGAAGCTACTACAGGGTCCTGATGAGCGAGTGAGGAATCCCATGCTGCTGGAGAACCTCCGCGAGCCGCTGCTCATGCATCAGACCGATATTTATGGCACCCTTGGCATACCCTTTTCGATGGAGCGCGGTAAGCAGCTTCGCCAAAGCGATATCGCTGCGCAAATCCAAAGCGATTTGGGACAGCCGATCATAGCGCGGATCAGGCCGGTTACCTGCATCTGTCAAATTGAGCAGCTTGCTGCTCAATTCGAGCATGGGGTATTCTTCGGAGCCGATGATATAGGCTCGCGGATGGCGCTTCAGGTAATAAGACACGCCATTGTAGAGAGTGTCATCAAGCACTGCATTCCAGATAGCGGCGCTGTCCGGGTCGCTGCCCATCTCACGGCCTTTTTCCATGACATGTGTAAACAGCGATCTAAAAGTCACGCTGTCCACGTCAGTCCCTTCGTCCGCGATGATGTCGTAGCTGCCTTGCTCGAGGGCTTTCAACACCACGGCCTGACTTTCGCCAAGGAGTCGCAAGTCCCCGGGGTTGTTGAGGTAATGCCCGTGGTACTGCAGGAGCACGTCGATGTGAATCGTGTCCCGATAGCTGAAGGCCTTGGTCAGGTACTGCCGATAGAACGAGAGACGCGGCTGCACTCCCCTGACCTCGACTCCGATCTCGGGATCGAGGGAAAAGTTGACCAGTGAATCACCAAGTTCATCGAGCAGTGAAGCGTCGTAGCTTTGGGCATATGCCGTCGGCTGGATGATGCATAATACTATCAGGATTGTAAGGAACCCTTTCATAAGAACCCCTCCGTGATGGTTTGTGTTGTCTCAATCTTCAGAAGAGTGTACACGAGAGAGTGTCTTTTGTCAAGGGCGTAAGCTAGTGCTTCTTCAATAAAAAAACGGCCGCCCGTTGAAGCGATCGCGGGCGAGTATGGTATTATTGAATTATGCGAAAACCGTTGACCGTCAGTGAATACATCGCCAAAGCCCCACAGCCCGCTCAAGCGATGTTGAAAAAAATTCGCGCCACTATCAGGGCAGCTGCCCCGAAAGCCAAGGAGGGCATCAGCTATGGCATGCCATATTACAGTTATAAAGGACGTTTAGCCTATTTTGCGGCGTTTAAGGACCATGTGAGCTATTTTGCCATGCCTGGCCATTCAATCAAAAAAACTTTGAGCAGCCAAATCAATCCTTATCAAACCGGCAAGTCAACCCTGCAGTTTCCGTTTGGCAGCGCCGTGCCAGTCGCATTATTAAAAAAAATAGTGAAAACACGGATAAAAGAGAATTTGATAAAAGCGGAAAAAAAGTAAATTTTTTATCAGTCTTCTCGCATTTAAGTAGCTTTTTTGTTATGATGAAGGTATATTCATTAAAGTCACATTTTTATGAGCAACCACTAATAAATCAGCGTTTATCCTTGTTTTAACTTACCAAGATGGTAAATTACTAATTAATAACAAAAATATGGACAACGAAGTAGCCAGCCAATTTAAGGAGAAACCAAAAACCAAATTAGGCAAATGGTCAGTCGGCTTGAATACCCTATTCTTGATAATTATTGCCACTTCTCTCGTGCTGGTACTGGCCCTCAAAAAACTTTCTTTTAACGACCACTGGTGGGATGCCACCGTGCCCATTGCCTTCCTTATTGAGATGGTTGCCTTGGTTACCGGAATACTAGCGGTTAAAAAAAACAAAGAACGATCGGTTTGGATCTACATATCTATTCTCACTGGCGTATTAGTCATCCTTTTTGCACTCCTTCATAGTTTATTTATCAGTGATTGAAAAAAATAAAATCAAAACCTAAAAAAATTAATTAATAGTCATGGCCACGCTTATCGTCTACGACTCAGCGTATGGCAATACTGAAAAAATTTCGAAAGCGATCGCCGACGGACTTGCGGGCCAGACCACGGTGCTTCGTGTGAATGAAGCCAACTCTGTGGATGTAAAAACTTTTGACCTGCTCATCGTCGGCTCTCCTACATACGGAGGGAGGGCGACACCGGCGATTAAAAGATTTATCGATCATCTGCCGGCAAACGCGCTCAACAATATCAACGTATCTGCATTCGACACCAGGATATCTGGAAAAGATAAAGGCTTCGGCATTAAAATAATAACGAATATCTTCGGGTATGCCGCCGGCCGCATCGCAAAAGAGCTGGAAGGTAAAGGAGGTAAATTGGCTGCATCGCCGGAAGGCTTCATCGTCGAAGGCAAAGAAGGGCCGCTGAAACAGGGCGAGCTGGAACGAGCGGCGGACTGGGCAAAACATATCGGCCAAAAAGACGCGTAAGCCAGCTGAAAACGCATGTCCGTGAATAAAACAATCCTCATTGCAATCATCGTGCTGGCACTCGGCGTTGCGGGAGGGTACTACATCGGTTCGCAACAGGAAAAAGGAAATGTCAATGAAACAAATGTAAACCGTGGAATCGCCTGCGCGCTCGAAGCTAAGCTCTGCCAAGATGGCTCAGCTGTCGGCCGCATACCGCCGAATTGCGAGTTCGCGAAATGCCCGGGAGAAGACTCTTCCCAGAGCGGTATTCGAGGCATCGTACTGTCGGGACCACAGTGCCCCGTCGTACAAGAAGGTGAGGAATGTCCGGATGTACCCTACGCGACTACCCTGGTTGTTACTACACCCGATGGGGCAGAGGTAGTCGATACATTTACCTCCGACGCTGCTGGCATATTTAGTGTAGGTGTTGAGCCTGGCACCTACGCGATACGATCCGCAGCTGCGGCAAATGTCTTGCCGTATTGTTCCCTCGACGAGGTAACGGTCATACGCGGTGAATACACGGAAGTGACCGTACCATGCGATACGGGGATCAGATAGATACCTATGAACGGTGAATACGAATCCCGACCAGACTTTCTGAAAAACCCAGGTAATCGGCTAGCGAGAGAAATTGAACTAATTATGACTGACGTGGAAAAAAGTGATGTCCCCGAAATTTTACATGCGGTAACATCTGAAATCCCCCGAGTCCTCGATGAAGCATTACTATCTGGAGCGTTGACTGATGAGCAGAAAAGCGAAATGTTGCGAAGGATTAGTGACATTCGGCAGGATGCTGGTCGCTTACCTGAGTCGGATGAAAAACAAATGGTCATGGGAGCGTTCAGAGGGATACAAGCCAGGCTGGGAGAATAACCAATACTACTAATACATTCCGCCATTCAATGAGGATTTTTTGTTATAATTAAGTAAGTGATAATGATTACTACTTATCAAGAAATTCTGTTCGTGTGTACTTTTTTCCGATATACTAGCTTCGTATGAAGACAGAGACCATCATCGGTATCATCGGTACAATCATTCTCGTCGTATTTATTGGTATCACGTGGAACACCTACACCATCACTCCTTCAGCTCAATTGAACGAAGTAACACTCTCTAACCAGCAAGTACAGAACCAACTCCAGGAAGCTGTGAACAGCGGCAGCTTTACGCTTGATACGGCGCTCATTTCACAGCACAGCAACGCCGATAGCTGCTGGCTTTTGATCAGTGGTAAAGTATATGACGTGACACAGTACCTGCAGCTTCATCCGGGTGGGAGAGCCATCATACTCCCGTTCTGCGGAAAAGAGGCGACGGCGGCATTCGACACCAAGGCCGGCGGAGGAAGTCACTCAAACAACGCGATAAGCCAGCTAGGCGCGTTTCTCATCGGCGACCTCAATATGTTACTCACAGAACTTCCGGTCAACTCACCCGCTCTGTCAAACACGGCCGGGACGGTTAACACTAATCAAGAACCCTCCCCTGCACCGGTAACTCCTGTGCCAACATCCATCACCCTTGATGCGGCTGCAGTCGCCCGACATGACAACTCGCGGGATTGCTGGTTGATTATCAATAACTCAGTGTATGCAGTCACCAGCTACCTAGCTCGGCATCCCGGGGGACAGGCAATCATCGTGCCATTCTGCGGAAAGGACGCCACAGCGGCATTCGCGACCCAAGCCGGAAGCGGGAGCCATTCGAACTCGGCCGTGAATCAGCTTGCCGCATTCAAAATAGGCGTACTTGGTAGTACCACAACAGTGCAAGACGTCCAGCAAATTCAGCAGAATACAAACAACCTCCCAGCACAGGGAAATGGTGAAGACGAATCAGAGGAAGAAAACGAAGAGGAGGAGGAAGACGACTGATATGTTTTTACTCATTAAAAAAATCCACCGTGCGCTCGTATGGATCATCATCACGCTAGGACTGGTGATGGGCGGCACTGGGTTATTGTTGAAATTTCCCGCTTTTGCTGATTCGTATTTTTCCTTTTTCGTCCCGGTACAAATCCGCTACCTGCATAACCAGATCAGTGTGTACTTTTCAATCGCGCTAGCACTTATGATGATCACCGGCATTTGGATGTATATCTACCCAGCGTGGACCGGGTGGCAGCACCGACACGGCCAAAGAAACGATCACTAATTCAAAACGTCCCGCCTGTTGACGGGACGTTTTTTTATGTGGCAAAATCCTTACTGCCAGATCGCGAGTACTCCACCAGCGGCAAGAAGTGTCACTAAGTTGTATCCGGCATTGATAAGAAATAACCTGAACGGCCGTTTTTCGAAAATCACCGGATTCAACATGACAGTCGCTTGGAACCCGACCCAGACGAAAAATCCAATGATTAATCCGTCGATAAACGCAGCTGCATCAAGGGTCAAGACAAACATTGCGAGTACGAATACTGACACGAGCGCTACAACGAACATCATAGCGTATGCCTTGGCTGCGCCAGCTTTCACCGACTCCTCAGTAACTCCTGTCAACTGCATCCAGAGCTTCTGGAAGAGTGGTCCGTACCATAGTGCGCCAATTGCCATATAACCGATAGCCGTCACGAGCACGGCGAGCCAGTTCACATTCATTTCTAACATAGAATACATGCTAATGATTAAGCTGTTGGTAGTATACAAACTACGGATTCGATAAACAAGGCAGTGCCTTATGCTAAACTACTAATGTATGAAGAAATCACTTCCTATTACATTGATCGTCACTGCTGTGATTGTCGTCGCGGTATTCCTCTTAACTAAGCAACAAGTGGCAGCGCCGACTCAAAATGTGAACGAAGCTGCTCCTAAGTCAGTGGTAAACGAGACCCCCGATACAAATACGGTAAATCAGACCCAGCTAGACGAGCAGGGTGCTCAGGTCGTTAACGAAGCTAAAATACCTGATCCTTTCTCACTGGTACCACCAATGAATAATGCGGATAAACGGGTAACCAAGAAACCGTTCGGGATACATATCACTACGGCCACCTCCCCCGTACAACCAGAACGCTTCGCTGGCTATCACACGGCAGTGGATTTTGAAATGCTATCGGAGGATGAGTATGACGCGGATACGCCCATTAATGTAATCTGTGACGGCGCATTGGTGCGTAAACAAACTGCAAGTGGCTATGGCGGGTATGCAGTGCAACGATGCACCATTAATGGGGAAGATGTGATGGTCATTTACGGCCATCTCGATATATTGCGCATTACGGACGAAGTTGATCTCGCACCAGGTGATTTCCTCGGCTACCTGGGCGCGCACGAGTCGACCCAAACTGACGGTGAACGGAAACACCTGCATCTGGGTATTCATAAGGGCACTGAAATTAACATAAAGGGGTATGTAAGCACGGAATCCCAGCTTGATGGCTGGTTGGACCCGTGTGAGTACGTATGCTGACCATTGAAGAAAGATGGCAATAGATTTACATATACATTCGACGATATCCGACGGCGAATACACTCCTGAGGAATTAGTCATGATGGCAAAGAAAGCCGGACTTTCTGCAATCGCTGTGTGCGACCATGACACTACCGAAGGCGCCCGACTAGCTGTCGCTGCTGGAGAAAAAATCGGTATCGTTGTGATACCTGCAGTTGAAGTGAGTGCGTCATTGCAGGGCGAAGTGATACACATACTAGGATACGGCATCAACCTAGGCCACCTAGAACTTAACCAAGTGCTAGGAACTATCGTCTCTTATAGATACAGGCGGGCTGAATCTATTTTGGCAAACATCAACCAGGAACTTATTGCAGCGGGTAGGCGAGCGGTGAACACGCAAGATATCCTCGACCTTGGAAAAGAAAAACCGATCACCCGAGCGGATATTGCCATGTATTTACTTGAAAAAGGGTACGTCAAAAGCCGTAATGAGGCGTTTGACCTCTGGCTGGATAAATACAATATCCCCAATAAGGACTTCTCGGTCCAAGAAGCGATTGACGTGATCCACCGCGCGGGAGGTATCGCTATACTCGCCCATCCAAGCTCTCCATCAATGTCATTGAACACGATCAGCACGAAGCTTGAAGATCACAAAGCAATCCTTCAAGACCTATACCGTAATGAGCTCGATGGCGTCGAAGTCTACCGTTTTCTTCAATAGGGTTGGTCGCGACGGGCGGTACGGATTTTCATGGCCCCCACTACCTAGGCAGTGCTCCTACCATAGGCGCCAAAGAAATACCCGATAGCGTTCTGGACAAGGTGCTTACCACTATAGAGATGCGACGTGCAAAAAATCCGTCATAGCCGTATGATGATGCTATGAAACTTACCCGCGTTCACTCCCCCCGCACGAAAACCTTCTCAAAAGTCTGGTACATTTTCCGGACCTCGTTTTGGCCTGATGAGCGCCGAACGCGCAGACAAGAGAGTAAACTGCTCGCAAATTCGCATTACCGGCTCTGGGCAGTATGGGACCAAAAGGAGCTGGTCGGAACAGTCACAATCTGGGACCTGAAGAAGTGGTACTTCGTCGAACACCTGGCTGTCAAAAGGTCTCGCCGCGACCGGGGATACGGGTCCAAGATCATGCGCAGGGTCATGGCGAGAACAAACAAGCCGTGGGTCCTGGAGGTCGGACGATCGAGGGACTTAAACAACAAGCGACGAATCGAGTTTTACCGCCGCTTGGGCTTCAAGGTGAATCGGCACACTTACGTCCAGCCTCCGTATGATAAAACCAAGAAGTTCCTGAAGCTCTACCTCATGACCTATCCGAAAAAAATAACCACCGGGCGATATATCCGCCTCAACCGCCGCATTAAGAGTATCGTATACCAGGATGTGCTCCATGCGGAAAAGTAATTTTTTGGATTCAGAAGAAGGACTCTCATCTGTTTAGCAACAAACAAACCGAGCGCATCCTAGTAAGGGTGCGCTCGTTCGATAACTAATCTATCGTATACCTTACGAACACCCGAGAGTCTGTCGACACGTAGTCGGGTCAGTGGACTGATCGCACGCCGCGCATTGGGTTTGCATCAGCTGGTTCGTCAGGTCGGAATAATCGGTAAATGTCACGTCAGAGGGTGGAACAAACATTGAGTCGTCCGGATTCCATGAATCACAATTCATGTTCATGTTCTGGTCATAATCCAGATCAGCTGCACCACTGTTGGTGTTACCTGTAGTGACGTTAGCGTTTGAATTTACTGTATCGAGTTTCACTTTTATGCCATACGTTTGTCCGCTATTCTGCCCCCATTGGTAACTATACGCCCCATCACTAATCATATGTCCTTCCCACGAAGCGGCGTTAACTGCCTGTACGCTGTAGTCACCGCGAACATTTTCACCGTCAACGTACATTGTCCAATCTTGTGGAGCGCTAGGGTCATCAAACGTATACGTGCATTTCATCGAATCGCCAGACTCCATGATGTCAGCGATAGATCGTGCACTGGAGGTATTGACCGTCGTATTCGCAGTGCTGTTACTTGCCTGATTAGTGTTCGTGGTGTCACTCTGGGTAAAGTACCAGAACCCTCCCCCGATGATGATAATGGCTATCGCGATGATAATGCCCACCTTCATATGTTATGATGTTAATAAGTTAAATATCGAACTCCACAAGTATAGCGTATTACTTGGTAAAGATACATCTCACTATATATGCGACACATCAAGCAAACATACTTCATCAAAGCATCAGTCGAAAAAGTCTGGCAGGCATTGACCACTCCAAAACATATCAACGCCTGGGGTGGCGGACAGGCAAAAATGGATGATAAAGTGGGAACTGAGTTCTCTTTCTGGGGAGGCGATATTTGGGGTACAAACAAAGAAGTGGTACAAAATAAAAAGCTAGTACAGGAATGGTACGGCGGAGACTGGCCTAAACCGTCGATCGCGATATTCACCCTTACAAAAGAAAAGGCGGGAACAAAGTTGCTCCTTACCCACACTGGCGTTCCTGCCGATGAAGTCAAGAACTTCGCCGACGGTTGGAAAGACTACTTTCTTAGACAAATGATATTCTCCACGCATCTGACACCTCAGAAGAAATAGACAGAATAGAACTCCCAAAACGACCGCCTACAGACGGAGTCGGCCAACCTGTTATCTGATATACTACACAAGACATGAAATACATTCATAAGCTGTTTACAGCAGTAATCATCGTCGCTTGCGCCATTCCTACGGCCACTTTGGCTGAAGTCCGCCCTATCACCTTCCCCGTCATAGGACCTACTCGATACAGTAACGACTTTGGTGCACCACGATCTGACCATACACACCAGGGAAATGACATCATAGGGACCAAACTCCAACAACTCATTGCAGCGGTTACCGGCACCATTTATTTTGCAGCGTATCCACAGCCAAGTTACGGATATGCGGTTTTTTTGCGGGATACTGATGGGTACAAATACTGGTACATCCATATTAATAACGACAACCCCGGTACTGATGATGGACTTGGGGGCGGAATGAATGCGTATGCACCTGGAATCCGTGGAGGCGATCCTGTCGTCGCAGGACAATCAATCGGCTGGATGGGTGATAGCGGCAACGCAGAAGGCGGAGTATCACATCTTCACTTCGAAATTCATCGGTCTGATGGTACCGTGGTTAACCCGCTCGATAGCTTAAACGCTGCAACAAGAATAGGCCAGTCCACCATAGCACCGGCACTATCTGGTGAAATACTCCCCTACGGAGAATTTCGAGGGGGTGCCAGCATTGCAGTCGGCGAGATTGTTCCTTCCCGGCCGGGACTGGAAATTGTAACAGGAGCCGGACCGGGTGGCGGGCCGCATGTGAAAGTATTTGACACAGAGGGCAAGCTGCTCAATCAATTTTTTCCCTACCCACTGGGATTTCGAGGCGGGGTGGATGTAGCCACGGGCGATACCAATGGAGATGGAATAGATGAAATCATTACCGGAGCCGGACCGGGTGGCGGGCCGCATGTACGAATTATGAAACGTGATGGAACGGTCATTAAACAGTTTTTCGCCTATATTGAAACATTTCGCGGCGGGGTGCGGGTCGCGGCGGCGGATCTCAATGGTGATGGCAAGGATGAGATTATCACCGGAGCCGGACCGGGTGGCGGGCCGCATGTGAGGATTTTTGACAGATTAGGAAACCGAACGGGGCAGTTCTTTGCCTACGCCGAAACGTTCCGAGGCGGGATTGATGTCGCCGCCGTTGAATCGACGCCAGTAACTCCAGCGGCAATTATTACGAGCGCCGGGCCGGGAGGCGGACCGCACGTGAGAGTATTTAACCGGCAAGGGAAAGTCATATCGCAGTTTTTCCCTTACCCAGTGGAATTCCGTGGCGGCGTGCGCGTGGATGCCGCAAACGTAGATACGAAAAATGACCGGCCGGAAATTGTCGTCGCACCGGCTACCGGAGGAGGTCCGAACATTCGTCTCTATGGCGTAGACGCCAAACCAGTCGGCTTCGAAAGCGAATTCGAGGAGTGGTGGCGGGGCGGCTATGACGTCGCCGCAAGCGAAGGGACTCTCTACGTATCATCACTCGGCGGCCCCCGCCGGGCATCGGTGAGAAATATTATTACACAGGAAGACTAACTGCCATTAATCGCCCCATATCAATAAACGTTTAGGATGTTTTTGGGTCGAGACCACGAGTCCCGCGTAAAGCGGGACGAGGAGTCGAGACGGGCGCGATGACGCTACGAGTCTTCGAGGAGCCAGCGCGCCCTGGGGTTTACTGCCTACATATGTCTAATCAACTACACAAGGTAGCAACATTCGGCAATGGTTGTTTCTGGTGCACAGAGGCCCTCTTCACCCGCTTAAAGGGCGTAACGAATGTCACATCCGGCTATTCAGGAGGTAAAAAAAATTATGCGTCATACGAACTAGTATCCAGTGGCCAAACGGGTCATGCGGAAGTCATCCAGCTTGAATACGATCCAACTATCATCCCCTATGAGCGTTTAGTAGGGGTCTTTTTCGCTACTCACGATCCCACTACCATGAACCGCCAGGGCAATGACTTGGGAGAACAGTACCGGTCGGTGATTTTCTATCACGATGATGAACAACACAAGATAGCCGAGTCAGCCATTGATCAGCTCAACGTAGATAATACGTTTGACGCGCCCATTGTTACCCAGCTGGTGCCATTTGAGAAATTTTTCCCAGCCGAAGACTACCACCGCGATTATTATGCGAATAATCCGAGCCAGCCGTACTGTCAGTTCGTTATAAGCCCAAAGGTGGCAAAACTGCGAAAGAAGTTCGCGAAATACCTGAAAGAAGAATAAGAAAACGACCGTTCGACGGGAAACATCAAGACGGCCGTTTGGAATGCATGGATCGCGGTCGCCAATCTGGCAACTGCGGTCACATTTACGACAAGATTTCCGCTGCCCTCGTTTGAGCGAAGGCATTCCCCCAATCGGCGATCCATTCGCCGGTAGAAGGGTTAGTCACACCCTTGAGAAGGGAGTGGCAGGCGCTACCACCGAACGGCATAGCGGCAAAATGCTTGCCGCCGAACTGGTTGCCCATGTTCCAGTGCCAGCACTCGAGGAAGAAGTGCGTGGCCCCCACCCTCGTCATGCAGTGAAAGAACAGCCGCCGCTCGTCGCGAATACGGTTGAATACATCCGCGGTAACGTCGGTAACGCCAAACTGCGAGAGGAACGTCCTCAACATCGGGTCGTTCACGACCGCTTCTTGGTACGGCCCAAGGTTGTCCGGATCCTCGAAGAACCGCATCGCTGAGGGCGTGCCGGCATAGTCAAATGGGACGCCGAGCAATGTGGGCTCATCGGTCTCTGCGTCGACCAGGATGGCATCGATCGCGCCGCCTCCTCCGTGGGCCGTGTTGGATGTGACATCCAGCTCGAGCTCGTTGTTCCCCAGATTCCTGACAAAGGTCAGGAAGAGCAGTGCCGCCTGATCGATGGTGATGTGCAGTTCTCTCGATGCCCGCAGGAGATCATTGGCCTTCTCACGCATGAGCAGGTCATGGTATTCTGCCAGACGATCGTTCTGCGCGAGCGCGGCAAACGAACCAATGTCGTCCGCCCGCATACCCATCCGCAGGAATTCGGTCGTGGTGACCTGGTTGTACTGTCGGTCACCGAGAATCTGGAAAAAGAGGTACTGCCACAACCTCCTCTGGGTCTCCATGAAACGAAACCCGTCCAGAATGAGCAGCCGGCGTCCGTACATGTGAAGTACATGGTTGGCGCGATGAATCGCCGCTTCTACTGGTGTGCGTACCAACATGGTCTTCGATGCGCCCAGCCCACCATCATACGCCAGGCAGATCCGCGGTGCGGGTCCATCGGCGTACACGGGGTAATAAGAAAGTGGGCAACAGATACCCACAAGTGGATCGGGATCCTCCTGATCCAGAGATGAAACAGCGACATCGCGGTATCCCGCATCATCGCCATCCACCTTCCCTGTCCATGGGAGAATCACTTCTGGAATCTCCATGGATCTGAAGTCTGGCTTTCTCGGCAAGACGTACTCCTTTCACCAAGAGGGTGGAAGACATTATGAAATGATGTTGTTTGTTAAAGGTCATCGCGAGCATAAAAAACGCCGCGGTCAGATGGGTGAATGCATATTTCAGCATTATCACATGACCGCGCACTATAAAGCATTCCGACCAGTTTGTCAACCCTGTTAGGAAATGTTCACATCAACTTTATGGGTACAAAAGGTTCGCGGAAAAACTAGAGCATCAATTTAGCAATACGGTCCCAGTACATTTTCTAACAGGGTCAACCCTGGCCAGTGCCTGTTATTTCACATTTGGAATCTTGCCTTGTATCGCTACTCGCCTTTGTTTCTCCCCCGTATCTTCTTAAACAATCCGATAGCCGCAAGCATCGCAAGCGCTCCAAGAGCAGCTTTCTTCACCTTCTGCTGTCCCGCCGGATTCATCTGATCGTATTTCGCTTTCATCCCCTTCGCATGCTGGGAAATTTTGTCGAAAATCTTCTTCGTACCTTTCGTATCGTTCGAGGCTGTTTCTTTCATACAATGTCCTTTCGTTAGTATTTATATATACACCGTAACAGATACCAAGCAGACCGACAAATTGACTGCTTAGTCCTTGAACTTAAACGCTTTCCATGCCAGCGCGAAGGATACGATGATCCAGCCGCCCATGAACGCCAGCTGTACCCAAATGTCGACAAGCCCCTTCTCATCCAGTGAAACGGCGCGAAGCGCCTCGATGACAGGAGTTAAGGGCAGATACTCAACGATGCGGGCAACAATGCCAGGTAAAGTTTCAGTGGAGAAAAACACTCCGGAAAAAAACATCATCGGCATTGTGATAACTTGCGAAAGCGACTCTGCCGTTTTGACATTCTTCGCGTATCCAGCGACAGCAAACCCAATGTTCAGAAAAATGATACTGCTGATAATGCAAATGACATAGAGGAGAACATAACTTCCATACACATTTACTTTGAAGGCAAGCTGAGCCAAAAGAATAATGAGGGTAATCTGAAGTATATTGACGGCAAGATAGCTCAAGACTTCAGCGACGAGAAAATTACGCACCTTCAGCGGCGTAGCTGACAAGCGTTTGAGCAGTTTGCACTCCCGGTAGCGCGTAATGCCCGTCGAAATACCGATGATAGCTGACATCATGATCGCCATGCCTAAAATGCCCGGCATGATGACGTCGATATACTTGATGTCCTTCGTCTGAATGCTCTCCGACTGGTAGGTAAAAAGCTGTGGAGTCTGCGCCATCTGCATGTTCATCGAGTCGACGAACTTGTCGACTACGCTCAATGCCACCTGGTTTACCGTGATATTGCTCTCATCATAGTACACCGCGATGGGCGGCATACCGGGTATATCTTCTCCTACCTTCGGTATACGAAATAGTTCGGGAATGACAAGGATAAAATCAATATCTCCATCCGTGAGTTGAGTCTTCGCTTCATCAAGTGTACCGGTAAATTCCTGGCGTTTTAGGAATTCTATGTTTGTGAACCCTTCGAGAAACTGACTCGAAGTGTCTGTCTGAGCATTATCGAGCGCTATATATTTCGCGTCGCCCATCCGTTCAAAATTAAAAAGTCCAAAAATAATAATAAACATGAGTGGAAAGACAAGCGACCAGAATATCGCCTGCTTGTCACGGAACGTCATCTTGATATTGGCCCAGAAAAGTCTCCACATAGAATTATGGTACTAGCTTCTTACCCGTCAAGCCGAGAAAGACGTCTTCGAGGTTCGACGAAATCACTTCCAGATCTTCCATGAACACACTGTGCTGCTCCGCCCATTTGTAGAGCTTGGGCAGCACTTCATTTCCCATTGTGACCTGAAGTTCGTATATGTCACTGTTGTTTTTCGCCACACCGAGCACTCCGTCTATGGCCTTCAGTGATTCGATATCACAATGCTCATGCGCGCCGAAACGGATTTTTGCCGAGGATGGAAGTGTGTGGATCAGGCTGATCGGGGTATCGAGCCCTACGATATTTCCGCCATTCATGATACCTACGCGATTGCAAAGATACTGCGCTTCTTCCATATAATGCGTCGTTAGGATAACTGTCTTGCCCTTTCGGTTGACGTCTTTGATAAATTCCCACATAAGTCTTCGCGCATACGGATCTAGGCCCGTCGTCGGCTCATCGAGAAACACGATATCGGGGTCGTTTACCAGCGCTGCACAGATTGAGAACCGCTGTTGCTGCCCGCCGGAAAGCTGTTTTACGAGCGCATTCTTTTTATCCACCAGGTCGACGATGCCGAGCAGATGGTCTACATCTACTTTTTTACCATACATGTGCCCGAAAAGGTCGAGGATCTCCCCGAGTTTCAAATACTCATAATACGCTGACGATTGGAGCTGAATACCGATGATTTTCTTTGCTTTTTCAGCTTCACGGTGAGTGTCTATTCCTTTAATGAATGTCTTACCTGACGTGGGTTCCTGCAATCCTTCGATAATTTCCAGCGTGGTCGTCTTTCCCGCGCCATTGGGGCCGAGTAGACCGAATACTTCCCCTTGATGAACTTCGAAGGAAATATTGTTCACCGCGACAAGATCGTCTTTCCCGTCGGGGGAAGGAAATTTTTTTACCAAATTTTGTACGCTAATGTCGTTCATGTGTTGAGATATCGAAAATCATTCTCATTTATTTTGAACTGGCTGTACAATAGTGTCTTTGAGTATACCAGTCTAAACGGACTAAACAATAGCCAATGAGATTTTCTTAAATCATACTTATGATTGATTTTTCCCTGCAAAAGCGTACGATTGAGCCATATGACACCGACTGAATGGGACGGAAGAATGCGCGAACACATTTATGAGGGCTTGCGCGTCGCTATCGTCCAAAAACAAGACCAGCCTACGGGCACGTTAACCGAGGGTGTTGTTAGAGACATTCTCACTCCCTCGTCAGTTCATCCCCGCGGCATCAAAGTACGGCTCGAAACGGGCGAGGTGGGAAGGGTGCAGAAGATTTATTGATTATAGGTACAAAAGTATGGGCCAGCAAAATATTCCTAACAACCAGCAAAATTCTCAGATAGGGCTGCATAGAGACTTGCACGTAAGTCACAACGCGAAACGTGTTCTCATAAAGATTGTGATCGCATTGGCGATACTGGCAATTCCTTTTGCATTCTGGCGCTTCTACCACCTTTCCGATTATGGCAGTTTCGGTTATGGTAAAAAAATACAAGTAAGACTTGGAGTTTTTGAAAATAGATATTACGTCGAGTTTGTCCCCAGAGCTACTGTAAGGACCGGCGAATCGCAATGTATCAGACTTGAGGGAGTAAGCAGGGTGCCGATGAGAAAATTAGAAGTTTCGGTCGAGTATGGAAGAATAGTTCATTCCGAGCCTTTCGGCGTAAAGCGTATTCTTGTCAGAGACGCACAGGCGCAAGTTAATACTTCTGCTTTTGAGGAAAAAGAGGATTGCGCTGGGTATCCAGTAAACTTATTTGGTGATGATGCACCAAGTTATGGAAATTTCTTTAGTGCCCCATTTCGCTACGTTGCCCCAGCTACAATGCCACAGGAAGAACAGGACACTATTACGATTACAGGGCAAAATTGGTTCTTTGATTCATTTGAAAGAACGGTGGCAATTACTCTCATTGAATAACTAACGAAGTGGAAAGGGTGCAGAAAATTGACTAGGCCGTCTTCCTCCTTGTCATTGCGAGCCCCGCACACCATAAATGGTGTGCGGGGCATGACAATCTAATTGTCTATGACCCCCTTCAACGAAGCACAATTCGCATCCCGCATTGAATCCCACGTCAAGCGCTGCCGCCCGGGCGATTGGGAACACTGCCAGCGTGTGGTGAAATGGGTGAAAGAACTTGGCGAAGGTCGTGAAGACCTTCCGCTATTAATCGTGGCTGGCTACGTCCATGATCTTGGCTGGCGAGATACGGTAAAAGACAAGCTTACTATTGATGAACTCCTCAAGCTTGAGTCCAAAGCGAACGCAAACACTACCCCCAACGTCAAGGGCCTCCTCACTGAACTTAAGTATTCGAGCGAGGACATCCAAACTGTTCTTCGTCTCGTACACACCGCATATGAACATGAATCCACACAGGACGATGAAGCGATCATCGTGGACGCCGATAACTTAAGCAAACTCACAATCGACCATCTTCGTGAAAAGTATAAGCAAGAAAATTGGGAAAAAACGGTTAACCACTGGGAAAGTGAGCTAAGTAGTAGAATACAAACAGAAAAAGGTAAACAATTTTGGCCAAAGTTGCTGGAAGAACTAAAGACGAAAATACGTTCATCCTAAAAAAATATCATCTAATAATTTAACTAATAATCAAAAATCGCTATGCCTCAAAAATCATATCTTAAAGTCTTCGGCTACGGCCTCCTGCTCTTCGTCATCACCAATCTTCTGCTCCTCAGCGTGTCCTTTATCTCCCAATCGGATCAGCCGATTGACCATTGGTGGGTAGGAACCATTGTGGCAATCCTCGTAGCGTTTTTCTCGTGGCTGTTTGCCCGGCGCCTACATCCGACTACGAGCAAGCAAGCACTTACATACGGCACCATCTGGGCGATCATGCTCGCTGGTATCCTTCTCATTATTGCTATCCCAAATAAAACTACCAGTATTGTCTTTGGCCAGTGGAGCACCTACCTGATATTTGTCGGCACGGCCATGGGACCGCTGCTTGCGAAGCCGAAGCCGCATCTTCATTACCTTGCGCAGTCTATCATGAACCGAAATATCATTACTAAATCCCGCTCCCTCATGCGGCGCAAAACTAGAGAAAACGGCGCTCCGGCATGGGGGTTAACCGAGCTTGCCGTCGGCATGGGAAAAAAGTTGGCACGCCAATGCCATGCTGATGAAAAGTTGGTAATCGCATCACTCTACCTCGCGCACATTGTCTTTCATACCGACAGGAAAAGTCATAGAATGAAAGACCACCCGAAACTAAGTGCGAAACTAGCAAGAGGAATGGGGAGTCCTGAAAACCGAACAAGACGTCATTATCAACGCGATCGCAATTCATCATAGCGTACTATCACCAAAATCTAAAGTTGCTGAAGTCATGAGGAACGCCGAAGGATATAAGTTTTTAACGATCGAGGGTTGTCTCATCTTCCTTCACGACTTAGGAACTAGAGGAATGTCATGGGAAAAGTCGGTAGAGTACTTTCTCGAAAAGATGAATCAGAAATACGCGCTCCTCACCCTTCCTGCGTGTAAACGTGAGATGAGGAAAAATATTTCCCTGCTTACGCAGATGTTGGATAGAGCAACGTGAAACACCGCATGAATCCTCTTAAACCAAAGCTCTTCCGCTCTACCATTATCCTGATGTACATCATCGCCGGCTTCTGGGTGCTCTTCGCCGCGGCATGGCTCTTCCGCGATTCTGACTACCGGTATTTCTACGCCGTCAACGGACTCGGGGCGGCGATACTCATTGCCCTGTTCGCCCATTTCTTGAACAAAGGGCGCAGGTGGGCGTGGTACGCGACACTCATTTTCGCGATCCTCAACATCACACTCACCATTACTGATCAGATGGGGTGGTTTGACCTCGCCTACCTGGTGCCGTCAGTCGCACTACTCGTGATGACTGCGCTGGTAAGAAAACAACCAACAACCACCGACCCGCAGGATGAGCTGTTGTATTCTGTTGATGAAAACGACAACGTCCTCGGCAAAGTCACCAGGCGTGAAGCGCACAGCAATCCGAATATTATTCAGAGGACTGTCACGGTGTTTATTCGTGATCAAAGGAACAACATCCTTATCACTAAACGAAGTGCAACTAAAGACACCTATGCAAATCATTGGGGTATCGGCCTCGGTGGGCATGTTGGATATGGAAAGAAGTATCTCGAGACGGCAGTTCAAGAGTTAAAGGAAGAAGCCAATATAAGCGTTGACCCAAACGACCTGAAAGACTTGGGCAAAATACTTGTGAGACTCCCCGGCGAATCCGAGTTTTGGCAGACATATCAATATCATTTGAAAAATGACGCTTTGTCACCAAATTCGGAAGAGATTGACCAGATAAAGTTTGTCAGTCTTAAAGAGCTTGGCGAAATGTTAATAAATGCGAAAGTGAAATGGAAAGGCCAGGTTAAACTACTTTACAATATCCTTCTGAAAAACGATGTCTCAAAAGCGTCTCATAGCTAAATTCATTGCCATTAACAAACACCTCTACGCAGAGTCGAAAAATCCCTTATCCACCCACGGGCCGGAGCATCACATGCGCGTGTGCAAAAACGCGCTAAAGTTAGCGAGAAAATACCCTGTGGATAAAGATGTGCTTATCCCCGCCTGCTTTTTGCACGACATCGGCGCGTACTATCCTGACGTGGCTAAGGATAAATACCACGAGGAGGATACGAAGCGAACCGTTAAAACACTAAAGAGAATCAAACTTTCGGATGAGAAAAAACGGCGGATCGTTGAGGCGGTCGCGAAACACGGCTCTGATCCGAAGTACCGGCGGAAGAGCGAACCGATCGAGATTACTATCTTGCGGGACGCCGACAAGATGGAAGCGTTCGGGCCGATTGGAGTCGCCAGAATTATCGCGGTGAGGACTTTGCGCGGAGATACGCTACAAAAAATCGTAAGGGACTTTTACACGCGAGGGCACTTGAAACAGAAATGGGATGCGATAACGCTCCCTGAAGCGAGGAAGCTTGCCAAAAAAGATTACCAGTATTCGATGAAGTTTTTCGAAGATTTGAGTAAAATACAATTACTTAATACTTAAAAAAATATGAATGACGTGCCAAAGCAGACCGTAAAAAAGACTTTTCTACTCATTAAGCTAGCCTGCATTTTTGTTCCTTTTCTGGTATTTGCACTTATGTGGGTGACACTATCCAAGTGGGTATATGACCACTTCTCCCTGTCTTCCTATTTGCTAGTGCTCGCGGGATTTGGAGCAGTATTCTCTGGAGTTGCGTACCTCCCCCAAGTGCATGTATCAAGGTTGAGAAAATCTTTTCCGATAGTTACATTACTATTTAGCATACTACTGAGTGCGGTCGTATTCTTCTACCTGATGGTTGGTCTTGAATTTTACTTCTAATACAATCATCGGACATGCAAGTCGGCACAATACGCTACTTCAAAAACAGCCAACTCTTCCGAAAATGGCTTGCGAAAAACCATGCCAAGAAAGATTCCGTCTGGCTGTTGTTTTATAAGAAACATGCCGGTAAACCCACTATGACCTACCAGGACGCGCTCGACGAAGCGCTGTGCTATGGATGGATAGATGGGATACTCAAAAGCCTCGGAAGGGAAAAATATATTATCCGATTCACCCCGCGTCGGCCGAATGGCATATGGTCGAAGCACAATCTCGGACATGTGAGACGGCTTTTGCGGCAGAGAAAAATGCGCGCCGCAGGAAAAGCGGTACTGCCAAAGCCGCTATTGCGGAAGTTAATGAGTGATGCGGAAATCAAAACGTCAAAATGGCGAATACTGACGAAGCAGTATGGAGTGAGAATGTATTAAACGTTTCGATCGCGAGCGCAGAGGCCCGCGCTCAACAGGTTTAATTATAAATGAGCCGCGCTAGATCGTCGTAAATGAAAAGAGACCCAACTTTCCTAGCTGGGTCTCGGGTACGGATGGGTGTAACACCCAACAATGGTACTCGGTCAAGCGAGCGTTTCCGTCACAATGGCGGCGGAGCCTTGCGTTCCGCTAGCTTGGGCCGTACGATCCTTCATCGCATAACGGACAATGAGGATCACCACAATGGCGATGATCGCCAGCGTGAGCGTTATTTTCCACATCGACTTCGGCTTCGGTGCCGACTTGTGTTGATTGCGACTGCGCTTCGACGACATGAAACCACCCCCTGCGGTTGAAGTGAACAACGTTTACTGCTTTTTGCCTATTTAATGGGAAACACTAACAGAAAAACTATACTGCGTCAAGCCCTCCCTTTATGCGGTATGCGGGGTTGGATTTGGTGATAACCATTCTCATTTTTTTTGCTTTGATAAAAAGACTATACTGACTACATAACTGACTAATACGGTCATTATGAACAAAGCTCTCTATATCGTTCTAGGCGTCATCCTTATTGCCGGCGCTGTTTTCGCCGTGCTCCGCTTCGGCATTGGAGGGGATGAAGATACCTGGATATGCGATAACGGTCAGTGGGTAAAGCACGGCAACCCGTCTGCTGCACAGCCAACGACGCCGTGCGATAATCAAACGAATACTAACCAGCCGATCGGTGCCGTACCGGCATTGAGCGCTAGCACCTGGGCAAACCGGGACCAGTACGTTGGCAAGACCGTACAAATTACAGGAAAGGCCAAGGCCGGTCCGGCAATGTGTACCCTCATAGCGTGTCCGGTAGACCAACCCTGCTGCAACTCATGCGGAGCGGATCTCTTCGTGCAGATAGACGCTTCGGAAGAAATGGCGGTCCAGATAACGGGACAACAACCGACGCAGATGTATGCGGACCGGCAGGTGGGATGCACTGGGAATGATTGTACGCTGACTTGCGATCCTTTAGTTGAGGATAAAACGTATACGGTAACGGGCACACTGCGCGCACAGAGTGATGGAAACACATTCTATACCCTCGAACTCGCCTCACTGGAAGAAGTTATCAGCCAACAGGCAAATCAGAACCAATTCAACTGGTCCACGATGAATCAGGGACCGTATAAAGATCAAATAACGTACGCGACCAGCACCGACCTGCTCAATTGGACGCCGTCAGGCGATATTCTGGCATCGCACGCATCAGTCCCCGGCGCCGTGGTAAAAGACAGCACTATCTTCGTGTATTATGTTGACGTGTCTACAAATGGGATCAAAGAACAGCTGGGAATGAAAAAATCGTTCGACAACGGCCGAACTTGGAGCGAGGCGACTATCCTGACCATTACAGGCCTCGGCGATAAGACGACAGCCGATCCCGCGCCGGTGCTTTTGGCCGACGGCCGCATACGCCTTTTCTACTACGACATCAACGAAGTGCGCATCAGCCGTCCCGCGAGCGGCGTTGAGCCGCCGAATAAAATTTACTCGGCCATCTCATCGGATGGCGTGAATTTCACGCAGGAAGACGGCGTACGCTTCGAACGGCAAGGAATCTTCGATCCTGACGTGGAAAAAGTCGGCGATACCTGGTACTTGTACGGTGGAGATATTGAGGGGAATAAAGTCATCGTGGCAACGTCAGCCGACGGTTTAACATTCACTGAAGTCGGAACGGCATTTCAGAGCGGCGCCGTGCCGGATGTCTGGCATGAAAACGGCAGGTGGTACCTCTACACAGCGGGCATCGACATAGCGATATCAGCTGATGGATTGACATTCACCTCAGCTGGAAAACGATTCGAGGATCGCGACAGAGGCGGCGTGACAGCAGACCCATCGGTGGTGAAACTTTCTGATGGAACGTACATGATGCTGTATAAAGTTAAATCGTCACCATGATCGATTAACCTGCGAAAGAACACAAAAAGCGCTGTTATGCGGAAATGTGGTGACAAAAAATATGACACTAACCAACTAATACATACGCACTATGTTGGACGTCGTATACAAAAACAGTTCTAGTAGCGCTGTCTATGGCCTGGGCTTTGTCGGCGCGGCGATATACTTTATATCAACGGCCACAGGGTTTTGGATCGGTGTTTTAGGATTCTTAAAAGCAATCGTGTGGCCGGTGTTTCTGGTCTACGACGCGTTCAAATTTCTTGGAAGCTAAGCTAATGCTGGCACCTCATTCAAAAAAACAGTTATGGGCGAAATAAACGTCGCCTGGCACAAAAAACATCGGATGCCCAAGAACCCAACAACGGAACAACGAATCACGTGGCATGTCGCGCATGCGAAAAATTGCGCATGCTGGCCCATACCAGCAAAATTGGCAACCCTTATTCGGGCTCAAAAAAAATAACAAGCCCGAGCGCAGGACTCCGCGCCTGCGCGACATTCCGAATCTCAACCTCGCGACAATAATTGACAAATCCGCTACAATTGACTAACGTAGTGTGATTTTCTATCCCTAGAATAATGGAACACCAACCAATAGACAGCGCAGAATTCAAATTTCCTGACACGGCACTACCCGAGGATGATGCTTCGCGCGAAACAAGGCGCGACAGGCCCGCCATGGAGTACGGCGAATTGAGCGCTGAGGAAAAAGAAAAGATGGCCGAACTCGAGCGGCAGTTTGCGAATCCGCAACTTGTGGAAATCAACACACCCGAGGTTGAGGGAGAGAGAATGAATATCGAATACGTGGTGCTCGACGTGCGAACCGATGAAGAAAAGGATCAAGCTGCGAAAAACAACGAACATACGGTCGTGCACATCCCCGGCTACGGATCTTCGCTTCGCAGTCCGGATGCATTTGCGAAATTGCTCGCGCTCCGCGAAAAGAAGCGCGTCATTGTCATGTCCCAGCCGTCAACGGGCAAGTCAGATCCAGCGCCGAAGAAATGGCTGAAGTTTTCACGGGATGAACGGTCGTTCGCTCCGTTCGCAGAATCGCTCAGCCGGGCTGTAGATGCCATCCGTACTAACGAGGCACAATCCGGAAGTAGCCTGACCACGGAAGAGCTGAGCGTTGTCTCGTCTTCGATGGGATCCATCATCGCCGCGGAAATGGCAAAAGCGCATCCGAAAAAAGTAAAAGACCTGGTTCTCCTCCATCCCGGCGGCATCAATGAAGAAAATGTCTTGCAGCTGGCAGTGCGATATCTCCCTGAAACGTTTGGCAGTAAAATTGCCACAAAACTGCGCAAGCCTCTTACCGATCAGCAAATGGACGAGATGGGAAAGGCCTTCCAGGAGACGTTTGGAAAATCGTTGCAGCAAACGTTCGAGGAAGCTGGCGGACAGGGTGAATTTAGCCTGCAGGATGCAACCCAGCAGGAAACGGACATGTACCGGGCGGTGACGCAGGATATTATGAAAGACTCTGCGGCGAATACGGCCCGCGGAAAGTACCGGGAAGGACTGCGACTGCTTCTCTGGGAAGCCCTGACAATCGCAAAGGGCGGCATGCAACGAACGCTTAAGGATATCAAAGCAAACACGTATGTTGTCTTTGGAGGCGAGGACGGGCTTTTTCCTGCAGACCAGATGTCGAAGGCAAAAGAGGCTTTACAGGACAACCCCAACGTTCGCGCAGAAATTCTCCCTACGGTCCACGATGAAATCTATCAGCGTCCGCGCGACTACACTGGCCGAGTCGGGACGTTTCTTGATGATATGAGAAAACTCGAAGCAAGCTCAGGACGGGCCTGAACTGTCTGGAAGGGACCGGGTTTCTGGTTTGCGCGTATACCGTGTAACCATCAGGATTGCCCCAATAATCAGGATTGCGCCCAGCCACTGGCCCGGGTTCAGTATTTTTCCGTGGAACACGTATTCCAGAATGATAGCGCTGACAGGAAACATCAGTTCATAAATGGTGGAACGTGTCGCGGTGACCCTTTTTAAACCCCAATAGTAAATAAAAATAGCTGTACCACCGGTAGTGAGGGCGATAATTACAAAAGCCAGTATCATCTCCCACGTTAAAAGCTGAAACCCGGCAAAACCGGCATACGTCGTGTGCGTCCCCGATGCTTTCAGAACGACAATTACCGAAATAATGAGCACCATCACTATGGTTGTCATACAAAAGCGAAGAGCGGTACCTAAACCGTGACTGACTTTGGCGAGGGCCTTTTTAGAGAAGGTTGTCGATGAACCGAAAGAAAAGGCCGCGCCCAAGGCTAAGATAGCGGGAACAAACATTCCCTGGCCGGTAAAGTCAGGCTTATGAAAACCGAAAGTCAAAAAGTAACTGCCAATTAAAGCAACAACTGCCCATACATAAAATGTCGCTCGGGGTTTTTCCTTGAGCCAGAGCAGTGCTAACAGAATCGCAAATATCGGCTGAAGTTTTTGTAAAAGCAGCACCACGGAAATATTCAGGCCGTGGCTGTATACCTCAATAATAGCGGCGATAATGGCCATAGTACCAACAGCACCGCCGAAAATCGCTACCAGGACAAAGGCGAGCCAGTCTTGTTTGCCGATATTTTTCAATTCTTGTCGCTTTTTTACCAAGAAATAGGTCAAAAAGACCGAAGCCGTGGCATGCAGCATAAACACAAACGTTGGCACATCTTTCATCCCTAGGTCAGTTATCCAGGGTGTCAGTACCACGCCGTCAAAAGCCCAGAGAAAGGCGGCTGACATGATGCAAAGGGCAGCTATAGAGGTACTATTTCTTAAACGCATTTTTATTAGCAGTTGATAATAAAGTGAGTATACTACAAGATAAGTATATGTTACATTCCACTTATGCTTATTGTCCTCCACACTTCAACAAAAAAAGACGGCAACATGTCTTTTCGCTACGGCAAACGTGATGAAGTTAAAAAAAACCGTGAACGGTTTCTAGCAAAGTGTGACATCTCTGTGCAGGACTGCGTCGCGATGAGCCTCCAACATGGCACTAACTGTGTCAACGTTGCCTCCCATGACAAGGGAAATGGCGTGTTTGAACCAGGCGGTATCGAAACAGACTGCCTCATTACGAGCGAAAAAAATCTTTTTCTCTTTCTCTTAATCGGTGACTGTCTGCCCGTCGCATTGTATGACCCGGAACAATCGGTCATCGCGCTCGCACATATTGGTAGGCATAATGCTGGAAAAGGATTCATCGCGAGTATTCTCATGAAGCTTGAAACTGAATTTGGCTCTACACCACAGAACTTAATTGCCACCATCGGCCCTGGGATTCAAAAAGTGTCATACCTCCTACCAGCAAATATTCCTCAGTTGGCTGAACCTGCCTGGCAACCATTTATTTCAAAAGTGGGTGACAACGTAGCTGTTGATGTACCTGGATTTGTCACTGGCCAACTGCTTCAAGAACATGTACCGAAGAAAAACATACTTGTTTCGCCAGTAGACACAGCGACTTCAGAAGACTACTTTTCACATTACCGATCCACCCGAACTGGCCTGCCAGAAGGACGATTTGCAATGCTCCTTGGGATGAGATAAATCTCTGTTACTTTCTGGTATACTTATCGGTACATTGACGCTACCCAATGACTACACACACGGATAAAGCTACAGACAAACTCACCCCCGAGCAGTACAACATTTGCTTCCTCAAAGGCACTGAACCTCCTGGGTCAGGCAAATGGCTCCACAATAAAGTTAATGGCGTATATGTCTGCGTGAACTGCGGGCAGGAGCTTTTTAAATCCGACACGAAATTCGATTCCGATACCGGCTGGCCCAGCTTTTGGGATGCAGCAAATGATACTAACGTGAAAACAATCGACAACTACGAGCTTGGCATGCACCGGCTCGAAGTGCAATGTTCGAACTGCGGCGCACACCTCGGGCATGTATTCGGCGACGGGCCGAAACCGACGGGAAAGCGGTATTGTATCAACTCGCTGGCACTTGATTTTAGAAAAATGTAGGTTTTTCGAAGTTTCTCTATGGGAATTACTGAATCTCTAATTGGTCTTTTTACCACAGTCATCGAGGAAGCCGGCTACCTCGGAGTCGGGTTCCTCATGACGCTCGAGAGCATGGTGGCGCCAGTGCCGAGCGAGGCTGTCATGCCGTTTGCTGGTTTCTTGTGGTTCGGGGGCAAGATGAGTTTATGGCTGATTGTTATCGCGAGCACCGCGGGGAGTATTACTGGTTCATTGCTTTCGTACTGGGTCGGCGCGTATGGGGGTCGACCGTTCGTTAAGCGATTCGGGAAATACCTTTTGCTGAATGAGCACGATTTAGAAGTCACTGAAGGTTTTTTCAACCGGTATGGCGAAAAGACCATTTTTATCAGCCGGTTTATTCCTATTATTCGTCACCTTATTTCCCTGCCCGCGGGCGTCGGGAAGATGCGCATGGATAAATTTCTGCTCTATACGATCCTGGGTGCAGGAATATGGAATACCTTTTTAGCGTACATGGGATACCTCCTGGGTGAAAACTGGGAACGTATTAGATCCTGGGGAGAGGTGGTTGATGTCATACTCATCATAGGCATAGTCGGACTGGTTATTCTTTTTATCAAACGGCACCTGAACAGGCATAAACATACAACTCCAAGTGCTTAGACTCTAACGACTAACTACTAGGAACTAACTACTGTTTATTAATGGAATACCTCGATTTTGTCGATGACCGAAACCGTATCATCGGACGTGCACCCAGAAAAGAAGTATACGCCCGCACTCTTCCGCATCGTATCGTGCACGTGATGGTGTTTAACGGGCACGGTGACTTGGCACTGCAGCTCCGAACTCGGGACAGATCCTTTGCTCCTCACCACTGGTGCACGTCGGCTGGCGGCCATGTAGCATCTGGGGAAACGAGCAAACAAGCCATCCAACGGGAGATGATGGAGGAAATCGGCGTTGATATTCCACTGCGTGTACGCTATGAAGACACATACCAGGATACGCTGCGTGGAAATATTAAGAAATTTCTCACAACTTTTGAAGCGACGTGCGACGGGCCATTTCAAATTAACCCAAAGGAGGTTGAGCGGATTGCATTCTTTTCGTTAGAGAAAATTCAGAACATGGTGAGCAGTGGTGAGAAAATACATCCAGAATTGCTTTTTTTACTCAGGAAACACTATGGGATAAGGTGAACGTGTGTCGTTTACTTTTTCGTCGTTTTATGGTATTGTGAGGCCATTCGTAGCGTGAAAAATAACGCAAAATACATGGCAAAAAAGAAAATCAGAAAAGTGGTCATCCCAGCGGCAGGGTATGGTACGCGTTTTTTGCCTGCTACAAAAGCCCAGCCGAAAGAAATGCTTCCGATAGTGGACAAGCCAATTATCCAATACGTCGTTGAAGAAGCTGTAGCATCCGGCATCGAGGATGTTATCATTGTTACCGGATGGCAGAAACGATCTATCGAAGACCACTTTGACTATCCGTTTGAGCTTGAGAAGCGCCTCGAGAAGGCGGGAAAGTTAGAGCAACTTGAGGAGGTGCGCAAAATCGCCCAAATGGCAAATTTTATATACGTTCGTCAAAAGGGTCCCTATGGCAATGGCACTCCTGTCCTCTGCGCAAAACATGTCGTTGGCAATGAACCATTTGCTGTCCTTTGGGGAGACGAGTTCATCGCGTCAGAGCCGCCGCGCCTCAGTCAGATGATTAAGATGTTCGAGAAAACAGGACAACCCCTCGTAAGCGCAATTCGCATAGACAACAGGCGTGAGTTATCCAAATATGGAATCGCAGACGTAGAGCCATCGGAAAACGGCTTACTCCGCATCAAACGTATAGTGGAAAAGCCAGACCCAGACACAGCTCCCTCCAATCTTGCTGCACATGGCGGATATATTTTCACTCCTGATATCTTCCCTATGCTCGAAAAGACCCAGCCAGGAAGAGATAATGAGGTCTGGTTGGTAGATGCAATCAATGCGCTGATTATGCACACTCCCGTCTATGCAGTGGAAATTCAGAAAGCCCGCTACTACGACACGGGCAATAAATTGGAGTACTTGAAAGCAAACATTGAATTCGCACTTCGTAGACAGGAATTAGGAAGCGATTTAAGAAAATACCTGAAAAAACTCTCAGAACAACTATGAGACGCGGATATCTTTTTGTTATTGGGGGAGGGCTTGTAGTTATTCTGATTTTGGTTGCGCTCTTTTTACTCGGCGGTCGAAAACCGGTAAACGTGCAGCCCGTATCACTTGAATGGTGGGGGGTGTTTGATGACACGGCAGATGTCGAAAGTATTATTAACGCATACCGTACGAATCATCCATACATCACTATTACATATAAAAAATTCCGATATGAGGAATATGAGGATTCATTAATACAGGCATGGGCACGGGGCAGTGGGCCAGATATTTTTGCCATCCCTAATTCCTGGGTACATAAATTTCAAGCAAACGGCTTCCTTACACCGATGCCGCTGAGCACGCGCATGGCATTTTATAGTCTTTCGCGCCCGCTAGGCATCAAGCAAGAGTTAAAGATTGAATATCGGGATGTGCCGTCATTAACCACCACCGACATTGCAAATCGTTTTGTACAAACAGTGCAATCGGACACGATCATTAATGGAGGAGTATACGGGTTGCCGCTATCGATGGATACACTCGCATTATTTTATAATCGTGATTTACTGAACTTTGCTGTCATCACCCAGCCGCCCGCTACGTGGAATGAGTTCCTCGACGCGATTACTCGACTTACATTACTTGATACCGCGGGAGGCATCGTTCAGGCGGGAGCGGCGCTCGGAACATACGACAATATTCCGCGCGCATTTGATATCATCTCGGTACTCATGATGCAAAATGGTGCCCAGATGGTAAATGAACAACTGCATCTTTCATTTAACCAAGCTGTTCCGGGTTCATCCGATGCACCCGGTGTCCAAGCATTGCAGTTTTATACGGATTTTGCCCAACCGACAAAGCAGGCATACACCTGGAATGTGTTAATGCCGGATGCGTTTGAAGCATTTGTAAACGGCCAGGTCGCCTTCTTCGTAGGATACCAATATCACCGAGATCTTCTTCGGGATCGCTCCGGACGTGTATCATGGTCTGTCAGCACTCTGCCCCAAGTAGACAGCCGTCGACCCGTTAACTACGCCAACTACTGGCTCCAGTCAGTGGCCACGCGTTCGCTACATAGCAACGAAGCGTGGAATTTTATTCAGTTCTTGGCTCGCACAGACGTAGAAAAAGAATACATAAATAAAACCGGCAGAACGCCGGCGCTGGTAGAGCTACTCAATGAACAAATCCAAAGTCAGGATCCGATTATCCAAGTATTCGCCCAACAAGCAATAACGGCGAAAAGTTGGTACCAGGGCAAGTCACCGACTGAAACAGAGGAGATTTTTGGTAGTATGATATCAGCGGTTCTTAATGGTACTATGACACCGGCTGAAGCGGCTGCGACAGCGGTTCAGCGGGCACAAACAATCTACTAAGTCCTATGAAAGTACTCCACATCTTCGTTGTATTCATAATACTCATCGCTGCTGCCGGAGGAATACTATTGACTCGTGTCGATACTGCTTCGGCACAGCTACTCTATGCGGCTCATGAGCCGTGCCTAACCGCTACCCAAAAAGACCAGAGTGAAGTCAAACCGCCTCGATTATACTTTTTGCCGTTCTGCGATCAATCACCTGCATACCGAGTTGATAACATGACAGGACAACTGGTTGATGACTGTCCGGCAGGAGCCACATGTACAACCTACGACGAATTCTGCATGCCAGTCCGAGTATGCACAGTGGAAGATTTTGTGCAGGGATTCGTTAACCTTTCAAAAGCCGGCATCACCGCTCTTCCGGTCATAGCGATGGTTTTCCTGATCTGGGGCGGATTCAATATGATCACCTCTGGGGGAAATGCTGAAAAGTTGGGTCAAGCAAAAAAGATGATCGTTAGTGTAGTAATAGGAGTAATCATTATTATCATCATGGCATGGTTCTGGACAACATTTGTCGTATTTATCATTACTGGATCAGCCACACTCTTCCCTGGTACGGATTATGCACGTCCATGGTGGGGGGGCGATCCTGGTGACAGCCCCGATAGTTCACTTGACGCAAATGCCGGATGTTGCGTCACTCCCCAGGGATGTTTCGAGTCAGTACCCCAGCGCCAATGTGATGACTATGAAACTCAACAGATTTATTGCATCGACTCCGGCTTAGGACCGGACTGCTCGACGAGCTGGGTGCAGGCAGTCTCGTGCAGCAACTACTCGCAATGTAGAAGTCTCGAAAATGGCTGCTGTGTACCAATAGACCGTAATTCGACCGACTGCAGAACTCCGGATCCTATCAGGGGCTGCAGCTCAATGACCGACACGCACATACTAGTAGATTCGACGGCCTGTGGTAGCATCAATCAATGTCAGTTGTAATCTTGTAGAGCGTCAAGTAGTCAGATATACTTACCCTACGCACGATATGAAAAAAAGTCTTCTTATAGCACTAGGCATCGGGATATTGATCGGCATCCCGCTGATGGCAATGGCGGACGTTTCGTTGCCGAATCCGATCAGTGGCGACTTGAATGACAAGGACCTCATCGAGGTGCTTGTACGTTCATTGCAACTCGTGCTTGGCGCTGTGGATATTTTTGCTCTTTTTATGTTTGTCCTTGGTGGGTTCGAACTCTTGATGTCTGGTGGAAATCCAACGCTTGTAAAAAAAGGCAAGGATACCCTCATTTGGGCGACGCTTGGTATACTTGTTATTACCTTGAGCTACTCGATTCTAAAGTTCATTTATGAAGCTATTACGAAAGTTGGAGGTGCCTAAAAGCACTTTGAGCTTGACAATCGGATGAAAAAATGTCTATACTATATTCCATCATCCTCCGTGTCACTAACCGGGGGTTACGAAAGGGGGTGTATTGAACAATGAAAAAAGTAATATCACTTATCATGTTGGCTGTCCTGTTGCTTCCAGTCGTTGCCGTTGCGCAGATAAATACTAGTGGCAACCTTGGAACAACGTTTGGTCTTGGTACCGCTAACCTCCAAAGCACCGTTATTCGAATCATTCAGTGGGTACTCGGCTTGCTCGGCTTAATAGCTGTTGTTATGATTCTTATCGGCGGGTTCCAATGGATGACTGCTGGCGGTAACGAAGAGAAGGTTGCAAGCGCAAAGAAAATTATTTCCGCTGCAGTTATTGGCTTGATTATTATTCTACTCGCTTGGGCAATCGTTATCTTCGTCGTTCAGACGACTACGAACGTGACCAATTAGCACTTGATTGAAATCAGTCGAAGTACAACTCCCTCGGAAAATTCCGAGGGAGTTTGGTATTTATGCTGACTTCCAGATACAATACCTCTATGCAGCTACTCCACACTCAATATACCAGCAGATATCTCTGCGCCGCAATTATCGTCTACTGCGCAATTTTCATTATGCTGGGAATCATCAAGCTCGACGCGCACGATTATACGGCGATAGACCTTGGGATTTATACACAGGTTGCGTGGCATACGGCTCATGGAGATCCCTTTGGTATGACCATTCATCCGCATTCATACCTGGGAGATCACTTTGAACCGTTGCTGGCATTTCTGGCAATACCATTCTTTTTCTTTCAATCCCCACTGACACTATTGATATTTCAAACACTCGCCATCGGGCTTACGGCTTGGCCACTTTTTAGAATTGGCAAGCGATATATTGGAGACATGCCGGCACTTGGGATTGCTGCGCTTTTCCTTTTGAACCCATTCGTCCAGAATGCAAACGCCTTTGAATTTCACATGCTGCCTTTTGCCATGTTTGGTATAGCATGGACGTATGTGTGGTTTCTGGAAAAAAAATTCTGGGCATTTACAGTTACAATCACTGCGGCTCTCCTAGTAAGGGAGGATGTGTCATTAGTAGTAATGATGTTTTCTGCCATAGCATTTTTTTACCATCGGGAACGTCGGTGGAAACTTACCCCGTTGATCCTTGCTTCGATATGGCTTATCGGATCGTTACTATTGATTGCTCATTTCAATCCGGATGGCGGATATAAGTTTTTTACCTACTACTCACCTCTTACTTCCTCAAATGCGGATGGCGGTGTAATTGCATCTTTTGCGAGCAATGTGTTATTAAAACTCATACACCCCTACACATGGGTTCTCGCAATGGCGTTTCTTTTGCCGTTCATGGGCATTCCGTTACTCGGTGCTCGCATGTTACTACCGTCTGTACTGGTTTTTATTCAAGTCGCCTTAACTGGTTTTACCGAATTAGTCCTAAAAACTCACTACAGCGCGCTTATGCTGCCGAGTCTTTTCGTAGCTTTGGTATTCGGCCTTCAGCGCCTGCGGGAACGGCCGCCTAGGATACTCGCGGCACTGCCAATGAGGATGCAGTTGATAACAATTTTACTTGCAACTGTGACGCTCTACAGCGTGCTCACCTTCGGTCCACTCCCTTCACTTGGGGCAGCTGTTTTCTTCTCAAAATCAACCAATAATGCGGCGGATCAAATGCTTGCAGCATATGTAGCAGAGGTTCAAAAAGATGATAGTGTGATAGCCAGTTTTGCCGTTTTGCCGCATCTTGCTGCCCGTTCAGATCTCTACTCGCTTCATTATGCTTTCTTAGGAACGCGCCAATACTCGAAGGAGGCATTCCCCTTTCCACAAGATATTGACCGCGGGATTGTCGATTTTAATGATTTTCTCATCTATCATCTTCAATCTTTTGGTATTGCACCGTATGCCGATGCGGCAGCGACTGGACCGAAACGAATACGTGATTTTTTTAGAGAGCGTGGACTGGTCCCGACCAAGGTTTTTGACACACTCGCGTTGTACGAACGGTCATTAGAACCTGGAATCGAACTCTATAGAGCTCACGATACGCCTCCAACGGACCTCTCAGGGAAAATACAATCGATCTCCCCAGAATTGACATTTGTGGGTTGGAAAGAGCTCCCTATCGATAATGATAAACTTTTTGGAAGATCCGTCTTTTGGCGCGTTGAGTCTCCAATTGATGTGAATTACCAATTGCTCCTTACATCCGGGAACTACCAAAAATACTATCCCCTAGGCTATGGTCTCTACCCGATATGGGAGTGGCCGGTGGGAAAAATCATACAAATAAACTACTGGTGGTATATCCCAAACACAGCAAAAACTTCGCCCGTCAACATACAACTCGTGGACATAGAGGGATACGTGCAGCTTGACGGTCTACGGTCGCCAGCAATGAACATCACCCGCAGCACCCTCATCGGCTCAGTAATAGCTGTGGAATAAATTATTGACAGTACTCAGTGAGAAATCACGCGATAAATAGAAACGTCAGTATTGCTGAATACTAGCTCTAGAAAGTTCCGGGACGAAAAATCAGGTAGGGAATGTTCCTGCTCTACTTGGCCTATGAAAATATGCGTAATACCAAATTCACGCAAAAACGATTCTTCTTCGGCACTAGACATTTCTGATGAAAAAAACTTGTCTACCAATATTTTTTTATCTGTCAGAAAAAGTGTCTGCGGGCCGTGACCGATATATACCCTCCGAAGCGAATACGCGGGAATAAAATTTCCTGAGTACGCGGTGCTCAATATAACTGCATCGCGTACAGTGTGACTCTGTAACCATGACAGACTTTCTACCTCCTGATCAGTAATATAGTAGGGAAGCGACTTTGTTGCAGAATAATGTTGAATATCCTGTAAAACAATCTGTACGTTGGTGAGTGGCAAGAATACTACCAAGAACATCAATACGGTCGTCTGGTATATAAAAGGGCGCCGTGACACCCGTAGGCGCTCCCAGAGGTGTACCATCCCTATAGCAGCAAGAATTGCGAGTGGAATAAATAGTCCCTCCACCATTCTTCGCTGGAAGTGAAGCGGTGAATATATGAGCAGGACCGACACAATGATCCACACGTAGACGAGTGTGGGGTGAGATAAGGTTCGCCCTTGTTTTTTTACGACGGCATAGGCTCCAAAAACAATCATAAAAATAAAGCCAATAAGGTACATCAGTGGTGAGGGTGAAGGGAGAATATTTTGGGCATTCCACTCGGCGACGACCGGATCAACAGCTTGGAGTGTCAATAAATACGCCGCTGCAGGCAACATCAGTGTGCCCAAAAGTCCGACGTGCATGATCCATTCCCACTGCATACGGCGGGTGCGGACCATCGTAACGACGAGATATATGAGGATAACTACTACGATAGTCGGTGCATTAAACGGATGGAAAGAAGTAACGGCCATTCCCGAGAGCCCGGCAATGACGCTGTACCGTATTTTGTGAGTGTGGAATGCAAGCAACATGCAAAGAAACGTAAAAATAATCAGCGTCAGCGAAGCAAGTAAGTGGGGATTATGGTACAAGGTGAGAAATGGAATAGCCTCAGGCACCCATGTATCGACTGGGAGTCGAACCGGATTATCACGCAAAAAGAGTATCGGGTTTAAAAACACCCCTAGCCCAGAGGAAAAAACGATCAAGAGTAGGGCTACCCTTCTCACTGTTTGCGATGAAGACATCCACGATAAAAAAAGATACATCACCAGAAGGAACGCCGGTATCAAAGCTACCCGGCTTGCTTGGAGCGCTGTAAGTGGAGAAAGGTCAAAAAGCCGTGCACCGATACCGATAGCATACCAAAATGGATTTACATATAGCCCGGACTGCTTTTCGCTTGTATAGAGATCAATAAACTGATTCTCCCCTTCTTTCGCGGTAGAAATCATGGAGAGATACACATTGGTGTCACCGGGAGTGAGATGATGGATCCCCGAATAGTGCATTCCCGACGGGGACGAAAAAACGCCATAGAGATGCGGAATGAGCGTGACTGCTACTAGCACTGCGCATACAACTGCAACAAACCGCCACTCACGAACGGTAATACGCTCAAAAAGTAACCGCTTCATAGTGTAGATGGCACCGGCGTACCCGGGCATTCATAGAGTATAGTCTTATCGGCAATTTCTTTCTTTTGGCACTTTTGTAGGCGTTGATAGTAATTCAACTCTTCGACTGAAATAGTAGCTCCCTGATTAAAATCCTGAGGGGTGTAGAAGTTACTATAAAAAAGAAAATAAAGCGTGCCCGGGTAAGTATCAATGTATGACTTCCGTATTGGCCAGATTGGATCCACGTTATAACCCGTGTACAAAGCAAAGGGGAAATATTGATACGACACAAATAAAGGTGCTCCATTTTCAATCGGGTGTTCTGATAAATACGTAATCGATTCTTCAATCCAATCGGTCCTCGTTACGCCGTGATTACCAAAGTAGATATTGAGAACAAAGAACACAACAACCATTACGGCAATTTGGCTAACTTGGTGCATGAGGTGATACCGTTGCTTTTTCGCCCGTTGAAATAGGCTATAAACGCTTCGTGCTATAAGCAGGGTAACAATAGGCGTCAGCTCGATAAAAAGTCGAGCCGCGATCGATTCCGTGGGTGCAATAAGAGGTTTGACGATAATAACAACGGCAACAAAAGTCCAAAGATACCTCTCAAAAGGATTCAGCTCCCAAAAGAAATATTTCGGGAAGAGACGTCGTACTACCACTACCGCTCCAGTCAGAACCATCATGAGTACAACCCAAAGCACACGAAAGTGGCCAGCATCGGGGTACAGGGTGAATACGGTACCAAATTTTACCATAAGCATCCATGGAAGCGCGGCTAACATCATGAGAAGAAGTACCGTAAACAATGGCAAATAGGTTGTGCTCCTAAACGAACGGCGGTAAGTGAGGTGCATGAATATAAAGAAAAAGGTCGTGGCCAATGCAGCTACAATACTCGTGTGGAACTGCAAAATCAGTATCAACGCTGTCAGCATATACCATGTCCAGCTACGAGTCGTAAGCGCACGATACATGGTGATGAGACCGAAGAGCGTTAACATAATCACCAAGGCGTAATACCGCGACTGATGTTCAAAAAGGATGCTTCCATAGTTCACTGCATACACCCCAAGTGCGAGTACGCCAACTGGGATTGAAAAGAACTTTTTACCCATGTAAAAGATTGCCAACCCCGAAAAGGCAAAAAGTGCTGCAAATGGCCACCGAGCGCTTTTTTCTGAAAAACCAAAATGCTGTAAGAACAGCGCCTGATAGCCGTAGGTGAGCCACCCCTTATTTCGCTCGAAGGTGCCGCCGTAATAGTTGGTCGACTCATACGCATACTTGGGATCATTCGAGGGTATGGTGCTTGTGTTCTCAAAAAGCGGCTTGCCCTCGAACCTGCCGTGCGGGTACCCATCCTCAAGCACCTGAAGCGAATTTATTACCGTCTCTGCTTCATCTTGCCAGAGGTATCGTTCTGCACCGACAAACATGCGTATACCCACTCCGACGAGCAGAAGGACGCACACCGTAATGAGTATCCAATGCCGCATAGTAATTATAAAAACTTAACATACGTGTGTATCCGCAAACGATGCAAGATGTACTGGCCGAGCACATGAAGAATATGTGTGCCATAAGCCACACTTCGTGAAAACCCGACTGTTGATGCATCCTTAAAGTACCTCGTGGGAATAGGTATTTCTTTAATTCGAAAGTGGTGTAGAGCTAACTGAACTATAATCTCCGTATCAAAGACAAAGTCATCGGAATTTTCCTGAAAGTGTACGGTGCGAAGAACCTTTTGGGAATAAGCCCTAAAACCCGAATGGTACTCACTCAAGCCCAGTCCGAGAATACTATTTTCGATTGTAGTGAGTGCTTTGTTTGCAACATATTTCCAAACTGGCATTCCGCCTTTTCTTGCACCACCCTTTAGCAGCATTCGTGAGCCAAACACTGCATCACATTCATTTGCCAGGAGAGGGGCGAGCATGTGAGGAACCAGTGTCGGATCATACTGATGATCTGGGTGAATCATTATTATGATGTCAGCGCCGAGCTTGAGTGCCTCCTGATAGCATGTTTTCTGGTTCCCCCCATACCCACGATTAACTGGGTGCACCAGTGTTGTCAAACCAAGTTTACGGGATAATGCGACCGTACCATCAGTCGATGCGTCATCGACAAGAATGATATCATCCACCCACTCTCGAGGGATGTCGTGAAGGGTTTGTGCAAGAGTTTTTTCAGCGTTATACGCGGGAAGTACCGCTACTATTCGTTCTTTCCGAGGTATACGCCGATTATCATTCAACGAAGTATTCATGAATTATTAGTGTACCATACCCCACATACCATTGACTTCGGTCTCAAACATACTGTTTGGGTAAGTCACGGGTAGGTGATGTTCTGAAACGACGCGGTAACTGGAAAACAGCGGAAAAGATACCGAATGCATTGATACAGCTGCTCCTCGGCGCTTCGCGAATGTCTGTATCCGGTCAGCATACGTTCGTACAAGCTCATTCTCACTTACGATGTTTATTTCCTGCAAACCAGCTGGCGGGTGCTCTATGACAAATCTATAGACAGCACATACGTGAGGCAGGCCGGCAATGGGGCGAAATATATTACCATCTTCATGCAAAGGAATAATGCCGTGTATTTTCGCTTCACGTACAAACAAGTTGATCAGCGTATCATACCGCATACGGGGGGACATGCCATAAATTGCCGGCTGGCGAAGAATACTGATAGCAATGCTATTAGCATGCGGTTTGAGACTTTGTTCCGCCATATGCTTCGTGTGCCCATACCATGCACGAGGCTTCGAAAAAGAATGCTCAGCGTACGTATCTTGACGCCCCCCGCGATCATAGACTGATGCCGTAGAACTAAAAATAAAATGACGGACTCCTGCTTGTATTGCGGCGCGTAGTGCTGTAACCGTCTGAGAGACATTTACTTCCCATGCAGCATCGCGATTTCTTTCGCATGCGGCATCCGTAGACATGCCGGTGAGATGTATGACGGTGTCTATGTGTTCTTTATGAAAAACATTAGCTAGAGGCTCATTATGAGAAATGCTGCATTCACGTTCACTAAGCGTATGAATAGTAGCTGACCGCGTCTGAACATAGATAGTCCATGGAGTACCAATAAAGGACTGGCGCAAAGCGGATCCCAGGTAACCCGTACCTCCAGTTAAAAATAATCGACGTGAAGTTTCCATAGATACTACGTTGGTGCTGCGACGTACATATTAATATGATAGGTTGGATTCATGGTTTTCGAAAAATCCCGTAAAGTGAGACGCCGAAAGGGAATGGTATGCTCGAGACAAAACGCTCACTCGCGAGAATGGCTTTGAGTAGAGTGTTAATGCAATGTTGTGGCGTCCGAAGATCTCGGAGCTGGTCCGCGCCTTGAGAGTGATCTCCTGCACATATCTTCGCAAATAGTCTGAATGCGGCAATTAAAGGAAACAGCCAAACATTATAATACCGCATAAGAAGCGTATCGGCCCCTACTGATTTTACGGCGACCATAAGCGATGTCCGCGTATACCGTCGCCGATGGTGGGATAAGTCATCGAGCCTGCTCCAAAGAAAGGGAAACGCCGCCGTGGTAATAAAAAGTATTCCGCCCGGCTTCAATACGCGGTTGAGCTCATATATCAGCCCCGCGTCATCATCGACATGTTCTATGATGTCAACCGCAGCAACTATATCAAACATGCCGTCAGTAAAGGGCATGTGCATCGCATCGGCCTGAATCACTTTCTCATAGGCGAGTTTTTTCGCTCGTGAGACAGCATCCGCATGCATGTCCAAACCAACAACTCGACCAAATGTCGCAAGTAGTGGCAGATTTCCCCCGGGCCCGCACCCGACATCGAGCACAGAAGCGTCATGCGTATGGATAGAGCGTCTCAAAGCTGAAAGAAATATTTTTCGCCTACCGGCAAACCACCAATGGCGCTCACGCTCACGCGAAAATACAGGATACATTGAATCATCCATGATGTTTGATCTGTTCACGAATACTCGGAAGCTGCTGACGAAAAACCAGAAGATCCCGGACGAGGACAATAGTATCATGGGCTAATCGCACAGTCGACTTTTTCAAGGTATCACGAAAAAAAAGGATTGGGCGCTGCTGGACTCGCAAGCCAGCGAGTGAGGAAACCACAAGTACTTCCGTATCCCAAAACCATCCTGGGTGCTTGCAATAACGCAATAAGGGCAATATAGTCTCTGTGCGAAAAAATTTATACCCGGCGCGTGTATCGGTGAATTGTGACCCTGTCATATACTTCACTAACATCCGATATGTAACGCTCATCGTCGCGCGCAGTAGTGTGCTCACAGCAAATGGATAGATGCGTACACCGGTTATAACGTCGACTTTGTTCATTAATATATCCGGAACAAAGTCAAGTATGTACAACGGTGATGCCTCACAATCTACATCTATAAACCCTGTAACAGTGCCTCGTGCTCGCTGCAGGCCTTCTGCAACTATGGCTCCACGGCCAATATTGTGGGTATGCTGGATAAATTCGCATAGAGTACTATGTGACTCAGCAAACTGTCGAGCGTTCTGTGCTGTAGTATCCACGCTCCCATCATCTATCAGTAATAGCTCGAACGACAGCGTACTTTTACGTTGTAGTGTTTCTACAATGTAATTGAGGTTCGCCGATAACGTGGATCCCTCGTTGTATAAAGGCAGTATGAGTGTTAAATCAATTGCTCCAATCTTGTTCATAGCGGAATACGTGAAAAAACCTGAACACGGCCCTGTAATAATTCCTGATGGTTCGAAAAACTTTCACGAATCACTTGCATGATGGCGCCTTGCGTATCAAACGACTGCCAGCTTGTCAGAAGAAACACTACCGCATCAATATTTTCTAATTCTTCTTCAAACTTTTCGAAGTATGCCGGCGGGATTGTATCTGTCACCATAAAGTCGAACGACGTCATGTTACGTAAGCCGAAAAAATAATAAAAACCAGGAGCATAGGGTAAGAAGAAGACATGCTTGCCTGCAAGCGTAGTTGCAGCTAGCTGGCTCACCGCGGCATATTCATCAACAAGGGCAGGTGTTTTGTAATTATTCAGTGCTATAGTTCCGCGCAATGTAGAAAAACGGGAAAAGTTGTCTGACATACCCATGCCAGCACCATAGCTGGATTGAAATGCTAAAGCAAATAGCACAGAGACTGAAACGACCATAGTAGAGAAAGCGAGTGCAGCCGTACCTACCAATGAATACGTCTTCAAGATTGCTTTACGGTTCCGGAAAAAAACCAACAGCGCAGCAAACATTAGGATAGTAAATGGAGCAATAATTTGGAGAAGGTGGTAGAGCTCTATATGATACCAAACGGAAAAACTCAGGAATATGTGGAGAAGGTAGATCATTGTAAACGGCTTCCATGGGAAAACTGAAAGACGGCGATTAATAATAAGCACAAGCCCTAATCCAATGAAACCGAGAAACGTTAAGAAGGCAATGTTGTTAAATGTGAAAAAAGCGAAAGGCTGGACCTGCTTGGGATAGTAGGTAACCATGTCGACGAACGCCTGTTGTAAAAAAGAATGCCACACACCATTACTAACAAGCCACCAAACACCTCCCACTACAGGAAGGGGAAAACCAACTAAGTACTTTACAATGGGCGCGATGAGACTTCGTACATTTCGAAATTCGGTGAGCGTCAATATAGTAATGTGGGCAGCGAATACAAAAATGCCTTTCTCGGGAAAAACAGCGAAAGAGATTCCTGCCAAAATTCCGCTTGCTATTCGCCACCAGGCCGTACGATAGAAAAGACAGCAAGTCGATAGTAGGGCAAATAAAAGAAACTGCCAGTGATGAGACACAAAGGGCCACGCGGGAAAAATGAGAAAGCTAAAGACAACAACCGGCAAAAAACTCCACCAGCGCAACAGGGGCCAGGCAAGCCAATACATGGCCGCAATGATACCAATAATATTCAGAAGGAGAAAAGTTCTAGCTACAACGTAGTTTTCACCAAAAAGGTGAAAAAAACCGGCAAGAGGGTAATATGCACCGGGTGATAAATAGGTGATGAAGTCCCTATATGGCATCTCGCCCTGAAGAATGCGGTCCGCGCCGGTAAGAAATATCCCTTCATCACCAAAAATGCTGTAGGCGGCGGATGTTGAGGAAAAACTATACACAATCCAAAACAGCCAACCCAATGTTACCAAGCTGACAAGAACACCCACGAGTGCAACTGGTGATATACATGGGCGTTTCATGCGAGTGCTGAATAAATTAACGGAGTAGGTGTCGACGGTTGTATCAGGAAACAGTGGAGCGTAAAAAAATACAACAGTTCGTAACCTACGATAAAGTTAAAATTCTTTGCAGTATCTTCCTCAACCATATCAAAAATCAATAGCAGCTACAGGTAGTACATAAAATTGAGAATGGCATAGAATGTTAAGATACTTTGAATCATTGTGAATAGAGGTAGTGCTACGACGACCAAAGCATGAGCTGCGGCGAATAGCATCAAAAAAAGAAGAAATAGCGCTCATGATGGATTCAATTGTCACCATCGATCCGTTGTTGAACTACAACCTACAACGGTTTAGCAAGGTACATAATTGTCGGAAAAATGCTTCCCGCATCAGTCCTGACCTCGCTCTGTACGCTCCACCCGCTCTCTGCGAGCATGCTTCGTATACTTTGAGATGAGTAAAACTGGCACCGTATACTGAACGGATACAGCACCACATCGATTAAATAGGCGCACCAGTATTTCCAGCGCGGCTGGATAGCAATATCAGCAATGAGCAATACTCCATTGTGCCCTAGCGCCGCCGCCAGCCGCCTAAAAAGGGGCCGATGTTGCACATAGGGGATATGGTGCAAAACGTCGATTAACAGTATTGCATCACTTTGCTCGAATGAAAACGTATTAGCATCAGCGAGTTCGAACGAGAGTTGGGAAAGTCCGTGTGCACTTGTCTTCGCAGTCCGTATCCGCCGGGCATTTGTATCTATGCCGATTATACTAGCATTTGGATACTGCAAAGAAAGCAAGTGAGCAGTGAGCCCATAACCACACCCGACATCTACGATCCTGCCGCGGGAAGGTAGGTGCGCAAAAAGAAGTGAGAATCGCTTACGAAAAAGTAGAAAACGCAACGTAAAATAGACCCTCGCATAGCCAGTTTTCGATGATATAGACAGCAGATGTGTGAGAGATGGATCCATATCACGGTGTTGTCCGCCGACGGAGAAACGAGAGTAGCACTGCTTTTGTCACACGAGCAATGGCACGAATTACTGAAAAAGAAAGATGGGGTGTCAAGGGAATTGTAAAAATTTCATCACCAATTTTTTCTGCGATTGGGAAATCACCTCGACGGTACTTTTGGTGCCGGAACGCCGGGTGCAAATGCAAAGGGATGTAATGGACACCCGCCCCAATGTTTTTGCGAAGAAGGGTTTGCACGACCTGGTCGCGCGCGTGCCCAAAAAACTTTCTCTCTAGCCGCAAAGTATATAAATACAGTGCATGGCGGTTTTCATCTTTATCGAGCGGGCGGTATTGGAAAAATACTCCAGGAATTGCTGTGAAAATGCTATCGTAATATGCCGCGTAGCGCTCTCGCGTTTTTTGCCAAGCTTCCGCATGTTTCAACTGTTCAATGCCGATAATAGCCTGCAAGTCATTCATGGTGTATTTGTACCCATGCATTAGCGCCAGACTCGTTTGCAGTGACTTTCGATGGAACCGTTTCCATGCATCAACATCCAATCCCTGATGCCGGAGAGTTTTCAATGTCCGTTCAAAACGCCGATCAGCGAATGTGAGCATGCCACCATCGCATGAGGTAATATTTTTGTTTGGGTAAAAGCTAAAACTTGTTAGATTGCCCGTTGCTCCAATCATGGCGCCATGGGAACGAGCGCCGAGTGCGTGAGCTGCGTCTTCGATGAGATGAAGACGATAGCGCCGGGCTAATGCTTCAAATGATTTCATATCAGCCGGCAATCCTGCAAAATGAACGGGAATAATAGCACGAGTTTTCTTAGTAATTGCCCGCTGAGCCGCGCGCGGAGAGAGAGTGTATGTAGCCAGATCAACATCGGCAAACTTTACGGTGGCGCCTGAAGTGAGAATCGCGTTCGCAGTCGCGGCAAATGTCAGGGGTGAGGTAATCACTTCGTCACCGCGGCCAACGCCCGAAACTACCAAACTCAAGTGCAGTCCCGCTGTACATGACGAAAGTGCTACCGCAAAAGGGGCATGGACATAATGGGCAAATAAGCGCTCAAATTCAAGCACTTTCGGCCCAGTACCTATCCACCCGCTTCGCAGGGTGCGAATAACCTCAGTTTCTGTATGACGGCTAAATTTCGGTGCTCCAAAAGGGATAAAGTGGGGCAACAAAGGTACCTGTTTCATAGTGCAAGTTCCTTTACCAGCGATTTACGCCGCACGCGAAATCGCATGAGCGATTTAAAATACGTTAGTGTGTCGGAAACCAAATGCACGCTGGATCGCTTCGCAACGTTGCGTATGAAAAGCACGGGGCGTTCTTCGACGCGCAATTTCGCAAGATTGGCTATTGCCATAACTTCGGTATCCCAAAACCATCCCTTCTCTTTAAGATACGGCGCGATACGAAGAAATGAGGTCCTGCGAAACAATTTGTACCCGGTTTCGGTATCTTTGAATTTGATATCCAGTAATGCACGTACGATCATTCGGTATCCAATACTCGCAATAGTTCGTGGCATTCGCGAAACTGAAAATTTATAAATACGATGGCCGGTGATAATATCAGTCGTACCTTCCAAAAGATCGGAAACGAACTCCAGTAGGTATACGGGGGACACTTCGCAGTCAACGTCCATGAACCCCACCACATCGCTGGTCGCGCGCATGAACCCATCCATCACCGTCGCCCCTCTTCCTTGGTTCCTCTCATGTCGAACAACAAAAACCGAATCTTTTCCCTGGGCGAACGCATGGGCAATATGTGTGGTTTCATCTGTACTGCAATCATCTATCAGTATCATCTGAAACCGAAACGCTCCATTGCACAGCGTGCGGTAGATATAGCCCAGCTGTATCGCAAGCCCTCCGCCTTCATTGTACAATGGCAACACCAGGGTAAACTGATACGGTGAGGTAGGCTGGGCGTTCATATATCTTTATGCCGCGGTCGAAATATTTCTGATCTGACGCGCTGGAACACCTCCGACCAGTGCATCTGGCGAAACGTCTTTTGTGACAACACTGCCGGCAGCGACAAAAGAACGGGGTCCAATAGTCACCCCGGGTAATATTGTTACGTTTGCACCAATAAATGAACCCTGTTTGATCACCACTGGTTTCGCGAAGGCCGGAAAATACTTCTGAAGTGGGTGGTCTCTATACCCCACGTTCATGTGCGTTAAAACAACCACTCGTTCAGCGAGCGTTACCTGGTCTTCAAGGGTAATCGATTCGGCTAGATCAAGTAGACATTCGTCGCCAATAAAGACCTCTTCCCCTGCATATACCCCCCCGAATCCCTTTCGGTATGCATTCATAAACTTTACACGATGGATAATGCATGAACGACGAATTCGCGCACCAAAAATGCGTAGAATAACCATACGTACCTGTGGATACCCTGCAAGAGAAAATAAACCAAGGAGAGGGACCCAGAAACCGAAGCGCAGGGCTTTCGAAAAACCAATTTCATGCAATGCTTTCATGTACGTAATATTATTTCAATTAAACCAGCTAAGAACTACGGGGACGCAATACTCGTACCTGGTTTACTACATACCGCAAAAAGTGAAACTCCGAATGGGATACGCATACCAGTGATATACTTTTCAAATGAAAAAATACACTTTAATGCGTAATTCAATATTTTTGGGGGCTGGCGTAGTTCGAATAATTCACTCTTGGGATCCTGTTTTTTGTGTATTACTTTCTGCAATAACCGTATTACTGCAATGGGAGGAAAAAGTAACGTGTTGTAGTAACATACTTCGGAATCATTAAAACGATTTAACATGCCGGCAAGTGACTTTCTGGTGTACCGTCTATAGTGGTGTGCGCGTTCATCAAAGACGCTCCATAAGAAGTTGAACGCGGCTGTAGATAGAAAAAATTTTCCGCCTGGCTTGAGCACACGAATGATTTCGTTAACAAATTGCCGGTCATCCTCAATGTGTTCAATAATATCAAATGCTGTAACAATATCGAAGGATTGATCCGCAAACGGTAGTGTTTTGGCATCATGCACAATGACGCTATCATAGCCGCGTCCCCGGGCAAATTCAGCCGCCTCGGGATTAACTTCGATGCCTATGGTATGTCCGAAGTCTTTGAGAATGCCGATCATTCCGCCTGTACCGCACCCAATATCAAGTATTGAATTATTAGCAGTTTTAACGGTATTGTGCAGCACCTTAGAAAATATTTTTCTTCTCCCTGCAAACCACCAATGATCTTCTTGCTGTCTATTGAGTAAGATGTGAAGTGCGGAGTCCATGAACAATAGTGTTTATAGCTGAGTAAAACTACCAGGAATGCTCCAATGCTGATTCCACCATTATACTGGCATGCTACCCAACTATCAACTGTCAATACTGCCTCATAACGAGTTTCGCGAAAGCACGGTGACGCGCCCTTCTAACAATTCCTGACGAAAGGAAAAATTCTCTGGAATAAGCTTCATGAACGCACCCTGTGGATCAAACCCCCAGCTTGTCGGTAGGAGGATAATGACATCGACATGGGCCAGTTCTTGGGCAATCTGTTCACGATATGCGTGTGCGATCATTTCGGCACCTATGAAATCAAACGAGGTTGTATTGCGAAGATTAAGAAAGTAGTAATACCCTGGTGCATACGGGAAAAAGAAGATGGATTTCCCTAAAAGTTGGGTATCGACGAGACTGCTGACCGTTTCGTATTCCTCAATAAAATATGGAGTTTGACGGTGGTTCAAGACTATCTTTCCGCGTGGTGTCGAAAAAGCAGTTACATTTTTTGTAAATCCGGTGCCAAAACCATAGCTTGACTCATACGCCAATGTAAACGGCACAGAAACTGAGATAATGACAGCGGAAATAATAAATGCCGCAAGTGCCATAGAAGAATATGTGTGGAGTATACCTCGTATACGTTGAGCAAAAAAAACTATGATGAAAAAAATTAAGATAATCGCTGCCGGAATGACCTGAAGAACGTGGTACAGTTCTAAATGGTACAAAATGGAAACCAATAGCGACATATGCACAAGGAAAATCGCTACATATGTTTTCAGGACAAGCGGCGTATAATGGCGACGGAAGAAAAACATCAAACCAAACCCGACAATGCCGAGCGTAAGGAGCGCAGCGACATTATTAAATTTAAAAAATATTTCCTGCATGACAAAGTTGGGATAGTACTTGAATGAATCAATAAAAACCTGCTGTATATACAGAGTCCAAACCCCCGTATGAAAAAGCCACCAGCTGTGAATAAGCATGACGGGCAACAAACCGGCGAGATACCAGCAAATAGTGAACACCGCTGAACGAAGACCGTGTGGCCGAAACAATAAAAATATCAGAATATGTGCAAAGAAAGTGAAAAGGGCTTTTTGGGGAAACAAAAGGAATGACAGTCCAGAAAACACACCCGCTGTGACATGCCAGCCGGTGTTTTTCTGCAGACAACAGCAAGTTGATAACAATGCAAAAAGTAAGAACGTCCAATGGTGGGAAACATACGGCCAAGCAGGGAAAACGAACAATAGGAAGATTATTGCGGGAACAGACGACCACCATCGAAGAAGTCGCCATCCAAGCCAAAACATGGTTCCCCCAATGCCGACGGCGTTAAGAAACACAAAAACCTGCGCAACCACATAGTTGTCGCCAAAAAGTCGAAAAAATAATGCAAGAGGGTAATACGACGCAGTTGGCAATAAGGTGTAAAAGTCCTTGTGCGGCAATTCACCTCTCAGTATACGTTGCGCACCGGTTAAGAAAATACCCTCGTCGCCAAAAATGCCATACTTCGCAGATGTTGATGAAAAGCCGAATATGAGATACGCGAGCCAGCCAAGTACAATAAGAATAAGTACCAAGCAGATACTGTTTTTAAGAGTAATACGGTGGTTTGAAATCATGCGCTGTGTAATGTAGGTGAAAACCAACGAATAGACAATGGCTTCACGAGTCTATAAATAAGTACTGCCAGGAGCAATCCTCGAACAAGTGCGGCGACTGCATACATATTTGAGGCTTCTCCGAAGCCGTCAAATACCAATGGAAATGAAACATAATGCACTACATCGAGGATTCCGAGCAGGAGCACATCCTTCCATGTTTTGCTGAATAAGAGTGCCAATGGCAAAAACCAAAGAACAAACTGTGGCGAATAAAACTTAGCAAACAGAAGAAATACTGCAATCACGATGAGTGACCACCGTAGTACGTCTTCTCGAGTTTTGACAAAACGTGCAAACCGCCCAGCAAATATCAGCATGAGTACAGGGAGTCCAAGCTGTAACGTCGACAAAACTGCTGCAGTGGTGTCGCGGGTATATCGGTAAGCGGCGGGAGAGAGATGAACCAATAACCAGGCAAATGCCGGAGAAAAGGTGCTTCCATACTCTATACCACGCTGGGTATGTAACAGATAAGGATAGAGACTTTCTTCACCGGCGAGTACGAATAGCACGGTGGTAATAACTGCTAAAGAACCGAATACAAGTACGCAACCGAGCTTGATGTCCCGCTTCCATTGATCTTGCGATACCTGGTTTCTCTGATAAAGAAAATACACTGGCACCAAAAAAATGCTAAACCATTTAATAAAAAATCCAACCAACAAGAATACAATTGCCCACCAGAACTTCCCTCGAAAAAGAAACATGAGGCTGGCGAGAATGACACCCACCATAAGAATATCAAACCGATTGAATGTAAAATAGAGAGTTGCGGGAAACAAAAAAAGCCACAGTCGGTGATATGAAACTCCCAAAATAGAAAGCAGGTGTGATGAAACCACAACAGCACATACGAGTATGGCAGCATTGATAGCTGATAAAATAGCGGTAAATGTTTCAGGGTAGTCTGTAAAAAGGCGTGGCATACTAATATATAATACGCTCAGAATGGGATATTCCTGAGGAGCAGTGGTATACGGCATCTCACCAGCAGCAAGAGGCGACGAGCGAGTATAGTACACATTCTCTGTTTCATGCGTATCTCGCACGAGTCTCACAGGTGATAAAGAATCCACCGAATACGAGGGATTCGCATGGAGAAATCCAATCCAAACAAGAATAATGACCAGGCACACTGCAGTAACAATGAGTCGCTGGTGGTTCATTGTGTGCGAATGTCATAAATGAACGCTTCATTATCAGAATATACTAATTCAACTCCTGAGATACTCTCAATAATGCGTTTCATGCCATCATGATTTTTCTCAACAAATGCATATGAAGCACCGAATTCATCGCGCAGCACACTCCCAGGATTTTCAACTTCCTTACCAGTGGTAATGTCGACCATCAGAGCATACAATCGACGGTCATACTCATACATAAAGGTGGGATCAAGCCCAATAATGTAATAATTATGGGTATTATGGTAAAAAAGGATCGGAAATTCATCCCAGCTCGAATGGAAAACGACCGAACCTTCGGGAGTATTGGTTGCAAGCCAGTGGCTCGCCTGTGAAAAACGCAATACATTTGACCCTCCACCTAAATCGCGTTTAGTAGTACGCACATCCCGCACGGCAAGCCCGGGCAGCGTCACGATGAAATAAAGTGCGACCACAATCCCGAGTACTTTTTTACGAGTCACCCATCGATACATATCCCTTGCCAACTGACGCATCTCCAGCTGGGAAGCTGCCTGTCCTATAGCAGTCGCGCCAAATAACATGCCAAAGGGAACGTAGTATTCTACGTAGCGTTTTGATTTTAGTGTTAAAAGGAAAAAAAACAGCGCTAATATTAAAAACAGCCACGAAACTTTACTTTGACGTTTTAGTAATACAACGAAAACAACTACACCAATGAGCACTATAATAGAAAGAAAAATCGTATTAGACACCAAATCTATAAATTTGTACGGATACCACTCATTACCGACACCTATAACCCCTTGATAATTCACAATGCCGATTTTGACGAGCTGATTCCAGAAAAATGCTATATTCTGCGGGAAAAAGGGATTCACGATGACTCCGAGCGTAGTGCCAATAAATACGGTACCAAAGGTGAATAGATACTCCCTCCGTGCAATACGTCGAAGAGCGAGTATATCCTGTAAAAAACCAATACTCACCCACACACCTGCGGAAAAAAGCAAAAGCAAGAAACCTCCGTAGGACCAAACATATAGAAACGAAAGAACGCCAAGCCAAAGATATTTTTTCCGTATTAACAGCCAGATACCACCAATCAGAAACAGGAGTGAAACACTCGGCGCTTTAGCCAAACTTAAACGGAAAGTTAGTGGAGTCACAAGCAGCAAGAGCATGGCAAAAGCCCACGCCCATGGCACTTTGAGAGAGTTGAGAAATAAGTATACGAGCAGCACCACTGAAGATGCAAGCAGAATCGTCACAAGTTTCGTACCGACTATAGGAGGGAGTATCGTTACGAATGGAATGAGAAAAATATGATAGAGAAAATGCTGGTCAGTATACGCATCACGTAAAAAAGTGAATTGAAGCCAAGGGAATGTTTGGATAATGCCTTCATCGCGCAGCACCATCGCCATTTTTGCATGGTAAAAAGAGTCCGGATCAGCAAATGTCGGATCCGCCTGTAGCCACAGTAGAAAAATAAATGACACGGCGAAAATGCCAAGCGCAATGATGGCCACTGAATGATGACGCAACCAGCTAGGCGCTTGAAGTGGAAAATTCATAGGGTAAGACTGGCAATAGCACGCAAAACAGAGGGTATCTACCTTTTTGCCATGATCTTCTTAAACGCATCCACCCATATGATGGGTGCCGGATTGATACGGTAGAGCATGGCAAGATAGAACCCCGCGTATGCCCCAAAATGTGCAATACGCAATGCCTCGGCAAACCTCGTCGGACCACTGGCCCGAATAATGATCGAGTTGATACGCTGTCGGGCCAGTATTCTTTTGGTTGCTGTTATGCGTCGTTGATTGCGCTGATGGTACTGTTGCGAATTAAAAAATACACCTATGAGCTCGCGACGATTAGTCCGTGGAAAACGTAACGCCTCAAGTAAATGATGGTTCAATTCTGGAATCGGAAAGTAAGCAGAAAACGTCTTAGCATTTTCATTAACCTGGTTGGCAGCTATATGGGCATTCCCCACAAGATGTTCGGCCGCTGCAAAAAAAATCATTCGACCCAAGAGTTTTTTCGCAAGCTGCTTTGCTTGATTTCGCTTCATCGGAACGTCTACACCCCATGTACGGTGACTATGTGCCAACAATTCAACTACCTTCCGCATATCGTATTCAGATATGTGGACCAAGCTGCACCGCGAAAGCAATCCCAAGAGTCCAGCTACCATATATCCTGTCGCCATTCGTGGTTGATTTGAAGGATTATACGATGGAATAATTTTATAATACGGTACTCTGTGTGAGTGTAGCGTTCGTCCAAGTGAAGTACCAACAGTTAACCCAGTGACGAGACATCCGCGCTTAAATGCTTCCTTGGCGACAGCAAGCACCTCCTCGGTAGCCCCCGAGTAGCTTGAAAGAACAACTAATGTGTCGCGACCAGCCCATATCGGAAGTCGGTAATCTCCAACACGAACCAGCGGCACCTTAAGATCACTCGCAAATACTGATTCGATAAGATGAGCGCCAATCATTGACCCGCCCATTCCGACAACAATTATTTTTTTTGCACGGCTGTATTTAGAAGGGAATCGTACCCGTCGACTTTCTCGCCACGCATGCGTTACCTGGTCAGGAAGTGCGTTAATTGATCCGAGCACATTTTGCCGGTCCAAATATCGCATTTTTTTCATGTCATCAAGGATGTTCATTGCATCTAGTGTACCAAGAAAACATTGTATTTACAACGACGACGAACACCAAATAAAGTCCACCCATGAAGTATAATAATCAAAACCAAGCTTACGTAGTAAAGTGCACCATAAGCAATTATTACAGCGGTATTTTCCATTTACAAAACCTGTATTTTTTGGTATAATAAAGTGGTGATTTTGATGCATTGATCACAAAAAACTAGTCAAACATGTCCGGACATTCGAAGTGGTCGCAAATTAAACGACAAAAGGGGGCAAAAGACGCTCGTAGAAGCAATATATTTGCGAAATTGGGCAAAGCCATTTCTATCGCAGCCCGCGGTGGCAAGGATCCGATTGATAACTTCAAGCTTCGCATGATGATGGATAAGGCGCGACAGGTAAACATGCCCAATGACACAATTGAACGCGCCATCAAGCGTGGGTCGGGAGAACTGGAGGGAGCAACGATTGAAGAGATCACCTATGAAGGATACGGCCCCGAGGGAGTAGCTTTGTTGATCCATACGCTGACAGATAATAAAAATCGGACCGTTGCCGACCTGCGGCACTTACTGACCGAACATAGGGGTTCCCTCGGAAACACTGGTAGCGTATCTTGGCAATTTTCACCAAAAAGCGTCATTCGAGTTATGCGCCAGGATCTCACAACACCAGATACATCGGACCTCCAACTAAAATTCATTGACGCGGGTGCTGAAGATGTACGAGATGAAGAAGATGGTTTAACGGTGATAGCTGATCCAAAGTCATTGGAAGCTCTACAGCGCGTCAGTGCGACAATAAAAGTTGAACCGGCCTCATCTGGCATTGAAATGATACCGACAGTTCCTATAAAACTTACTGAGAGCCAGAAAGAGCAACTGCACAAGCTCATTGAGATACTGGAGGAACACGATGATGTAGCTGGGGTTTACACAAATGCAGATGTCTAAAAGTGCTGTCACGATCCTTGGAATTGACCCAGGCATCGCTTCTACTGGGTATGGTGTAGTAAAAAAAGTTGGAAAAACTGTCATGTGTGTAGAATATGGAGTGATTACCACTAAACCTGTAGAAAGCGTCCCCCGGCGGCTTAAAAAAATATTTTCCGGGGTGAACCGACTCATTCGTGCTTATCATCCTCAGGTTGCAGCTGTTGAACAAATTTTTTTCGCAAAAAATGTAAAAACTGCCTTTGCGGTAGGGCAGGCGCGCGGGGTCATACTCCTCGCACTGGGATCGACAATAAAAACTATCGCGGAATACTCTCCGCTGCAAGTGAAGCAAACAATGGTCGGTTATGGAAAAGCGGATAAGCGTCAAGTACAAAAAATGGTGCGCCTGCATCTTTCCATGAAAGAACTACCAACGCCAGACGATGCAGCCGATGCCCTTGCTGTTGCACTCTGTTGGGCATTCGACACACAACAACACCTATGACACTAACTAAAAGTATTCAACGGGTCATTGAAGCCTCACGCGAAGTCATTATGGACAGCGCGGTTGAAAACGGTGCTATCGTAGGTGCAAACACTGATAAACCCTACGTACCGAAGCATGCTTCAGACTACCGGTATGTGTGGATCCGCGATGCAGCATATATATGTGTAGCTGCTGATATTCTCGGATTAAAAATTCAAGAACCTTTTTTTCGCTGGATGGAGAACCGTCCAGAAGATTTCGAGGAGGAGGGTCTCCTCTACTCAAACTATTCGACAAACGGACGTATAGCGACAATGGGAAAGGTCTTCATGCCCGACCAGACTGGTACACTCCTCTGGGCAATAGACCACCACTGCCGACATAGTCCGGCCACCCCACAAAGCTACCATCCACTTATCGAACGGCTTGCCAATGGACTGGTAAAAGTGTGGAATGGTTCATTTTTTTCCATTCCGACATCGGATATTTGGGAAGAATCGCATCGATCAACCTCTGCGAGATTTGAAAATGTCTTTACATATTCACTGGCCGCGTGTGCACGAGGTCTTCTGTGCGCAAATGAGTCATTCCATAATCCATTGTGGAAAGAATCCGCTATGCAGATGATGCAAGTAATTAACGCTGCCTATGATGAGTCGAAAGGTTACTTCGTAAGAAATAAGGGTAAAATATCTGATCCGAACGTTGACGCCTCTCTTATCGGACTTGCGTGGCCCTTTGCTATCTGTGAACCTACCGACAAACGTATAATAAACACAGTCGCCATGATCGAAAAGAAACTTGTTATACGAGGTGGCGTACATCGATTTGAGTTCGACTACTTTGACAGTGAGGGTTCGGCGCAAGAAGGTGGAGGGGCATGGCCACTTCTCAACTGTATGATGGCAATATATTGGCATCGGTGCGGAAATACTAAAAAAGCTCACGAGTATTTCGAGTGGGTCCTGTCGCACGCAGAAAAATTCAATGGTTTTCTTCCAGAGCAGTTTTTCGAGGATTTCCGTATAGGCATCTACCCACTCGTGTGGAGTCATGCTCTCTTCGTGATTGCTGCAAAAGAACTAGGATATCTTGATTAATATATGCCACGGACGTTACGAGTTGTGAGTGTATCGTCAGAAGTAGCGCCATATTCAAAAACGGGGGGACTGGGAGACGTTGGGAAGGGCCTTCCGCGGGCTATTGCAGCACTTCATCACGACGTCAGCATCATGACGCCGTTATATGGATTTATTAAAAAACAGGGGTTAAAACTTAAACGCGCGACTCCCCGGTTTACTGTTACCTACGGAAAAAGAAAATATACTGCAAGTGCTTTAAAACTTCAGCTTTCCAAAAATTTCAAAGTCTTCTTTTTGGACATTCCGCAATTTTTCGGCAATCGTTCACGCATTTATGAGTATACTGACGATAGCCTTCGTTTTTTGTTTTTTGCGCTGGCATCGTTAAAAGTGACGGATGCCCTCAATCTTAAGCCGCACCTCATACATTGCCATGATTGGCAGGCGGGAGCGGTTCCAAACATATTAGCGTTTCGTAGAAAACAGTACCCGACACTGAAAAATACCCGTACACTTTTTACTATACATAATCTTGCTTTCCAATCCGCTGGCGAATGGTGGAAAGTACCACCTTCGCGAATTGATGACGGAGAGGGGCTCCCTCCTACATCAGTTACAAACATCGCTCACATGAACTTTACGAAACGAGCGATTAGATATGCAGATGTTATAAATACTGTTAGTGTCCGTTACGCTGAAGAAATCTTGACTCCTGAATTTGGTCTCGGGCTCGAAAATGAACTATCCAGGCGAGAAAAAGATCTGTACGGTATTATCAATGGCGTTGATTACACTGTTTATAACCCAGCATTCGACCAAAATATTAAATACAAATACGACTGGAGTTCTATTGAGAAAAAGGTGAAAAATAAGCTTTCGCTCCAGAAAGAAATAGGCTTTGAGCAAAAAGAAGATATCCCGCTTATTGGGGTAGTAAACCGTTTAAGCGAGCAAAAAGGTTTTGCACTCATCATGCAGACAATCGACGTGTTGCTCAGACAACATTTGCAGATTGTCGTAGTCGGTTCAGGTAGACGGGATTATATCGCATTTTTCAAGCAAATAGCCCGAACGCACCCCCGTAAGGTCGGCATTATGACTCCATTTACGGAAGAGATGGCTTCAAAAGTGTATGCAGGATCGGATCTTTTCCTGATGCCATCCAGGTGGGAACCATGCGGGATCTCTCAGTTGATCAGTATGCGGTATGGTTCGATACCTATTGTGCATGAAACGGGAGGACTTTCAGATACAATTACAAATTTCAATCCGCGAACTGGCAGAGGAACTGGCTTCGTATTCCGTGCGTGGACGGAGGGTGACTTCTTGATAGCGCTCTCGCGGGCGCTAGAAACTTTCAAATATAAGTCTGCTTGGCATACATTGATACAACAAGCCATGCAGGAATCATACTCGTGGGAATTGCCGGCAAAAAAATACGTGAGCCTGTATAGCATTGCGCTTCGAAAAACACCCATTACCTACCCACTATCTTCTCATGTATGAAATGGGTAAACTTTTTACACATTTACCAACCGCCGTATCAACGCCGCGACATTATCGAGCGCGTTGTTACAGAAAGTTACCAGCCAGTGGTGGAATTCTTGCGGTCACACCCGGAAGTGAAGGTAACGATCAATATACCCGGTATCCTGGTCGAACAACTGATCGATTCTGGTCATGATATCCTCCTGCACGATATAGGTGCGCTAGCGCATTCTGGACAGGTTGAACTTGTCGGAACCTCGTATGCCCATGCAATCCTGCCGTTGATTGCAGCGCCATATGTAGTGCGCCAGCTTAGAAAACATGAGGCTACATGTATCAAGATATTTGGATCAGCTTATCATCCTCGTGGGTTCTTCCCCCCTGAAATGTGCTACAGCCCTGAAACCGAGAGTGTCATTCATAACTCAGGCTTTCATTGGATGATTATCGATGAAATAGCGTACAACGGGAATTTGGGAAAAGTTGCTTTCAATAGACAGTACCGCACAGAGAATGGCATGACCGTTGTCTTTAGAAATAGGCATCTTTCAAACTATCTCTCATTTGTAGCACAGGAGGCCTCGCCCGATGCATTTTGGAACGAGGTGAAGCGCGACGATCGATCATCGTCATATCTCATTACAGCCATGGATGGTGAAAACCTAGGACATCATCGGAAAGAATTACTCCCCTTGTGGAAACAGCTGGTGACGGACCAGCGTGTCCAAACGTGTACCGTAAGTGAATATCTCGAGGCACTTAATGAGACTGAAGTTTGCCAACCACTACCATCCAGCTGGTCATCAGAGGAAAACGAGATAGAACGAGGAATATCTTACGGCTTATGGAAACACCCTGATAATGCACTCCACACATTGCAATGGCAGCTGGTAGAGAGAGTGGCGGAGTTGATTGAACGTAGCCAAGCTCAGGGTACTACGCGCGTTCGAGAAGCTGAATCTTTGTTTGATACCGCAATTGCCAGTGACCAATTCTGGTGGGCATCAGCCCATCCATGGTGGGATATCGATATGGTCATAAGCCGCGCCGAATTACTTAAAAAGGTTGGAGCGTTACTTGTGCTCCCAGACGACTTACAAAACAGTGTCAATCTATTAGTCGATGCTATCCGCACTACAGCACATGCATGGCATCGGGAAGGTGTTGCTCGACGCATGCGTGATACGTTCATGCAGGCAATGCCGTTAGCGCCTTGGATGGCGAATAAAAAAATTTAAATTTAACACCTATGTACTGGGCCAATTTTTTGCACATTTATCAACCACCGACACAGAAAGCTTATTGGATTAAGAAAATCGCTAATGAGAGTTACCGGAAACTGACGAAAGGCCTCTTGGCTCACCCGCGAGCAAAACTTACGTTAAATGTTAACGCTGTGTTGACAGAACTTCTTGAACAGCACGGGTGTGAAGATGTCATTCGTGATCTCCGAACGCTCGCAGAACGGAAACAGATAGAATTTACGGGAAGTGCCAAATACCATCCGTTTCTTCCGTTGATGCCCGAGAAGGAAATCCAACGGCAAATTGAACTTAATACTGAAACAAATAAAAAATATTTCGGTGATGCGTTTGCCCCACGGGGGTTTTTCCCTCCTGAGATGGCGTATGCCGATAAAGTGGCTAAAGTCGCGCGACGCATGGGGTTCGAGTGGCTCATCCTTGATGAACTCGCCTACAACGGCACCCTGCATGCGATTGACTGGGCAAATACATACACCATAAAAGGAGTCGAGGGCATGCGTGTCTACTTCAGAGAGAGGGACACAAGTTTCCGCATTCTCTCGGCTGAAGTCGGGATGAGCGTGTTCAGTGGACCCATGTTAGTTCGCTTACTTGGCGATAGAGTAAAAAAACACGAGTATCTCATTACCGCCATGGACGGCGAAACATTTGGCCACCATCGGCCGGGTCTCGAACATCTCCTCTTTGACCTCTATGAAGTACCCGACCTGACGCCTGTGTGCATCTCCGATTTGCCAAAGCTGTTTCCGGGAACAAAGCAAGTGGCTCCCCGACCCTCAAGCTGGGCACTCATGATGCGGGATATTGAAAATAATACGCCATACGCAAGGTGGGATGATCCTGACAATGAAATTCAGCGCATGCAATGGCGTCTCACTAACTTAGCCTTGCAGCAAGTGGAAAAAATTAAACCGTCACACCCAAAGTATAAAAAAATTCGCATTGCACTCGATAGGTCGCTGCACTCCGACCAGTACTGGTGGGCATCAGCCCAACCCTGGTGGAGCATAGAAATGATAGAAGCGGGCGCGAAAGAACTTCGTGATGTCGTACTAGCTTCTCCTAGTGCCACCCAAAAAGACCGTGATGCAGCAGAGAAGCTGTACCGCGACATCCTGTACACAAGCTTCGACTGGCAACGGACAGGTAAAGTAGACGACAGAAGCAAATCATCTGATGAGGACGTAACGCAACGCATCACCAAAGAGGCAATGTATATTCCTAAAAAGGAGTTCGATGGCATGATACAGAATTTGACTACCCAAATGGAGACAGCAGCACAAACGAAAGAATACGAACGCGCTGCCCAACTACGGGACCGCATTGGTGAGTTAAAAGAAAAAGAGCATGAAATCACAAAAAGATGAGTGTATTCCACGCGACTCGACAACTTAAAAAATACCGATTAAAAACTGCCGAGCGCTTCGCAACGGATCTTATCCACCGTTACCGCATACACATAGAGCATGTTATTGAAACTGGACCTCGATACTACGTTGCGGAAGGATACTTTCGCCGTAAACGGTGTTTAGTAAAAATATGCCTGTTCACGTCGACGGTGGACTTCTTGACTAATGAAAAATTCCAGCGCGAAATCCTTTTTCTTCGATTTTTGGCTCATTCGCGTCACACTATTGTGCGAAAAGCTGCTCCACACATATTTGCTTCAGGACTCACTCCTCGCGCATGGTACATTCGCGAGTACATCTGGGGAACACCCCAAAACGTCAAAGACGGTAACATATGTATCCGGGATTCGTTTTTCACCCAAAAACGCCTCCGGTGGATCGTGCATCTTTTCTCTGCACTGCAGGCAATTCCCACCGCTGATCTCCCCGCCACATTCAAGCGCCTCCTTTATCATCCACAATTTTCAAACCAACTACTTGCGTTTATGAAGCCTCATTGGAAACTTATAGACAGGCTTGTCCGTCCGCAAACATCGTTACAGCTGCAGAAATATTTTACACTCCACGGAAACATATATAACAAGGTGTCTAATATATTGGTGCATCAGGAGCCCTACGGTGTACATTTTATAAAACAGCATAACGACCAGATGCGACTTATTGATTGGGAAAATATCGGCCTTGGGCATGCAGTGCATGATTACGTGGTACTCTGGATGCGCGCATCACAACATTCAAACTGGCAGGAAGCATTGTATACAGCGGTAAAAAAACATGTCGTAATTAATGAGTTTGAAAAACAATGGGAATTAGAAGTCCTGATCCAATCCGTTTTTAATGTTATCAGTTCACATTTTTACCCTCTGAAACACGATATGAGAGCACTATATAGATTCTCCCGCTCATTTATTTTACGGACTTTATGGAGGTAGTATTTATCGCTTCAGAAGTAGCCCCAATAGCTAAAGTGGGGGGGCTCGCCGATGTTGTTGGTGCACTCCCTATTGCATTATCAAAAATCGGAGTCGCGACGCGCGTTATACTGCCGAAATACGGGGTTATTGACCTCTCTTCCATCCCGCATACGACCCCATTTCCAAACCTTACAGTCCCTTGGAACGGAGGCAGAGAGCTGGTTCACGTTCATGAAGCGCAATTGCCTCATTCTTCGGTACCACTCTTCCTCATAGAACATGATGCACTACTGAGCCAAGATGGTATCTACCCACCATCTGATATCGTCTCTGAGACTACGCGGTTTGCTTTCTTTAATCGTGCAGTGATGGCTTTACTTGAAACTGCGAGGTGGCCGATTGATATCATACACTGCCATGACTGGCAATCATCGTGGATCCCAATATTGCTCACAACTTCTAAAATCAAGAGCGGCGGAAAAACGCCAAAAACACTTCTCACCATTCACAACCTTGCGATGCAGGGAATAGCATCCGATGATGAAATATGGCGTTTTCTTATGATTGATCCACAGGTGGCACTTCAGCAAAACGACGGTAAAGCAAATTTCCTCCGTCAGGGAATACTGACAGCTGATGCCATCAACACAGTCAGCCCAACCTACGCACAAGAGATTCTCACCTCTGAATACGGAGCCGGACTAGAAACAGTACTCGCAAAACGCGAAAAACATTTAGCTGGTATCGTGAATGGTATTGATTATGAGCGATTTAACCCAGAGACCGACCCACAGATAAGAGAAAACTACTCCATAAACACCATTGAAAGAAAAGAGAAAAACAAAAGCGTACTGCAAAAACTCTGTAAACTGCCCCTTGATCCCTCACTACCGCTCATTGGACTAGTCAGCCGGCTTACCGATCAAAAAGGTATCGACCTTACCACCAAACTGGGTAAGAGACTTTTCAAGCATGGGTTACAGTTAATCGTGCTCGGTACGGGCTACCCGGAGATCGAACAATCCTTGCGCGAACTGGCAAAGCAATTCCCGCATGCCATGCATGTTTCGATAACTTTCGATGCGGAGCTTGCACAAAAGATATACGCAGGGGCTGATATGTTTCTCATGCCCTCACGGTTTGAACCTTGCGGCTTGGGACAACTGATAGCAATGCGATACGGCACCGTGCCAATCGTACGTGCAACGGGTGGTTTGAAAGATACGGTCGAACCCATCGGTCAAAATGGTTCGACTGGTGACGGCTTTGTATTCGATGCCCCCACTCCTGAAGCACTTCTAAACGCCGTGAGGGACGCGGTAGCGCTTTTTCAAAACAAGAAGGTATGGCATACTATATGTCAGCGCATTATGAAAAAAAACTTCTCGTGGGAAGAGTCGTCACGCAAATACGCCGCACTGTATAGCTCAATGCTCTCTCGTACGTAACATCATACTATGCCACAACAGGAAAAAAGCGAGGTACGGAAAGACTATATTCACGACCGGTTTGTGATTATTGCGCCCAAACGCAGTCAGCGCCCGCACGACATCACCCATGACCATGAAACACCGGTAAAATCAAAGGATTGCCCATTTTGTCGCGAGGTTGAAAAGCCTTCTCAACCAGCACTCTTTCAGGTCGGGCCGGGTGACAGATGGGAAATCAAGGTTATTAAAAACATTTTCCCCGTAGTGAGCTGGAAAAACCCGAGGGCATACGGCCATCAGGAGGTTATTATTGAGACACCTCATCATAACAAGGAACTTGCCGATTTCTCTGTCGGACACATAGCACGGCTCTTCGATACGTATGTGCACAGAACCCGCGAACTCATGAAGGATAAAAAGATTATTTATATCCTTATCTTCAAAAATCACGGTGGAAAAGCAGGGGCATCACTTGTCCACGCCCACTCGCAAATATTCGCTACATCGTTCCTATCTCCCCATATTGTCGACAAGCTCACGAAAGCACAAGAATACCGTATTACCCATGGATCGTGCTATTACTGCGATTTAATTCTGAAAGAAGTCAGGGGACCACGAAAAGTCTACCAGGATGATCACATTGTGGCTTTTACACCATACGCTTCATCCTACAACTACGAGACGTGGATCATCCCCCGGCGCCATATTGATAACATCACACAAATGCGTGAGCCTGAAGTGCTATCACTGGCAACCACATTGAAAAGTATCATTAGTGAAGTCAATAGGATGAACCTCCCCTACAATTACTACTTGCATCAGGCGGTAACGGACCAGGATGAGCATCTCTACTTGCGCATCTGTCCACGTCGTGATATCTGGGCTGGGGTAGAACTCGGCTCACGGCTGATCATCAATACGGTATCACCTGAAGAAGCCGCGGCGTATTTTCGAAAAAAATTCCAATCAAAAAAATAATCAGTTAAACATCTATGCCACCACAGAAGTTGCAGGTCGAAACAGAGGTTGCCACAGAAGTGTCGACGTCGACAAAAATCTCCCTCGGCGTCATGCTGCTGGCGGCAGTAACGACAGCACTTGCCTTCATTATCGCCCTGCTGTTTGGAAAATAAAAAACTACGTCATGGGCACGTAGGCTCCTGCCGCATAGCCTGCCGGAGCTAGACTTTTTGTACCTTTACAAACTTTCTTTTTCCAACCTTCACTATCATGCCACTTCTCACTGTAACTGTTGCCTGCCAGTTATTCATGACTTTGCTGTCTACAGAGACAGCTCCCTGTTGAATTAACCTGCGCGCCTCACTCTTTGATGGTGTAAGTTTTAATGCTACCAGAAAGTCAATGAGTTGATACGACGAATCGTGCACGGCTTTTTCGGGGATGACATCTGGTATTTTCTTATCTTTAAAGACTTTAGTAAAAGCAGCAGCAGCCCGAATCGCATGCGACTTTCCGTGGTATATCGTTACCAGTTCAGTTGCAAGACGTTCTTTGTATTTTTTCGGATTCGCGCCTTTTTTCATCTCCTGTTCAAACTGGCTGATTTCTCGTTCCGGCACATCGGTTGCCAGAAGAAAGTAACGTACTATCAACGTATCCGGAATAGCCATCGTTTTTCCGTACATTTCATCAGGTGAATCTACGAGGTTAATTGTATTTCCTATACTCATGCTCATTTTCCGTTTCCCATCAGTTCCCTCGAGAAGTTCAAAAGTTATAATATCCTGTGGATCCTGGGAGTAATGCGGCTGAATAGTGCGTGCCGCGAGTACATTGAACGTTTGATCAGTACCGCCGAACTCGAGGTCTGCTTTTAATGCTACGGAATCATACCCCTGCATGACCGGGTAGAGAAATTCATGGAGCCAGATCGGGTGTCCCTGTTTCATGCGTTTTTCAAACATATCGCGTTCGAGCATCCGCTGGACAGAGAATAGTGACGTAAGATCAAAAATCTCCGCGAAGTCCATCCGCTGCAGCCATTCGCTATTGTAGCGTATTTCAGTTTTTTTTATGTCAAGAATCTTTCCTGCCTCTGATACATATGAAGCCATATTGCGGGCAACATCTTGTTCAGTCAATTGTTTACGGGCGTTCTGTTGATCTGTGGGATCACCAATACGCGCGGTAAAATCACCCACGAGAAAAATGACCTTGTGGCCGCGTTCTTGAAAGGCGCGCATTTTTCGTAAAATAACTGCATGACCAAGATGTAAATGAGGTGCTGTCGGATCAACCCCAAGTTTGATGCGCAATTTTTTGCCTGTGGAGAGTTTTTCTGCTACACTCTCTCGCACGATTATTTGAGCGACTCCCCGTCCAAGGAGTTCGTCAACATTGCTAGAGAGAGAGTGTGTGTGTTTCGTCATAAGTTACCACCAACAAGTATAGCGAATTGTCTGCTATAATACCATTATACGACCTATGGCATCTGCCCTACTTGGTATCGATATCGGAGCTACAAAAATCACCGCCGGCCTCCTCCTACCGAATGGGCAGGTAGTTCTGCGGCATACCCTACTCACAGAAATGCACAAAGGGAAAAACGCTGTCATAGAGAACCTACTTGCCGCAATCTCCACCTATCCACGCGCCTCCTACCAACGAATCGGGATCGGTATCATCGGATCGGTGGACTGGCGGCGTGGCATTTCGCATACCGCTGATAAACTCCCGCCACAATGGCACAATGTTCCCCTTGCCCGGATTGTCTCTAGGAAATTTCATAAGCGTGTCGCACTGGGCAACGACGCGAATGCCTTTGCCTTGGGTGTCGCGCTTCGCGACGGAAAACGGTACCACACGGTTGTCGGTTTGACGCTCGGGAGTGGCGTCGGGGCTGGACTCGTTATAGGTCGCAAGCTCTACCATGGAGACCAGGGGTGGGTTGCGGAAATCGGGCACACAACTATCGATGCATCATCTACAGTGCGTTGCAGTTGCGGACACCGTGGCCACCTTGATGTCCTCGCTGGCGGATGGGGTATGGTGCGAATGTACGCACAAAAAAGCGGTAAGCAAAGATCGACATATGAAATTCAAGAGCGTCTTCCATACGACCGTTCCGCAAAGTATATTTATCGGGTTATGGTACGATCACTCGGTATCGGTCTCGCAAATATCATTGCCGTTTATGGTCCTTCATACATTGGTGTCGGCGGAGGACTTACGAGAATTCCTGGATTGATTCGAGACGGTATTAAGGAAATGCACTCCCGCCGCCGAGGCCTACCTGTTACCCGAACCAGTGTAAAACGTATTAATGACCCCGAAGAAACGAATATTCGAGGTGCGGCGCTCTTGACCGACCCTATACACCATCTCACTTTCTAAGCATACTATGCCAATCCCTCGCTTGCGTCCCAAGCGGCCATCATTAGGGAAAACCTGGAAGGATATGCGAACTCCACGTAAAGGATTTTCCTGGTTCCGACGCTCATCAGACTCGAAGCAGCGTACACTACTCCGGCGTCTTGCCGCTAATTGGTTTCCCATTCTCATCATCCTCCTACTACTAGGAGGAATTGGGTTTGTCGGACTTTTTGCATGGTTTTCCCGTGATCTACCTAATCCCGATAAAGTCATCGAGCGGTCCCTCGCGGAAAGCACGAAGATTTACGCTCGCGACGGATCAACGCTCCTTTACGAAGTGCATGGGGATATTAGAAGAACGGTAATCAACCTTGAAGACATTCCAGAATACGCGAAGCAAGCAGCTATTATCGTTGAAGACAAGAATTTTTACACACACAAGGGATACTCCCTCACCGGTATCATTAAAGGCATATGCCATGAGGTAGTGGGTAACTTCGGAGGGTTATGCCCCCAGCGTGGCGGATCAACTATTACCCAGCAGTTCGTAAAGAACGCCATCCTAACCAATGAGCGCAGCTACACCAGAAAGATTCGTGAACTCATCCTCGCATACCAAATTGAGCGGAAGTATACGAAAGAAGAAATTTTAAGATTGTATTTTAATGAAATCCCGTACGGATCGAGTGCGTATGGTATCGAGGCCGCCTCTCAAACCTACCTCGCGAAATCGGCAAAAGATCTTACTATTGGGGAAGGTGCATTACTTGCCGCACTTCCACAGTCACCCACGTATTATTATAATAACCAAGAAGACTGGAAAGCCCGGCAGCAATACATTTTAAAGCTTCTCCTGGAGGACAACTCTATTTCCCAGGAGGAGTACGATGCGGCCGTTTCTGAAGAAATCGATATCCATGCGATTCAAACGAACATCCGCGCCCCCCATTTCGTGTTTTATGTCCGTGAGTACCTAGCAAATAGGTACGGAGAAAAAGTAGTGGAACAAGGTGGACTAAAAGTAACCACTACTCTAGATATCCACCATCAGGAAGTGGCTGAGGCCGCTATCAATAACGGGGCGGAACGAAATACACGGTATAAGGCATCAAACGCTGCGTTTGTGTCTCTGGATACTAAAACAGGGCAAGTGCTTGCCATGGTCGGTTCGAAAGACTACTTCGATGAGAGCATCGACGGTAATGTTAATGTCACGCTTCGACCACGTCAGCCCGGATCGTCCTTCAAACCTGTCGTATATTTAACAGCTTTCAAGGAAGGCTATACACCTGACACGATCCTTTTTGATCTTGTAACAAAGTTCAAGACTGACACGAAAGATTACGAACCAAAAAACTATACTCTTGCGGAAAATGGTCCGATAACTATGCGAAAAGCGCTTGCTGGGTCACTCAACATCCCTGCGGTGCAAACACTTTACTTAGTAGGAGTTGAGGATGCTATTACAATGGCTCAAGAGCTTGGCTACTCTACACTCACCGATCCTTCCAACTACGGACTTGCGTTAGTGTTAGGTGGCGGGGAGGTAAAATTGCTGGACCACGTAGCTGCGTTTGCTACATTTGCACGCGAAGGGGCTAAACACCCGGTGACACCTATTCTAAAAATTGAGGATAAAGACGGAAAGGTGCTTGACGAATTTAGAGATCAAGAAATCCGAGTTGTTGATGAAAAAATAGTTCGTATCCTAAACAACATACTCTCTGACGACAGCTCACGGGCATATATTTTTGGCGCCGGTGGAAAATTAACACTGCCTGGCAGACCTGTCGCCGCAAAAACTGGTACAACAAACGACTTCCGCGATGCATGGACAGTTGGGTATACGCCATCATTAGCAGCGGGAGTTTGGGTAGGAAACAACGACAATTCAGAAATGAGTAGAGGCGCAGATGGATCGATCGTTGCTGCACCTATTTGGAATGAATATATGCGTGGTGTCCTCGATGGTACACCAGTTGAAATATTTAAACAGCCTGACTTCATTCAAGTGGATAAGCCCATTTTAAAAGGGGAGATTGAGGGCGAAGAAACCATTAAGGTAGATGCGATCACAGGTAAACGGATTCCCGTCACGTGCCTTATTGACTATCCAAAGGAGTTTGTTGCAGAAAAGAAAGTCAAAAATGTGCACTCCATTCTGTACTACGTGGACAAAGATAACCCGCGCGGCCCCGTCCCTGAAAACCCGGAGCGTGACCTTCAGTTTGAACGCTTTGAAGAACCGGTACGGCGTTGGGCGGAAGCAAATGGGTTCTTGACTACCTACCCTCCAGATGAAAGCTGTACTTTGCGAACCAAAGATAGCATCCCTACTCTCACCATTGCGAAACCTACACTTGGCCAGAGAGTTACTGCTGCATCGCTACCCGTCACCATCGTTTTTGATGGTCCCCGGGCACTTGCGCGTGTCGAATATCGCATTGACACTACTAAAATAACTGAAAGCACGACTAGCGCTACCAGTTTGGATTTGAGAACTATTACGGCCGGTTTTCATACGCTTACCGTCACTGCCTATGATACGGTCGAAAACTACGCAACGGCGTCCCTAGACTTCAATTATCTGCCTCCGGCTGGGCCAACCAACGGCGCTGAATAAGGCTGGGCGTGACTTCGCTTACTGCTTAATGGGCATCACGACGTATATGTAGGACACCCCGTCCGCTGGCCGTATAACCCCAGGACTATCGCGATCTTCAATAGTCAACTCTACTTCCTCAGTATTCATCGCCGAAAGCCCATCGAGAAGATATCTATAGTTAAACACTGCGTCATTATTCTGACCGGTGATTTTCGCATGCACAACGGTTGTGTTTTCACCTAGCTGGTTATTAAGCGCAGAGATTGCTAATTCTTTCTTATCTGGAATAAATTGTAGCGTCACGTCGTTTACACCCGACTTGCAAAATAAGCTAGCAGTCCTGATAGCTTGGGCACATTCAGCGGCAGAGGCGCGCACATGTGTTTTATGGCTTTTTGGTATTATTTGGGTATAATCGGGAAAACGTCCTTCAATGGTGCGTGAAATCAGTGTCGTAGATCCGAACGTGAATACCATCTGGTTTTCCCCGACCGTGATAACTACGTCACCCTGCTCATCACCCATAATCCGTAAAACTTCATACAGTGTTTTCGATGGAACTATGACGTCATGATCGCCGCCGGCGGCTTGGAGTGGTACCTTTCTTTCGGCAAGTCGGTAGCTATCCGTTCCTACGAGTGTGAGTTCTTTATTATGCACTGAAAAAAGTGCACCGTTAATGTCGGGGCGGGATTCATCCGCGGACACCGCAAATGCCACTTGGCTAATTCCGGCTCGTATATCAGCGGCAAGACAAATGTACTCATATTTTTTTTCAACTGTGGGAATTAATGGAAACTCACTCGCCTCGGTACCTTTGATGATTGTTTGTGAATTTTTTGCGTGCACTCGTATACTTTGTTCCTGGAGTTCAAAGTCGACGCGTTCATCGGGAAGGAGAGAAACAAAATCAGTGAGAAGCTTCGCCTGAACAGTAAACGCTCCTTCTTCTTCAACCTTTCCCCGTATTTTAGTAATAACGGCAAGTTCAAGATTGGTTGCCGATACTTCGAGAGCACCATCATGCGCTTTTAGGAGAACATTATTCAATACAGGTAAGGTAATATTTTTACTTGCAATATGGCTCACCACTTGTAATCCGTGGATAAGATTTTCTTTTGTACATGATACTTTCATATGTGTATATATAACTAGTAAGAGTAAAGAGTGGTGTGGATAGGTGTATAACTATGATGTAGTGGTAGAGAAAGTGCGTTTCTAGGGGTAACCCCTATAATTATTTTTTATTTTGTACCTGTATGAAATGTGAGGAGTGGGTGAGGTATTTGGGGGTAGAGTTTGTAACGTCACGAGAACTCCACAAAGCGTCCCCATACTATCAATGAGGCCGTCCACATATTATCCCCGGTTCGCATACAGCCGTTGGCGGATAAGGTTGATGTCATCACGAATTTTTTCGTCGTGCTCAACAGCGTCTTTCATCTTTTCAAAAGCATGAATAGCGGTAGTATGGTCGCGACCGCCAAGTTCCTGGCCAATCGTTGGGTAAGAGCTCTTCGCGTCTTCTCGCAGTAAATACATAGATATTTGCCTCGGAACTACAAGTTCTTTCTTTCGGCTCGCTCCTTTTAGATCCTCCATACTAAGCTCGAAGAAACTTGCGACAGTGTTGAGTATTTGTTTAACGGTTATTGCGCCATTACGCTTTTGCTGGTGAGTAACGCTCGCGAGAAGTTCTTTGACTGAAACAAGAGTAGGCGGGATATTATTTAGCTGTTGGTACGCAGCTATCCGGTTAAGTGCTCCTTCTAGTTCACGCACGTTACTCTGGATAGCGGTAGCGATGAACTGGACGATGTCCGGAGTAAGTGTAAATGACCGTTCTATGCATTTTGAGTCTAGGATAGCAATACGAGTTTCAAGGTTAGGCTGCTGTAGGTCTGCCATCATGCCCCATTCAAAGCGTGATACTAGTCGGTTTTCTAAGGCTGGGATGGCTTTTGGTGGGCGGTCTGATGTGAGGACAATCTGCCTGTGTGATTGGTGGAGTGCATTAAATGTATGGAAAAACTCTTCCTGCGTTCCCTCTTTACCCGCAAGAAACTGGATATCATCAATCAGGAGACAGTCGACAGATCGATAGGTTTTTTTGAAATTGTCTATGGAGCCTCTTGTGATTGCCTGAATAAAATCATTTGTAAACTTCTCACACGTGACATATAGGACATTCATTCCGGGGTTCTTTTTTTTAAATTCCGCGCCTATCGCCTGGATGAGATGAGTTTTCCCAAGTCCCGAACCACCGTAGAGAAAAAGTGGATTATAAATTTTTCCTGGATTTATAGTCACTGCCTTACATGCTGCATGAGCGAGTTCATTGCCGGTACCCACAACGAAATTTTCGAAGGTGTATTTTGGCTCAAGTGACCCATCTACCTCGACTACTCGTCGCGGTGTGATTTCCGTACTTTCTTTGTGTATCTGCACTTTGTCGCCGGGGGCAACCGAAGACGCGACTTTTGCAGCTTGCCGCGCTGAAACAGTGTACTCGATGGCTTTAATAGGCGGGTCAGTAATATGCTGCATCGCTTTCAGGATTGCACCGTGGTATTTATTTTCAAACCACGTTTTAGTGAACGTATTGGGTACCCCAATAACAACTTTGTCACCCTCACGGCTGACAATAAAGGTGTTTTTAAACCAGGTGGTGAAGTTAGCTCTGCTTAACGATAACTCTAACTCACCAAGTGTTGCATTCCACAACTCATCATTCGTCATAAAAGAAGACGGTCCGAAACATTTAAACGGTAGTACTGACTATACCATACCCAGCGCACACCCCGAATACCGTATTTTGGATTATAAGTGCATAAGCTGTGCACTAAGTGTGGAAAGATGCGTGTTGGGGTATTATGCCCAGATTTATTGACCAAAATGGTATCGCCTGCTACAATAAGAACACTTTTTTCACCGTAGTATATATGCCTAAACGAACCTACCAACCAAGGAAGCGCAAACGCCAAAAAAATCATGGATTTCGTCGTCGAATGAGGACGAGAACTGGTCGAAGGGTTTTACGTGATCGCCGTCGTAAAGGACGCGCGCGTATTAGTTGGTAGCACATATGCTTCCAACCGCCCATCGGCTCCACCGGGAAAGCGATTTCGAGCGAGTGTGGCGCCACGGACGGGAGTTCAGACTTCATGGACTTCGTATTCGTACGGCGCGTAGCATCTTTCGATTTGCCCGGATCGGCATTGTGGTGAGTAAAAAAGTCGCTCGCAAAGCCGTAACACGCAACCGGATGAGGAGAATAATCCGCGAAGCCGTGAGACCGCTGGTGCCCCGACTTATCGGAAACAGAGACTATCTTTTAGTCCCCACATCTCAGTTTGCTCCTAGTAGTTCTATTGAAGTGCGGCGTGATCTCGAAATATTTTTCCAAAAAGGCCGTCTTATCAGCCAATAGTGCATGAAACGTATCGACATACAATTACGCAGGGCAGTGATAGTGCTTATTCAGTTGTACCAACGCACCCTGTCACCTGACCATGGATGGTATAGTCACAAACATCCATATGGTTACTGCCGGTATTACCCGAGCTGCTCAATGTACGCCATTCGTGCAATTCAACAGTACGGTTTAATGCGGGGACTGGGGAAAGCGGTATGGCGGGTTCTTCGATGCACTCCTCTTTCTGCGGGGGGGTATGACCCGGTTGTGAAATCTTTTCACGTATAATTAAATCCTATGGGTGAACTTTTTAACACAATCATTTTTGAACCGCTGTTTAACGCGCTCATTGGTATTTATCATATAATTCCCGACCTTGGCGTTGCCATAATTATTTTAACGCTTGTTATTAAGTTAATCCTTCTCGTACCCTCACGGTCATCCATAGTTTCCCAGAAAAAACTCCAGGACATGCAACCGCAACTTCAGGCGCTCCAAAAAAAGTATAAAGACAACCGTGAAGAACTTGGTCGGCAAATGATGAAGTTTTATAAGGATAATAAAGTGAACCCGCTTTCTTCTTGTTTGCCTATTTTAATCCAATTTCCCGTCTTAATCGGCCTATATCGAGTCTTTTTAGCAGTTTCACATATCGACCCAGCGACTGGTATTTTGGCCCAGGATCAGGTAGCACACCTCTACCCAGTTTTACACAATGTGTATACGGTTACTGCCATCGATCCCTACTTTTTAGGATTTGTAGATCTTAACGCAACGGGAAACTGGGTTCTGGCCATTCTAGCGGGCGCAGCCCAGTTTTTCCAGTCACGTATGTTGATTTCTAACAAGCCGCCAAAAGTAGAGGGTGCAAAGGATGAAAGCATGGCTTCCTCGATGAGCAAGCAGATGACCTATTTGTTCCCCATCATGATTGCGTATTTTTCTTACCGGTTTCCCGCCGGCCTGGCTCTCTACTGGCTTTTTGCGACACTCTTTCAACTCGGGCAACAGTATCTATTGTTCAAAAAGCCGAAAAACGTACAACCTTCATCTCCTCCTAACGTATAATGCTGTCCGAAAGAGAACTTTTTTCACTTCCAGTTGAAACCCGTTCCGGCGTTTCGCTCGGGAGTATTGTTGGCATTGAACTTGATGCAACGACCCACCGCATTGCACATTATCGGGTTGAGCGGGGTGCACTAGTTTTTAAAAAGACACTGCTCATAGCCCCGACGCAGGTGCTTTCACTTACAAATGAAAAAATGGTAGTCGAAGACGCAGTGATAAAGGAGTTGTCCTCTATCGAACACGAAGAGGAACCCGACGCTTCAGCTGCTTGAATTGTGAGTTAGTTTTTATATGTATAACGCGCATGCGCCCGTTTTTTTGCGTAAACGTAACGATGTGTGTGAGTCGCTTCTGAAGCGAAATAGGTAACTTATCCGCCCACTCAAAGATAGTGAGAGCGCTGGGGTGATTTATCAGCTCCTCAAACGTTCGAAAATCGTCGCTAACGATAGACTGTAAACGCCAGAGATCAGCATGATACACTTCGCGGGAAGGACCCTGAAGATGTTGGACAAGGACAAAACTGGGGCTAATAGCCTTACGTGGGGGAATGCCGAACGCAGCCACCATGCCTTTTACGAAAGTCGTTTTTCCACTTCCCAGGGGCCCGATAAGGCCTATTTTACCGCCATGTTTGAGTGAACGGGCGAATCTCATGCCTACAACGCGTGTGGCAGTCGGACTTGTAGTGATGGCGTATTTCACTGTTTTCATAGAGGTAAGTGGCGTGGCCGGACTTGCCTTGACACGCTAACTATGGCATTCTATACTAATTTGATTTCTGCGAAAAGCAATATGCAAGAAGCCCCACTCAAACAAATTCACGACCTCATACAGCGGTCAAAAAGTATTCTTATTGTGCTGCCATATAACCCGTCGACAGATGCAGTGTCTGCGGGTTTGGCAATGTATCTCGCACTAGAAAAGCTAGAGAAAAATATACGGGTCGTCTCGAATGAGTTTGAATTGCCGGTACATCACCAGTTTCTTCCTAAGAGCAAGGATATTCATCAGGATTTGTCGGCGCTTCGAAAGTTTGTGATTACACTCGATGTTTCTCGCACGAAGGTAGAGGAACTTTCGTATGATATTCTTGGTGATAAGCTTAATGTTTTCATTACTCCCAAAAACGGCTTTTTTGAAACTAGGGATGTTACCACCTCTGCTTCAGCCTACGAGTATGACTTAATCATTGTTGTGGATGCCCCTGATCTCGAATCCTTGGGTAAACTTTATGAAGATAATGCGGAGTTTTTTTACCACACTCCTCTTGTCAATATTGACCATTCACCGACAAATGAACAATACGGACAGATCAATTATATTGATTTAGTGGCGACTTCCACGTCAGAAATGGTGTTTGAGCTAATTAAACAGCTTGGCGCAAACCTTATGGATGAATATATTGCAACAAGCTTGCTTACCGGCATTATTTCAAAAACCAAGGGATTTCAAAGCGGCAGTGTAACTCCCCGCTCACTTTCAATTGCGAGTCATCTCATTGAGCAGGGCGCTCGTCGCGACGAGATTATAAAGAATCTTTACCGAACCAAATCACTCTCCACTTTGAAACTATGGGGTAGAGCGCTTGCACGATTGCGCACCGAGGTTGACGGCCGTATTGTGTGGTCAGTTCTTCGCAGGCAGGACTTTGAGCGCTCAGGGACCGATGAAAAGGAGCTCGACGGCATCATTGACGAGCTTATCATCAATACACCGCATGCAGAAGCGATGATTTTAATGTACGAACGCGCCGAAGGAGGAGTGGGAGTCATCGCCAATACAGTCCGCGCACTCGACGGACGCATAATGTTCAAGTCATTCTCGCCGACAGGTACTCGCAACTACACCACATTTGCACTACTCGGTACTGACAGTGCCACAGTTGAAACGCAAGTGGTTGAGGCGGCAAAGCACTATCTGGCATCGTTTTAAGAATACGTTTTCTACAGGCAAATGCTTAAAAGCCGTTTTTGTTATACAGCGAAAAATGATATACTACTTGATATTCATATGGATGATGCGCAACAAAAAGATAAATCACTCGACGACCTCCTGAGTCCTCAAGCCAGGCGGCATCTCAAGATAGCCTCCGACGACACGAAGGATAAATTCGAGGAGAAAATGCATGAGATTGATATAAAGGAGAAAGAGCGTCTTACACAGGAACGAGCCATTGAATTGGGAATAGATTACATCATGCTGAAGGGGTTTCCGATAGCAACAGAGGTACTCTCACTTATTCCGGAAGAAGACGCGCGTCGATTGAAAACAGTTGCGTTTGTGCGCAGCGGGGATGAGCTCCGACTCGGGTCGATTGATCCGACAAACTTTGAGGTGATTGGACTATTAGCCAATTTGCAGGAAAAAGAAAAAGTGCACGGTAATATTTACCTGATATCGGAGTACAGCCTCATGCAGACATTGAAACTCTATGCATCCATTCCAAAGCCACGGAAATTTGTGACTGGCGTAGAAATCACCGAGGATGACTTCATGAAATATCATGAGGCAGTTAATACTTTCCAAGATATCAATAAAAGTATTCAGGATGTCAATATTTCAGAGGTTGTAATCATATTAATTGCCGGGGGTATCAAGAACCATTCATCCGACATTCACATTGAGGCGGAAGAACAGGATATCAAAATACGCTATCGTATTGACGGGGTGCTCCACGATGTTGCCATGTTGCCAAAAGTTATTTGGCCGAAAGTTATCAGTCGCATTAAGCTTCTAGCAGAGCTGAAGATCAATGTTTCGAATGTGCCGCAAGACGGCAGGTTTACCATTCATCTCTCGAAGGGGTACATTGATGTACGCGTCTCATGCGTACCAACGTCATATGGAGAAAGCGTCGTGATGCGTCTGTTAGATTCATCTGCTGTGGGCCTGGAGTTGAGGCACCTTGGGCTTCGCGAACACGAATATAAAATACTCATGCATGAGGTGAAGCGTCCAAACGGCATGATACTCACTGTTGGGCCCACCGGTTCCGGGAAAACGACGACGTTGTATGCATTTCTCACTCTCCTGAACACCCCCGAACGGAAGATTATTACATTGGAACATCCTGTCGAATATAAAATACCCGGCATCAACCAGAGCGAGGTAAATCTAGATGAGGAATACACTTTTGCCAATGGACTGAAATCAGTTCTCCGACAGGATCCGGATGTAGTCATGGTCGGTGAGGTTCGCGATTCGCAGACGGCAGATATTGCCATCCAAGCGGCACTTACCGGGCATCTCATGTTATCGACGATGCATACGAACAATGCCGCCGGTGCGATCCCGCGTCTTTTATCGCTCAATGTCATCCCCTATCTATTAGCACCCGCTCTGAATGTCATTATTGGCCAGCGCCTTGTTCGCAGACTTTGCCAGGATTGTAAAGTACTCTATACGCCGTCTCCCGAAGACGCTGAACGCGTGAAAAAAATCATCTCCGCTATCCCGGAGAAGGCTGACGTACATGTCGATCTTTCTACCATAAAAGTATATCGGGCAAAAGGATGCCCTAAATGTGGTCATATAGGTTATCGAGGGCGTACCGGCATCTATGAAGTGATGAAGATGAATTCGGATATTGAGCAAATAATACTTTCAGGCAAAGCGTCCGAGCACGCGATGCATGATATAGCTGTTCGTGACGGCATGGTTACGATGGTACAGGACGGTCTTATTAAGGCACTCGAGGGCATGACGTCGCTCGAAGAAGTATTTGCGCACGCGGAGTAATATTGACAAAATGCAGTTTTTTTGCTAGGATGAGTGTATTAGAAACACTATGGGAGAACGCGGAGAACAATTTGCAGGTTTCGGAAAAAGTGCGCGTGAAATTGCGCATATGCAGAAGGAGGCCGAACGTATTGCTCGGGAGAAGCGAGAACAGAGGGATGCATTAATGCACGCCAATCAAGATGAGCAAGAAGTTCGTGGTGTGCAGCGTGAGTTTGGTCAGTTTCGCGACATGACCAAAGGAGATCTGAGGACAGCCGCTCGCGCGAAAAAGTAACGTAACTTACTACGGTAGATACAAGAGGGTAACCTCTTTTTTTGCTGTTGTTTTCCTTATCTCTTAGTAGCTAATTTACTGAGGCATTTGGTTGTGGTTTAGGGTCCCCCCGCCTTGATATACCGGGTCGGTACGTACAGGTTTTAGGAAATTTTCTAACGGGGTTGACAGGCGTGTTTATGTGTGGTAGGTTCTCTTGAAACTCCGCATTCTGTACTCACCGTCTAGCAAAGGAGTCTGTTCATTGGATACACATATCATTCAGTTTCCCGGAATTGTTTGGTGGCCTGGTAAGGTGGCCACTGAAGTCTGTCGGACGCTGGAGGCATTTGCGAGGGGGATACGATTCCCGCTCACGTCTGAAGCGGTGGACATCATCGAGCAGTTGGTGATTGCCACGACCCCGACCAACGGATCTGGTATCGTGCCTGTCGTCCTAATTGGTACTGGTATTGTTGTGTACGACAACGGTGTCCACGAAGACGTTCATGACAACGGGAATATACCATCACTCACGTTTGTTGGGTTTCCCGGATGCCAGCACATGGCCAAAAACGTTCCTGGGTGGACGTACGAAGCCAGTCCCGGTGGTCAGTCGTTCCGGTTGGTTCTGCAGCAGCGGCCAGAGCTGATTGAATCATTCGACGGCGAAATACTCCAGCCGCTTCTTAAGCCGGTGCCATTCTATTAGCCGGCCACCTTGTCGGTACACGTTCTTTCTAGAGGCAGGCTCACGCAGTCAGCCTCTTTTCATTTGAGTTGGTCGAGGCGATTCCGAGTTTCTTTCAGCTTACTTCGCTGTCCTTCCACTACCTGTTGTGGAGCGTTTTTCACGAACTGCTCGTTAGCCAGCTGATGCTCCAGACGTTTGATATATTCGGTGAGCTGTGCGCGTTCAGATTCTTGCCGTTTGCCCGTTTCCTCCGTCACGGCGAGCGCAAATGCCATGCCGCGTGCGACGCCTGTTGGCTTGGCATCTGATTCGCCGCAGGTCAGCTTAATGCGGGTCAGGCGTTCTATGATCGCTTGATGTTCTTGGAGAAGTTTCTGGTGCTTGCCCCACGCGCATACGTCACTGAACACGTGCGGTGGCACTTTTGCATTCGAACGGGCATTTCGAACCGCTACGATAAATTCACGGATGATTGAGAAGTCAGATTCCGCTTTTGCATTTACAAACCCCTGTTGCGTTTCGGGCCACGAAGTTACCATCAGCATGTCCTTAGTACCTTTGGCTGCCGTGAGGTGCGACCAGAGCTCTTCGGTCACAAACGGCGTGAATGGATGCAGGAGCTTTATGCTCTCCAGCAGTACATGACGGAGGACGCCCGCGTTGGGAGCTACCTTAGTAATTTCTATGTACCAGTCGGCCAGTTCATGCCAGAGGAAGTCGTAGAGAAGCGTACCCGCTTCGGAAAAGCGAAACGATTCAAGATACCCTGTCGTTTCCTTAGTAACGGTTTGCAGCCGTGAAAGTATCCATGCGTCAGCAAGTGTTTTTGGCTTTACACCCGTTTCTTTCGGTTGGGTAAGCGTGAATCGGGCGATGTTCCATAGCTTGTTAATGAAATTTCGGTAGCTGGATATTTTTTCTTCATAGAGACGGACGTCTTGTCCTGCGGCTGTGCCGAGCACCAGTGATAATCTAATTGCGTCGGTGCCGTATTTCTGCGTCATGGGAATCGGGTCGATGCCGGTGCCTTTTGACTTTGACATTTTCTTGCCATCCTTATCGAGTACGAGCCCGTGCAGGTATACGGTTTTGAACGGCACTTCTTTCATGAAGTACATGCTCATCATAATCATCCGCGCCACCCAGAAGAACAAAATATCCCAACCGGTCTCCATGACGGACGTCGGGTGATAGAGTGTTAAGCCTTTCGTCTTTTTCGGCCACCCAAGCGTGGCAAATGTCCAAAGCCCTGATGAAAACCACGTATCGAGCGTGTCGGGATCCTGTTTCCACCCTTTTCCCGCCGGCTTCGCAACTGACGCCTTTACTTTGTCGCCGTTGTACCAGATGGGAATCTGATGTCCCCACCACAACTGGCGCGAAATGCACCAGTCCCTGATGTTGTTCATCCAGTGGAAGTATACTTTTTCGAAACGCGCGGGCACGATGTGGATTTTTCCCGTTTTTACAGCGGCAATCGCTTTTTTCGCCAGTGGCGCCGTCTTCACGAACCACTGCAGAGAAATCAACGGTTCAATTTCAGTATGGCATCTGTCGCAGGTGGCCACATTGTGTTCGTAGTCCTCTATTTTTTCTATGTGACCGCCTTCTTGGAGCTCTTCAAGGATAAGCCGTCTCGCTTCGACAGTACTTTTTCCAACAAATATCCCAGCTTCTTTTGTCATGTGGGCGTGTTCGTCGATGACAGAGATGATAGGAAGTTCATTCCGCAAACCGATTTCGTAATCCAGGGCGTCATGCGCGGGGGTGACTTTTACTGCGCCGGTTCCGAACTCCTGCTCCACTCCCCGATCAGCGATCACGGGCACTTCCCGTTCAACTATCGGCACCGTGACTTTTTTGCCGACAAACGATTTGTATCGTTCATCTTTCGGGTTTACTGCCACTGCGGTATCGCCGAGCATTGTTTCCGGTCGCGTGGTCGCCACGGTGATGGGTGCAGCTCCACCTGCGAGTTTGTAACGGAGAAAGTAGAGCTTATGCTTCCGCGGCTCGTGTTTTACTTCGAGATCGGAGATTGCTGATAAGCACCGTGGGCACCAGTTGATGATCCGTTTGCCACGGTAGATCAGCCCGTCATTGTACATGGTGACAAACGCGTGCTGGACTGCCGCGGTAAGCTTCGGGTCCATCGTGAAATGTTCTCTCGACCAGTCACACGAGGCGCCTATCTGCCTGATCTGCTGGGTAATATGGGTGCCGTACTGCTTTTTCCACTGCCATACGCGTTTAAGGAACTTGTCACGGCCTAAAGCATGCCGATTCACCCCTTCGGAGGCAATCAAACGCTCCACCATGATTTGCGTGGAAATGCCGGCGTGGTCAGTCCCAGGGAGCCATAGTGTCTTGTACCCTTGCATCCGTTTATGGCGAATCATGATGTCCTCGAGCGTCATTCCAGTCGCGTGCCCGAGATGAAGTTCGCCGGTGACGTTGGGCGGCGGCATGGAGATAGCAAATGGCTTCATTCGTTTACCAGGAAGCTTGTCAGGATTAAAAAAACCCGAGCGCTCCCAGCGCTTGTAGATGTTCGCTTCAATCGATTGTGGCTCGTAGGCTTTCGAAAGCTTCATAGTAAACGTCATTTTACCACCCGCGAGGTCGAAAAGAAAGCGTAACCGGACGCATCCTTGAGAGGGTACGCCCTAGTATATAACCAAGAGCACGCTCTCAAGCATGCGATAGGTTGTAAAAATCACTACACCAATTCCCAATTCGGATCCGCGTCGAGTGTTTGCCAGTTATCAGCGCCATTTCGTCTATAACGGAAGTACCCCGCCACGGCGATCATGGTAGCGTTATCTGTACAAAGTTTAAAAGGCGGAATGGTGAATAGGGCGCGGGGAAGTTCTTTCTTTATGGCTTTTGCGAGTTGCTCGCGAAGAGGCTTGTTTGCCGCGACGCCGCCGGCAAGGAATACCGATTTAACGCGGTATTGTGTTGCTGCACGAACGGTTTTAGCAACAAGCACATCTACGACGGCCTGTTGGAATGACGCGGCGATGTCTGCTCTCTGCCGAGGTGTTACCCGTTTCATTTTTTGTACATGGTAGAGGACTGACGTTTTTAACCCGGCGAAGCTGAATTCGAACCCCTGCGCGTTCATCATGGGTCGAGGAAAGTCCACCGCTTGCGGATTTCCTTTTTCCGCCGCGCGTTGTATTGACGGTCCGCCTGGGTACGGCAGGTTCAATATTTTTGCCACCTTATCAAATGCTTCTCCTGCCGCATCATCGCGCGTCTTGCCGAGCAGGCGGTATTTCCCGTGCCCGGTCATCAGAACAAGTTCTGTGTGTCCGCCCGAGACGACGAGGTGCAGAGCGGGGAATTTGGTAGTGGGATGTTCTACCCAGTTCGAGTATATGTGCCCTTCCATATGGTTGACGCCCACCAGAGGTTTCTTCCACCCAAAAGCCAACCCGACAGCCGTTTGTATGCCGACGGCAAGCGAAGTCATCAGCCCGGGCCCGCGGGTCACGGCGATGAGGTCGATCTGCTTAGGTTTAGTCTTCGATTTTTTGAGCGCGTAATAAAGCGTCGGAATGATGTTTTTGACGTGTTCTCTTGCTGCTACTTCAGGCACCACCCCGCCGTATTTCACATGTTTAGGGATTTGGGATGAGATGATATGCGAACGCACGACAAACTTGCCGCGGAGTGCGTCTACGACACTGATGGCAGTTTCATCGCAGGAGGTTTCGATGGAGAGAATTCTCATTTCTATATGGTATGGCTTTACAACGAAGTACGAACCTATTTTAAAGAGAATTATTGATCCTGAAGCTGGCGGTCGGTAGAAATTCGTTTATTTTCCAGATCCATCTGCCTGGCCACGCCCTGTGCCCGGTAAACCCCCCAGATCAGCAAGAAAAAAATCACTAGTGACATAAATGGCAACAGCCATCTCAGGAAGCCCGGCCCGATGAAGATTATCAATGCATTTATTATTATCACGCCGATGCGGAACTCAATCATGCCGATTTGCCCATACGACATCTGAAATTTATTGGTCATGCCAAACATCAGATACGAGCTTATCATCAGGGATCCTAGCAAGCCAAAAAGAACTATGAACCACTGTGAATACTGGGGGAGCAGGTACTGGTAGCTGATTATAATGGCACAGAGGAAGACAAAATCCAGCAGATGATCCATATAATGCCCCCATTTTACCAGGCCGTTTCTACGGTAACGGCCGATCGCTCCGTCCAGGGAATCGGTGAAATATTGAGCTATTATCAAGCCGCTTACCGCCCACAACCAATACGTATGCTGGTGTCCAAACCGGCCAAACAGGATAAGCAGGCCCGACCAGAGGATGGTGGCCAGGGTAAGGTTGACTGTGTTGAGATATTTTGGGACCCGAGGCAAGATGAAGCCGATCCAACACTGTTCCAACGGCCATAATGGGTGCGTGCTTACCTTGGTCTTATCAATATATTGTCCCTGTTCTGGTGTTTGATTCATAGATTAATTATACTATAGTCGGGTTTCCATTACGACAGTTCATGCTAAAGTATCTTTATGGCTATAAAAATAATAAGTTTAATCGGAATTTTCATATTTTTTGTCGGGACTCACACCGCTATGCTGACCCACTATAAGCCTTTTCGCTATTTTTGGAATTATTTTAGCGACCTGTCCTATGAAAATAATTGGGCTCTTTCCCGCTTATTGAACCTGATCGCTTTTGTCATATTAGGCTGTACATTAATCCTGATCTGGTGGCAAGTTGCTATGACTTCGGCTGAATCGGCCCTGTTATTTAAGTTTTTTGGTTTTTTTGGCGGTATTTCTATCGCTTGTTCAGTGCTGGTGCCCTATAAAAAGTACCAGCGAGCCTATTCGGTGACCCATGGCGCTTTAGTGATGACCGGCAACATTAGCACTAATATCTGTATTCTGCTGGTTAATACGAAGTTACAGAACTGGTATCTCTGGGTTGCTTTGGCTGTTTTTGTAATTTATTTTTTGGTCTGGGCAGTCAGTTCAAGGGTCTATAAAAATAATGAAAAAATGGCCAGGCCCTGGCATGCGCCAGTTCAAAAAGCCTACGTCCTGTTTCAGGTGGCAGCCTTAATAGTGGTAATTCTAAACCTATAAAGCATTTTTGGCCGTATAAAAAAGAGTTGCCACCAGCGATTACTCAGCTCCCTCATTTTTTTGCTGACTGGCTTTTTTGTCTTTCTTATATTATAGAAGAAACAAATTATCAGAACTATAAGACCGGCCACAATAATAGTATCTAAAATTTCAGTATATTTGCGAATCCCCCCAACTGCTGCCCAGTAGATAACCAAGGTAGGCGAGTAGGCTATTCTATAGTGCCGCGCCGATAGTTGTGTAGAGGATGAATTTTTTTGGCTCATGCGGCCAATGCCCGCCGGGATGGAAATGAGATGCCGGACGACCGGGATAAAACGGCTGAAAAAGAATTACTCACGAAGAGTACGGCTTAAACCAGCAAGTACAGCAGTATACCGAAGCTGACGAAAGCTATCATATTACGGCGTCTATGGTATTTTCTTTAGCTAATCGCGCCTCCGAGATATTTGAAAGTTCTGAACCCGAGGAAAAAAGGCAATTGTTGAGCTTCCTACTTCAAAACTGCTTGCTCAATGGTAGAAAGCTCGAGTATACGCTGAAAAGTCCCTTCAATACGATCCTTGAGGTTGCGCATGATCCAGATTGGTACCGCCAACGGGATTCGCCCATAGGGCCCGGGGCGCTACGCACGCTCGCGCCCTTCGAATCCTGCGTGTTAACTTCCCGAAGTGCTAGCGAGTTGGCGTTAGGGATTTTGAAACTACTTTGGTGGTACCGCCAACGGGATTCGAACCCGTGTTGCCACATTGAAAGCGTGGAGTCCTAGGCCTCTAGACGATGGCGGCACAAATACTAAATTCCTTCAGGAACGTGGGACTATGGTATAGTATACCCTATTTTTCGTCAATGAATACTGGCTTCATGTGACGCCGATACCCTGTGGATTTCTCCATTGCCTCAATTAATATATCTGGTAGACTTACCGCAACCTAAGTATTAACGCGCAAAAGCGTATGTACTTCGACGACGAAGGTGACATGCCGGACGAGGACAAGGACAAGGACGAGGGCGGGGACGACGGCATGGGCAGCGACGAAGAACCGATGGACGGGGGCATGTAGCAAACCAGCCAACTTACACAGACTTTTTAGGGGTCCCCACACCAATCAGATTGGTGTGGGGGTTCTGTTTTTTCAAGAAAGAAAGGGTAACAAGGGAAATCAGGGGGTAACAGGGGAGGTTTGATGCTAATCATTCGTATATTCGTAGGGATTCGTACATTCGTAGATCAAATGATATACTATCCATATGCCAAATCCGCAACCAGTAAACAATGTCGGCACAACGGTGAAAAAAGTGATCCCTAACGTGAGTGATCCTCAGCAGCTTCCGGTAAGTGATGAGGACAGAGATAATTTTGCCAGTGCCGGGTGGCTCACGGAAGACTTTTCCGGTCAGCTCGCCGTCGACGTATATCAAACCGAAAAGGAAATAGTGGTGAAATCAACCATTGCT